>Ga0138256_10000694_pt1 | contig 36249 bp, 34 predicted proteins | sample KNB2016incub_MG_FD_105486 | JGI IMG/M metagenome (GOLD analysis project Ga0138256, IMG submission 105486) | Active sludge microbial communities from wastewater in Klosterneuburg, Austria - KNB2014incub_MG | ecosystem: Engineered > WWTP > Activated sludge > Unclassified | place: Austria... | reverse complement strand
TCGTATATAATTGGTAATTTAAGTTGCCTCTTAAATGGAATTTCTTTTTTATTTAATTCATGACAGAAACAAGCTTCATAAATTTTTTCCAGCAATCCCGGCCCTAATTGACTATGCACTTTAAAAGCACAATCAACTATTTCTTTACAAAGAAATTCCTCTATTTCAGTCAATATATACATTCTATAGTACTTATTACGCCTTCCCGTCTTCCCGGCAAAAAACTTAATACACCGTCTTTCGCTTCCCGCTTTCAAAATCCTTAAATATAAACGCCCCAAGTTTATCCAGCGATGCAAAAAAAGCCTTGCCGTTATTTGTTTCAGTAAACTCCTGAACAAATCTTTGCAGGTAAGGGTCGGATGCAATCATAAAAGTAGTAATGGGAATCTTATTTTTTTTGCACTGCGTAGCCAGACTCATACAACGGTTTAATATCTTTCTATCAACACCCCAACTGTTTTTATAATACCGCTTGCCTACTTTTAAACAGGTAGGCTTACCATCGGTTATCATAAAGATCTGCTTGTTGGGATTTCGGCGTTTTCTTAAAATATCCATTGCCAGTTCCAGTCCGGCAACTGTATTGGTATGATAGGGGCCAACTTGTAAATAGGGTAGGTCCTTAATTTCAATTGTCCAGGCATCATTGCCAAATACAACAATATCCAATGTGTCTTTTGGGTATTTGGTTTGAATCAGTTCGCTCAATGCCATCGCCACTTTTTTAGCGGGGGTTATTCTGTCCTCACCATATAATATCATAGAGTGGGAAATATCAATCATTAAAACAGTAGATGTCTGTGATTTAAAATCGGTTTCCCTTATTTCCAAATCATCTTCCTGCATTTTAAAACTGTCAATACCATGATTGATCTGTGCGTTGCGGATGCTGTTGGTAAAATCAATCTGTTCCATCGTATCGCCAAACTGAAAAGGTCTTGTTTCAGGATTTATTTCATCACCGCCACCGGGTTTAAAAGTCTGGTGATTCCCTTGCTTTGTTTTTTTCAGTTTACCAAAAATCTCTTCCAGACTTTTTTTACGGATGCCTTGTTCGGTTTTGGAAGTGATTTTTATTTCTCCTTTTTCATTTTTGTCGTCTATATATCCTTTCGATTTCAGGTCGTCAATAAAATCGCCAATACCGTATTCACCATTGGTCAATTTATATTCCTTATCCAGTTCATTCATCCATTGCATGGCTTCATTAAAATCGCCGTTGGTGTAGGTGAGTAACTGCAAAAAAAGATTGAGCAAAGTCTCAAACGGAGATTTGCCTTGTGCATCGGGGTCATATTTACTGAAGTTATAGCCTAACACAGAGGGTATTTAATAATGAAGGTTGAATATCTAAATTACGAAACATTTAGCTGCGCCGTTTTGTTCGGTTGTTAAATAAAAAAATCTCCTGAAAACTCAGGAGATTTATAACTGATGTTCTAATTATTTATCATTTTTGCGAATCGCCGGGCGCTACGGGTTGTGCATTTATCTGGCCAGGTATTTCGGTTGGCAGTGCCGATTGGGCTTTATACTGCTGCTCCAGTGCCATGATCTGCATCAGGAACTGCTCAACTATATTTTTATCCCCCGCTCTTCTGCCACTCTGATCAATGTAATCAAAATTATTGATCTTTCTGTCATCAAGCTGGGCATAATAACTAACCTGCTGTTCAAGATCCTTTTTTAAACTTTTGGTTATTTTGGCCGCAAGTACAGTATCACCTGCAACATAACTGGCCTGCAGCATCATTGAAGAAATATAGTTATGCTGCTGATAACGGCTTACCATTCCATAAGGGAAGTTTTCTTCCAGCATCATCTTATCAACTTTGTTCAGCATTTTTTTCGCTTCTTCTTTTTTGCCTTTTTGAGCCATATCCATCGCCGCCGATGCATAAGCCATACGGATGCTGTTTAAATGACGGCGGTTTTCCTCATCAAAATAAACACCGGGCTTATCTGCATTACCCGAAGCAAATTTTGTCATCATTATATTATAGGACCTCTCATCATTTACTTCACTATTGGCAACAGGTACAAAACGATAAGTTAAACCATCCTGGCGTATATAATTTTTAAAACCAAGATCACCTGCTCCCTGCGATGTAAAGTAGATCGGGCGTTTCCATTTATTGGCAGCAATAATATTTAAAATGGCAGCATCATTTTTAAATAATGCATTTTTTGCAATATCAAATACAACCTGCGAAACCACACTGTCGCTGGCATTTACGGTTCCATTCTGGCGTACAAGATTTACATCAACAGGAATTGAAACTCTTTTAGACGGGAAAACATTAATTACATTTCCATCTCTTCCCTGTTCAACTTTATTGGGGTCATCACTTCCTGCAAAATCTTTCATCATAGTATACAGGTCCATAGGCTGAGAAGGATCGGTTGTTATACCTGCCCTTGTTCTGTACTTATTAATGAAAGAGGCATTATCGCCATACAACCCTTCGGGAGAATAAACAATATCACGTGTTGCTCCTTCAATCTGATTTGCTGACCAGATTGGATCAATAGGGTCACTATCATTTATTTTATAACGCAGTTGATTGATATACCAGTCGGTACCCAGCAAACTAGAGTTGATAACCCTGATATCCTTGCGTATGCCCTGAACTTCCTGTGCATACCATAGCGGATAAGTATCATTATCACCAAAAGTTATCAGTATGGCATTAGGAGCACAGCTTTCCAGGTAATCAATAGCCAGGTCCCTTGCTAATGTTTTATTACTGCGGTCATGATCGTCCCATTCCTGGCTGGCCATTAATACAGGCACGGCTACTAAACACAATGCACCGGCAGCAACTGTTGCCGTCATTTTGTTTTTAATAAATCCTCCAAACAATTCTTTTACATACAGCACACCAAGGCCTATCCAGATTGCGAATGCGTAGAATGAGCCAACATAAGCGTAATCACGTTCACGTGGCTGGTTGCCAGCCTGGTTAAGATAAAATACCACTGCCAGTCCGGTAAAGAAGAATAATAATCCGGTGATTAAAAAATCTTTTTTATCTCTCATGAGCTGGTAAACCAAACCCAGCAAACCAAGTATAAGCGGAAGCGCAAATAGTTTATTGTTGGCTTTATTGTGTTTCATACTGTCAGGCATTGCATCCTGGTTTCCAAGGCGGGCATTATCCCAAAAACCAATACCGGTTTTCCAGTTACCATCTCTCACATTACCCATGCTCATACCTTGTACATCATTTTGTTTCCCTGCAAAATTCCACATAAAATAACGCATATACATCCAGCCAACCTGGTAAGCTGCTGCAAACTGAATGTTTTCACTCATGGTTGGGGCACGTTCCCAGTTACCCTGTTGGTCTTTTCCAATGCCCATCCAGTTAGCATAGTAATCGGCATGGCCCTGGTCGTTGCTTTGGTCCCACATGCGTGGAAATAAATGCATATCGGCAGGAGAATAAATGTAATCTATCTTCCTTCCGTTCTTTTCGTACCGGCCATTACTCTTTACATAAGTCTCTGTTATTTTAGTGTCTTCAGGCTGGGCGGTAAAATCCTGGCCGTATAAAATTGGCCAGTCACCATATTGTTCACGGCTTAAATAACCAACAAGACTCACCGGGTTATCAACGTTGAACATATCAACCGAAGGATCGGCACTTGAACGTACCAATGTGGTGAAATAGGTAGAATATCCCAATAACATAAAAACAAAACTCCACAGGCCAAGCTTTAAAAAATTCCAGTTTCTTTTTGAGGCCAGTCTCAAACCAAAAAATACTAAGGCTGCAATAAATATAAAGAAGAATGCAAATCCCGAGAAGAATGGTAATCCGAAACTGTTTACAAAAAGAACATCAAAATTTCCGGCGCCTTTAATGGTCCAAACGATAACTGCTTTTTGCACAAGACCAGTAATACCACAACCAATCAAAAATGCCCAGAAAGTTCCCCACTTGGTTATTTTTTCGTAGCGCTTGAAATAATAGATCATCACAATCGCAGGAATCGTCAATAAGTTCAGTAAGTGAACACCAATTGATAAACCCATCAGGTAAAATATCAAAATTATCCAGCGGTCGGCTTTTGTGAAACGGCCTTTTACACCTTCTTTTTGTTCAGCATCTACACTTTGTTCCCATTTTAAAATTCCCCAAAAAACTACTGCGGTAAAAAATGATGATAAGGCATATACTTCACCTTCGACAGCACTGTACCAGAACGAATCAGAAAATGTATAAGCAAGAGCTCCAATTATACCGGCAGCCATAATGCCGTAAATTTTTTCATTGGTCAGTTCTGTTGCACCTTTCATTACCAGCTTGCGGGCAAAATGTGTAATGCTCCAGAATAAAAATAAAATAGTAAAACCACTGGCCAGAGAACTCATCAGGTTAATACCTGTTGCAGCATGGTCGGCATCAAAAGGCACCATAAATAATCGGCCTATCAATACAAATAAAGGTGCTCCGGGTGGATGAGGAATCTGCAGTTTATAGGCGCTGGAAGCAAACTCTCCACAATCCCAAAGACTGCCCGTTGCTTCCATTGTCATAATGTACACGGCGCATGCAATAATGCAAACGATCCATCCGGTAATGTTGTTGATGCGTTTAAAGCTCATAATATATATTGGTTATAAGTTGGCAAATATAAATTAGTTTGAGGTTAGAAGAGGGGCCACTTGTAGATTTTTATATTTTTTTTACTTGCTGTAGCCGGGGCTTATATTTGTTTTATGAAAAAAGCCCTCATACAACTGCATATCGCTGTTTTTCTGGCGGGCTTTACAGCTATACTGGGTAAACTGATTACGTTAAATGAAGGATTGCTGGTTTGGTTCCGGCTTTTTATTACAGTTTTTACTTTAGCTGTAATATTATTTTACCGGAAACAACTGGTTAAGATTCCTTTTAAAGATGTGATGAAAATTTTTGGAGTTGGCGTAATTGTAGCCCTGCATTGGGTTACGTTTTATGGCAGTGTTAAATATGCAAACGTATCAGTGGCATTAGTTTGTTTTAGTGCTACGGGTTTTTTCACTGCTTTTTTTGAGCCATTCATTTTAAAGAGAAGAATTTCTTTAATTGAAGTTGGATTGGGGCTATTGGCTATTTCAGGTATTTATATCATTTTCGATTTTCATCCCCAGTATAAAATGGGTATCATTTTCGGGATATTATCTGCTGTTGGAAGCTCATTGTTTCCTATCTACAATAAAAAACTATTACTTACCTACACACCAAAAATACTTACACTATATGAGTTGGGCGGAGGATTGATAGCGTTAAGTTTTATTGTACCTTTTTATCTGATGTTCTTTCCGGCAACATATTATATGCCAACCAATACTGATTGGTTATGGCTGCTGGTACTTGCCTGGTTGTGTACAGTTTTAAGTTTCGATCTGCAATTAAATGCGCTTAAAACTTTATCTGCATTTACTGCAAACCTTACCTATAACCTTGAGCCGGTATACGGTATCATACTGGCTTTTATTTTCTTTAAGGAAAATGAGAATCTGCAAAACCAGTTTTATATTGGTGTAGTGCTGATATTGCTGGCTGTGGCTTTGCAGATGTTCAGAATCTACAATGAACAAAGGAAATTGAAATTAACGAAGACCGGTATATTGAATTAATCCAGGTAGATAATCTCTGTTGTAAGCTGGGCAAATGCAGTAAACATAGCACTCACACCACAGTATTTTTCTTTTGATAAGGAAACCGCTTTTTCCATCTTAAGTTCATCTTCTGCCGCCAGCCTGATTTTGTAAGTCAGCTTTACCTTATTATAAATTCTGGGGTGCTCATCGGTTAAATCGGCAACCACATCCATGCTGTAATCACTAAACTCAACTTTCATTTTGCGAAGCATTGAAACAACATCCATACCTGTGCAGCCTGCCAGCGAAGCCAGCATCATTTGTTTGGGACTGGCTCCGCTGTCGTCATCACCATCATTCATCAGCACATCGTAGCCGCTGACTTTGGCTGTAAAAAGCATGTTCCTGTTAAAGACTGTAGTAATTGAGTGTGTTGCCATATCGATATATATTTATAAAACCTGTAATTTTGATGCAGGCAATATTAAGTATTGGGCTTCATTTTCTATAATTTTATCCCAGTAAACTGCTGTTATTCACAATTTAACTTTGATTGTGGGTAGATTTCGATAAAAAATCAAAATTTATTGTACTTCAAACATTGATTCTTAATATTTAACCTTACCTTTGCCGTCCAAAAATAAGCACTATGGCTAGAGTATGTCAGGTTACAGGAAAGAAGCCGATTACCGGAAATAAGGTTTCGCATTCAAATATTAAGACAAAACGCAGGTTTTTACCAAATTTGCAGACCAAACGTTATTTCCTTGCAGAAGAAGATAAGTGGGTTACCCTTAAAGTATCTTCTGAAGCTATCAGAACAATAAACAAAAATGGTTTGTTTTCAGTAGTTAAGCAATTGCGTGCCGATGGCGTAAAAATCTAATACCCCTATCTCCGCCGCGGCAGAGGTCTAAGGATAAGATTAAACAGAATATTAAAGTATAAATAAATAACAATGGCAAAGAAAGGCAACAGGGTACAGGTAATACTGGAGTGTACCGAGCACAAAACAAGCGGTATGGCCGGCACAAGTCGCTACATTACCACAAAAAACAAAAAGAACACACCTGAGCGTTTAGAGTTAAAGAAACTTAACCCTATATTAAAAAAGGTAACTGTTCATAAAGAAATTAAATAAAATTACTAATCGGTTTTTCCCGGCAGGGATTAATCAATAAATATAAAACAATGGCAAAAGCAGCTAAAACCGCGATAAAAACCAAAGACCAGAAAGCAGCAGCAGATGCTAAAAACTGGACTAAAGTTATCCGTACATTACGTAGCCCTAAAACAGGTGCATATACTTTTAAGGAAGCTATCGTACACAAAGACAAGATCAAAGAACACTTAGGCAGCTAAGTTTTCTTTTTAATACTATTATTTTGTAAAGCTTCCCGATTTGTCGGGAGGCTTTGTTTATTTTAGGGAACTGGTAATAAATACTAAACAACCACCATGGGATTATTCAATAAATTATTCGGTAAAAAGGAGCAAAAGGAAACACTTGACCAGGGACTGGAAAAAACCCGTGAAGGCTTCTTTAGCAAAATAACCAAAGCCATTGCCGGAAAAAGCACGGTAGATGAAGAAGTACTTGACGAATTGGAGAATGCCTTAGTTAGCGCCGATGTGGGTATTGAAACAACTGTTAAGATTATTGAACAGATTGAAAAACGTGTTGCAAAAGATAAATACCTCAATACATCGGAACTGAATAAAATACTGAAGGAGGAAGTACAAAATATCCTGGTTGCCGCTCCACAGGATACCAGTTATACAGATTACGAGTTACCCTCAGGACACAAACCGCATATCATTTTGGTAGTTGGTGTAAATGGTGTTGGTAAAACAACAACTATTGGCAAACTGGTGCATAATTTTAAGTTGGCTGGTAAATCCGTTCTACTGGGTGCAGCCGATACTTTCCGTGCTGCAGCGGTTGATCAGTTAACCATCTGGAGCGAAAGAGCAGGCGTTCCCATTGTAAAGAAAGACATGGGCAGTGATCCTGCCGCTGTAGCATTCGATACCGTTAACAGTGGAGTAGCCAGAAATGTTGATGTTATTATAATTGATACTGCTGGCCGTCTCCATAACAAAACCTACCTGATGGATGAACTGACTAAAATTAAAAGAGTCATTCAAAAAGTGGTACCTGATGCTCCGCATGAAGTTATGTTGGTACTGGACGGCAGTACAGGGCAGAATGCTTTAGAGCAGGCTAAACATTTTACAGCAGCAACCGATGTTACAGCACTTACTATTACTAAGTTAGATGGTACTGCAAAAGGTGGCGTAGTATTAGCAATTGCCAATCAATTTCAGATTCCCGTTAAATTTATTGGCGTTGGTGAAAAAGCAGAAGACCTGCTTGTTTTTGATAAACAGGATTTCGTAGATAGTCTGTTTAATCTGTCTGACTAATAATTATTTCGGGTTATAGGCAAAGTACTTGCAATTTAAAAATGGGTACTGTAGATTTGTTATAAATTCAATTCCCTGGATTTACCTGCTCTGTTTCTTACAACTATTTTTTTCAGGCGTGAGTTATCTGTAAAGTGATAACAGCATTCATTTGTTTTCAATCAATCTTTTTTGATAACAATAAAATTTTATGCCATGCCATCTTTTCCCAAACCTAAATTTGATCATGTTGTAGATCTTCCCAAAGAAATTGCAGCATTACGTACCTACAGAGATTCAAAACCTTCATTAAAAATCCCTGGTTCTACAAGCAAAACTTTACGCATTGCCACCTGGAATATTGCCAACTTTGGTGAGCAGAAAAGAGAAGAGCCCCACTTAAAGATCATTGCGGAAATTATTTCGTGGTTTGATGTGATTGCAGTGCAGGAAACAAAAGAAAATTATGAGGACTTTTTAAAGGTAGTTGCCCTTGCCGGAACAAAGTATAAATTTATTTTTTCGGATGCCGCTGGTAATAACGAAAGGCTTGCATTTATTTATAACAGCCGTAAAGTAAAACTGCTTGATGAGGTTGGTGAGTATGCAATACCGCCAAGTGATTATGGTGATATTAAAATAACAGACGTTGCATCAACTTTTGCCGGTTTCGACCGGAGCCCCTTTCTTGTGAGTTTTTCAGCAGGCAGTTTTTTATTCACTTTAATGACAGTGCATCTTTACTATGGTGATGATGCAGATAAGAAAAGCCTTGGCCGCCGTTGTCTGGAAGCTTATGCAGTTGCACGCTGGGCCGATCTGAGATCGAAAAGTAAATATACCTACCTTGGCGTAAAAGATGTATTTGCCCTGGGTGATTTTAATCTGCCCAAAATTGATAAAGATGATATTATTTACAAGGCACTGGTAAAACGGGGCCTGCAATTACCGGATCATACATCATTGGTTTATTCAAATATCAACAATGATAAAAATTACGACCAGATAGCTTTTTTGCCGGGTTCAAAAAGCAGGATATTGAGTGATGGAGTTTTTCCTTTTGATAATGCTGCATTTGCAGATATTTATCATAATAAAACAGCGGCTGAATTCAGGGGATATATCAAATACTATATTTCAGATCACCGTCCCATGTGGATAGAACTGGATATTCAATAAATAGCAGCAAAAGAAAAGCCCCTGTAGAAACAGGGGCCGGTTACCAAAACTAACTGCTTATGAGAAAATCTTTATTGTTTTATTTTTAATTGCTGATACAAATATCTAAAGAATTTTTTAGTGCCGCTGTTAAGGAAATACAAAAGCCAGTTAAAGTAGCGTTAAAAGGAATTTGCCATGCAGCACTTGTTTACAAACCCGTGACAAAAAAAGCCGCCTTGTAAATAAAGCGGCTTTTTTCAATATTTTGAATTCTTTGGTACTATGAATAACTGCACTGGTAAAGGCTTAACTTTGCCGCCAATTATTATGAAGACAAAATCTATAAAAAAAGACAAGGTAAATATCATTACACTGGGGTGCAGCAAAAATATGGTGGATAGTGAAGTGCTGAGCGGCCAGTTGATTGCCAACGATATTGATGTGGTGCATGAGAATGCAAAGAAAGATCACAATATTGTGGTGGTGAACACCTGTGGCTTTATTGAAAAGGCCAAGGAAGAAAGCATCAATACCATTTTACAACAGGTGGAGTTAAAACGCCGGGGAAAACTAGATAAGGTTTATGTTACCGGTTGTTTAAGTGAACGCTACAAAAATAATTTGGAAGAAGAGATTCCTGAAGTGGATGCCTACTTCGGCACGATGGAATTGCCCAATATTTTAAAAACATTTGAGGCAGATTACAAAACCGACCTGATGGGAGAGCGGTTGCTTTATACTCCGCAGCATTATGCTTATATGAAGATTAGCGAAGGATGTAACCGTACCTGTGCTTTTTGTGCTATTCCTTTAATGCGTGGCGGACATGTAAGCCGCCCGATTGAATCGTTGGTTGATGAAGCCAAGCGTTTGGTTGACCGCGGCGTAAAAGAAGTGATGTTGATTGCACAGGAATTAACGTATTACGGGCTCGATATTTATAAGAAAAGAGAATTGCCAAAGTTACTTCATGCCCTGGCTGATGTAAAAGGACTTGAGTGGATACGTTTACATTATGCTTATCCATCAAAATTTCCGATTGAAATTGTTGATGCGATTAAAGAAAGGGATAATATCTGCAATTACCTCGACATGCCGTTACAGCACGCAGCCAACAATATGTTGAAGTTGATGAAACGGCAGATAACCCGTGAAGAAATGGAAGACTTGATTGGCGAGATAAGGAACCGTATGCCCGATATTTGTTTACGTACTACTTTAATTGCCGGTTTCCCCGGTGAAACAAGAGATGATGTAGAAGAACTGAAAATGTTCCTGCAACAAATGCGTTTCGACAGAGTTGGTATATTTACTTACAGTCATGAAGAAGGTACAAGTGCTCATGACCTGATTGATAATATTCCTGCTGAAGAAAAAGAAGAACGGGCGCAGGAGATCATGGAAGTACAACAGGAGATAAGCCTGGAAAAAAACCAGGAGAAGGTTGGTAAAACGTTCAAAGTACTGATTGATAAAAAAGAAGCCGGCCGTTATTTGGGCCGTACTGAGTTTGATAGTGTAGAAGTAGACAATGAAGTAATCATCCAATCAAAAAAGAAATTGCCAATTGGCGAATTTGTAAATGTAAAAATTACCAAAGCCTACGATTACGATATTGAAGGAGAAGTTGTATAAGTAAAAATGCCCTCACATTTGGCGAGGGCATTTTTATGATTAGACTATTTTACTTCGGATATTTTTCAACCTTATGATTTATTGCAGGTAAGGTACGCAGATAGCGGTAAATGGCTTTAATATCAAAATCTTCCATATTGGCATACATTACCCATGGCATTATACTGTTAAGTTTGCCTGGGTTAGTTTTGTAAGCTGCTGCTTCCCGGTAAATTTTGAATTTATCCAAAAACATAGCTTCGGTCCAGGTACCAATACCAGTTGCACTGTCAGGTGTAATATTAGGGGTTGTAACTCTAAAACTACCCATATCAAAGTTTCTGCCGCCGGCCATATACATCGGCATTACAAATTGTCCTTTTTCCATAGGGGTATGGCAATCCATACAGGCAGCGCTGTTGGTTACATATTCTCCGTATTTCACCATATCATTTACATCGGGTTTTACATTATTTTCCAGTGAGGAGCTTCGTAACGGTGGATAAGCTAATGAGATTGGTATAAAAAGTTTTCGTTCAGGCACTTTGTTGTCATTGGGTTTTAATGTGCGCATGTAAGCTATTATACTGTAAACATCATCTTTACTCAACATGTTGTAATGAGGATATGGCATCAAAGGGAAAAGAGTATCTCCATTCCGGCTGATTCCTTTGGTTATAGCCCTCGCAATTTCTTCATCAGTCCATTTACCAATTCCATTTACAGTATCAGGTGTGATATTCCTCACATAGACAGTTCCGGGGATATCATTCTTCATATCAAAAAATTCACCACCCATACCTTCAGTACCTTCAATTGGCGGCCCGGCAAACTGGGTATAATCCCGGTGGCTGTGGCAATCCATACATAGTGTAACATGATGTGCCAGGTATTTCCCTCTTTCAACTGTTTTTTTTGCAGAGTCTTCATTTCCGGCTGTCACAGCCGTTCCTCCACTGTCATTATTATTGCATGAATTTAAAGCAGAGAAGAAAGTAACAAATGCAATCAGGATAAGGGTCAAGCTTAAATGTCCTTTTTTCATGTTCATTAGTTTATATTTTGTAATTTCTGTTTGGGTTACAAAAAATGAAAAATATTTTAAAAATGCAAGCGAAATTTTGAAGAATGCTTTAATGTTGACAATTAACAGATCAGTGAGCTTTATTTTTACAGATTAACGTAAGTTTGTTCACTATATCAGGATCAGGCAAAAAATCATCAATGGACTGTACATCGACGCATACTGCTTACAGGGAGACCGGGTTTTATTCGAAAATAATACTGGATTACCTGCAGGAAGAACCAAAGCTGGAATCTTTTTATTCACACACTGTTTCCATTGCCGGAATAAAAGCAGCTATTGAAGGCCGGAAAAACCATGCAACAGACAGAAAGCTTTTGGTTGACACTTTAGAAAAACACTACGCCGGTGCAAATCCAACCGGAATACAAAGGATAAACATAGAACAATTAAGTAAGCCCAATACCTTTACAGTTACCACAGCGCATCAACCCAATATCTTTACCGGCCATTTGTATTTTATTTATAAGATACTACATGCTATAAAGCTTTGTGAAAAGCTGAAAGCCGAAATGCCGGAGAATAATTTTGTGCCGGTGTTTTTTATGGGTAGCGAAGACGCCGACCTGGAAGAACTTGGTCATGTGTATATAAACGGACAAAAACATGTTTGGGAAACAAAACAAACGGGAGCTGTTGGCCGCATGAAAGTGGATAAAGCATTGATCAAAATGCTGGATACTATTGCTGGTGAGATAACAGTACATCCTCACGGGCATGAAATCATTGATACAATGAAAGCCTGCTATACTGAAGGTTCAACCATGGAGCAGGCAACTTTTAAACTCATCAATATTTTGTTTGGAGAATATGGCCTGCTTGTTTTGTTACCTGATGATGCAGATTATAAAAGAGCTTTTATTCCGGTTGTGGAAAAAGAACTTAAAGAACAGTTTTCGTACCCGATAGTGGCGGATACGGTTAATAAATTCCCTAAAGAATACAAAGTGCAGGCTGGCGGCAGGGAGTTGAATATGTTTTACCTGAAAGATGATATCAGGGAAAGGATTGTAAAAGAAAATTCAAAATTCAAAATTCAAAATTCAAAATTGGAATTTGATGAGAGCGAAATAGTGTACGAATGGGAACAACATCCCGAACGCTTTAGTCCCAATGTAATTCTTCGACCTGTTTTCCAAGAAATGATATTACCCAATATTGCATTTATTGGCGGCGGCGGAGAATTGGCATATTGGTTGGAATTGAAAGAAGTATTTGCTTCTGTTCATGTTCCGTTTCCGGTTTTGGTTTTACGTAATTCATTTTTGATTGCTGAAGAAACACACATTGATAAATTCATAAAGTTAGGATTCACTCCGGACGACCTTTTTAAAACCGAACAGGATTTACTTAATGTATTGGTAAAAAAGGAAACCATTGTTCAGTTGAGCCTGGGGAATGAAAAAGCAGCGATTCGTGATTTCTATTCCAGGCTTAAATCTGTTGCAGGAGCAATAGATCTAACTTTACAACCCCATACTGAGTCGCTGGAAAAACAGGCGTTAAAAAAACTTGAGGCGCTGGAGAAGAAAATGCTCCGTGCCGAAAAGAAAAAATTTGAAGCACAGCAACGACAACTGCGGAAATTAAGATCACAATTATTCCCTTACAATAATTTACAGGAGCGTATAGAAAACTTTATGCCCTTGTATGCAAAGTACGGAGGAGAACTGATAAAGCAGTTACATAAAAATTCGTTAGGGCTGGAACAGGAGTTTGTTACGTTATCAATAAATTGAGTGCTTTTTCCAGGTTTAATTCTGACCGGTATTAATTTTATTATTGATTAACTTTAGGAATACCAAACCAACTGCAAAAAATGTATCATAAAACCAGAAAGAAAGTTCATTCCCTTCTTCATCCCGAAATCGGTTCTACTAAATGGGATAAATTCCTCAATGGTTTCATCATTATCCTTATCATCCTGAATGTATTTGCTGTTATCCTCGAAACCGTGGCTTCCATTCATGAGCCCTATGCAGAATTTTTCAGATGGTTCGACACGGTTTCAGTAATTATATTCACTATTGAATATGTTTTGAGGGTCTGGAGTATCAATCATGATCCTAAGTATCCACACAGTTTTAAAGGCCGGGTTAAGTATATATTTTCATGGGAAGCAATTATTGATCTGCTCGCTATTCTTCCTTTTTACATTCATGTGGTCGTTGGCCTCGATCTGAGGGTGTTGCGTATTCTGCGACTGTTAAGGTTATTAAGGTTATACCGGCTTACTTCCTATATGAAATCGGCACAGTTGGTAAAGAATGTTTTTAAAACACGTGCAAGCGATCTTAAACTTAGTCTTGTTATTATTTTATCCTTAATTATTATAGCAGCCTGTGTTGTTTATTTTGCTGAGCACCTGGTGCAGCCCGATAAATTTTCAAGCATCCCGGCAACATTATGGTGGGCTATCATTACCGTTACTTCGGTTGGTTATGGCGATATGGTCCCGGTTACTTTACTCGGTAAAACACTTACCGGTATTATTTCTTTACTGGGCTTAGCGGTTTATGCTTTACCTGCGGGTATAATTACCGCAGGGTTTCTGGATGAATCAAGGAAAGCAAGTAAGCAAAAAAATGAAATTTGCCCGCATTGCGGAAAGCCGCTTGATAAAGTGGAGCATTCGGATGTTTAATTAATCTTTGTTACAACCGCTGTCGGGGTTTACAGCCGCCGACAGAGTTATGGATAATTTCGTAAATTTAATTATGAAAGTCGTCTTACTCGCAATAGTTCTTTTGGCCGTTGCCTTCGCTGGCATTGCTATAAAAATATTGGTAAAGAAGGATGGGAAATTTGCCGGTACCTGTAGCAGTAATAATCCGTTGGTTCAAAACGAAGGTGGCTCATGCGGTATTTGTGGGGCAAGGCCCGAAGAAAAATGTAAGGCTTAATTTACTTTTTCTATCAAATCCTTAAGACTTTGAGATGCATAGGTATTCCAGTTCCCGTTTTCATCATAAATAAAAAATACTTCCAGTTCCAGGTATTTATTGTTAGCTAAAAACTGTTTCGATTTTTCAAGTCCCATGATCATAAAAGCAGTAGCGTATGCATCGGCTGTTATTCCGTCTTTTGCAACAACAGTAGCACTTAACAAATTTTGTTTGGCCGGGTAACCTGTCCGTGGGTCAATGATATGTGAGAACTTTTGTCCATCTTCCTCATAAAACTTACGATAGTTGCCCGATGTAGCCATTGCACGGTCTATTAAATAGATGATGGCTCCCAGTTTTCTTTCTCCGCTGTCATTTTCTTCCGGCCGATCTATACCAACTTTCCAGCCCATGTCAACTTTATCGCCTTTTGCTTTCAACTCGCCGCCAATTTCAACAAGATAATTTTTAATACCCTTCGATTCAAGGAATGCAGCCAGTACATCAACGGTGTATCCCTGTGCAATGGCGTTAAAGTCTAGCTTTATTTCAGGCCTGTCCTTAATAATTTTATTTCCTTCAAGCCTTACCATTTTAAAACCCACATACTGCATCAGGCTGTCGATTAAATTGCGATTAACGTTTTCCTTTTTACTAAAGCCAAAGCCCCAAGCATTTACCAGCGGGCCAACAGTAACATCAAACAAACCGCTTGTTTTTGAAGATACTTCCATTGATTTGTTGAACACATCAACAAAATATTGATCCACAAGCACAGTGCTGTCGTTTTTATTTATTCTGGAAATAAGAGAAACCGGCAGATAAGTTGACATGGAGCTATCAATCTTTTTCAGCAGCGAATCAATAGCTGTTTTGTGATTGATATTACGGGCAGATAAATAGGAGATATGCCAGGTAGTGCCCTGTGCTTCACCCTCCAGGTTAATTAAAACCGGCTTGTTGTTGCATCCGCAAGCAAGTATCATCAACACAGCAACAGTTAACAGGAATTTCATCGGTAAAATTTTATCCGCCAAAATCATCAAAGGCAATATTCTCAGGCGGTACGCCTAAATCATCCAGCATTCTGAAAACGGCTGCGTTCATCATAGGCGGGCCGCAGAGATAATATTCCACATCTTCAGGTGCATTGTGTTCTTTCAGGTAATTATCATAAAGCACCTGGTGAATAAAACCGGTATAACCTGTCCAGTTGTCTTCGGGCAGCGGTTCAGATAATGCGATATTGTATTTGAAGTTTGGAAAATCCTTTTCGATATCCCTGAAATGATCAGTATAAAAAACTTCTCTCGATGATCGTCCGCCATACCAAAAAGTAACTTTTCTTTCCTTTTCTTTTTCGGTATGAAAAAGATGAAACAAATGTGAACGCAGCGGCGCCATACCTGCACCACCACCAATGTAGATCATTTCTTTTTTTGTTTTCTTGATATGGAAATCACCGAAGGGGCCGGCCATCATAACTTTATCGCCGGGTTTTAAAGCGAAAACATACGAAGAACAGATACCCGGATTTACATCCATGAATCCTCCTTTCTTTCTGTCGAATGGTGGGGTTGCCAAACGGATGTTTAGCATGATGATATTGCCTTCGGCAGGATGATTGGCCATGGAATAGGCACGGAAGATCGTTTCCGGGTTTTTCATTTTAAGATCCCAGATATTAAACTTGTCATAATCTTCCTTAAAACGGTTATCAATTTTAAACAGATCATTTTTAAAATCAATTTCACAAACCGGCACATCTAATTGTATATAACATCCTGATTGAAAATCCAGAAATTCACCTTCGGGTAATTTAACGACCAGTTCTTTTATATAGGTTGCCACATTATCATTCGATACTACTTCACATTCCCATTTCTTGATACCCATCACTTCTTCGGGAATAACAATCTCCATATCCTGTTTAACTTTCACCTGGCAACCCAGTCTCCAGTTTGATTGTTGTTCCTTGCGGGTAAAATAAGGGAGTTCTGTTGTTAATATTTCGCCGCCGCCCGAAAGCACCTGGCATTTGCACATAGCGCAGGTACCACCACCACCGCAGGCTGAGGGTAAAAATATTTTTTGATTGGAAAGGGTAGTGAGTAAACTGCTTCCAGCTTCTGTTTCTAATTGTTCAGATCCGTTAATAGTAATTTTTACAAGTCCTGATGGAGTAAGTTTGTTTTTAGCATACAGGATGATATAAACCAGCAAAAGGTTGAATCCTAAGAATACAACCACACTGGAGACAACTGTTGTCATATCAAATGCTAATAGTATCATCCTTTTTTTATTTTGTCATTAAATCTTTATACCCATAAAACTCATAAATGCAATTGCCATCAATCCGGTTAAAATAAAAGTGATGCCAAGTCCTCTTAACGGTCCCGGCACATTTGAATAACGTATCTTTTCCCTGATGGCGGATAGGGCAACAATTGCCAGGAACCACCCAACACCTGAACCAACAGCAAAGACTGTAGCTTCTCCTACATTTGCATATTCTCTTTCCTGCATAAATAATGCGCCACCTAAAATGGAACAGTTAACTGCAATCAACGGTAAAAAAATACCGAGGCTGGCATAAAGAGCCGGAGCAAATTTTTCAACCACCATTTCAACTAACTGAACAATGGATGCAATAGTGGCTATGTACATGATGAAACTCAAAAAACTAAGATCAACTGTTGCAAAATCTTTACTTAACCATGCAAGTGCACCGGCTTTCAAAACATAATTCTCCAGCAGATAACAAACCGGTACCGAAACAGCCAACACAAATATCACTGCCAGACCAAGTCCCACGGCACTTTTTACCGTTTTGGAAATAGCCAGATAAGAACACATGCCCAGGAAATAGGCAAAGATCATGTTCTCTATAAAGACTGCTTTGATGAATATGTTTACACTTTCCATAGTTTTTTTTATTTAGGCTCAATTAATTTCCGGTTCCTGCTTCGCTGTATCCAGATATATATACCAACGATGATGAGCGCCATCGGCGGCATGATGATGAGTCCATTGTTGAAGTAACCTGCTGCATAAACTGATTCGGGAATTATTCTGAATCCCATCACCTCACCTGAACCAAATATTTCTCTGATGATTGAAACGACAACTAAGATCAATCCATAGCCAAATCCATTGCCAATGCCGTCTAAAAAAGATGGCCAGGGTTTATTAGCCATGGCAAAGGCTTCCAGACGCCCCATGATGATACAGTTGGTGATGATCAATCCAACAAAAACCGAAAGTTGTTTGCTAACATCAAAAACAAATGCTTTTAAAAACTGATCAACCAATATTACCATGGCTGCTACTACCGTTAACTGAACAATGATTCTGATCCTGTTTGGGATAATATTACGGATGATAGAAATGATGACATTTGAAAAAGCACAAACCACTACTACAGCAATCGCCATAACGATTGATGGTTTAACTTTTACAGTGACTGCCAATGCAGAACAGATGCCCAATACCTGCACCGTGATCGGGTTATTATCGTTCAGCGGATCGTAAATAAGTTTCCTGTTCTTTTTAGAGAACAAGGGCTCTGAAGGTGCTTTTACTTTTACCGGAGCGGTTGTTGTCTCTGTGCTCATGGCTTTGTTTTTTTAAAATAAGGTATATAGTTTTCCAACGTTCTGTGAAACATCTCAGTAACACCATCACTTGTTATGGTGGCACCCGAAACCGCATCCACTCCGTGAATATTTGATGCCGTTCCACTACCTTTCACCACTTTTACCGAAACAAAATTTCCCTGCTCATCCAGTATTTTTTTACCGATGAACTGGTTTTGAAATTTTGCTGTTTCAATTTCGGCACCTAAGCCAGGTGTTTCTCCTTTGTGCCCAAAGCTTACACCAGCAATAGTATTCATGTCGCCTTCCAATGCAATGTATCCCCAAATTGGTCCCCACAGCCCTTTTCCACGCATGGGAATAATGTAAAAAGATTCTCCGTCCTTCTTACAAATGAACAGCGGAAACAATTGTTTATCCTGTTTGCCTGTTTTTGATTTGTCCAATTCTTTTTTCAGGTCAATATCAAAAGCGACTATGCTGCCGGTTTGCAATTCTCCTTTGTTATTTAATACCACCTGTTCGGTAATGTACTGGGTAAATATTTTTTCGGCAGTTTTGGGTTCACTTTCAATACCAACACTGGTTAAAATATTTTCCATCTTTTCTATCCGCACATTACGTGCCTGGTAAGGCCCAAGACTTATAGCGGCTACAGATAACATTACAGCAATCACCACCACCATACCGGAGGAAAATAGAAAAGTTGCTTTGTTACTGTCTTTATGCATTCTTTACGGGCTTCGCCCTTTTTAATCTTCGTTTAATATTTGCACCTACCACATAATGATCTATTAAAGGTGCCATCACATTCATAAATAAAATGGCCAGCATCATACCTTCGGGATAAGCCGGGTTAAATACCCTGAACAGGATGGCAAACAACCCAATTAAAAAACCATAAATATATTTACCGGTATTTGTTTGTGTAGCACTCACCGGATCGGTGGCCATGAAGATGGCCCCAAATGCAAAGCCTCCTAAAACCAAATGATGAACCGGCGTTATCTGCATCAACGTATTTGTACCAAACAGATTGAAAATTAAAGCCATTAAAAATCCACCTACAAAAACAGATAACATGATACGCCAGCTGCCGATACCTGTGTACAATAAAATGGCTCCGCCAATTAAACAGGCAATGGTTGATGTTTCGCCAACCGAGCCGGGGATAGCACCAATAAAGGATTGCATGGTATCCGGAATTTTATCTGCAAAACCTGCTGCAGCATCTCCCAGTGGAGTTGCGCCGCTGTAACCATCAACAATGGCTTGCCCTTTTTCCAATTGAGTATTTATCCAGACTTCGTTGCCTGACATTTTTGTTGGATATGCAAAGAACAAAAATGCTCTTGCAGTTAATGCAGGATTTAAAATGTTCATACCAGTACCACCAAAAACTTCTTTGCCGATGATAACTGCAAAGATGGTTGATATTGCTACCATCCATAAAGGAACATCAACCGGCATTACTAATGGTATCAGCATACCTGAAACCAGGAAACCTTCATTGATAGTATGTTTACGGATGATAGCAAAAATAAACTCTACTGTTAAGCCGGAGCCGTAGGAAACAATCACCAGCGGCATGACTTTAATCGCTCCAAAAATAAAATTATCAATAAGCGATGCATTGGTAATACCTAAGGCTACATGGTGCTGATAACCCACATTCCACATACCAAATAACAGGCATGGAACAAGGGAGATGACCACCAGTATCATAGTGCGTTTCAAATCTATGGCATCACGTATATGAGCGCCTTTTGCTGCTGTAGTGTGATCGGGAACAAAGAGGAAGGTTTCAAATGCATCAAAGGCTGGAAAAAATCTCTCCAGTTTCCCGCCTTTTTCAAAGTTGGGTTTTATCTTATTTAATAATTTCCTGAGTGGATGCAAAAGAAAATATTTTGGTTGATAAAAATTGGTTCCAGTCTTCTACATTATACTTTCAACGTCCGTATGTTTTGTAATGTTATTTTAGTTTCATTAAATATACCGATAAGTTTTCTTCAGAAAAAATGAAGGTATTTAAATTGGTTATCCAAATTCTTTTCTCACCAAATCCAGTCCCCGCCTGATTATTTCCTGCGATTTTATTTTTGATGTGCATACAAATTCGCAAAGGGCAAAGTCTTCCTCCACCACTTCGTAAATGCCCAGTTTTTCCATCATGTCTATATCTTCAATTAAAATTGATTTTAATAATTGTACCGGATAAATATCCATCGGAAAAACTTTTTCGTACTGGCCGGTCATAACAAATGGCCGTTCTTCGCCGTGCAGGTTGGTATCCAGTTTGTATTCTTTGCCTGGTTTCAGCCACGAAAAAAATGCTCTTGACATACTGTATTTATTAAAGCCCGGCATCAGCCAGCCCATAAATTCAAATTCATGTCCTTCCGGTACAACAGTAATTTGTGTATCGTAAAAACCAAGATAACCATAAGCCGAAATCTGGTTGCCACTTAATATATTGCCGCTGATAATCCGGTTTTCACCGTCTTTTAATCCATTGCTGTCAATAATATATTTTACTGAACTTCCCACAATGCTGTTATAATATGCGGGTGCATTTACCTGTGAGCCGGTTAAAGCAATCACTCTCGATGCTTCATATTTCCCTGCACTGAATAACCGGCCAATGATGAGCACATCCTGTGGATTGATGTACCAGACTGCTTCTCCTTTATTTACCGGGTCAATATGATGTATCTGCACACCTACATTACCGGCAGGGTGGGGCCCGGAAATCTTATTGATGATAACTCCTTTTGCATTTGTAAAAACAGTTGATGTGGCTGCATCATCTGCAACGTTTAGATGAATTTTTCCATCAGTTAATTTTTTCAGCGCATCCAGCCCTGTTTGAAAATCCGGGTCATTGTCCTGCATGATAAAATTAATATCAGGTGCCAGCGGGTTACTGTCGAATGCCGAGATAAAAATTGACTTTGGTTTTTCAGCAGGGTTAGCAACGGTGCCAAATGGCCGCTGGCGGATGAATGGCCAGGTGCCGCTGTTCAATAATGCTTCGGTAATTTCCTCCCGGCTTAAGTCATTGGGGTTTGCTTTATTAAAAGGAACGTATCTGTTTTCTTTATCGCCCAGTATCTTTATTTCCATGATACGCCGCTTATGACCTCTTACAATTTCGGCAACTTCGCCACTTACCGGCGAACTGAATTTTACCGCTTCATTATTCTTATCGTAGAATAAAGGGCTGCCCGCCTGCACTTCATCGCCTTCTTTAACCAATAGTTTGGGTGTAAGTCCTGTAAAGTCGGGTGGTTTTATTGCAAAAATCTCGGGCGGGGATAGGTTTATAACCGACTTAGCGGCTTCGCCTGTCAGTTTGATGTTTAATCCCCGTTTAATCTTAATGTTTGCAGACATACAGTAATTTTATCTCATTTGGTTCGATAATAATTCCCTTGTATTCTTCTGAAAAGCTTATGAATGCTAAGTTATATTCAAATGCTTAAACCTGTTGCAGTTATATTCTGTACAATATAGTTCAATTTAATAATTTTTCGGGTTCTGGCAGCTAAATTTTAATATTCGCAAAAAATAGTTATTTTTAAAAAGAGATATTAAATATATATCCGGTATTAGCTTGAATAACCGGACTAACTGATAAACGATTGCATATTTTTTAACCGGCAGCATGCCGGAATAAATAACCGGAATTCATTCATTCATTTTAATAATAAAATTTATGGGAGCAGTACGTAACATTATTCAGGGAAAAGGGAATAAGATATTTTCAATCACGCCATTCCATTCAGTTTATAATGCACTGGAGATAATGGTGGAAAAGAATGTAAGTTCACTGGTAGTGATGGAGGAAGAAAAGCTCATTGGCATATTTACCGAAAGGGACTATGCCCGTAAAGTAATACTGAAAGGAAAGGCATCCAGGGAAACACCTGTAGGCGATATCATGAGTGGTAATGTAATTACCGTAACCCCCGACAGTACAATTGATGACTGTATGGAGTTAATGACCAGCAAATTCATCCGGCATTTACCTGTTGTCGATAATGATAAGGTAGTTGGGCTCGTTTCTATTGGTGATGTGGTGAAATATATAATTGAAGAGCAGAAGTTTATTATTGAGAATATGGAGCATTATATTGGGGGGACGTAAGATGGTTTTATGGTCAACCTGTTAGGGACGAGGCAGTTTTACGTTCGCCTTTCATCGCTATAAATAGATGTCAGTTTCAACTTCCCAGGTAAATGGTTCGCTAAAAGTCTTTAGTGTTTTCAATTTCAAAATATTCAATGATTTCCAAGTTGTTTTTTTAGTTCCTTTATTGTCATTACCTTTCGTTAACGCTCTTTTCTTTGTCAAAAAATTATAGCTGTAATCTTCAAAGTCTTGGGTCGCTCTGTGAAAAGAGGAATTGTTTGCGCCAATGAGAACGAATTGTCCTTGCTGATAGTGGAACTTGTATACAGCATTGGTCACATACCAACTGCCCATGTTGTAAAAGAGGTGAAACTTAACTTCTAACAACCCGTTGTTAATTGCGAATTCTTGGTATGGGTCGTCCATAGTTGGGTTGTCATTTTTTAAAATAAAGGAATTGCTTTGTTCTACCAACTCATAACTGTTGTCTACAGACTTTTTGAAAAGTATAAATAAAATTCGTGGCTGAGTCAAAACTGTGTCTTCCAAACTGTTTACTAACAAAACACTGTCCTTATGCTGTATAATGATAGCTGCATCCTTAGTGTAATCGCTATTTAATTCGCCATAAGTGCTGTCAAGGATTGTCCAACCAGCAGGCACAAAATCAGCAACGATTCGTCCTTTTGCTTTTATTAAAGGATAAGTAAAATTTTGTCCAGAGGAAATGCCAAAGAAAAATGTCAGTATAATTGTTAGAAGCTTTCGCATAAGGTGAAGTACAACATTTGTATTAGTGTTATTTTCTGTTATGATTTGCCTTGATTTTCAATTTAAATATGAACAAGCTTTATCCTGTTAAATAATTGTACAGTAATCGTCACCTATTCCTTCGTTGCCAAATAATTATAATCGGCCAGCAGTTTCTCCAAAAACTGGTCCACATGCATATCTGAGTTTATCTTCAGCACTTCCTTTATTTTAGTAGCCACACGGTGGCACATATCGTAGTTGTTTCTTTTACCTGCCTGTGTTAAAACGCCTTTAATGGTATTGATGTCACGGTCGCTGAGCCGCATTACTTCGGGAAACATCACTTTATAATCAGTGGTATCAATCTGCATAAAAACGGTATCGGCCAGTGTAAGTGCCGATTTGGTATTTACAACCACCGTGCCTGCAGCCATATCTCCAAAGCGCTGATTTTTACCCGATACTGCAATGATGATGACCACAGCAATACCAAACAAGGCGGTAACAAAAATATAAGCCAGCACATTAGCATTTGAAAAAGCGATGTAGCCAAATAAAAAAGGCCATTCAAAAAATTTGGTAATCCAGCGCAGCAGAAATTGCCCGAATGTTGGTTCGCCACCCTCCAGGCTGATGACCCTGATGGACATAATCTTTTTACCGATTGTCTGTCCGTTCAACCATAATTCAGTAAGCAAAGAGTACAGCAGCATAGGTAAGGAGATGATGAGGATATCGAGTCCTACACTTTCATCCCAGCCCAGCATCAGTTCACCATACAAAGTGTATTTCATGCTGTATAGGTAAAGCAACAGAATACCAAAGTCGATAATATAGGCCAGCAGCCGCTTATGAAATTCAGCAATTTCAAACTCCAGATCAATATTAAAAGCGGTACCTATTTGTATGATGCTCATGATTTATGCAAAATACTGATTGCCGCCAATACATCGGTAAAAACACCGATTTTTTTATTAAACAAAAAATCGGGAATTTACAGCTTTATAAATCTGTAATCTTTAGCGATGAGGGAAGCGATGTTTATTAAAAAGAATGCTGACAAATGGAACAGGTATCAGCATCAGCCTACCAACAACCCCGATGAAACTGCTGAGCGTTTTGTTAACCTGATTGACGACCTCAGTTATGCCAAAACCTTTTATCCTAAAAGCAAGGCAACCCGCTGGATTAACGGTATTGCCGCAGGTATTTACCAAAGCATTTATCAGAATAAAAAAGAAAAGTACAGCCGCATTTTCCAGTTCTGGAAATTTGAACTTCCATTGCTGTTTAAAAGATACCACCGCATTTTTTTATTCACGGCATTTGTTTTTATTCTGTTTGTTGCTATCGGTGTATTCTCAAGTATGAATAACCCCGAATTTGTACGGGGCGTTTTGGGCGATGGTTATGTAGATATGACAGAAGAAAATATTGATAAAGGTGATCCATTTGGAGTGTACAAAGATGGTAATCCGTTTTCGATGTTTGTATGGATAGGGTTTAATAATATCAGTGTGGCATTTAAGGCTTTTATCGGCGGGTTTACACTGGGCATTTTTACACTGATGATCATGTGGGGCAATGGCATCATGCTTGGCGCATTCCAGTATATGTTTTTTGCAAAGGGGCTGGGCGTAAAATCGGTATTGGTTATATGGATACACGGAACGCTGGAAATATCAGCGATAGTGATAGCTGCAACTGCAGGCCTTATACTTGCCGCAGGCATTTTATTTCCGGGCACGTATACGAGGTTGGTTTCATTTAAACGAAATGCAAAAGATGCTGCTAAAATTTTAATAAGCCTGGTGCCGGTATTTATTGTGGCGGCATTTTTTGAAAGTTATGTTACGCATTTGATGAGCCAGACCTACGATAAAGCAAACAATCCCGGCCTTCCGGTTTGGGCAAGTATTGTCATCTTAGCAGTATCAGGCGCCTTTATCATCTGGTATTTTATTATCCTCCCTATCCGTTTACATAAGAAAGGTTATTATATTCAGCCCGATGGCATCATCAACCGGCTGAAAAAAGAAAATGCGTAAGATTATTTACATATCGGTTTTACTGATGGGTTTTTTATCTGCTGCCGAAGCACAGAAAAAATTTGTGTATGAGGATACTTCCTTATTGCAAAAAGAAGAGCAATATGTTATACCTGATGATGAACAGGTAGAAATAGTAACCGAGGAAAGCAGCAGTGATGAAGTTACGCCTTATGAAGAAGAGCCGGCAGATACCAGTCTGTACCTGAATGAACTCCGGTTGCCTTACGATTCAATAAAGAACTGGAAAAATTTAAAAGACTACGCTTACACAAAATACCTCGACAGCCTGCTGAAGAATCAAAAGGTTGAAGAAAAAAAAACAGAGACCCGGCCAAGTTCTCCGGGATTACTTTCCAGGATTTTGAACTCATCATTTTCGAGTGTATTGTTATGGGCATTGGCTATCTTCTTTGTGCTGTTTCTTATCTACCGTTTGTTCCTGGCCGAAGGTGTTTTTAAGCGAAAATCAGCATCGCTTAATAATACAGAAACCGTTGCCGAAGAACAGATAACCGGCGAAACTGATTTTGACAGCCTGATAAGAACAGCTTTGCAAAACAATAATTACCGGCATGCCGTGCGTTACCAGTATCTGCGCAGTCTGCATTACCTGGCCGGTAAGAATCTTGTTGAACTGGCTCCCGATAAAACCAATTTTCAATATGTACGTGAAATAAAAAACAGGGATATGCAAAACGAATTTGCATCGCTCACTTTAAATTATGAGTATGTATGGTACGGAGAGTTCAGCATTGAAAGCGAAGTATATCAGAAAATTGAAAAAGGATTTACCGGCTTTAATCAAAAATTATAAACAGTAATTGAATAATAAGATCACATATATTTTTTTATCGCTGGCGATGGCAGTTTTGCTCAGCGCCTGCCTTGGGGGCAATTCAAAAAAACTTCCGTCGCTTGTTGAAACTTATTCTAAGAGAGATAAAAAACCTTTTGGAGCCGATATTGCTTACCGGCAGGTTGAAGCTATGTACAATGCCAATATCATCAGCGATAAAAAACAAGGGTTTAAAAAAACATGGCAGAACATCAGCGACACTGCTTCATTATATATCTGCCTGGCACCAAAATTATTTGTAAATGAAGAAGAGGCCGAAGCCATGATGGAATATGTGTCAACAGGTAACAGTCTGTTTATTTCGGCGGGGTTAATTGATGGTATCCTGCTGGATAAAGTTGGTTGCAATGAAGTGTATGCCGAACCCGAATTGCAAAAGATAATGGGGAAGATGAAAAACACTGATTTAAGTTCAGTTGCTCAACCCGGATATAAGTACGGTTATTATTACTATCCGTTTCAGAATTATTTTAAAGATATTGACAGCAGCAACACACGTGTGCTTGGATATAATGAAGACAATAAACCCAATTCCATTGTTCATTTTTACGGCAAAGGAAAACTTTACCTGCAATGTGAGCCACGTGCATTCAGCAATTATTTTCTGCTGAAAGAAAACAATTATGAGTATTTAAAGAATGCAGTTGCATTTACAGAAGCTGAACCCGAGCATGTGTACTGGGATGATTATTATCATAAGATAAAATATCGTAAAGATTCAAACCGGAATTTTTCCACCTTCAGTGAAATTATGAAACATCCGCCGCTTGCTTATGCTTTCTGGCTGTCGTTGTTATTATTGTTGTTGTACATCCTGTTTGGTGCAAAACTGCTGCAGCGTGTTATTCAGGTGATCAAGCCCAATGAAAATACCACAGTAACTTTCACCGAAACCATTGGCAGGCTGTACCTGCAGAAAAAGGACAATAAAAATATAACCGACAAGATGATTACTTACTTTAATGAGTACATTCGCAATACCTATTTTTTAAATACAAACCATATCAATAATGATTTTGTTGTTATGCTCAGCCGTAAAAGCGGGGTTGAAAAAGATAAGGTTGATACCTTGTACCGTACTATTTCAGCAACACAAGGCAGTGATACGGTAACCGATTATCAATTGCTTTCTTTACATGAGCAGATACAGAATTTTAATAAGAACACAGTTTAATAATTTAAATAAAACAAACCAGACCACTTCATGTGTTTGGAGTAAAACAGCAAACAATGGAAGAAAACTTATTTGAACAACGCATTGACCTGAGCGGATTAAACAGATCTGTTTATGAGATTAAAAATGAAATCGGACAGGTGGTCATTGGCCAATATAAAATGATTGACCTTTTACTGATTGGCCTTTTATGCGACGGGCATATTTTAATTGAAGGTGTACCCGGTGTGGCCAAAACACTTACTGCAAAACTGATGGCAAAGATCATTGATATTGATTTTTCACGCCTGCAGTTCACACCCGACCTGATGCCCAGTGATGTAACAGGAACATCGGTATTTAATCCCAGGGAAGGTGATTTTAAATTCAAGTCGGGCCCCATATTCAGCAATATTGTGTTGATTGATGAGATCAACAGGGCCCCGGCAAAAACACAGGCTGCATTGTTTGAAGTGATGGAAGAACGCCAGGTTACCATTGATGGCATTACGCATGAGATGCGTTATCCTTTTATAGTACTTGCTACACAAAATCCGATAGAGCAGGAGGGTACCTACCGTCTGCCTGAGGCACAGCTCGACCGTTTCCTGTTTAAGATAGAAGTGGGTTATCCAACACTTGATGAAGAAATTACTATCCTCAACAAACAACAGGGAAAAACACAGATACAGATGCTGGAGGGTGTAAGGAAATTATTATCGTCGCATGATATACAGCATTACCGCAGCCAGATACAGTCTGTTATCATTGAACCAAAGCTGGTGGAGTTTATCGCCAGGATAGTACATGAAACAAGAAATAATCCGGCATTATACCTCGGCGCTTCGCCAAGGGCATCGCTGGCCATACTACGTTCGGCAAAAGCCAATGCCGCTATTAAGGGAAGAGACTTTGTTACGCCTGAAGATATTATTGAAATGGCGCCGCATGTATTGAGACACAGGATCATTCTGGCACCCGAAAAAGAAATGGAAGGTATTACTGCCGACGACCTGATTGAAAATATTTTAAAAGCAATTGAAGTGCCCAGGTAAAGCTCTGCTATGAACCTTATAAAAAAATACATTGCTGCATTATACCTCTCATCAAGATTTTATCTTGTAATGGGATTTTGTATTGTTTTATTCGTAACTGCTTTTTTTCTTCCTCAATTTTTTTCGGCAGTAAAAACAATACTCCTGGCATTTGCAGCACTTGTTCTTATTGATTATATTTTTCTTTTTATACTCAGCAAAACCCCGTCAGCAAAAAGAATAACCACCGACCGGTTCAGTAACGGCGATGAAAATAAAGTGGAGATGCAGGTAAGAAACAATATGTTTTTTACGGTAGATATGGAGATCATTGATGAACTGCCGCCTCAGTTTCAAAAAAGAGACTGGCGTTTGTTTCATCGTTTTAAAGCAAAGGAGCAAAAAAATATACTGTACACACTTCGTCCGTTAACCCGTGGCGAATATCATTTTGGCCGCATCATTATTTATGTAAAATCGTTACTTGGTTTATTAAAGCGCCGTCATAATATAGAGGCCGGAGAAATTGTTCCGGTATATCCTTCCTTTCTGCAGATGCGTAAATACGAACTGCTTTCGCAAACAACCATACAAACCGAGCAGGGTAATAAACGGATGCGTAAGATAGGCCACAGTATGGAGTTTGAGCAGATAAAGGAGTATGTAAGAGGCGATGATATCAGAAGTGTGAATTGGAAAGCTACGGCCAGGAAGGGTTCGTTGATGGTGAATAATTATACCGATGAAAGAAGCCAGCAGGTGTATTGCATTATTGATAAGGGCCGCCTGATGAAAATGCCTTTTGGCGGACTCACCTTACTGGACTATGCCATTAACAGCACACTTGTACTGGCCAATGTATGTTTACAAAAACAAGACAGGATAGGGTTGATGACTTTTGCAAACAAGATGGGCTCGCTGCTGGCTGCCGACCGCAAACCCATACAGCGTGAAAATATCTTACAGCTTTTATACAACCAGGATACTGCTTTCCTGGAGAGTGATTATGAAATGCTGTACATGCAGATACGTAACCGCATAAAGCACCGCAGCCTTATCGTGCTGTACACAAACTTCGAATCTTTATCCGGACTGAACCGCCAGTTGAATTACCTGCGGTCCATAGCAAAACACCATTTGCTGCTGGTGGTGTTTTTCGAAAACACCGAACTGCATACACTCTCTCACCTGGATGCAAAAAATGTGGAAGATGTTTATATAAAAACCATTGCCGAAAAATTTGAGTTTGAAAAAAGGCTTATCGTTAAGGAGTTGAAAAAGCATGGGATACTTTCTATTCTTACGCCTCCCGAAAAATTGACCATCAATGCGGTTAATAAATATTTAGAGCTGAAGGCGAGGCAGGCGATATAAGGTATATGATTTTTATTTTAGTCAACCTATTTCAGAACGAGACAGTTGTAGCAGTTTTGTCTACTTGCGTTTAAAAGTATTTGCGATTTTTCGGAAACTTCCCAAATATTTTTCAAATTCTTCTTGGCTCTGTCCAACAAATATATAATAGTCGCCTTTGTCGTTAAAAAGCATTACTTGATATACTAATTCGGCTTTGTTGTCTTTTGTTTTTCCATTTGCTACAATTTCAAAGCCTTTTAAATTGTCAATAGTTATTTCCTGAATTTCTTTGATTATGTTTTGTTCACCTTGTGGAAGTTTTTTTAATCTTTCTTCTGAATATTTCTTTTGATTTTGAGATGGAATTTTTGCAATAGAGTTACCAACAATTATAGTTGGTTTTTCAGTAGGAATTTTTCCATCAGTTGAATAAAGTAAACTACCAGACATATACTTTATTAGTTTGAAATCTGTGTCTTTAACGTCAATTGTAAAAGTAGCTGCCTCAAGAGGATTGTCATTTTGTAAACTGTTGTAAACTGTCGATAGTAATGCTTCTTTTATTTGTGCTTCAATTTCTTTTGATACTTCTGGATAAATGCCATTTACAAGAACAGTGCCTTTTGTATCGCCAAAAACAAGCATCTGTTTTATGTAAGTCGTCCCATTTGCTGACTGTGTAAGATTTATTAGTGTTGCCTTTGAACCATTAAAGTCAATAGTTTGCTTCTTTATTAATGTCATACCTCTTGATTTTAAAGCTGCAGCTGTGAAGCCATCAATAAGAGATTGATAAGGAGTAGGAAGTTCATTAATCATTATTGAAGCTCCTGTTTCTTCATTTTGAAAACCGCTAAAAGTTGTGGCTGTTACAAAACCACTAGGTGGAATTAAACTGCATTTTGTACCTGAAACTTTTGTGAGTTTTTCTGTCTGTCCAAAAGCGATTTGCCCAAATAATAAAAGTGATAATAAAAATCTGATTTTCATATTGAGATGTGTCATTTTAAAAATTGCTACCAACAAGTAAATTTATGACACTTATTACACCTTTTAAAATAAATGCTGAGTAATTTTCAATGACTTAATCTTCGTTTGGCAAAGTTCTCTAAACTATCTTTGCAAAAAAAGATTTGGCACGTAAAACAACATACCGGCAACGCTTTACTAATAAATTAATTGAAGCAGGAGAGGAACCGGTTAAAAAAGAACGCAAAGAAAGAATACCGGTTGATCCTGCAATTCAGCAAACTTATCTTGATGGAAAAGTAATCCTTATCAATAAACCCCTGCACTGGACCTCATTTGATGTGGTGCGTAAACTGCGTAGCCTTATCCAGATAAAAAAAATTGGCCATGCCGGCACACTTGATCCGCTGGCAACAGGCTTATTGATTGTGTGTACTGGAAAATTCACTAAAAAGATTAACGAGTATATGGCACAGGAGAAGGAGTACAGCGGCAGTATAACACTTGGCGCCGTTACCCCAACTTACGACCTGGAGAGTTTACCCGAACTGGAAAAGGATTTTTCTTTTGTAACAACATCCATGTTGCAGGCCGCAACTGAAAAATTTGTTGGCGATATTGAACAGATTCCACCAATCTATTCAGCAATAAAAAAAGACGGCGTTGCTTTATATGAACTTGCCAGGAGAGGAGTTGATGTGGAGTTAAAACCACGCAGCATCAATATCAAATCATTTGAAATAACTGCAATAGAACTACCTGTGGTGCATTTTAAAGTCATCTGTTCTACCGGTACATATATCCGGAGCCTTGCCAATGATTATGGTGCAGCGCTTGGTTGCGGCGGCTATCTCAGCAGTTTATGCCGTACAAGAATTGGTGAATTTAAAATTGAAGATGCGGAACCCCCTGAGTTTTTAAATTCAGTGCAACTTTAAATTCTACCCCCTAAAGGGGGAATGGAAGATATTTAAATTGTGAAATAGGAAATTATTTGTTTACTAAACCACTCAACTCCTAAACCCCTAAACTAGAATGGATAACTGATTCCAATCGTTAAATTGTAATTTTCGTAACGCCATTTTTTGTAGCGGTTATCGTTGTATGTGCTTCCGGGATTCGACGGATCCGGTACACGTACACCTCTTTTAAATAAATTATTAAAGTTTATATCTGGTATCTGCCAGCCGTCGTTTTCACTTATATCAGGTCGTTTAAATCTGAATCCAAAATCGAAACGTACAATAAAATAATTAAAGTCGAGCCGGAAACCCGTGCCGATGGCTACGCCCAGTTGTTTATACAGCGTGCTGAATTTAAATTGAGTGCTGTCAAGTCCGCCCCCGGGGTTTGTATTTCTTAAATTCCATACGTTGCCAATATCAGTAAAAACAGCACCTCTGAGCGTTAAAGAATTTGGGATGATCTGTGCAATGGTGTATCTGTATTCAATATTAGTCTCTAATTGTACATCGCCGGTGCGGTCATTAAATGTATTGGAGCCATACGGCGTTAGCGGTTGCGATCCTCTGCCAATGCCACGTACAGGCCAGCCACGCATGCTGTTGGCCCCGCCACCAAAATATTGTTTAAAGAATGGCAGTGTACTGTCTTTTTTTGATGCGATACCGATACCTCCGAAAATCCTGAAAACAAATGCAGATTTTGGTCTGCTTGTAGAGTAAACATATTCCAGATCAGCCTTTACATATTGCCGCATGTATTTATCAAACAGGCCAAACCTTCCCCATATCATACCCGACTCTTCAAGATTGGCTTTGATGCTGTGTTGCCTGTTGGTATGCTTTGGGTTTATTTTGTTAAACCGGTATCCTATACCGGCGCCGGCAATCAGCGATGTATTAAATGAATACCGTAAAAAAGGGTTATCAGCAAGGGTTTGTTTAAAGCTGTCCGTTTCATTATATAATCTGGCAAACTCAAAGTTCAAGGGTTTAAATATCCATTGATGATTTTTGCGGGTAGTTCCGCTATAGCCTACGGCAAAATTGAAAGACTGTAAATTAAACAGGTTAATACGGTTGATGTAAGAAAGCTTTGTACTGATAAAAGTTTCGGTTGATACAAAATGTTTATCCCTGTTGACCAATGCAAAAGGAAAAACAAAACGTGGAAAACTGATGCTGTTGGTATAGCTTAATTCATTTGAGTTAATAAGGTTTTTGGTATTGTTACTGTCGGGCCTGAAATTAAATTCAACACCTGCAAGTATGGAGTTAGTCATTTTTATACCTTCCTTACGCAGGTTGCGGTTAAGGAAAGTAAAATTACCGGAAAGTCCCAGCAGGTTTCCGGCATTTGCAGCAGTAACGCTATTGGTATTGCTCGATGCAGAGTAACTGGCTTCCAGGCCTGCATCGTAACCATATTGCTTTCCGGGCATCAGTTGCACAATCAGGTCAAGTTTATTTATACTGTCTTTGGTTTTAACTTCTTCCACCTGTATATTAGTACTTTGCCATACACCGGCCCTGGCATAACTGTTCAACGATTTGTAAAAATTAGTCTGGTTATACAAATCTCCTTTTCGTAAATACATGTTCCTGGTTAAAAACCTCGGCCTGAATAAATTTTTTCGATACTCAATGATGTAATTTGTATCCACAGCTATGCAGGTATCGCAACGTTTCCTGGTAAGATACCTGACGGTTAAGCCACTGTCATTAATATTGTCACCATTTCTGTATTCAGGTAAAATATAAATATTGTTGATGTAGTATTGCTTCAGTTTACTGCTGTCGGCCGGCGGATTTAATACTACTGCAAGTTTAATGGTGGGAGAGTCTCTTGCCAGCTGTGCTTCGGCCAGTAATTGCAACTGTTCAAAAATATCATCTGTAATGGTGGTTAATGCAGCAACGGTGGTATCGCCACGCATAACCAGTTCTTCGGAACTGAATTTATAATAACCATTATTGCGGTACAGATCAACCAGCCTGTTAAGTTCTCCAAGTACTGCCGCCTTGGTTACAGGCTTTCCCTTTTTAATTAAACTCTTATCCATGTTTTGCATGGCCAGTTGCTGCAGATCGGGTTTGCGTAAAATATAAATAATGGTATCTATTAAAGTAGGTTTGTTTACTTCAACTGTGTAGTCAACATGAACCCGCTGCTGATCCCCAACCTGTATTGTGTCAGCCTTATAATCAGCCTGAGTCTTGTAATAACCCAGGTGCTGCATGGAGTTTTCCATGTTTTGGGTAGATTTTGCTGCAGAGTTGCTGTCGTAAGCAGGGGGGCTGATAATAACGTGACGGATAAAATATTTATCAATAACGTTGATGCTGCTGCTGTCGTCGAGTTGTGCATTTAAGCGTTGCTTTAATGTAGCTCTTTCTTCTTTGGTAAATTTTCCTCCCTTAACTTCGATATTATTTTTTGTAATAAAAGGTTTGCCTTTTTGATATTTTTTAGGAATAGTGCAGGAACCGGCAAATAAGCAAATGAAAATTAAATATTTCATCTGTTTAAAAAGGTTGTATTTATTAAATGGGTTAACCGGCATATAATTATTAAAAACGTCTATGTTAAGCAAAACACATACCAAATATATTCAAAGTTTGCAGCACAAAAAATTCAGAGATGAAGCTAACCTTTTTATTGCAGAAGGGCCGAAGGTAGTAATGGATCTGTTAGCAGACAGAAAATTTGTTTGTAAAGAACTTTTTGCGGTAAAAGAATGGTTGAATGAGCAAAAAGAAATTGTAACCACACTTGCTGCAACTGATGTTTCAGAAACAGCAGATTTTGAACTTAAAAAAATATCCGCCTTAACAACATCGCATAGTGTACTGGCTGTTTTTGAGAAACGGAAACAGAATTTATCTGTGCAAACTGCAGGAAATATTGTTCTGGCACTGGATACTATACAGGACCCCGGTAACCTGGGTACCATTATTCGTATTGCAGACTGGTTTGGTATTACAGCTATTGTATGTGCCGTTGGTACAACCGATATGTATAATCCTAAAGTTGTACAAAGCACCATGGGCAGTTTGGGAAGAGTGAATATTGTTTATACTGATTTGCCGGGATGGCTTGCAGCAAATAAAAAAACAAAGATATTTTCAGCTTCGCTGGAAGGGAAGGATATAAATAGAATTGGAAAACTGAAGGAAGGAATTATTGTAATTGGTAATGAGGCAAATGGTGTGAGCGATGAAATTTTAGAACTGGTGGATGAAAAAATTACAATTCCTAAAATTGGCGGGGCAGAATCACTGAATGCTGCCGTAGCAACAGGGATAATTCTTTCACATATTTTATAAATCTGTTGTTACCTGAATTGTATTGCTTTAACCGGCTTAATCTTTTTTATTAAAAGTGAAGGGATTATCAAAGTTGCAAATGATACTGCAAGTGTAACCAGGCAAATCAACAACACCTGCCACCAGACAACATCTGCATGTGCTGCACTCATGTAGTATGCTTCTTCATTAAGTTTTATAAAACCTGTTTTTTCCTGCAGCCAGCAAATGCCAAGGCCAAGTGCAGCTCCTGCAACAATACCGGTAACAGCAATTACAGATGTATTGTATAAGAAGATCTGTTGTACATTCCAGTCAGATGCACCCAGCGCTTTTAAAATACCCGTCATTCTTGTACGTTCCAAAACTAAAATAATAAGACAGGTAATGAGGTTTACAACTGCTACAACCATCATGATGATGAGCAGCATGTTTTTTATCTGCCCCTGCAGGCCCAGCCAGTCGAAAATGTTGGGGTAAATTTCTTTTATGGATTTACTGTACCAGGTTTGCGGCAGCTCGGCATAAATAAAATTATTTACCGAATCTGTTTCCTTGTAATCGTGTAAAAAAAGTTCATAACCTCCAATCTGATCAGGTTCCCAGTTGTTGAGCCTCCTGATTAAATTAATATCGCATAAAGCAAAATTTTTATCATACTCTTCAATGGCAGTTTTATAAATGCCGGCAATTTTGAGCCATCGTGCTGTCTTTGATCCATCTTCCCTGAAAAAGAAAACAAAAACACTATCGTTAAGTTTTGCTTTAAGCTGGTTGGCTGTATAAGTGGAGATATTGATCTGGTTGCTGTAGCCGCTGTCTTTAAAGGAAATCCATTTCCCTTCCTGCAAAAAAGGTTGCAGTCGCATAAAATCAAAGGAAGAGTCAACGCCTTTCAGCAATACGCTTTCAATATCTGCTTCAAATTTTATAATGGCCGATTTGGTTGCAAAACGTTCAACCGATTTTACCTGCGGAAGGTCTTTCAGAAATTTTTCAATAGTATCGTTTTGTGTGATGGGATATTCTTCGGCAATACTGACCCTGTTCTCTACATTTTGCTGTACACGTACATGCCCCCAAAAGCTGAAAACCTTATTGCTGATGACCTGTTGAAAACCATTTACAAAACTCATGGCAACAATCATGATTGCCACGCTGATGGCTGTTGCACTGATAGCGAGCCTGATGATGAATTTAGAAAAAGTTTTTTGCCGGTTAAAGGCTATTCGTTTTGCTATGAAGACAGAAACATTCAATCGGCATTTTTTTTGTTATCTTACAAATGTATTTTATTTAAACGTAATGATTAAAGATAACATGGGGAAAGTT
>Ga0138256_10000692_pt1 | contig 36263 bp, 29 predicted proteins | sample KNB2016incub_MG_FD_105486 | JGI IMG/M metagenome (GOLD analysis project Ga0138256, IMG submission 105486) | Active sludge microbial communities from wastewater in Klosterneuburg, Austria - KNB2014incub_MG | ecosystem: Engineered > WWTP > Activated sludge > Unclassified | place: Austria... | reverse complement strand
TTAATACCTAAATAATATTAACTGGTTTTTCTTGCAAAAAAGATAAAACGTTCTCAGTTGTTACATCAAGAATTCGCTGTAATGCCTCATTACTATTAAATGCATTATGCGGAGTAACTAACACATTGTCTTTAGTAACTAGCACATGATTTAAAAGTTGAGCTTTAATATCGCATTCTTTAAAAAATTGATCTGTTAATAACTGCCTTTCTTCTTTAACAAAACATTCTTCCTCAAGTACATCTATGCCAGCTGCTGAAATAATATCTCTCTCAAGACCCATTAGCACCGCTTCTGTTTCAATAATCCCCCCCCTAGCAGTATTTAAAATTATTACTCCCTTTTTTAATTTTATTAAAGAATCTTTACTTATCATGTGTGTAGTTTCTTTTGTTAATGGAACGTGAAAGGTAATAACATCTGAGACTTGATATAAATGATCGATATCGACATAAGTAAAACCTAACTGCTGAGCAAGTTCCATCTTTGGGTGACGAGCAAAAACTAAGACATCCATCCCGAATCCTTTAGCAATTTTTATTACTGCTTGTCCTATATTTCCAGCTCCAACAACCCCTATTGTCTTTTTATATAGATCAAATCCTCGAAGTCCGTCTAGATTAAAATCACTTCTTTTTGTTCTTTCAATGGATGGAATAAGTTTACGAGAAAGTGCAAGAAGAAGAGCGAATGTATGCTCTGCAACAGTTTGCGTTCCGTACTCTGGAACATTTGTAACTGTGATGCCTTTTGCCTTGCAAGCTTCAATATCGATATGATCATATCCTGTAGAACGCGTTACAATCAACTTTAGATTAGGCATTTTTTCGAGAATATCTTTTGTTATAAGCGAGTAGATAAAGATTGAAAGAATTTCAATCTTTTCAATCTCAGGACTATCAATCACAAGCGCTGCAGTTTCGAAACGAATTGAGTGAGTATGGAGTTTTTTTTCTATTGATACTTTTTCCCAGTCCTCAATTTCAAAAAAGGCAATATTCATTTATTAATGATAGCACAGCACTGAGCTCTTAGCTCTTAGCTCTTAGCTCTTAGCTCTTAGCTCATTCGAGACTTCGCCACAGATATCTACTAGCAAGAGTTCTGAGTGGTTTCCATTTCATAGAAATTCTTTCAGCTTCAATTTGTGTAGGTTCATGGCCCAGCCCATAAAGCTTTTGAATGGCACGCCTTAACCCCAAGTCTCCATATGAAAAAACGTCTGGACGATTCATCGCAAACATCAGAAACATCTCCGCCGTCCATCTTCCTATCCCTTTTACTTTTACTAACTCAGTAATAATTTCTTCATCAGTCATGATCTCAAATTGTTCAAAAAGTATTGAGCTTTCCATAGTCTTTAAAGATAGATCTTTGATATAAGAAACTTTTTGCCAAGAAATTCCTGCATCGCGGATTTTCTGGTCAGGGATTTTATAAACGCTTTCTGGTATCACTTCTTGATCTGGAAGAAGTAAAATAAATCTTTTCCAAATAGTATCTGAAGCCTTAATAGAAAGCTGCTGTGAAACAATTGATTCTAAAAGCGCTTCATAATAGCTACTACCTTTATGAATCTCAAATGGATGAAGCTTAGCAATTACCTTTGCTAAGACTGGATCTTTTTTAGAAAGCCTAGCAACATCATCTTCCATGTCAGGGTATTTATAACATATTTAGAATTAAAAGTACCAGGTGTGCTATAATTGAGGCTATGAATATCGATACTCTACAAGAAAAAGTAAAAGAACTAGATAAGAAAAAACCTGTAATCTATCAATTAAATACTCAGAGAGAGAAGGAAATTCTGACTAAAACAATAAAACTTAATGAGGAAGTAGGAGAACTTTGCAACGACACGCTGTCTGTTCTCAAACTTCAACGAAAATCTAAGTTAGAAAATTTTGATAAACGTAATTTCTATGAAGAATTTGCAGATGTTATTATCACCACTATTCAACTCGCAAATGCGGCGGGTGTAGATCTTGATCGAGCAATCAATGACAAGTTAGAAAAAATTGAGAACCGCTACAAGAAAGACCACTAATATGCCGTTAAAAATTGGAGCTCACCTATCTATCGCCGGTGGATATGAAAACGCTCTACTAAAAACTGAAGAAATTGGAGGTAATTGTCTCCAGATATTCTCTTCTTCTCCACGCAACTGGGGAGTACAACCTGTAACTGATGAGCAAGTTAACACTTTTCTTAAATATAAAGAAAAACTTGCTATAGACCCTATTTATTTTCATGCCTCCTATCTAGTTAATTTCGCCAACAATGATTTGATAGGGGAAAGATCCATCTCAACTCTTATAGATGAGCTTCATTTAGCATCCAGGATGCATGTCATCGGATCAATTATTCATCTCGGATCTTTTAAAATTGACACAGAACCAACAAATGAACAATATGACATTGTCTTTAAAAACGTCCTTAAAGTCTTAGATAGCACCCCAGAAAATACTTTCTTTATTATCGAAAATGCAGGCAATAAAAAATTAAACTGGTCGCTTCGAGAGTTAGGTTTTATTATGAAGACCTTAAATCATCCTCGAATTAAAGTGTGCTTAGATACTTGCCATCTTTGGGCAGCAGGATATGATCTCTCAACTCCTGATAAGTTTAAAAAGTTTTTTGAAGAATTTGATCAAAAGGTTGGGATTGAGAAATTAGAAGTTTTTCAAGTCAATGACAGCCGTGACCCTCTTGGATCTTTTCGTGATCGCCATGAAAATATAGGAGAAGGAACAATTCCTTTGGAAGAATTTAGATTACTAGTTAACAGCCCATTAACTAGTACTTTGCCTCTTATCCTTGAAGTTCCTGGAACTGATAAAAAAGGTCCCGATGAAAACAGCATAAAATCCCTGACTTCACTTATTAGTTATTAACTAACCCCTCTCTCTACATTCAAAACACTTGCTGTAATTAGTAATTCTACCTACAATAGTTAAGTGTCGATCCCTCCTCTGCCCCTAAGTATCCAGAAGTTTTTACCGGCTATTACACTAATTCTAGCAGGAATAATAATTTTGGTGGTTATTCTTATCAGCCTTCTTATGTCGCAAAGAACAACCCTCCAAACAACAATTAATAACTATGATAAAAAACTAAATAGTACTTCAAAAGAATTACTAAAACTCAAAAATCAAGATCAATATAAGAGAAATGAATCATTACAAAAAAATATTCAGGAAATTGAGAAGACATATAAAAATGCTGTTAAAACTTTCGAAACAATTCAAGATCTTAAAGCCCAAAAACAAAAAACAGATAGTTATGATAAGTTATTTGCCAAAACACTTTCTTATCTATCTGAGCTTAACTATGCATCTGGAGAAGCGACTCTTATAAATTTAGATAAAGAGATTGCCTCAGATCAAGACAAATTCCAAGCAAGCTTTACCCAAACAAACCCTATTGCTAATGCCTCAGCCAACAATACCCTACCTGGGAGTGGTTACTCTTTACAAAAAGTCTCAACTGATATTGGTGAATTCACAGTGGCATTAATTGGAGCAGATATGGATTCAACGAGGATAATTATAGATACAGCATCGGACTCAGACTGTCGAGATAGTTGTCCTGTACTTTCTCTTTCAGATTATGTATCAAGAAGTAATGCTTTTGCTGGAGTTAATGGATCTTATTTTTGTCCTGCAGAATACCCATCATGCTCTGGAAAGACAAATACTTTTGACCTATTGGTGATGAATAAAAACAAGCACTACTTAAATTCAGATAATAATGTCTATAGCACCAACCCTGCAGTTATTTTCCAAAATGGATCAATGAGATTTGTTGATAAAGCATCACAATGGGGAAGAGATACCGGAGTTGATGGAGTCTTATCAAACTATCCCCTACTTCTCTCAGGAGGTAACATCGTATTCTCTGGAGACAGTGATCCAAAAAAAGGTAGCAAGGGAACACGGAGTTTTGTTGGAAATAAAAGTAATATTGCTTATATTGGTGTCTTGTACAATGTAACTGTTGCTGAAGGAGCTCATGCACTAAGAGCACTCGGTCTTGATAATGCTCTTAATTTAGATAGTGGTGGATCAACAGCGCTCTGGTCTGCTGGATATAAAGCTGGACCTGGAAGAAATATCCCTAACGCAATACTATTTGTGAGGAAGTAGACTCTAAATTAGATAGGGCATTATCTAGTGGAACATAAAAAACTACTTGAGTCTCCCATGGTTCAAGCGCAACGAACATACCTTCTATATCTAGTATGTCTGGATTCTGAATTGGCTTTCCATCAGTCAGACTATACACATATGGCAGTTTGTCTTGAGCAATATCTGGAATTCTACAACTTGCAGTATGTCTGCTAAAATTAGTACAGACTACTGCACCTGCTAAAATACTTTCATCTCCTGACTCCATAACTCCATCTGTGTCCTCCGACATCTCTACCTGTTGAGCAATTATACTTGGGTTATCATCCTTAAGATATGCTAGCCTCCAAGATCCATTTTGAAATAACTTAGATCGCTTCAATCGCAGAAAATCTTCATAAAACCTTTGCGTCTCAGGATGCACTTCTTCAGTCGGAAACCGATTTACCTGCATGGGAGGCTTTATCGTTCTTCCATCTTCTTGGCCCTGATTGAACAGGAGGATTGAATCTGGTACACATCCAGATATCACTGTTGCAGCCTTGGCTGCATCGATTCCAAAGACCTTAGGCGCACGATTTTCATCATGATTTTCTGTAAATAAAACATCTTTATATGGTCTCCCTTCTTGGTTAGCAGTCATTAGATGAATTAAATGCCATCGTAAATTCTCAGGCTTTTCACCTTCCTTATTATGGGCAAGCCTATTTAAGTGATCATAGAACTCTTTTCCATAAATATAATCAAATCCCTTTCGTCCTAGCTCCTCCTTATCCCAGTATGCCTCAGCTATAAAATAAAAATTATCTTTTCCCATTTCTCGCGCCTTATCCTTAGCTTTGGCGGTTACTTTCGGCCAAAACTCATTTGAGGATATATAATCACGCTCTGTCTTTGAAAGATGACCTCCCCATGTGCGTAAGAATGTCCCAGGATTTAAAAGCATTGCCATATCGCATCTTAATCCATCTGAATGATCAACAAGATCTAGTACGATATTTTCCATTTCAGCTTGAAGGTCAGGATTAGCATAATTTAGTTGGAGTGTATCTTGCCACTCAGAAAAATTTGGATCCTTACCATGTGCTAAAAAATATTCGTACCCATCTTCTGACTGATATTTCTTATACCCTCCTGGATTAGCACTAACTTGATCAGATCGTCCTTGTATAAAGTATTCTGGATGAGACTTTGCCCACGCATGATCTAACCCAACATGATTTGGGACAAAATCCAACATTGTCTTTTTTCCATTATCATGAAGCATATCAACCATCTCGTCCCACTCTTCCCAGCTAGACGCGACTTTAGGGTTTGGTGAATATTCAGGAATAGCAAAAGGTGATGCATCTACGTCTGAATCAACATCTAAATCAGGCATATTTGGCTTGTACTCATGAGACCATTTTATAGAATGTTGGTGGCTCGCCTCGCTTGCCTGATAAATTCCCATAAACCAAAATGAATCAAATTGGTTAAATAACCTAGTCCATTCATGCTTAGGTACAGATCCAACTGTAATCGGTTCACCAGCTTTAGAACTCAGACCATTAAGCCATGCACGTGTATTTATAAGATGGAGGCCAGTGGGAGTTACAATATTTTCACTTGGCGACAATACTTCAGATAGTTCCTTGGTTAGCTCCTTGATTATTTCAGAGCCATGTGGAGCCTCAGTAAAAGATCTATTTTCTGAGATTATATCGGGATAGAAATATTCGGCTTCAGGAAATTTAGTTCCTTTTTCTGAATTAATTGAAGGTTCATATACATATATTTCTGCGGGACTCATATTATAGGCTTAATTATACTCTTGTGAAAAGTAAGGATCTTGACAATTTTCACAGATGAGCTTGTCAGCTTGTAGTCCAAATTCTTACAAATTTTAAAGGTAGATGAGGATTATTTCTCTGTTCCAGTTATTACAACAATATCTTTTACTTGAGACTTATCAACACTAGTCGTCACAGCACTAAATGATTTAAGTAAAATATCTTTTATTTCCTGCTGCTTATTCGCATCTACTTTGCCTGAAAATGTCACTTCTGTCTGTTCATGATCTGTATTATCAGCATTGCCAGTCTCTATATCAGTATATTCAAGTCCTTCCATCAAACCTTTTACTGTAGCAGCCTGACCCGGAGTTCCTGTGCCGTTCTGAACTTCAACGCTTAGGTCAGGCTTAGAAACCAGCACTGGAGTAGGAGTTGAAGAGGGAGCTTGAATCGGAGTAGGAGTGGATTTGGTTATTGAAAGCAGTCCGTTATGTGTTTGCTGGAGATAAATAAGTCCACCTAGAAAAAATGTCAAAACCACAAGAAATCCTAAAATTAACAGGAGACGTGAAGAATTCCAAGAGCTTACGGTCTCATAGGGCAAAGATGTATCTTCCTTACTAAAATTATTCTCATCTTTTTCATCCTCTATATTATCTACCTCTTCCATCTTCTCTATACTTTCTTCTTTTACTTCACTATCTTCTAAGAAATTCCCAGTCTCATAAAGCTTTTCTTTCCCTAGAATCGATTTAATTTCATCTTTAGTCAACTCATCTTCAGACTCATCGCTAAATAGGGAGAGTGGCAAAACGGCAATTGTATCTATCTCTTCTTTACTTAGAACATTAACAAGATCTCCGTAAAAACTTTTGTCCGTTACTAGAAGGTATGTTTTGGATGGGGTTTTAATTATCTTTTCCTGCACAAATTCTTTTGAAAAAGGAATTAGGTCAAGAAGCTCTTTTCTAGACTGATCAAGCTTACCATTACTCTCCACAGCCTTCTGAAAAAGAAGACCTGACCCTAAAATAATTATTGAACTATCTATCTTCTTAGCCAGAGGCTTAATCTGATCTTTAAGATATAGAATAAATGCTTCATGATCCTCGATAGTACTATCTTTCACAAAACTCGACAAAGCAATTCGCTTAAGAACCTGCTTCTCGGTTTGAATAATTAGACTATGTTGTTTAAGATAAAAGACTACTTGCTTCATATTATTTAGTTCCTACTTCCTTTATATCCTCGTGTAACTCTTTTTTCAAATCATCAGCAACCTTTGTTATTTTACCTTCAATACCAGTAATTTTACCCCTCAAGAACTTCCAGACTGCGTCATGATCATCCGTTGCTAACTCTTTGAGAAAAAGCTTTTTATCACCTTGAGATAGCTCAGATAGTATAGCATCTAAAATAACATGATGAAGACTTGAGTCCATAAGCGCAACGAGGTGAGCTTTCTCATCATCCTTTAGCTTCATGTCGTGAAGCTTGACTACAACCGACTCTGTCTCAACTATCTGACTATAAAATTGTTTTTTCTTCATAAAAAATTATAATTTAACTGGTCCTAATGGAATCGTATCATGAGGATCATCTAGGAAGAAGTATAGAACAGGACCTTTTTGTCTACCATCCACCCTCTCTAAATATGACATAACCTCAGGAGAGCCACCAAGTTGCTTTCCTGTCCATTGTGCAGGGCCAGCATCCCCAATGACAACTACCATAGATTTACCATTTTGAGGGTTAAGTATCAGCATCTTACGATACTTAAAGAACTCATTATACTCTCTCACATTTTGTGAATATCCTTGAGCTAGAAAGGTTTGAACTGCTATGTAATATTTCTCACGGTCTATGTCTTTCTGAGTCATCTCAGCCTTTGAATAAGAAAAATACCCCCACGCACCTCTCCCCGGTGCCATACCTGATTTAGCATAAGAAACAGCATCAATTGGAGTAGTAAAGTGTGTCCAGATCGTATCGCCTGGATAACGCATCAAATGTTGTTCAGCTCCGATATACCCGTAGCTAGTATTTAAACGAATTCCCTGCAACTCTGCCTTAACTGGTAAATTAATCCGATCTGATAAAAGCGATGTAATATTTTTTTCTTCATCAAGATTTAACGGACGGACCTCTTTTGGAACAATTGAGGTAAGATCAGCAAGTAAGAACGTCTTTTCTGGCAAGATTAGCGGCTGTTCCTTAGCAGGCTGAGGCGGGATGGTAGGAGGAAGCGTGTGAATCGTTGGCGGAGTAAGTAGTAACAGCCCACTCAAAGAACCGACTGCTATATGATGTTTAGCAGGCATATTTTCTGCTAACCAATCAAGAGAGTCACGATGCTTAGTAAGAAGAGTTTCTTTTAGACCAACATGACGCTTGACCCACTTTGACTGGAGATGACTATATGGAGAGGATTGAGATGATTTACTTCTCTTGAAAAACGGCATCTTATTTATGGTCGCACGTTTTAGTATGTGAGTCAATTAGCCAAGAAGACTAGCAAAACTATTTGCAAAAGCTATAAGCTCTTCCTCACTCCTATGCTGGTTAAAATAAAATCCATCTATTCGAAGTGGATTCATTATGATTTCACCCTTATGTGAGGTAATAAAAGTGGTAAGCTCATCCACCGCGCCAGTAAAGTGTGTATAAGCTTTGTCTCCAAGTCCAAAAATAGCAAATCTAAGTCCAGAAAAGTCAATATCCCCAGACTTATCAATAAAATCTAGAAAAAATTCATGAGGCATTCCATCTCCCTTTTTCGTTCTCCAACTAGGAGAAGCAAAGATGATGTAATCATATTTCTTTAGAGAATCAGGGCTTACCTCTCGAATATCCTTCCTCTCAACTTCAATCTTTTTTTCAGTTAGAACTTCTTCTACTAGCTGTGAAGCCAGGTCAGTTCCACTAGAGTTTGTAGCAAAAGCGATAAGCACTTTCATAATAAAAGTATACGGAATATCACCTCTAATTGAAAGCCTGCTGTATAATACAGTCATGGAGAATACGCTTCCTCAAGAATTTCTAAATAAGCTTGATAAATTTATTCCAAGGGACACGCTTAAGTGTACACTTGCGTCTTTCGCAGTTAAAAAGCAGGTAACTCTAAGAATTAATTCTCTTAGTACAACAAGGGACGAATTAATTTCAGAATTTAGGAACCAACAAATCATACTTACTCCTACCCCTTGGTATAAAGACGCATTTAGCACTACCTCATCGACTAAAGAACTTACCTCCCTCCTGTCTTACGGAGAGGGCAAGTTTTATATCCAAGGTCTATCAAGCATGATCCCATCCCTCATTCTTGACCCACAAGCAGACGACTCAGTTCTAGATATTGCTGCGGCCCCTGGCAGCAAGACGACCCAAATTGCGACCCTTATGAAAAATAAGGGAGAAATAATTGCAAATGACATTAGTCGAACAAGACTTTTTAAATTAAAAGCCAACCTCAAACAACAGCACATCACAAATACTAAAATTACAAATATTCCAGGCGAAAGAATCTGGAAAAAGTATCCTGAATATTTTGATAAAGTCTTAGTCGATGCGCCATGTTCTATGGAGGGGAGATTTACCACACTCGACCCAGATAGCTATGAGGACTGGACAACAAAAAAAGTCAAAGAGCTCTCAAGACGTCAAAAATTTCTTCTAAGATCTGCCCTAACTGCTACAAGGGTAGGCGGAATTGTAGTATATTCGACCTGCACATTGTCCCCTGAGGAAAATGAAGAAGTAATTGACTGGATTCTTGAAAAAGAAGGGGATGCAATTAAGGTCGAGGAGATGAAGATTCCAGAGCTAAAACTTTGTGAGGGGATAACTGGATGGGGTGATAAAAAATATAATCCTGAGGTTAAAAAAACGTCAAGAATCTGGCCAAATAATCAGATGGAAGGATTTTTCATTGCAAAAATTAAAAAAATGAGGTCAACACTTACCCCTGAACTTCTGAGGCAGCTAAGCTGATTAATTCATTACTATCAAAAATACAGACCATTGAATCATCAGGAAGTGAAGTAGAATTCTTATTTTGTTCATATGTATTTTTTACAGGTGGTGCATAATCATCCAAATAATCTTGAATTTCTTCAGGCGTATTACCTTCTCTTAATTTATCACGCACTAATCTCACAGCATCTGCGATAATTGAAGAAGAACTTACAAACTCTATATTAGGAAGTTCTGCGTGGCCAGCATATTTTGCTGTTTTACCGTTTGATAATAAAGCGACTATCCTTTTATCGGGATATAATTTCCTTAGCCTCATAGCAGCCATAAACGTCTCTTCACTTGTGTTTTCATAAACGAGCCACATGGAATCATCTGATGCATCATCTACGTGGGAGAAGGAGATATCTTCACACTCAGGAAGACTACGGAGATGGTTGGCAAAATTATTATGAAATAATTCTTGATATTTAGGAGTAGTGGTTGCCAGAGACACTTCAGTTGGGCCATTTTCTGAGATCTTTTCAGCTACATGACGAAGAACATGAGCCCAAGTATCAATATATATATCTACTCCGGTGGAGCTTGCTAAATCACGATCAGAAAAAACCTGCTGATTCTCTATACTCACCCTCCTGAGCGCGGCATTCCCAATATAAACATCGATTACATCTCGGTCTTCGACCAAGTCGCCTTTACTCAGTAAGCCTTTCAATCGCAGAGCAGCCGAACGCAAATCAATTTGAGTAACATCTACATTATCAGGATTAAGAGAAAGCTCCTCATCTGCTTTTTCTCCACAGCCAACAACTAATAGATACCTTTTACCATTTTCTGAATGAATTAAATTTTGACGAGAAAATTTTAGGCGTTCCCATGCTGGAGCTTTAAGATATGACAATCCAGTATGTTCATCAATTCCAAGATTAAGGTACACTGGTTCATCATTCTTTACTCTTCTGTGATTTCGAAGTAGTATCTCCTGAGACCCCTGGGAGGATTCAAAAACTGGAAAAAAGTTTCGCCGATCCTCACCAGTTACCAAAGCATCGGCAACATAACTTTGACTTCCACCTAAAATAATTACTTGCTCTCCTTTAAGTTTTATTGGTGCATGTCCACCCAAAACAGCCTCACGACGTGTAGTAGACTGATGCAACTTGTTATACATAATCTTTCCAAAAATACCAAATACTCCCGCATCCTTAAGTAGAGTTTTATAGGATTCCAGCAGATCATCTTGAACCTCACGGAAATCTTGTAGCCCGGCAGCAGTATTATGTGAAGCAAACTCATGCATCATATGCTTAATAAATTCAGTGTTTGGAGAAGTTGCTGAACCGATAGTGCCTATTTGTAAAATTCCATAAACTAACGCATCCCTAGGGCTTAAACCCTGAGAAAGCCCAACAAAGAAAGGTGCACCGAGAGCAACTCCAGTACCAAGTTTGTATTTTTCTCTATTCAATGCTCCGAAGACTCTAGAAGTTAATGAAATACTATCAGCCCCATCATCCTCATTAAGAATTCCTTTTTCAGGCAATGTAAGCAATTGGTCATGACTAGCTTCTTCTGGTGGCCACATCTCACGCTCATTCATAGATGAGTATTATAGTGTAGAGAGTTAAATAAGTAAAGCTATAGGCTTACTAAATTAGAGGAGAAACTATCTAAAAAGCTTCTCTTTAAACTCATTAATCTTTCCTTGGTCTTTCTGCTTTAGAAATAATTCATTTACTAATACTTTATCGGAAAAATCATCCTGAAAGATGGTGTCAATAAAATTATCAAAGGATACCTCACGAATTTCTATTCTTTCACCAGGATCTAGATTTTGCTCAGCTACCTTTCGACAATTTTTGGCAATATAGTAGTACGAAGGCCAGTCAATCTTACCTCCTGCTTGAAACTCTTTTATTAATACCCAGTCCTGTGATTCAAGCCCAGTTTCCTCGAGCAATTCTCTCTTGGCCGCCTCAAGAGGCTCTTCGCCCTCTTCCATTCTTCCACCAAAGAGTCCTATTCTTTCAGCATAATGAGGCTGTTCTTCAAAGGACAAAAGAATTTTTTCTCCTAGGACTGGTACTATCTGAATAGTTCCCGGGCGCTTAACCATCTCAAAAATAGCTTTACTGCCATCAAACATTTCTTGTTCCCATTGATAGACATCAAAAATCTCACCTGTAAAAACCTTTTTTGCTTGCGGAGGAACTTTCATTCTAATTTTTTGCGGCAATCATGCTGATTTCAATGACAGAATTAAGAGGAAGTGCTTTCACACATATTGTTTCGCGTGCAGGATATGCTCCATTAAAATAGCTAGCATATATAGTATTCACCTTACCAGCGTCCTCGATATCTGTCAGAAAAATCGTGGTTTTTACTACATTATCAAATGATACTCCAGCAGATTCTAGAACTTTCTGAAGATTTTTCATGACTTGATGGGTCTTCTCATCAATCGTTCCTTCAATCATCTCTCCTCCACCATTAAGTGGGACTTGGCCTGACACAAAAATAAATCCATTTTTATCAATAAACTCTGAAAAGGGTAATGTCATAGGGTAATTATATCAGTTAGGGGATTAATGTAAAGCTAATTAGGGAAGTGGCACTTTTTATACTTTTTTCCGCTCCCACACCAACAAGGGTCATTTCTACCCACCTTTTTATTAGATGAAGACGCAGTAATTCCTGAATTTGGTAGCGGAGTCGAATCATTCGATCGTTTTACTTTTTGCTCTTTGCTCTTTGCTCTTTGCCTTACATCTTCACTTACTTCACTCTCCGGAGTGTTTGCAATTGCAGCAGATAGATCAACACTTACTGGACCAATCGGGCCATGATTGTGCCCCTCATGTCCCTCCTGATTTTGAACTTGGATCTTAAAGATTCGATGGACGATCTGATCTTCGATACTCCAGATTAACTTCTCAAACATTGTATAAGCCTCGTTTTTATATTCAACTAGAGGATCTTTCTGAGCATACCCTCTTAACCTAACCCCTTCCCGAAGATTATCAATGGCATCCAAATGATCCATCCACAAATTATCAGTCACCTGCAAAGTGACATATTTCTCCATAGTACGAGCAATTTCATCTCCCATCATTTTCTCACGCTTCTTAAAGACGTCAGCAGCAATACTATTTAAGAATTCTGTCTTCTCTTCATTTGTATGATATTGACGAAGCTGCTCAGCAAGATGTTGCTGTGAATGTTCATCAAAAGGAACGATCGTTACAAATTCTTTTACGATATTTAAATTAGTATTTTCTGCTTCTTCGAATGAAGCTGTTTCACTAGCTGTAACAACCAATGAAGAAATTGCGTTTTGTATTCTTTCCATGGTCTGTACTTTTAATTCATCAGTTTTCTTATCAGCCTTTACAACTGCTCTTCGTTGCTCATATACAATCTCACGCTGCTTATTAAGTACGTCATCATACTCCACAACATATTTTCTACTATCAAAATAGTGCCCCTCAACTTTTATCTGTGCATTCTGAATAGCCTTTGATACAAGCGGGTGAGTTAGGGGTACATCCTCAGGCATATTAAATCTAGTCATTAGACCTGCTATTCGGTCTCCGCCAAAAAGACGCATGATTTCATCATCAAGTGCTACAAAAAACTGAGATTTCCCAGGATCACCCTGTCTTCCTGAACGACCTCTTAACTGATTATCTATACGACGTGATTCATGACGTTCTGTTCCAATGACGAACAACCCTCCTAAATCCAGAACTTCTTGGTGAGCCTTCTCCCACTTCTTCTTGCCATCCTTGATATCCAAGACCTCGCCGCCCAAAATAATGTCAACACCTCTTCCTGCCATATTAGTCGCAACAGTTACTGCGCCCTTCTGACCTGCTTGTGCGATAATTTGTGCCTCACGAATATGATTTTTAGCATTGAGAACTTCATGCTTAATGCCTCGTCTTTTAAGAAGCTCTGAGATGATTTCATTTTTATCGATAGATGTCGTACCAATAAGAACTGGCTGGCCTTTCTTATGCGCTTGAGCCACTTCTTCTACAACTGCAGACAGTTTAGCCCTTCCTGTCTTATATACTGCATCAACTAAATCCTCTCTTTTAAGTACGTTGTTCGTAGGGATGACAATTACATCTAATTTGTAAATCTTATTGAATTCTTCTGCTTCAGTTACTGCTGTTCCAGTCATCCCTGAGAGCTTTTCATACATACGGAAATAATTTTGAAGAGAAACTGTGGCCAATGTCTTTGATTCACGTTGAATTGGCACACTTTCTTTAGCCTCAATTGCCTGATGAAGCCCTTCTGAGAGCCTTCGACCTTCCATTAGGCGTCCTGTAAATTCATCAACCAAGATAACTTGACCATCTTTGACAATGTAGTCCTGCTCCTTATGAAATAGGGTTCTAGCCTTTAAGGCAGCCTCTATATGATATACAGTATCAAAATCTTGTTCATAGATATTAGAAAGACCGAATAATTTTTCAAGCTTTGAAATGCCATGATCTGTTAAGTGTGCTGTGCGCAGTTTTTCATCAATTTGGAAATCTGTATCAGGACTTAATTTCTCAACTACCTTCGCATACTCATAGTACTTTGATGATGGAGCTTCATCAGGCATAGAGATGATATGTGGTGTACGAGCCTCATCGATAAGAACTGAGTCAACCTCATCTACAATTGCAAAGAAAAAATCTCTCTGGACAAGATTTTCAGGCTCTTGGGCCATGTTATCCCTAAGATAGTCAAAGCCAAATTCTGAGTTAATTCCATAAAGAACATCTGCCTGATATGCTTCTTTACGACTTATTGGACGTAGATGGATAATTCGAGGATCTGTAGCTCCTTCTTGAATAAATTTAGGATCATACAAAAATGCTTGTTCACTAATAATAGATGAGACTTTCATCCCTAGAAGCTCAAAGATTGGACCCATCCAGCCAGCGTCACGGCGAGCTAGGTAATCATTTACTGTGACAAGGTGAACATTTTTACCTGTTAACGCATTGAGATATAGCGCAGGGACAGCAGACATAGTTTTTCCCTCCCCTGTTTTCTGCTCAGCAATTTTACCTCGAGAAAGGACAATCGCCGCCATGAGCTGGACATCATAATGCCTAAGGCCAAGTGTTCGGAAAGCAGCTTCGCGAACGAGCGCAAAAGCCTCTGGAAGTATTGACTCGAGCGACTCGCCCTTCGCTATTCTTTTTCTGAAGTCGTCTGTCTTTTTGGGAAAGTCTGAATCCTTGAGTTTTTTTATCTTTTCTTCAAGACTATTTATCTCAGTGACAAGTGAAGTGAGTCGATCAATTTCACGATCATTACTATCGAAGAATTTACCAAAGACTGGAATCATAGAGGCTAATTATAGCACAATTAAGCTCTAACTGATAGCGAAAAAAATCACTTTTTAGCTACTATTTTGTCTTTACCTATATATTTACGAAGCACCTCCGGAATTATGACGGACCCATCTTCCTGCTGATAATTCTCAAGAATTGCTATGATTGGTCGGTTCATTGAAAAGGCGGTACCATTTAATACATTAAGGTATTTCCTTTGCTCCCCATCTTGATAACGCATGTTTAGCCTTCGTGATTGGAAATCAGTAACTGTTGATACTGAAGTAACCTCCCGATACCTTTCCTGACTTGGAATCCACGCCTCCAAATCATATTTCCGCGCAGCATTAAATCCAAGATCCCCTGAGCAAATTGATAGAACCTGATACGGAATATCAAGCATCTGGAAAAATTTCTCCTCGAGCCCTAACATATACTCATGCTCTCTGTCGTCATCTCCCTCCTCAACGAAGGAGACCATCTCTACCTTGTTAAATTGATGAACTCTCAAAATTCCCTTGGTATCCTTTCCATAACTTCCAGCCTCACGGCGGAAACAGGTAGAATAACTAACATATCTTTTAGGAAGTTCTTCTTTTTTAAGTACTTCATTCATATGAATTGGGACTACGGACTGCTCTGATGTTCCAACTAGATATAGTCCATCTTGATCCAAAGAAAAAATATTTTCTGCCTCACCCATAGCTGTATATCCCAAACCCTCCATAACTTCTTTTTTAATAAGAACTGGTGGAATAATTGGAATAAATCCCTCATTAATTAAAGTATCAAAAGCTAATTGGCGAAGAGCTCCCTCAAGAAGAGCACCTTCATTCTTGAGATAATTAAACCTTGCGCCACTAACGAGTGCTGCCTGCTTAACATCAATTATATCAAGAGCCTCGCCTAACTCTAGGTGGTCTTTGGGTACAAAAGTAAATTTAGTAGGTTTTTTAAAAGTGCTGATGACCTTATTCTCGGACTCATCACGACCGATGATAACATCTGGCTTAATAGGATTAGGTATTGCAAGTAAAAGCATGTCCAACTCTTCTTTGAGAGAAGCTAACGCATGCTCCTTCTTCTCAAGGTCATCTTTTAGCTTACTTCCTTCCTCAATAGCTTTTGCACGCTCAGTAGGATTAGGTGTAGACGCAGCCTTTGATAGAATGTTACGCTTCTCACGAAGTGTTTGTACCTCTATAAGTAAGTCGCGATAACTATGATCAATTTGTAAAATATGGGTACTATTTACTTTTATTTTCTTAGCCGCAGATGCATCCTCAATACTTTTTGGATTATCACGAAGTAACTTAATATCGATCATGAGGGGATTATATCTCTTTTGCCAAAGCTGGTCAATTTACAGAGTTATTTTTTCTTAGGAGAGGATTTCTTAGTAGATTTTTTTACTTTAGTAGCTGGCTTTACGTCTACCAACTCAGATTTAATACTTTTATTTGCCTTAGCTTTAGCAGCCTTAGTCAAGTGCTTCCTTGGTGCTGGAGCCTGAATCTTTGAACCTCCACTTGAAACCTTAGAAAGTGCGGACTTAAGATGAGCTGCCTTGTTATCATGCATTAAATTCTTTTTTGCAGCTTTATCAATCGCCTTAAAAGCAATACTAATTGACTCAGGTGTAGGTTCTTCCTTTGCCTTTTTAATAAGAGACTTATAAAGAGTTTTGAGTTTTTTTCGCTCAATTGTTCTCTTTATGTCCTGTCTTTGTTTTTTCTTTGCGTGCTTAAGTAGTGGCATAGGGAGTATTGTACCATGTTTGAGCCTCCTCCGCAACGCTTGAGCAAAACATCTCAAGTAGTAGATTATAATGACAATTACCTCAAAACCCACTACAATTAATTCCTATGAGTGATATTTTCAGGAAGGGTTTAGAGGTCCTTCTAAGACGCCAAACCAACATCATCTCTGCTGCATATATCCTCATGGCAACAGTAATTTTTTCACAAGTCTTAGGACTCTTTAGAAGCAGGCTCCTTGTGTCTATTTTTGGAGCGTCAAGCATACTAGGAGTCTATAACTATGCCAGTATTCTTCCTGACACCATTTTTCAGCTCGTGATCGCAGCTGCCTTCTCGAGTGCTTTCATACCAGTTTTCACTGATTATTTGTCTAAAAACCGAGAAAAAGAAGGACATACTATGGCCTCAACTTTTCTTCTCTTGGGGATTATCATTTTTAGCATACTTTCACTCATTCTAGTTATCTTCGCCCCTTTCTTTCTTCAGCTATTTAACTTAGGTACCAACTTTACTCCGGCTCAGATGCAGATGATGGCAAATATGATGCGCCTTCTAATCATTGGCCAATTACTTTTTATTGTCGGGACATTTTTTACTGCACTTTTGCAGTCTTACAATCATTTCTTTATACCAGGATTTGCCCAAGCACTTTATAATCTTGGAATCATAATTGGAATAATCCTACTCCACTCAACATTTGGGATCTACTCAGCCCCTCTTGGAGCCATTTTAGGATCAATCATATATATTATCTGCCAAATTCCTCTGGCGAAACGGATTGGATTTCAATTCAAACCTTCCCCCCTACTTTTCAAAAACCTTGGTGTCCAAAAGATCTTTCACCTCATGTGGCCAAGAACTATCCAAGTAGGTATTCAGCAGTTTGGGACAATTGTCGTTGCAGCCATTATTTCTTTCATGGCAGATCCAGGCCGCATGCATCTACTATTTGACTATGCAAAAACACTAATGTTTGCTCCAGTATCACTAATCGGCTACAGCATAGCCCAGGCAGCTTTTCCTGTGCTTTCTCGAGAAAAAGATAATCTAGAAGAATTTAAAGTAACCTTCATTGCAAGCTTCAATCAAATGCTTTATCTGATCCTACCGATCTCAGCACTTCTCTTTGTATTAAGAATTCCAATAGTACGACTTATCTACGGGGCAGATAAATTTGACTGGCCGGCAACGGTCCTTACAGGCATGACGCTTGCTATCCTTGCTATCTCAATTTTTGCCCAAGCTCTAATTGTCCTCTTCTATAGAGCATTCTACGCACTTCACAACTCATTTATACCTCTAATAACAAGTGCTATATCTACAATTTTCTTAGTCATCTCTGGATATATTTTAGTTGTACTAAATCATCAAGGACTTTCAAGTATTGCTGTTGCCTTTTCAGCTGCTAATTTCATACAGCTGCTTTGTCTTTTTATCCTTCTTGATAAAAAAACGAACGGCTTTGATAAAAAATCTCTCCTTAGAACAATGAGTAAATTCTTTTTTGCAACAGTTATCACTGGTACCGCAATCTATATTCCAATCAAACTTCTTGACAAGCTTGTCTTTGACACTACCCGGACAGCGAATCTAGTTATCCTAACTGGAATTGCGAGCTTGGCTGGACTTTTGATATATCTACTTCTAACTTGGGCATTTAGAATCCGTGAGGCTCAAACATATATTCAGATCTGTAAACAAATTGGAAATTGGAGAGATATTCTTGGCAAGAGTGATGAAGTCATTGATGCTAACAGGACAAGTATTTAGTCCATCAAAAAATCCGCTTTCGCGGACCTCACTCAACCCTTAGCTCTAATTTTTTAATAATCCATTCCTGGCATTCCACCAGCTCCTGGTGTCTGAGGCTTCTCCTCAGGAATATCAGTAATAAGTGCTTCCGTGGTCAAGATCATTGTTGCAACTGAAATTGCATTTTGAACTGCAGAACGTACAACCTTTAGAGGATCGATAATTCCCTCCTTAAGCATATCAACAGGCTTTGCAGTTTCAGCATCTTCAATATCCATGACGTTAAAACCCTGCCCACTAGCTGAAGCTTCCCTTGCTTTCGCAATAAGTTGTCCAGCATCTAGCCCAGCATTTTCCATGAGTTTTATGAAGGGAGCCTCAAGAGCTCTTTTTACTATTTCAAAACCAAATATTTCATCCCTTGAAGCCTTTGCAGCCTCAAGAGCTTTAATATTCATCTTGGTAGCTACATCTAAAAGTGCAACTGAACCTCCAGGCACGATACCCTCTTCAAGAGCAGCCTTTGTTGCTGCAACTGCATCAATTACGCGCTCTTTACGGTCCTTAAGCTCAACTTCTGTTGCAGCACCTACATTTATAACCGCAACTCCTCCTGATAACTTAGCAAGTCTTTCTTGGAGTTTTTCACGATCAAATTCTGAAGTAGTTTTTTCAATTGCCATTCTTATCTGCTTTATACGTGCACTGACTGCTGTCTTATCACCTTTTCCACCAATAATACGTGCACTATCTTTATCAGCCCAGATCTTATCAGCACGGCCACAATCTTCAAGAGTCACACTATCTAATTTACGCCCAGTATCATCTGAGACAACCGTTGCTCCTGTAAGTGCAGCAATATCCTGAAGCATTTCCTTACGTCTATCGCCAAATCCAGGAGCTTTAATAGCTAGTGAGTTAAAGGTACCCTTAAGTTTATTAAGAACTAACGCTGCAAGCGCTTCACCATCGATATCATCAGCGATGATCACAAGATTCTTACTAACTTTTATTAAATTTTCAAGGAAAGGAAGTAGATCGTTGAGAGCTGAGATCTTCTTATCAGTAATAAGGATATAAGGATTTTCAATTTCTGCCTCCATCTTCTCTGCATTAGTTACAAAGTAGGCTGAAACATAGCCTTTATCAAATTCCATCCCATCCTTATATTCAATTTCAGTAGTTAAGGATCGTCCTTCCTCAACAGTCACAACTCCATCTTTACCAACTTTCTTTAATGCCTCTGCAATAAGCTTACCCAGCTCCACGTCACCTGCAGAGATTGTTGCTACATTAGTGATTCCCTCGATATCGCTCGACTTAACGTCTTTAGCCATTTTCTTTAACTCTTCAACGATATGTGCTCCTGCTCTTTCAATCCCACGACGCATCACCATTGGATTACTTCCAGCCGTAATCATCTTAATGCCTTCATTTACAATCGATTGAGTAAGAACAGTAGCTGTAGTTGTACCATCTCCTGCTACATCCGCAGTCTTTGAAGCGGCTTCCTTAACAAGTTGTGCACCCATATTCTTAAATGGATCCTTAAGCTCAATTTCCTTAGCCACTGAGACACCATCATGAATTACGCTTGGTGCTCCCCATTTTTTATCGAGTGCCACATTGCGCCCTTTTGGACCAAGAGTTGTTGAAACAGCTCTAGCTAATTCATTTACTCCTTCTTGTAATGCTAATCGTGCGTCTGCACCGTATTTAATTTGCTTTGCCATATTTATTATTCAATAATTGCTAAGATATCTTTTTGTTCAACCATTGTCCAGTCCTCATTATTTACCTTAATATCATTTCCACCCCATTTTTTATACATGACTTTTTGTCCAACCTTAACAGTCATAGGGATTAACTTACCATCTGGGGTTACATGACCAGTGCCAATTGCCATGATAGTTCCCATTTGTGGCTTTTCCTTTGCTGTATCTGGAAGCAAAATTCCACTTACTGTAGTAGACTCAGCTTCAAGCGGTCGGATAAGAACGTTATCAAAAAGTGGTTGGATTCCTTTTTTTGTTGTTGTTTTGGTTGCCATAGTAATCTATTTCTAAATGAATAATCACTCACTCATTTGCACTGCTAATTTATACAACATATCAAAGTGATTGTCAACACTATCTCCGAACTTTTTATACTTATTCAAACTTGACACCTCTTCTTTTTTTAATATACGATGAGGGTGGCGTATTGTTTATACGCTATATTTAGTATGTTCTCGCCCAAAAAAATACTTGTTATTGCCGTCATCTTAATACTCCTTATTGCTATTCCCTTAACTCTTTATCTACTTTCACAACAACAAGAGCTGAGGTCCCATGCCCAAGCTGCTTCAACACTTAGCTTTACGCCAGACTCATCACCCTCAACTCCTATTCAAGCTGGAGTAGGGGATCCAATAGATCTTGATCTATACGTTGATCCAGGAACGAACCTTGTCTCTATTGTTCGTCTTGAGGTGCAGTACGATGATACTAAATTAACTACCGCAACAGGATCGGGTGGAGAAGCCTTTGAAAAAAATGCACTAGACTTTCCATCTGTTCGTGAAGGTCCAATTTATCTTGATGGCAAAATGCAAATTACTCTCTCTATTGGGTCTGACCTAACCAAGCCAATTAAAGCTAGGACGAAGATTGGTACACTTCATCTTATGGCATTAGCCAAAACAGATACTCCAACTCAAGTTCTATATTCTACGCAGAGCCAAGTCCTCTCTCTAGCTGGCCCTGATACAGGCAGCTCAGATCAAGCCGGCGAAAATGTCTTATCGGCAACTACTCCTGCTATCATTAATATCGCAGATACAGAGCCAAGCGTCACGCCTGATCCAACTGAAGAACCGACTAGTGAGCCAACTCCTACAGACGCACCTAGCCCAACACTCGAGCCAACCGCCTTGCCAACTAATGTTGTCAATCAGCCTCCGGTATGTACAACTCTTACAGCGAATCCATCTGAAGGAACTGCTCCACTTAATGTCACCTTCACAGCTTCTGGAACAGATACTGATGGACAGATCACGAAATTTGCCTTTAACTTCGGAGATGGTAATCTAAGCACAGTTACAACTGATACCCAAACATCGTCTAATTCAGCAACAGCTGAGCACACATATCCAGATGGAGGGACATTTACAGCCTCTGCAGTTCTGACAGACGATAAAGAAGGCTCAAGCACCAATGAATGTTCTCAAGTTATAACTATTGCTGGCCCAACCGCTACTCCTTCAGCTACTGAAGCGCTAACAGCAACACCCGAGGCAAGTCTAGACACTCCTACTCCAACGCTCGCAAGTCCTGGACCTGGAGCAACTATCATAGGCTTAGGTGCGTTCTTCTCAGTCTTAAGTGTAATTGGAGCAATCCTCTTCTTCGCTCTCTAAAATATGCGATTCAGATATTTTCCTATTTGACGGAAAAGCCAGATCAAAGCTAGACGTGATCATAAAGTAAAGCTCACTTACTAGCTATTATGATAACTAACTGTCACAACCCGAACATTTATTTAAAGAAAAGGAAATTGTGGAATCAGAGTAATTTTACCCTAGGAGATCTTTAGAAGCGCATAAAGGATAACTCCCGCGGGAACATTGAGAACTATCTCTTCTCCAACTTTTTTACCTAGTACCGCTCTTCCCAGTGGCGATTTATGAGATATCTTTCCCTCGCTTGGATTTGATTCTTCACCACCGACGATCTGATAACTAACCTTAGTTCCTCCCGACGCAAGTTCAATATTTGAACCTATCTCAACCTTCTCTGACTGAGACGCTTCTTTTATAATTCCAAATTTTAAAAGAAATTTAATCCTTCTCAAACGCGCATCAATCGCATTTACTTTTTGACGAGATGCCTGATAGTAGCCATTTTCTTTGAGGTCTCCAAGTTCACGTGATTTTTGCAGATGTCCTATCGCATCGACTCTTTCGATTAATAATTGCTGTTGCTCCTCCTCAATTTTAGTAAATCCCTCTTTTGTAAAAGGAATCGGCTCAACTTCTGGTATTGTTATCGTTCTTCTCATATTAGCTTTCAATTAATGAAAAAAGTGCTTCTTGAGGGAGTTGAACCTTTCCTGTCTGTAACATTCGAGATTTTCCTTTCTTTTGTGCCTCAAGTAGTTTGTCCTTTCGAGATCTATCCCCTCCGCTCATCTTTGCGAGTACATCCTTTCTAAAAGGTGGTATTTCTTCTCTAGCCACTATAGCATTATTAAGAACTGCCTGAACAATCTGCCTAAATTGTTGCCGAGGCAAAGACTCCTTAAGCTTACTTGCCTTCTCACGCGCTACATGCATAGAATCATCTCTATACACAAGCTCAGAAAGAACGTCAATTGAATTATCATTTATTTTTACTTCTAGCTGGACAAGATCCGCCAGCTTATACTCTGAAACTTCATAATCTAAACTTGCAAAACCGCTGGAAATAGACTTAATATCTGCAGACAACCCACGCATGAACATTGAGTAAGGCATCTCATATGAAAGAGTTGCATAAGACTCGTGATACTTCATGTCAAGCAGACATCCCTTTTTCTTTTGACAAACTCCCATTACCCCTCCAACATACTCAGTTGGGACATAGACAGTAAGCAACATATAGGGCTCATAAATAGTTCCATCCTCTCTCTTATCATATAGAACCTGGGGCATAGTCAAAAGGAGTTCTAGTCCAAATTCTTTCTGCAACCTTTCCTTGACGATCTCAGCATGTAAAAGTCCTAAGAATCCAACTCTAAAACCACTTCCGAGATAGGCTGAATACTCCTCCGAATAAGTTAGAGCTGTATCATTAAGAGAGAGTTTGCCCAAAGAATCACGAAGGTGTGCAAATTCTCCTTGATCTTTAGGATACATTCCAAAAAAGACCATCGGCTTAGGTGTCGTATAGCCAGGAAGGGGAATGGAGGCACTATTTTGTGAAACAATAGTATCTCCAACTCGCGCTTCCCTTATATTTTTAATACCTGTAATAACATAACCTATCTCACCTGTCCCAAGCTGATCACTTGGTGCAAGATAGGGTGAAAAATATCCAACGTCTGTTACCTCAGTCTTAACTCCACTTTGATAGAGCTGCACTTTATCTCCTTTTTTTACACTTCCGTCAATTATTCTTGAATATGAAACTACTCCGCGATACTCATCGTAAACTGCATCAAAAATAAGTACTCTAAGTGGTGCATTTTTATCTCCTTTAGGAGGCGGAATTTTATCAACAACTCTCTCAAGTAATAATGAGACATTCTCACCTGTCTTAGCAGATATAAAAATGATCTCATCCTCTTGAAAACCAAAAAGTTCTACTAGCTCCTTAACAACTGCCTGAGTCATAGCATTTGGTAAATCAATTTTGTTTATGACTGGAATCATGACGAGTCCCTCTTTTTTAGCAGAATGGAAATGAGCTACAGTCTGCGCCTGAATTCCCTGAGTAGCATCCACGAGAAGTACTGCCCCCTCACAAGCTGCCAATGTACGCGAAACCTCATAAGAAAAGTCTACGTGTCCTGGGGTATCGATTAAATTTAGCTCAAACTCTTTATCATGATAGTGATATTTCATCCTGACAGGTGCTAATTTTATCGTGATTCCACGCTCTCTACTGATGGGATTTTGATCTAGAAATTGCTCACCTAATTTATCCTTGGCAATTGTATGAGTAATTTCTAAAAGCCGATCTGATAGAGTAGACTTACCATGGTCTATATGGGCAATAATTGCAAAATTGCGAATTTGGGATTGTTCCATGCCTGTAATTGTACCTGATTGAGAACTATATGGCAAAAAAGATTATCTTGTCAAATCAAAATAAATTGCTACAATAGTCTAATGAATAAAGCCCAAATAGCGATATTTGTAGCAATAATTATAATTTTTGGAATAGTCTTCTATGTAACCCAAGCAGGCTATCTAGGACTTAATACTCCACAAAAAGGTACAGTTAATATTTCACAGATTCCTGGACAAATGAATTTCAACGATCAAAACCAACAACAAACTCAGGCACAACAACAGGCTCAACAGCAACAACAACGTCAACAGCCTCCGACAATTCCATTTGATAAATCGACACTTGAAAGTTATAAAACTGCCTCAGCGACTGCAGTAATCTCAACTAGCAAGGGTGATATCACACTTGCACTATATGGAGAAGACGCACCATACACTGTCGCTAACTTTATCAAGAAGGCAAAAGATGGCTTTTATAAAAACCTCCTCTTTCATCGGGTTGAAGATTGGGTGATCCAAGGCGGAGATCCACTCGGCACAGGGACAGGTGGTGGCAGCATGCCTGTGGAATTTAATGATCACTCCTTCACAACTGGCGCGCTGGGAGTTGCGAGCACGGGTGATAATGTGACTCAAAATGATGCCCAATTCTTCATCGTTAAAACCGATGCTACTTATCTAGACCATAAATATACTAACTTTGGTTATGTAACTGAAGGTATGGACGTGGTAAATAAAATAACGATTGGTGACAAAATCCTCGGTATCACTATCCAATAGTTATTCTTCCTGTATAGTTACTTTTCTTCTTTGTTATATTATTTTTCCCGTGTTGACTTTTATACTAAAAAGTATTAAATTTATGTTAATTATATTATGAATAATAATAATCCATTAAAAAATTTTCTTGAAATTCCATACGATCAGCTCGAGGAGATGAATCTGGATGCTAAAAGCAAGCGCGATACCATCGACCCAAAAACTCAGGAAGAGGAATATCGAAAGTATCTCGTTGATGAAAAGAGGATCAAAGCAATCACCCTCTGCTTTTCAGATATTGAAGGCAGATTTCACATGCTCGACTATGATAAAAAATTTCTTTTAGAATCAGCTGATAATCTAACCTTTGACGGCTCGTCGATAAGAGGTTTTACAGAGCAAATGGAGTCTGATCTTAGACTCGTTCCTGATTGGACTAGTATTTTTTGGCTTCCTTCGGATATCTTTGGGCCAGGAAAGGTTATCATGTTTGCCAATGTTAAGAATAGAGATAGATCTTCCTATGGATCAGATTTCAGAGGGCTCTTACAAGAATTAACTCTAAAATTAAAAACTAAGGAAAAACAAACCATACTTGCGTCTGCAGAAATTGAAGGATTTTTGGTAGATGGAGTTGATGCAGAAATAAACTATGAAAAAAATAATGGGTTTAATCTTATTTCAACCGGTGGCTACTACCATTCTCTTCCTCTTGATCGACTTAAGCGCTTTATTGATACCTCTGCAGAAGCACAGAGAGCCATGGGTTTTCAAAATGAGAAAGATCACCCTGAAGTTGCGCCCTCTCAATTTGAACTAAACTTTTCCTATACTGAAGCTCTTAGGGCAGCAGATCAAATTCAGTTATATAAGCTTGTTTGTCGACAGGTCGCAGAAAATATGGGAATGACTGCAACTTTTCTCCCAAAACCAGTCAATGGGATCAATGGAAGTGGTATGCATATCAATTTGTCTATTGCTAAAGAGAGTAGAAATATTTTCTATGATGGTAGTGGCAAGGATGGTCTTTCAAAAACGGCATGGAATTTCTTAGAAAAAATCCTCAATCATGCATCAGATATATGTCTAGTACTTAATCCAAGTGTAAATGCATACCGCAGACTTGATCCACATTTTGAAGCCCCAAATCAAATTAAAGTATCTCCTATTGACCGTGGCTCAATGATTCGAATTCCAGTAGGTAACGAAAAATCAGCTCGCATCGAAGTGCGCTCTGTAGCACCTGATGCAAATCCATATCTTGTGCTATATACCCTCATACGTACAGGTCTTGAAGGAGAAAAGCTAGCCAAAGATACAACAAAGCGAGATCGTGTAAGATTTTTACCTGGCAATATAAATGATGCCATGAGACTCTTTAAGAGTAGTGAATTTATAGGAAATATTTTAGGTGAGGAAAATAAAAATAAATATCACACGTTTAAGGAAGCTTCAGCCTTCAGATGCCCTAGGGAGCTTGGTACGAAGGTAAAGCTAGAAGAAATACTCTATCACCATGAAGTGACCAACCAGCACGTCTGGAACCTCTTCTAAGCCATAAAAAAACTCCTCTCGGAGTTTATGCTTCTATGTTTTAGTCAATTTACCAACGATAACTTGCAAATGCCTTATTTGCATCCGCTTGCTTAAGAGTTACATCACGCTTTCTAATAGCATCTCCCTCATTATTCGAAGCAGCTAATAATTCAGCTGCTAATTTACCTGAAAAAGTATGAAAATCTTTATTTGACTTCTTGCGAGCTGCCTCAACTATCCAACGAAGAGCAAGTGCCATACGACGATCATGGCGGACTTCAGTTGGCACCTGGAAATTTGCTCCACCGATCCGTCTAGCCTTAACTTCTACTTTAGGTCCGACATTTTGAATCGCTTTTTCAAAAAGCTGCATAGCATCGCCATTTTTTTCAAGCTCTTTAAAAGCATTATAAACATTACGTTCTGCAACAGTCTTCTTTCCATCTTCCATGATGCGATTAATTAGCTTTGCAACCATGACGTTGTTATATATTTTGTCTGGATCAGTAACTCGTTTTGTAATTTTTGCGTGTCTCATATCTCTTTGATTAATGATTTTAAATTAATGATTAATGATTTCTTTAATCAAAAACCTATAATCCTTAATCTACTTAGCTCCTCCCGATGGCCTTTTTGTTCCGTATTTACTGCGTGAAGATCTTCGTCCCTCTACTCCCTGTAGATCATATTTTCCCCTAACAATATGATACTTAACACCTGGAAGATCTTTCACACGACCTCCACGGACAAGTACAATTCCATGCTCTGAAAGTGAGTGCCCAACACCTTGAATATACGCAGTGACTTCAACTTTATTTGAGAGTTTTACACGAGCGACCTTACGAAGGGCTGAGTTCGGCTTTTTAGGCGTCATGGTCTTAACAAGAGTAACAACTCCACGCTTTTGAGGAGAATCTAATTCCTTATACTCACGGTCTTTAGCATTAAAAAAACGACGAAGACCGGTTGCTTTAACCTTCTTAAATTTCTTATGACGACCTTGCTTGGCCAACTGTGATAATGTAGGCATAAATATTTGTGAAGCCATTATAGCATATTCAGCCTCAAGAAATAAAGAATCTTAAAGATAACTTCACAAAGAGGTAAATATTAGGCAGTAGCTTCGATTGTTTGCTCAACGACTTCTTCTTTCGCAACTTCTGTGATTTCCGAAATTGCCTCTTGAGCATCCTTTAACTCTTTTCCCTCAACTGGAATCAAGCGACCAATAATAACATTTTCTTTAAGACCGATAAGCTTATCTTCTCGTCCTTCTAGCGCTGCTTCTGTTAGAACCTTAGTAGTTTCCTGGAATGATGCTGCTGAGAGCCAAGAATCTGAGAATAGAGCAGCCTTAGTGATACCCAGGATGATCTGGCGTCCAGTTGCAGGCACTCCACCCTCTGAAAGAATTTCCGCATTGATCTCTTCAAAACGTGCTCTCGTAACAAAATCTCCAGGAATAAGTGAGGTGTCACCAACTGTCTCAACGATAATCTTATCTGACATCTTGCGTAAGATAACTTCAAAATGCTTATCGTTAATACCAATTCCCTGTGATTCATATACTTTTTGTACCTCAGTTGTAAGATAGTGTTGAGCTTGGAGAATACCGCCAACTCTAAGAACTTCTTTAGGATCAAGATAACCTTGAGCCAAAGCTGCCCCAGCTGCTACGTCCTGTCCGTCTTCTACTGCCAAAGTTGCAGATAGTGGAACGAAATACTCTTGGATCTCAACTGGCTTGATATGTATATTTCTGACCTGAACCCTATGTCCTTCATCAGTAGTCTCAATTTTAACTCGACCAGAAATTCCAGAAATTGGAGCTAAATTCTTAGGCGTACGCATTTCAAAAAGCTCCTCAACTCGAGGCAGTCCCTGAGTAACGTCGCTCATAACAACTCCTCCAAAATGGCGAACACGCATAGTGAGCTGAGTTCCAGGCTCACCGATACTCTGAGCTGCTACCACACCAACTGGTACTCCAAGAGAGACCTTCTTCTTAGTTGAAAAATCCCAACCATAGCAGTTTTGACAAATTCCATAAGCTAATCTACAGCCAAGTGGAGACCTAACTTCAACTTCTGTAACATCATTTTCCAAAAGTAGTTTTACAGTTTCTTCATTTAATTCTTCACCAGCTTTAATAACAATCTTGCGAGTCTTACTCAAAGCATTAGCTGCTAACACTCTGCCCATAATACGATCTTCGAAAGCTGCTGTACGTTCTGGATCTGTAGTAGTAACAGTAGTTCCTTCTGTGGTTCCACAATCTTCCTCCATTACGATCACGTCATGTGATACGTCGACAAGCCGTCGAGTAAGATATCCAGCATTAGCTGTCTTTAGAGCTGAATCTGTAAGACCTTTTCTAGAACCTCTAGCTGATGCAACGTATTCAAAAATTGAAAGTCCCTCACGGAAGTTAGACTTAACAGGTAGCTCAACGATCTTTCCAAGTGGATCAACGATTAGTCCACGAATAGCCGAAAGCTGCTTAAGCTGTTCAACTCCCGCACGAGATCCTCCAGAATCGATACTGACCTTAATTGGATTACTTGACTTTAAATTACTCCAAGTAAGTCGTGCAATCTCATCAGTAGCTTTAAGCCAAACATCGTTTGATAGCCTCTTCTTCTCCTCAAGAGTGATGAGACCTCTCTGGTACTCACCATCAATATCAGCAACTTTCTTTTCTGCATTTGCAATCATCTGATTCTTCTCAGGGATCATGATGTTATCAAAAACAGATACTGATAAACCTGAAATAGTAGCCCCATAAAATCCTAGGGATTTAATACTGTCAATAAGCACAGTTACTTCATCAGGTGTGCAAATCTTCATCGCACGTGTAATCAATTTTTTGATACCTGCTGCGTTAATAGACTCATTTACAAAATCAAATTGGTCTGGGAGTAATTCGTTAAGCCTAATCCTACCAACATTTGTTTCAATAATCTGACGTATTCCATTTTTACTAACTCGAACCTGTACAGCTTCTTTAAGCCTGATCTTTCCAAGATCATAAGCCATAATTGCTGACTGTTCATTTTCAAAGTATGTCTGCTCTTCTTTTGGCTTAGTTAGTAACTCATTTAGTGAAGTTAAGAAATAAACTCCAAGTGCCATTTCCTTATTTGGAAGAGTAATTGGTGATCCATCAGCTGGCTTTAGTAGATTATTACTTGGAAGCATGAGCCTGATTGCTTCATCCTGCGCCTTCTGAGAAAGTGGGATATGAACAGCCATCTGATCTCCGTCAAAGTCAGCGTTATAACCTGCACACACACAAGGATGTAACTGGATCGCTGAACCCTCAATTAGAACTGGATAGAAGGCTTGAATTCCTAATTTATGAAGTGTAGGTGCACGGTTAAGAAGAACTGGATGGTTCTTAGTAATTTCTTCCAATATATCAAAGACCTCAGGTGGACGTTTTTCGATATATCTCTTAGCAGACTTAATGTTTGTTGCAAGACCTCGAACGATTACTTCACGGAGAACAAATGGCTTAAACATCTCAAGAGCCATTTCCTTTGGAAGTCCACACTGGGTAAGCTTAAGCTCAGGCCCAACAACGATTACTGAACGCCCAGAATAATCTACTCGTTTTCCAAGCAAATTCTGACGGAAACGTCCCTGTTTTCCGCGAAGCATATCTGAGAGTGACCTAAGAGGAGAAGCTAGTGCCTGTGACCCGCGCTGAGATGCATCAATTAGAGCATCAACGGATTCTTGAAGCATGCGCTTTTCATTACGTAAAATGATCTCGGGAGCACCAAGGGACATTAAATGCTTTAAGCGATTATTACGATTAATTACACGACGGTACAAATCATTAAGATCTGAAGTTGCAAAACGACCTCCAGCTAACTGAACCATAGGGCGAAGATCTGGCGGGATTACAGGCAATATAGTTAAGATCATTGCGTCAGCATTGATACCTGCCTTACGCATATTCTCAATCAAACGAAGTCTTTTAACTATCTTAAGATAGCGAGGGCCAGTTGCCTTTTCTGAATCCTTGCGTAAATCAACAATAAGTTGAGAGAGATCAAGTGAGCCAATCAATTCATTTAGAGCTCCGGAACCTGTCTTAATAGTGTAAAAAACAGGGATCTCATACTCCATGAGCTTGTAGTATTCATCTTCTGACAAAACACTTCCAACCCTAAGACTCTTAAGAAGTCGAGCCAGCGTATCTGCGATTTCATCGATCTTTTTAGACTCACTGTCGAAAGTTTCATGAAGTCGAGCTAATTTCTGACGTTTTGCTAGATTTAATTCCTCTGAGATAAGCTGCTTTTGCTCACCCTTCATTCCAGTAGTCTCACCTTGTTTTCCCTTAGCATCATCCTTAACCTTAGACTCCTCCTCCTCCATCTTTTCCTTAAGAACTTCTTTTCTCTTGTCAATATTTTGCATTAGGACATCCATCGCGTCCTTTTTCTTTTGCTCATCAACACCTATGACTAAGTAAGAAGCATAGTAAATAACTGATTCTAGATTCTTCTGTGGAACATCTAATAGAAGTGCCATTGCACTAGATGCACCCTTGAAATACCAGACGTGTGAAACAGGAGCTGCGAGTGAGATATGACCAAGCCTTTCGCGTCTTACTCGTGAAAGTGTTACCTCAACACCACATTTATCACAAATAATACCTTTGTAACGAATTCTCTTATACTTGCCACAATAGCACTCCCAATCCTTCGTAGGACCAAAAATTCTCTCATCAAAAAGTCCATCCTTCTCAGGTCTAAGAGTACGATAATTTATAGTCTCTGGCTTAGTTACCTCACCATAGGACCACTGCATGATATCGTCCTTATTTGCTAGTAAAATCTTTAGAGACTTAAAATCTGTAATAGTTAAATCTCTCATATGTTTTTTAGAATTATTATTCATTATTTTCTCCTTCGAGCGATAAGGCTTCACTTGGCTCTGCGTCAGCTCCAGCTTCAGCAACTTCAACTTCTTCCACAACGCTTTCTGTGACTGGATCAGCAACTGTCTCTGCACCGAGTTCATGCTTGAGCTCAGCAACTTCCTTTTTTACATCTTCAGCTACAACGTCATCCTTATTTTCAGAGACTTCATTATAGACTGTTGCACCCACAGGCACAACATTAAGTCCGAGCGATTGTAACTCTTTAATAAGGACCTTAAATGATTCAGGAACTTTAGGAGTTGGTATATCTGTTCCTTTAACAATAGCTTCAAAAGCCTTAGCACGTCCGATAACATCGTCGGCTTTAATTGTTAACATTTCCTGTAAAATATGTCTTGCACGATGAGCTTCCAAAGCCCAAACTTCCATCTCTCCGAGTCTCTGTCCTCCCATTTGTGCTTTTCCACCAAGTGGCTGCTGGGTGACTAGAGAGTATGGTCCAGTAGAGCGAGCATGAGTCTTATCCTCAACCATATGAATCAACTTCATCATATATTCAATGCCAACTACGACTGGATTTTCATATGGCATTCCTGTACGTCCATCGTAAAGCTGAGTCTTTCCTGTAACAGAAAGCCCTGCCTGCTTAAGCAAATCAACGATCTGATCTTCTGAAATCTTCTCAAAAACAGGAACTCCTACTTTCATGTCCATTTTCTGAGCTGCGAATCCGAGATGCGCTTCAAGGATCTGTCCAAGATTCATACGAGCAAGAATCGACATCGGAGAAATGATAATATCTACTGGAGTTCCGTCTTCTAGGTGAGGCATATCTGCCAAAGGCAATATTCGAGAAATAATTCCTTTATTTCCATGACGTCCAGCTAATTTGTCTCCAACAACTACATGCCTGAATTGAGCAACCTCAACTAAAATCTTGCGAAGTGTACCAGGTTCTAATTCATCACCTTTCTTACGATCAAGAATCTGAACACTTATTACTGTACCACGCTCTCCGTGTGGCATACGCAGAGATGTATCACGTACTTCACGAGCTTGCTCTCCAAAGATTGCCCTGAGTAGGCGCTCTTCGGCTGTTAACTCAGTCTCACCCTTTGGTGCAATCTTACCAACTAAAATATCCCCAGGATTTACTTCAGAACCAACTACGACGATTCCCTCTGCATCCAAAAGAGCTAGCTCTTCTTCAGATACGTTGGGAATATCAGGAGTAATCTCTTCTGGACCTAATTTAGTCTCAACAACAGCTGCTTCATGCCTCTCAATATGAATACTTGAAAGGACATCTTGTTTAACAAGTCTGTCTGAGATTACGATAGCATCTTCATATCCAAGTCCATCAAGTGATGCGTACGCAATAAGTAGATTCTGGCCAAGTGCCAACTCACCATTTTGAGATGATGGGCCATCAACTAAAAGATCGCCTTTTTTAACAATTTGACCTTCAACGACAGCTGCTCTCTGCGTATAAGAAGTCGCCTGAGAAGTACGTGCGAAAGATGAGACTAAAAATGTTGCTTTTTCGCCCTTTGCTCCCTCAATGCTTACTTTAGTTGCATCAGAAAAAGTTACTTTACCATCAAATGGAGCCTTCGCAACTCGACTCATAACTTCGCTCACAGAAGCTTCCATACCTGTACCGACAATTGGGCTATCTGGCTTGACAAGTGGAACTGCCTGACATTGCATGTGAGTACCCATTAATGCACGATTAGCCTCGTCATGAGCAACGAAAGGAATAAGAGAAGCACTTGTACCGACAACCTGGCGAGGAACTACATCAATAAACTCAACTAATTCTTTATCCACTTCAATAAATTCTCCCTTATATCTAACTGGAACTCGGTCTGAGACGATCTCGCCATTCTCATTTATATTGATCGAAGCATGAGTAATATATCTAACTCTCTCATCGTCTGCGTCCATATACACAATCTCATCAGTTAACCGGACAATACTCTTTGTACCTTTTTTCTCTTTTGAGAGCTTAAGATAAGGAGACTCTAAGAAGCCAAACTTATTGACATGTGCATAAAGAGACATGTAGGTAACAAGCCCGATATTTGGACCTTCAGGACTTCTAATAGGATCAATACGTCCATACTGAGATGAATTAATATCACGGATAGAGAAGGCTGCACGCTCGCGAGAAATACCTCCCGCGCCCATAACAGTAAGGCGGTTTAAATTGTCGATTTCTGAAAGTGGATTAGTCTGGTCGAGGATTGTTGAAAGCTGAGAAGTGCGGAAAAATTCATTAATCGCTGCCATGATCGGGCGAGCATTAATAAGATTTGCCACAGTTACAGGCATATCAGGCTGCATAAGTGACATACGCTCCTTAATCGAACGCTCAAGTCGTAGAACTCCAACTCTAAATGCATTTGTCGATACTAATTCTCCAACTGATCTGACACGACGATTAGCCAAAGAATCAATATCATCAACCATCCCTTTTCCTTTACTAAGGAGGATTAAGTAGTTAATAGCTGCAACAATATCTTCAACTGTAAGCACTCGATCCTCAACAGGTTTAAAACCTTCTACCTCTCTAAGCTTCTTATTCATCTTATAACGACCAACTTCGCCTAGATCGTACCTTCGATTGTTAAAGAAGAGGTTCATAAAGTTCTCACGAACCTTGTCATATACAACTGGCTCGCCAGGATGCATTTTTTTAAAGATTTCAATAATAGCCTCTGTTTCACTACCGGTTTCGTCTTTCTGAAGAGTTGCTGCAATTAGTGAGTCATCATCCTCACCAGTAGACATAGCAAATTTTTCCTTGATAGTCTCATTAGCTGAAATTCCAATTGCTCGGAGAAAAGTTGTAGCTAAGAATTTACGACGCCTATCGATTTTTACAGTTATTGTTCCATAACGGGTAGTCGAAAACTCAAGCCAAGAACCATGAGTAGGTCTAATTTCGGCAGAATAAATAGTCCTACCAGTTGCAGGGTCATGAGCTGCTGTGAAGAAAACTCCTGGAGAACGGACAATCTGACTTACAACTGCACGCTCAATACCATTAACGATAAATGTTCCTCTATCTGTCATTTGAGGCATATCGCCTAAAAAGACCTCAGCATCATGGGTTTCATTGGTACGAAGATTAGTTAGAGTAACTTTAACGTAGAGAGGAGTATCAAAGGTAAGTCCTTTATTCAAGGCGATCTCTGGAGTATTGGTAGGTTGACCTATACGATATTCTCTGAAAGTAAGACTCCAGTTTTTTCCTGTAAAGTCATCGATAGGAGAAACCTCCTGAAGAATTTCACCGATGTGCCTATCGAGAAAATTTCGATAAGAAGCTCGTTGAACTGCCAGTAAATCTAATTCTGGCAATGTTGAATATTCTTTGCCCCAGATTTGGCGTTTAATATTGGTTTCTTTACTTTTCTTAGGCATCGGATTGGCTAGGTAGGGCAGCTCAGGACAAACAACAAAAGACGCAAAAGGGGATCAACCCTTGCATCTGTAATCGGGAATTACCTTCCTAGTTATACCATAGCAGAAGTCCTCTGTCAATAGTATATACATATTTGGTATTGTGAAATATAGACCTATTATCATGTATAATAATACGCACTATGAAAGCTGACCAAATTCTTAAAAGATATATATCATTCTTTGAAAAGGAGGGGCATAAAAGGATCACAAACTCACCACTTGTATTAGTCAATGACCCCACAACCCTTTTTACAAGTAGTGGCATGCAGGCACTTATCCCATACCTTCTCGGTGAGGTCCACCCAGCTGGAAAAAGATTAGTTAATATCCAAAATTGCCTGAGATCGCAAGATATTGAGGAAGTTGGAGACAACAGACATACTACTTTTTTCAGAATGCTTGGAAATTGGAGTCTTGGTGATTACTTCAAGAAAGAACAATTAACTTGGTTCTTTACGTTTTTAATTGACAACGATAAAGGACTAGGGCTAGATCCTCAAAAACTCTATGTTACTGTTTTCTCTGGAGATAGTACCATCGTCAAGGACCAGGAGAGCATTGGAATTTGGCAAAAGCTATTTAAAGTAGAAGGAATTGAAGCAAAAGTTGTTGAAAATGCAAATGATGGAGGAATGCAAAATGGAAGGATTTTTACTTATGGAGTAAAGAAAAATTGGTGGAGCAGATCAGGTGTTCCTGAAAAGATGCCTGCTGGCGAACCAGGAGGTCCAGATTCAGAAGTATTCTATGATTTTGGCACACCTCACAATGAAAGCTACGGAAGACATTGTCACCCCAACTGTGACTGTGGGCGCTTTATGGAGATTGGCAACTCAGTCTTTATGGAATATATTAAGCAAGAAAATAGTTCGTTTAAAGAATTACCTCAAAAAAATGTAGATTTTGGTGGTGGACTCGAACGTCTTGCTGCTGCTAAAAATCATAATTCCGATGTTTTTACAACTGATCTCTACAGCAATATCATCTCCACTATTGAAGAAATAACAGGCAAATCATATAGTAATCATATTTACCAAATACCCCTTAGGATTATTGCCGACCATCTCAAGGCTGCAACCTTTCTCATGATTGATGGTGTAACTCCTTCAAATAAAGAACAGGGATATGT
>Ga0138256_10000691_pt1 | contig 36290 bp, 34 predicted proteins | sample KNB2016incub_MG_FD_105486 | JGI IMG/M metagenome (GOLD analysis project Ga0138256, IMG submission 105486) | Active sludge microbial communities from wastewater in Klosterneuburg, Austria - KNB2014incub_MG | ecosystem: Engineered > WWTP > Activated sludge > Unclassified | place: Austria... | reverse complement strand
ATGCACCAGGTTCTGATTCTTGAGCGATCTTCGATGGCCCAAGAATCAGAACCGGATAGTTAACTTGTCGGTAATTCCTTTCGTCTGTACGATCAGCTTTTCGTAAAGACCATTGTCGAAGTGTTTGTGCCGCGCGGCGAGGACTGTTCCCGATTGACGGTGAGGGATTTACCGTCGGCGCCCAGTTCCCAGGTTTCTTTTGTGGTGATGGTGACATCGCCCATCGGGCCGCTAAAGCTGCTGGATTTTGACAATGTCAGCTTCGCTCCGTCTTTTGTTGCTTTCAGCATCTGCGGCATTTTGCCGTTTGGGCCGTCGATATCGACCTTGGTCTCCTTACCGGACAGGTCATAGGTTGTGGTTCCGTCACCACCACCCATTCGGCCCATCCCGCCGCCTCCGCCGCCCGCCGGCCTTGCCGGAGCATCGGCCGGCGGTGCCTGCCGTTTAGTGGCGGTCGTGACCTTAATTTCGGTTTCGGTCTGTTCGACCGTCATTGTCATGGATTCGACCCGTGCCCGTTCATCCAATTTTGATTTTGCCGTGTCCAGCGTCCAGGTGCCGGCGTAGTTGGCTTTCTGCGCAAACGAGGCCGAAGCGAACATGCACAATGCCGCCAACAAAAAAACAAATTTTTTCATGATCTTCTCCTAATGGAAAAATAGATTTATTACCCGACATTAGACGCTCACCCGGCCGCGTTGGTTTTACGAACTATGTAAAGTTTTGTAAACATCATGCACCTGCCTCCGCACTTTCTTGCCGGTCGTTCAGCTTACTGTACTTGTAACCGTACAAAAAGTAGATAACGATACCGATCAAAAGCCAGATCAGGAATCTTATCCAGTTTGTAATTCCAAGTTCGGTCATAAGATAGGTGCAGGACATCACACCTAACACAGGAATAAGCGACAGCCGCTTTACAAAGCAAAGCACCGTCATCACAAGAGAAAACGCTATGAAAACAAAGTACGGGATCTTGTGAATAAACGCAGATTCTTCGGTCGAAGTGTAGTCGGTGAAGAATGTTCTGATCGCCTCACCGTTAAAAACTATTAATCCGCCGGCGATCAGCACAAACAGTACCGGCACAATGTAGCGTGAGTTAATATAGGGTACATACCGCTTTTGTCCGGCAAATTCCTTGTCTTTAACGAGTACGCCCGCGCAAACTATCACAAAGGCGAAAAGCGTTCCGATCACGGACAGGTCCGTCACCTCGCTCAGATTCATAAACAGGGCCGGGATCGCGACCATGAAACCCGTCAATATCGTGGAAAACCATGGCGTACGGAATTTAGGATGGATAGACGAAAAGATCTTCGGCAGCAGCCCGTCGCGGCTCATCGCCATCCACAAACGGGGCTGGCCTAGCTGAAATACGAGCAGCACCGTCGCGATCGCAACTATCGCACTGACAGCAATAATGCCTGAAACCCATGGAATATCTACGCCTTCGGGCCCGAAAACAAACGCCAGCGGATCGCCGACCGCGAGTTTTGTGTATGAGACCATTCCTGTCAATACCAAGGCGAGAACGACATAAAGCACGGTACAGATCAACAGCGAATAGATCATCCCTCGAGGAAGTGTTTTATACGGATCTTTGCATTCCTCGGCCGTTGTCGAAAGGGCGTCAAAACCAATGTAAGCGAAGAAAACAGCCGATACTCCGGTCATTACGCCGCCAAAGCCGTTTGGCATGAACGGGTGCCAGTTCGCGGTGTTTACATAGAATGCACCTAAGACAATTACAAGCAGAATGATCGCCAATTTGACCGCGACCATGATATTTGAAGCTGTTTTGGATTCACGTATCCCAACATAAACGAGAGCGGTTATTAGGAGCACGATCCCGAGGGCCGGCAGGTCGGCGATCACCGGAAACCCGCCAAAGGCAGGAGCACCTGTCCACGCCGTATAAGCATCGAGTTGGCCGCAGCTGACCGCAGCCTCGGCGGCTTCGCAACCGGCACGAAGTGCCTCGACGCCCGTGCCGTCCGCAACAGCCTTTTGGACCGCCGCAAATCCTTGTCCGGCGGTGCGGTAATCCATCGTGAAATGGAGCGGAACATGAATCCCGTTCGTCGCCAGCAGGCTGGTGAAATAATCGCTCCATGAGATTGCCACCGCGATGTTCCCGATTGCGTACTCGACCAATAGGTCCCAACCAATGATCCAGGCAAGCAGTTCACCGAAAGATGCGTAAGCGTATGTATATGCCGAACCAGCGATCGGGATCTTTGACGCAAACTCTGCATAGCACAGTGCAGCAAAACCGCACGCGATTGCCGCGAACACGAAGAGCAAAATTACTGCCGGGCCTCCGCGATTTGCCGCGTTGCCGACCATTGCAAAGATGCCGGCGCCGATAATGGCCGCGATACCAAGCATCGTCAGGTCAAAGGTGCCCAGGCTGCGCCTGAGGCCGATGTGTTCTTCGCCGGGCTGGCCGGGAACGAGTTCGGCATCGGAAAAACCAGACGCGGCATCAGCCTGTATCTGGGCAATGGACTTTTTTCGGAAAAGTGATCTGCTCATAGAATTATCTGCCTAAACGCCAGCAAAATTCGGATATTATGCGGGGGAAATGTACTTTTGACGACGACTAGCGAATTTTGAACGAAAAACTTGAAAGATGCAATGGAAACCGCGGGAGATTGGATGTATGTAGTCGCATAAGTTGAACGTAAAGCCACCCTTGGAATTGAATATTCTATGATCCATACCCTTTTGTTGATGAATAAGTTCCCGATCCATAAGAACCTGAGCACCTCCTTCGTGAACCTTTCGGCGCTGGTCAGACATCTCAGGTCGCTTCAATTCGTGGGCAGCATTCAACTTGAGCTGAGCAGCTATGAAGCGGAAATTGAATTTGCCGAAAACGGGACCGTCACCGCTCGCGAGCAAGACCTTATCGCCGGCAGGCTGTCGTTTGGCGAGGACGCACTTAAAAGAATATTGATCCGGGCAAAAGAGTCAGGCGGCTTGATACATGTTTATAAAAGCTCCAAAGACACGACCGACCCGGTCTTTGTCGATGAGGCGATAGTTGCAGGAGCGAGAAAAATGGCTGCCGGCCCTGTCGAATCGTTTACGAAATCGGCCGGCAACGAACTTCGAGTGGAAAACTTTGCTAAGCCCGCGGCGAAAGATGATCCTATCCCCAAGCCGCATTGCCTTGACGGTTTTGAAAACACCGAAAACTGGACCGAGCTGCTCGCACTGGTATCCGAGCTGATGCTTACAATTGATGACTCGTTTGCCAAGGCGAATATCAATTTTGTCGAACTTTTCCGCAACTCGTGCGGATTCGTAAGCCTCGACTACCCGTTCCTCGATCCGGACTCAGACGTATTTTCGTATGATGAAGGATTTATCTCGGTTCGCCAACGGATACCTGGCCGTGACCTTATTGCCGGGATTACAGCGGCATTGGAAAGGATCATGCTCAGGCTCCGCGAAGACCCTTGCTTTGGGGCAGTCTATCATCAGACCATGCACCGAATACGCGTTTTGGCCAACAGGCGAAAGCTTCAATTCGAGATCACCGGCCTTGGTCGGCAGATGCAAAAGATCATAGGAATTTAGTTATTATTTAGTTCAAACCTGAATTTAAAATTAGGGCCGCTCCGATTAAAATCTTCTTATGGACTGGAAGATTTTTGGAACGGCCTTTTTAACGCTTTTTCTCGCGGAACTCGGCGACAAGACACAACTAGCGGTAATCACAATGTCGGCAAAGGAAGGGACCAGCAAGCTCGCCGTTTTTGCCGGTGCAAGCCTTGCCCTTGTTCTCGTTACATTGCTTGGAATTGCTTTTGGCAGCCTTTTGACGCAATTTGTGCCGGTCGAATGGCTGCAGCGTATAGTTGCGGTCGCCTTTATCGCTATTGGAATTCTTATGCTTTTCGGAAAGCTTTGATAAAGCCGCAAAAGCGTATCGGACAAAAACAATATGACAAAAACAATGCCGTGCCCCAAGAACGGGATACGGCATTGTTTTCTTAGATCGGATGGGCCTAACGGCCGCCCACCTGTTCGGTTTCCATCGGATTTCCCTCGGTATCCAGGATCGTGATCGCATAGCCCAGGTCTTTCAAGCCGGGTTCGATGACCTTGCGGTCTCCGACAATAACTATCGCCATCTTCGCCGGATCAAGATATTGCTTTGCTACACGGTTTACGTCCCCGACCGTTATCGCGTTTACCTTTGCGATGTAATCGTTGAAGTAGCTGTCAGGCAAGCCGTATGTGACCAGATTAGCCAGTTGCTGCGAAATAGCGCCAACTGTCTCAAAGCCCGCCGGATAACGGCGGATAAGGCTCTGTTTATTATATTCAAGCTCTTTTTGGGTTACCGGACGGCCGCCGCGGATGTCATTGAGTTCCTTGATGAACTCAGCGACAGCTTCCTTGGTATATGCCGTTTGAATGTCGCCGCCGGCCGAAAATGGCCCGGCGCCGCGACGGAATGACCAACCGCTGCGTGCGCCATAAGTATAGCCTTTATCCTCGCGCAGGTTCATGTTGATGCGTGAGGTAAACCCGCCGCCAAGAATGGTGTTCATTACGTTCAGAGCGTAATAGTCCGGATTCGAACGGTCAACGCCGATCTGTCCGACCGAGACGACCGATTGCGCCGATCCGGGCCGGTCAACGATAAAGATCCTGGCCTTTTCCTGAGGTTTGGAAACGGGCAATGCCTTTGCTGAAACATCGCCTGCTTTCCAATTCACAAATGCCTTTTCGATCTTCGATCTCAATTCCGCCTTATCAAAATCGCCGACAACGATGAGAACACCATTATTCGGGCGGAATGTTGACTCGTAATATTTTGCAACGTCGTCACGCGTGATCGCCTTGATCGACGCTTCATTGTTATCGCGTCCGTAAGGATGATCGCCGTAAAGCACTTTGTTGTAAACATTGGTCGAGATCGCATTCGGGTTAGAACGCTGTTGTCGAAGCCCGATAAGAGCGCGTGCCCGCAGGCTTTCAAGCTCTTTCGCCGGGAATGCAGGATTCTGAATTACATCGGCATAGATATCGAGGGCCGGGTCAAGATTTTTGGTCAGCGTTTGAAGCGAGACCGTCGTCGAATCAAAGCCTGAACCAGAGTTTAGGTTGGCCCCGATCGCCTGAAGCTGGTTGGCGATGTCCACCGCGCTTCGCGTCTTTGTTCCGTCATCAAGAAGCTGCGACATCAGGCCCGACACGCCTGTACGGTCATCGGGCTCATTCGTGGCACCAGTTTTCAGAACAAGGTTCATCGAAACTATCGGCAGCTCCTTTTGCTCGACCATCCAGAGCTCGAGGCCGTTATCGAGTTTGGTTTTCTCTATCGGCGGCAGTGTGAATTTTGGCTGCGGGCCGGGTTTCGGCAGTTTCTCGGTCTGAGCGGCGAGTTTTGCCTCGTCCACTTTTTCCTTTTTCGCCGATGAAGTTCCGCGATCGGCGGCCCGGTCTGAACGCGGTGCCTCGCCCGTTCTCGGAACATAGGTCATCACAAGACGATTTGCGCCCAGATATGCGTTTGCAACACGCGAAACTTCGGCGGGTGTAACTTTGCGATAGCGGTCAAGATCGGCCTGGAACCAGTCCGGTTTGCCGAGATATCCGGCGAATGTTGTCATCTGGCCGGCCTTGCCGAGCACGGTCTGAAGGCCATAGATCGTTTGAGATTCGATCGAATTCAGCGCACGGGCCATCTCATCGGCCGACGGCGGATCCTTTTTGATCCTTTCGATCTCGGCGTTTATCTCTTTCTCAATGTCGTCGAGATTTTTGCCGGGCCGTGCAGTTGCCGTGATCTGGAAGGTTCCGCCGATCTCATTTGTCCCATTGCCGGCGTTCACCTGCGACACCATTTCCTTACCGTAAAGCAGGTTGCTCTGAAGCCGCGACGTACGGCCGGTCGAAAGGATAAAGCTCAGCATGTCGAGGGCTGCTTCGTCCGGAGCATATGCCCGAACGCCGTGCCAAACCATATAGCGGCGTTGGAACGGGACCGAATCTTCGACCGTGGTGCGGATCTCTTTTTCAAGCTTCGGCATTGCCGGATTCGGGCGGGTGATATCGGCGCCTTTTGCGATCGGTGCAAAATATTTGTCCACCCAGCCGCGGGCCTGTTTTTCGTCAAAATCGCCAGAGAGGACCAGGATCGCGTTGTTTGGAACGTAATATTGCCGAAAGAACGATTTCACGTCTTCCATTGATGCCGCCTGAAGGTCTTCGAGCGATCCGATGGTCGTCCAGTTGTACGGATGCCCTTTCGGATACATGATCTCGCCGATCTTTTCGAACGCTGTGCCATACGGCTGGTTATCAACCCGCTGTCGGCGTTCATTTTTCACGACGTCACGCTGGTTGTCGAGCTTCGCCTGCGTCATTGCTTCGGTCAGTCCGCCGAGGCGGTCCGCCTCAAGCATCATCGCAAGTTCGAGGAAATTCGACGGTACGGTCTCGAAATACCAGGTTCGGTCCTGATTGGTAGTACCGTTTATGTTTGCTCCGGCTTCCTGAAGCGGCGTGAAATAGTCGGCGTCATAATTCTTCGAGCCCTGGAACATCATGTGTTCAAACAGGTGAGCGAAGCCGGTCCGGCCCGTCACTTCATTCTTCGATCCGACGTGATACCAGACGCCGACCGAAACGATCGGCGTCGATCTGTCTTGATGCAGAATGACCCGCATACCATTTTTTAGGTTATATTCCTTTAGGGTTAGCGGCGGAAGCTTTTCAAAATTTTGGGCCGGCACGTTTATCGACGCCAGCGCAAGCACAACAAGCAAAACCGCGGCGGTCTCTTTGATTCGCATGGCAAACTCCTTAACTATGATTGAATGTGAAAAAGATCGAATTGCACGGCGCGGTCACAAAAGCCGACATTCCTTGCAGTTCAGGTATTTTATCTAATTATACTACGCGGTTAAACCTGTGCGGGTTTCACGGGGCCGAGAACGACTATTTGCTTTCTATCCGACACGACAACGCCGCCGGGCTTTTCAATCGTCACGGCGAACGCCTTTGGATTCCGTGCCTTTAACTTTGCGTCGATCGCGATAACCGCCTCACCGTCGGCACCAATGTTAAACGTTCCCCCGTCGATAGGCGTTTTTTCGCTTTGTGTTTCGTCGAATATCCAAAGCTGATAGGTTTCCTTGTCCGGATCATTCTTCGGCAGCCCGCGAAATCGCATATAACCGGCTTGCTTCTCGTCGCTCCACACAACATCACCGGAAACTTCCATGCCCTTCATATTTCCCTTGCCCCATTCTGCCATGACGGTTTCGGGTGATTCCATCAACTTTTGCCGCTGCTGCGACGGGTCAAGGCGTTCTTCGCGGACGGGTGTTGGGGTCGGCGTCACACCGGCCACATTTATTCCGCTGCGGGGCGTGAACAAGGTTATGGCTAGAGCAACCGATGCAAAAGCAGCCGCGGCCCAACCTAGCCAACCGAACCAGGAGCCCGAAGGTCCGCCAGAGAGAACGATCTCGGGTTGCCGCACCGCCGCATCTTCTTCCGTTGTGGCCGGCTGCATGCTGTCAGCAAATTCAGCCGCCGAAACACGAAGCTTTTCTTGCATGCCGGCCGGCATCTCAGATCTCGACTCGAGTTCGGCCAACGACAGTTCCGCGACCGTCAACTCTATCGACTCCGCCTCACGCGGATCATAACCTAGTTCTTCAAGCTTTTTGGCGTCCTCTTCATTCAGGCCATAGACGAATTTATCGCAAAGAAGGTCCAGCATTTTTTCACGTTCGTTTTCGGTCATGCATGTACCTCCTTTGAAGAATCTAAATTTCCTAAGCCTAAAAACTCGCGCGCCTGCAAAATTCCCCGCCGCGCATGGGTTTTGACCGTACCCAGCGGCATTCCTGTCCGGTTGGCAATTTCCTGATGTGAGAGTCCCTGAACTATCGAAAGCTGCAGCACTTGCTGCTGCTCGGGCCGTAGGGAATTCAAGGCTTTGACCGCATCGTTTGCCTCGAGCGTTGTTTGCATTTTCCGGTCAGCCCGGTCAGCCGGTTCCGCCGTCATATCATCCAGGGCATCGGCCGATATACGGCGTGATGAGAACCTGATCCGGTCGATCAAACGGCGGCGGGCGATCATTGCGATAAACGTCGTTTCCGAGGATTGCGTTTCATCAAATTTACCCGCGTTTTTCCAAATATCGAGGAATATTTCCTGAACCGCGTCTTCGGCATCATCCTGATTTCTGAGCATTCGACGCGACAAGGCCCACACCAATCCGCCGTATTTTTTCAAACACTCGTCCACGGCTGACCTTTCCCCGGCGGCAATTTTTTTTAAGATACCCTCGGCCATCGATCTCGCTTTTAATTCGTCTTATCACCGTAAAGCTATCGTAGTTTGGGTCCAAATCCAAACAAACTCGGCCTAACGCTGTACGAATTTCACCTTCCGCGGCTTCCAGGTTACGACCGCGAAGGCGGGCCGGCATACACATTGATATTCGGCCGTTTGGGGATTTTGGTTTCAAAGCGGCTGCAGAGGACCGAAACGGTGGATGGTCCGGCATCATTTCCGCCAAAATCGGGAGATCAGCGCAATTGCGAATAGTGTAAGCGAAGTGGCGGCGGAGATAAGACAAAATTGACAGAAGGCACCAATGACAAACGCCTGAAGATATAAGAGCCACAGCGTGAATAATGCCATAACCGATGACACAATTCCGAAGATCATCCACATCCGGCGATCGCCAAATACAGCAAGCAGGGCAAGCGAGAACGCGGCGAAATAAGCAAGAGCACCAAAAGCCGCAAGCGGCACGCCCGCGATCTCGGCATAGCTGCTTGTCAAAACGGTTTCGCAGCCGCTAATAATACTGCACGGTACCGGCTCAGCCGTAAGATGGTGGACGGTTAGATAGATCGAGTCGGCAAGCCCGGCCAATGCTACAACCACCGCGGCGATCGGCAGCTTTGGCATCGGGCTCGATTCCTCATTCAATGCTTCGGACATCATTATTTCGCATTCGCGGCTGTGTTCGAGGCATTTGCCGGCGGAGCCGTATTTCCTGAAGGCTGGGTCTTGATAGCGTTCTGGATCTCTGCATCGATCACCTGGCGAAGATTTGCCGTGTTCATCGACTGAAGCGGAATGTTCTTTCCGTTTACCAGCAGCGTAGGCGTTGAATCGACGCTCAAACCGCGGCCGCGGGCCATATCGGCGTCAACGCGGGCCTTTGCATCCTTGCCGGCCATGTCGTTCTTGAATCGCTCGACATCGAGGCCGATCTGCTGAGCGTATCCTTCCCAAATTGTGCGGTAATTTGGGTTTGCCGTCCATGCCTGCTGATTCTCAAACAGCAGTGCCTGCAATTGCCAAAACTTTGCCCGGTCCTGCATGCCTGCTGCTTCGGCCGCGACGGCGGCCTCATACGACTTGTCATGCGCCGGAATGGCAAGCGGGTAATTGCGGAAGATGAAACGAATCCGGCTGCCGTATGTGGACTGGATCTCTTTAAGGGTCGGGTGGACCGATGCACATGCTCCGCACTGAAAATCAGCGAACTCTTCGACCGTGACCGACGCCGTAGGCGAACCGATCATATTAGGCGGCTGAGCACCGAGCGGCGCCGTCACCGTATTTCTTGCCGAATTTGAGTTTGATGTATTGGCCGTTCGTGCAGTATTCGAAGACGTCGATCCGGCCGAAGTGTAGTAAAGGTATCCGCCGATGGCCGCGACAACCAGAACTGCCCCGATAATGATCATCGGCATGCTGCTGCTCTTTTTTGGTTCTTTTTTCATTTTATTTTAAAAATACTCGATAATTAGATTAACTCGCCCAGCGAACCGCCCATTTTTCATTTAACTACTCTAAAACGGCTATTAGCGGCCCCTTTCCCGGCCGCGGCCGCCAATCCTTTCCTGACCTTTTCCGCAATGCCGGCGGCGTCAAGCCCATAACCGGCCAAAAGCTCTTTCGGATCTCCGTGAGTAACGATCTCGTCAGGCACGCCAAGACGTTCAACCACTGTCCCTTCAAGAAGCGCTTTTTCCTCTAGAAGCTCCATAACCGCCGAGCCAAATCCGCCGGCCAGATATGCCTCTTCCACTGTAACGATCAGTTCGTGCTCGCTTGCGAGCCGGCCAATAAGCTCATCGTCGAGCGGTTTGACGAATCTGGCATTGACTACGGTTGCCTGAATGCCGTCCAATGCCAGTTCTTCGGCCGCGGACACTGCCGGCTGGACCATCGAACCGTATGCCAAGATCACGGCATCTTTTCCGCTTCTCAGCACCTCGCCCTTTCCAACCGGCAATTGGCTTGGAGGCATACTTAGATCAACACCGACCCCGGATCCGCGCGGATACCTTATGGCTGCCGGCCCATGATGTTCAACGGCGGTTAGGATCATATCCCGCATTTCGGCTTCGTCCTTCGGCGCCATTAAAATAATATTCGGATATCCGCGAAAATAGGCTATGTCCAGCAATCCGTGATGGGTCGGCCCATCGGCCCCAACAATGCCGGCACGGTCCATGGCAAAGGTCACATTCAGGTCCTGAAGGCAGACATCGTGTATTACTTGATCAAATCCTCGCTGCAAAAATGTCGAATAGATCGCTGCGACCGGTTTTAGCCCCTCACACGCCATGCCGGCACAAAACGTGACCGCGTGCTGCTCCGCAATACCTACATCGAATGAACGGTCGGGAAACTTTTCCAACACCTGGTCAACACCGGTCCCGTCGGGCATTGCCGCGGTCAGCACGACTATTTTGTCGTCCGTCTCCATCAACTCGCACATCGTCCGGCCGAAAACTTGAGTGTAGGAGGGAGCGGCCGCCTTTGCGGATTTATACGGCAAACCGGTTTTCGGATCGAAAGGGCCGGTCGCGTGGTAAGCGTAATAGTTCTTTTCGGGGTTTGGGAATCCCTTCCCTTTTGTTGTCAGGGTGTGAACTATGACCGGGCCGTCGTCAACCTTCTTGGCTTCCTCAAGTGCCGCGACCAGCATCGGAACATTGTGCCCGTCAACATAGCCGATGTATTTGAAACCGAGTTCGTTGACCAAAGCCCCGGGAAGTACGGCGGCGGCTATCGCATCCTTAAAGGATTTGGCGGCACGGCGTAATGATCCGCCAATTCCCGGCACGCTGCCGAGTGCATCGCCGATCTCTTCCTTGAGGTGCTGATAACTTTGCGCTTCCTTGATACGGTTAAGATAGCGGCTCAAGGCTCCGACCGCCGGAGCGATCGACATCTCATTGTCATTAAGCAGGACTATCATTCGTGACTTGAGATGTCCTGCCTGATTTATCGCCTCCATCGCCATACCGCCGGCAAGGGATGAATCGCCGATCAGAGCGCAAACGTGGAAATCTTCATTTTTCAGATCGCGGGCGACAGCCATTCCGAGTGCGGCGGAAATTGAAGTGGACGCATGACCGGCGCCAAACGTGTCATACTCAGATTCGTCCCGCCGGAGAAACCCGCTCAGGCCGCCGGGTTGTTTTATTGTGTGAAGCTGGTCACGGCGTCCGGTCAATATCTTGTGTGCGTATGCCTGGTGGCCGACATCCCACACGAGCCGGTCGTTTGGTGTGTCGAAAACATAATGCATTGCCACCGCCAGCTCGACCGCGCCAAGGCTTGCACCAGTATGTCCGCCAATGCGCGAACAGGTTTCAATGATGAACGCTCTGATCTCGTCAGCAACCTCTTGAAGGTCTTCGACCTTCAACTGACGAAGATCGGCCGGTGAATTTATCTCGGATATGAATCTCATTACTAAATTGACCCCTTGTTCGCTGCCCAAAACGCGTATTCTAGCCCGTCAGATTAGAAATGTTAAATCGGCGCTAAAGGGTAAATAGTAAAACAAGTCTCCCCATTTTACATTTCTTTACACTAACTATGCTAAAACGCTAAGACCAAATGCCGGTTTAAGGCGTCAAAGTAAACGAAAGCTAACGCTTTAATAAAACAGGAAAACATGAGGTAAAAAGATGTCATTCAAGTCAAAATTAGTCTCCGTATTCGCTTCCGCTCTGGTTTTGGGTTCATTGTCGATAGCGGCATCGGCCCAGGACCCGGTTCCGGCGGTAAAGGAGAAAACTGAAAAGGCCGGTAAAATGGACGGCCGCGGATTCGGCCGCCATGGCGGATTCGAACGCGGTCATCGGGCCGGCAAGATGGGCGGAATGCGCGGCCTTATGGGTGTTGAGCTGACCGAAGCCCAAAAAGCCCAGATCAAGCAGATCCACGAGGCCAACAAACCAGACCAGACAACTGTGGATGAAATGAAGGCTATCAATGAGGCCCGACGCGCTGGAGCTCTGACCGAAGACCAGAAGGCCCGCGGCAAGGTTCTTCGCGATCAGATGCGTGCAAAGTCAGAGGCGGCACACCAGCAGGTGCTCGCTATCCTGTCTCCTGAACAGCTCAAGCAAATCGAGGCCCGCAAGGCCGAAATGAAGCAGAGGATGGAAGAGCGGCGTCAACTCCGCGAAAAAAGCCGTCAACAGGCGGCCCCGCAGGTGACGACGACCAAGTCAACCGACAACTAATGGAAATTCGTCCCGATGACGTATCATCCTATTGGATTATGCCAATACCGCACCAAGCCTACGTTAAAGTCAGTATGTAATTTTGGTGCGGTCTTTTTATAAAGGTCCGGCTATTTCATGGTCAAACAAAAAATGGGTGAGGGCTTAAAGCCCTCACCCAAAGTTGCGCTCGACGCGCCGGAAGGTGTGGGGCCTTCCGGCGCATACGCTGTGGTGGGAGTCCGCTTGGGGGAAGACCCTTTCGCCTTTGTATTTTATCGAGTGTGTCGATAATGTAAATACGTAAATTTACGTAGCCAAATCAGGCTGCTGGTGAGCGGATCTTATCTTAGTTTTCGATGCGCCTTTCAAACTTTGATCTTGGCCTGGTCCTCAAGGCAGTCGGCATTCTGAATGCCGATATCGAACCCGCGACGCTGCCCGCGCGAACCGATTCGTCAGTCAGGGCGGTCGTCTCGACCGATGTCCTTTCTTTTGAGGGTTTTGGTTCCGACCAGGACTATCGCGGCCCGTTATGGTATTCACCTGCCGGATGCGTTCCGATCGAGCGATTGCAAATAATGGCGGAACACGTATTTGAACATGCTCTTGTGGACGCAGTTTTGACCACCCGTGTTGGCGAATGTGTCACGACGAGCGACTATCAAACACTTTCGGCATTTAAACGGACTGTCATCTACAACGAATTCTTCAAATACATCAGTACAGACCGCCAGATGACCGTCGGGCTGCGCATCACGCCGACGCTAATAATTACAGTTTCCCTTTGCCGGTTTGGTCGGGACTTTTCAGGGCGTGACCGTGCAGCATTGCAAATGCTCGTCCCGCACCTCGCAGCCGCATTTCGGAATGCTAGATATTTTTCGCGCGCCGTGAGCGGAGCGGCGGAAGCCTCAACAATGGCTGGTTATTTGACGGTCGATTCAACGCGGGCGATCCGGGCCGCCAATCCGCAAGCACTTTATCTTATCGGGAAGTTTTTCAAATGTGACGGTAAGAACTGTCCCGACGAATTGTCCGATCTTGTTCAACCGATCCTAACCGCCGGCGCCCAGGATTATTGGCATCCGAAGGCAAAACGGGAATTTCGCTCTGCCTCCGGCACCCTTTGCGTCACAACTGTTTACAATTTATCGCTCCAGACCGCGAATTTTGTGCTTGAGCTAAAAGATCATTCTGCCGCAAGCCTTCCGATAACCGCTCGAGAAACTGAGGTCATGGGTTGGATAGCACGCGGAAAAACGGACTCGGAGATCGCCTCGATACTCCATATCAGCGTTCGGACGGTTCAAAAGCACGTCGAGAATATCTTTATGAAGCTAGGCGTGGAAACACGAACGGCGGCAATGGCACGCTTTGTCGAAGCAAGTTCCGAACCCTTAAGGCAGGAGGGATAGGCCGCGATAAACGCGGCCGTTATCCAATGAACATTTCTTCTTCAACGTAAACGCGGTCGATCTGCTTTGGCGCGGGAGCGAACAGGACCTCGAGGCCCTTTTTTACGCCGGCCATGACCGCGGCGATCTCGCGGGCAGGCTCAACGATCTTTTGCTGGACGAAATCAGTCGTACTAGTTACCTGCATTTGTGTGCGGTCAATGGTGCGGCTCACCAATTCGACCTTGTCGCGGGCCGTGATCGCCGTTGATGAAACTACATGCCGCAGTTCACGTACTTCGTCCTTGATCAACTCGGTAGATTCGGCAAGATACTTGGTCGCGGTACCAAGGTTTGCCGTCACTTCATTCAGCCCGACCGATATTTCTTTGCCCTGAACGCTGATCTGGTTCAGCTTGGCGATCAGCGGTTCGACACGTTCCTCAACCCGCGCGACAGTTGCGGTCACCTTTTTCACCGTCATCGCGATCGCGATCATCGCAGCCGCCATAACTATAAAGCAAACGGCAATAACGATCGTGAAGATCATTGTCCAAAATTGAGGGTCGTTCGGGCTCATAGGCTATTTATTTTCTTCCTTACTTTCGACCGGGTAGCTTGGGCGGCCCTCCGTGATCGATTTCGATTCCGTTTTGCGCTTTTCAGCAACGTATGCTTCCTTTCCGGCCTCAACGGCGGCGGTGAACGGGTTTACCGATTGCGCCGCGGCGCTTCTCGCCTTTTCGCCGATCGAGCCCGCCTTTTCCTGAGCTGTCTGGTAAAGTTCGCTCGCCCGTTCGCGTGATACCTCGTAATATTCGCCGGCCTTTTCTTGAAGCTGGGCTGCCGTTTCCTTTCCTTTCTCCAGGCCCTTGCGCGTGGCGTCAGCAATATCACCCCTCAGTTCAGTGCCTGACTTTGGTGCAAAAAGCAACGCGATCACCGCTCCGATCCCGCCGCCGATAATTAGATAGGTAAGTTTCGTGGCTGCACTGGCCTCTCTGTCATATTCATCTCTCATATTCGTAGTTCCCTCCATGTATAACTGCGTCTTAAAAACTTCGGTTGTCGTGAACTTTAATTATATCAGAACTTGCAGGTGCCGTAAAAATAATTTTGAACGATCTGCCGCGACGCCAGACCGGGCCCGGCCGGAGCAGTGTGTGTGGCCTTATTCATTCTGTAAAGCAGATTGAAGTGCGTAATTGTCGAGGGTTTGCTATTCTAATTGATTGCGCATTTGAGAGTGCGCGTTCCGCATCTATGAATCTTGAGACCATCAGAAATTTCTCGATCATTGCTCATATTGACCATGGCAAGTCCACGCTCGCCGACCGCATTCTTCAATTGACCGGTGCCGTGGCCGACCGAGATATGGAGGACCAACTTCTTGACAACATGGATCTCGAACGGGAACGCGGCATCACGATCAAGGCCCACGCCGTAAGGCTGGACTATAAGGCCCGGGATGGAAAGCAATATGTGCTCAATCTGATCGACACTCCGGGCCACGTTGACTTTACTTACGAGGTTTCACGATCGCTGTCGGCATGTGAAGGAGCGTTGCTGGTTGTGGATGCTTCTCAGGGTGTCGAGGCCCAGACACTTGCGAACACCTATCTCGCCCTTGAAAACGATCTTGAACTGATCCCGGTCCTGAATAAGATCGATCTTCCTTCCGCCGAGCCTGACCGGATCAAAGAGCAGATCGAAAACATCATCGGGCTCGATTCAAGCGAGGCCGTACTCACGTCCGCCAAAACCGGGATTGGGGTCGATAACGTACTCGAGGCGATCATAGCTAAGGTCCCGCCGCCGAAAGGCGACCGCAACGCTCCGCTTAAAGCCCTGATCTTTGATAGCTGGTACGACAGCTATCGTGGAGTGATCGTTCTTTTCCGAGTCATCGACGGAACGTTGAAGAAAGGTACCAAGATCAAGTTTTTCAACACCGGCCGCGAATATCTGGTCGAGACCATCGGCGTAAACCGGCCCAAGGCGACGCCGATCGGCGAACTTGGGCCGGGCGAGGTCGGATTTCTGACAGCTTCGATAAAGACCGTTGCCGACGTTCAGATCGGCGACACGATAACTGGAGCACAAGATCCGGCTAATGAAGCACTTCCCGGCTTTCAGGAAGTAAAGCCGATGGTTTTCGCCGGGCTTTATCCTATCGACTCGGCACAGTATGAAGACCTCCGCGACGCAATGGAGAAACTTCGGCTAAACGACGCTTCTTTCTTCTTCGAGCCCGAATCGTCAACGGCCCTTGGATTTGGCTTCCGCTGCGGCTTTCTCGGCCTGCTGCACATGGAGATCATTCAGGAGCGGCTCGAACGCGAATTTAACCTCGACCTGATCACAACCGCCCCAGGCGTTCGCTATCGAGTTACAACGACCGACGGCGAAGTTGCCGAGATCGATTCGCCATCGAAAATGCCCGACACAGGACGAATATCCAAGATCGAAGAACCTTTTATCGAGGCGACGATCCTGACAAACGACGGATTTCTCGGCGGCATACTACCGCTGCTCGACGAAAAGCGCGGTGTTCAGAAAAAATTTGAGTACATTACTACTGACCGCGTAATGCTCGTTTACGAACTGCCGCTGAACGAGATCGTACTCGATTTTTACGATCGACTGAAATCCGTCTCGAAGGGCTACGCGTCGCTCGACTATCATCTTTCGGGCTATCAGGAAAGCAAACTCGTCAAGCTCGATATACTGGTTTCGGGCGAGCCGGTCGATGCACTTTCGCTGATCCTCCATTCGGACACCGCCACAGCAAAGGGCCGCCTGTTGACCGCAAAAATGAAGGAACTGATCCCTCGCCAAATGTTCGAGGTCGCCATCCAGGCGGCGATAGGCAGCAAAGTGATCGCCCGCGAAACCGTTAAAGCCATGGGCAAAAACGTCATCGCCAAATGCTATGGCGGCGACATCTCGCGCAAACGCAAACTGCTCGAAAAACAAAAAGAAGGCAAAAAGCGAATGAAAAAAGTTGGCCGCGTCGAGATCCCGCAAGAAGCATTTTTGGCAGTTTTGAAGGTTAATGAGAGCTAGTTTTGACGGGCGAAGCGGCTGGTTTCTCACTTAGTAAAAAGGCAGCCGGTAATTTTCGTGTTGACTTTGACTTTTACATTCGTGAATAATCTTGCGGACGGACCTCACTCCGTTTTCTCTTCACTATAATATGAAAATAAAGACCTTATCGCTTTGGGGGGTTGTTGTATTTGTCTTTGCGGTTGGGCCGGTTCCGGCGCAGCCGGCCGGAACGGGCCAGCCTCAGACAGCCTCGGACTTCAAGAACAACGCACTTCTTCAATATAGTTTGAAAAACTACAAGGAAGCTGAAAGGCTATTTGGCGAATGCATTCGCGTTGAACCGAGAAACCTTGACTGCATTTATAAACGAGGATTGGTCAGGCAGCTTTACATCGGGTACGGGTTAGCTCTTGAAGATTTCACCGCGGCCCTTCAAATAGCTCCAAACAATGTAACGCTGCTAACCGCGCGCGGCGGGCTTTATTATTCGCTCAAGCGGCCTGATGAAGGCATTGCCGATCTCACCAAGGCGGTTCAGCTTAAACCTGATCATGCAGAAGCATTCTATCGCAGGGGAAACATTTATCGTGACAAGAAAGAGGATGGAAAGGCGATCGCCGATTACACGCAGGCAGTCACTTTAGACCCTAAAAGCGAATTCAGTTGGGCCAACCGCGGGGCGATTTACGACAAAAGGGGCGAGAAGGAAAGGGCAATGGCCGATTTTACGGGTGCGATCACGGCAAACCCGAAGCGGGGGCTGAATTATTACCACCGCGGGAAAATATACTTCGAAAAAGGCCAAATGGAACCGGCTGAAGCGGATTTCAAAAGGGCCGTTGAACTGGACCCGACATTAGCAGCATTGGTGAAGTCAACCAAAACGCTTGCCGCGACCGACAAGCTGTTGGCGAATCTGAAAGAGTCGAAGAAGTCGCAAACGCCGCTTCAGGCCGCAAATGAGGCCGGCTACGAACACATGAACAAGAAGGAATGGGACCTTGCGATCGTCCAATTCTCAAAAGCGATCGAGCTCGCCCCGACGGTCCATTGGGGCTATGTGTATCGCGGCCGCGCATTTGAAGGAAAGGGTGACTTGGCAAAGGCATTGGCGGACCTTGAAAAAGGGATATCGCTGTTGCCGGCGGGCCAGGCCGCCGACTTTCATACCGAGCGTGCTGAACTTTATTTCAAGCAAGGGAGGACTGCCCTTGCACTCTCAGAAATGAACAAGATCATCGCGTCAAGGCCAGCAGCGAACGAATACGATCTGCTTCTGCGCGGAAAGATACACGCGAAAATGGGCAACAAGGCCGCAGCCCGAACGGATCTGGAAAAGGCACTTCAGATGAACCAATACCTGAAGGAAGCCAAGGAAGAATTGGCAAAACTGTGACTGGATAGGACAGTGCCGCCATCCGGTGACGCTTAAAGGAACGACGGCATTTTGCGAACTGGCCGCCGCCGCTTTCGACATCCGGACGGATAACGCCCGGACACATTTCGGCCTCAGGCGGCGGGAGGTTATTTTCCTGTCGGCTGCTTGTGCGGCAATAGCTAACTCTCTTTATTGAAACACGACCCTTCGGTTCCGGGTTCGGATATGCAAAGGAGTATGCTGCCATTTTCATCGCGGCGGCGTTCGTATCGGAGTGTCTTGCGTGTCGGCTTCTTGGTTGTTTCCTTGTTGCCGCTTGCGGCACAAGAATTTGTATTTTTCCAATAGTCACGCGACGGGCTTAGGTGAACCGTCGATCCTTCCACTATGTATTTGCCAGTGATGTTATTGAACAGCGTCGTCGTGCAATTATACATCGTGACCTCCATATAGCCGACGTATTCGTAGCTTCCGTTCGGATCGAACCTATAAGTGAAAACGCTGCCGCGACCGGGTTTAGTCGAGCCGGTGACGCGGTTCTGATACGAGATCATTCCTACACTCCCGTTCTTCCATGAACCGGCCAACTCATTCGCCTGGCCAAACGCAGAGTATGCCTGAACGGCGAGAATGACCATAAAAATTGCAAACCAGATAGTTGTTGAAGATACTTTCCGTAACATTTTAACTCCCCAGATGTATGAATGCGTTTACCAGCCTTTATTGGCCGTCATATTCATACGCGGAATTGCGTCACGTAAAATATCAAGGGATGTTCGGGCGTCCTGATCAACAAAGAGGCCAGCAGCGGGGCAAAAGCAAATGAGCTCAGATTCGGACCAAAGGCCGAAAGTGAACTCCATCGATCCGAACTGAACAGTTCACACTGCAGTTTCATCGGCTAAATATCCTGTTCGGCGATCAACTTTTCTACCTTTTCTTCGACGCTTTGACGAATCGATCTCAAATGTTCAGCCGAATCGGCTTCGAATCTTAGGACAAGTATCGCCTGTGTGTTCGAGGCGCGGACGAGGCCCCAGCCGTGTTGGAAGATGATTCGGGCGCCGTCGATGGTTATAACTTCATTTGTCGCGGCGAAGTGTTTAGCTATTTCGGCAACGACCTCGAATTTTAGTTCGTCGGAGCAATCGACGCGAAGTTCAGGGGTTGAGAAAGTTTTTGGTACGTCGGCAAGAAGTTCGGAAAGCGGCCGGTCGGTTTTTGAAAGTATCTCGAGAACTCGGGCACCCGCATAGGTTGCGTCGTCAAATCCGTAAAATCGGTCGGCAAAAAAGATATGGCCGCTCATTTCGCCGGCAAGTGCGGCACAGGTCTCCTTCATTTTAGCCTTTATTAATGAGTGGCCTGCTTTCCACATTATCGCCTTCCCGCCTTGTCGTTCGATATCGTCGAACAGGGTTTGCGAACATTTCACTTCGGCGATGATGGTCGAGCCCGGATTTGCGGCAAGAAGATCTCGTGAAAGGAGGACCATCAATTCATCGCCCCAGATAATTCGGCCCGTCTCATCGACAACACCCAAGCGGTCGCCGTCGCCATCGAATGCAATACCGATGTCGGCCCCGGATTCCTGAACAGCCTTGATCGTGTCCTGAAGATTCTCGGTGACAGTTGGGTCGGGGTGATGGTTCGGAAAGTTCGAATCCGGCTCGGTAAAGAGTTTGACGAGTTCGACGCCAAGCGCATTATAGGCCGGCACCGCCGTCACGCCGCCCATGCCGTTTCCGGCGTCGATAACAACTTTTAATTTTCGCGGACCGAGCGAAACGCGTGAAACAATGTCGGCAACATAATCATCCAAAACGTCGATGCTTTCAATTTTTCCAATTGCGGCTGTTTCGCTGCCCGGCAGACTCTCAACCGGTCGTGTTTCCGACTTGACTGCCAGATTCCTTATCTCTTGTATTTGTGAACCGAAAAGAGTTGATCTTCCAAGACAGATCTTAAATCCATTGTGATCCGGCGGATTATGGGAACCCGTAATCATGACGCCACCGTCAAATCCCTTAGTATAGACGGTGTGATAAAGCACCGGCGTCGGGATGCGGCCCGCAAGTTCTAAATCCAGCCCGCATCTGCTAAATCCCGCGGTCAGCAGCCTGGAAAAATTCGGCGAACTTTCGCGCGCATCATAGCCGATGGCTATCCTTTGAGCTCCGTTCTGCCGGAAAAAGGCCCCAATGGCGAGAGCCAGGGTTTCAACAACCTTATCATTCAATTGCGGCCCAACAACGCCGCGAATGTCATATTCGCGAAAGATGTGCATGTCCATGTTCATGAAACTATTTGGCCAAATGACGCTAATTATTACCCGAATCTGCCAATTCAGCATATCCAAATTGGTGAAATTTCGCCATTTTGAGCCCATGTTGATATACTTGCCAATTGCCCGTTGAGGGCAACAGGCGGCCTCTGCAACGCATCGTAATGTTTGTTTCAGGGCGTCGCCTGCCCGGTCAGATCAATCCGTATGAGACGAATCGCAATTAGAGTTTTACTTGGAACTTTGCTCGCGGCCTGCGTTGGCATAACGAATATACTTGCTCAGACACCCGCGGCCACGCCTCCGCCGTCTGATTCCGGCGGCCAGGTTAAGACGTTCGAGGTACGTCTGCCGGTAACCGTTCTTTTGAAGAAAGATCTTGTTTCCGGCCTAAAGCAAAATGATTTTCAGGTGTACGAGGATGGCGTGCCGCAGGAAATAACCTCGTTCACAACCGAAAAATCGAACCCGCCGGTTTTCGTGGGAGTACTGATGGATACTTCACCCTCGACCGCGGGCAAGCTTGGCTTTTCAAAGGAGGCCGCGAAGAATTTCCTTTATACCGTTCTTCAGCTTAGAAAAGATAAGGCCGCCTTTATGACCTTTGACCATCAGGTCGTGCTTCAAACCGACTTTACTGATAAGACGGATGTGCTCGACAAGGCGGTCGACAAGATAAAAAAAACCGGTTCGCAGACCGCGCTTTACGACGCGATCTGGCAGTTTGCGGACGAGAAATTGAGAAATGTGCCGGGCCGCCGCGTGATCGTACTGATCACCGACGGCGACGACACGTTTAGCCGGGCCGACATCAATGATGCGATCGATATTGCACAACGGACCGAGACGACCATCTTCGGGATCTCAACAAAGGCCGGTTTCCTTGGTTCAGTGCCGGGTGTTGAGGCGGGAACGGTAAAGGACAAGGGTGACCGGTATCTGACACAGATCTGCGAACGGACTGGCGGCGAGGCATTCTTTACCGGCGACATGCTTGAACTGGAACGCGCCTTTAAGAAAATATCAGAAGAGCTGAAGTCGCAGTACATACTTACATACCGCCCGGCGAATCAGGCATACGATGGCCGCGACCGCAAGATAGAGGTGCGATTCGCGGATAAGGAAAAAACAGATAAGTACAAGATCAGGACAAAATCGAGCTACCGGGCGATCAGGGACAGCCTGCGTTAGTGCCGACCCTGATAATTGGCGGAGTTTAAGATGTTGAATTTGAGAAATATTTTTATCATCGGGGCGTTGCTGCTGGGTTCCGGCCATGCGCTCGTATGCCTTGAACCGGCCGAGGCCCAATCAACTGGTAATCCCGCTGACAAGTCGGCCACGCCGACACCGACACCCGACGAAGAAGAAGGTGTGATAAAGGTCGAAACCGAGGCGGTCAATGTCCTTTTTACCGCCCAGGACAAGGACCGTCGGCTGCTTCTGACCCTTAAGCCCGAAGACGTCCGCATTTTCGAGAATGGACAACCGCAGGAGATCAGTGCATTTTCAAAACAGATTGACCTTCCGTTGAGCCTATCTATTCTGATCGACACCAGTGCTTCGCAAGAGCGGACACTTCCCGAAGAAAAGTCTGCTGCGATCGCTTTCCTTGAAACTGTGATTCGCCCGGCTAAGGATGAGGTCGCCGTGGTGTCGTTCACCGGCGAAGCAACGCTGGAACAAGGAATGACCAATAATATTACGCGGCTTCGCCGGTCGATTGATAAAGTTCAGTTCGTTCCGCCGTCGGGATATATTGGCGGCGGAGTGGTCGCCCCGGGAACTCCGCCGATATCTGGCGGCAATCAGAGCATACAAGGGTCCACAGCAATATGGGACGCTATTTGGGTAACCTCGGCAGAAGTGCTGGGGCCGGCGCCCGAAAAGACCCGTCGGGCGATCATCCTGCTCAGCGACGGCGTGAACACGTCCGGCCGCAAAAAGATGGATGAGGCCGTGAGCGCCGCAATAAAGGCAGAGGCCGTGATCTATTCCATCGGCGTCGGAGACGATTTTTACGGCGGGGTCAACAAGGGAAGTCTAAATAAGATTTCCGAAAGTACGGGCGGAAGGGCATATTTTCCGCGTGATGAACGCGAATTGAGAGAAGCGTTTAAGCAGATTCAAGAAGAAATGCGTTCACAATATCTTTTAGCCTATGAACCCGTAAATTCGGAACAAGACGGGTCTTACCGCAAGATCGAGATCAAGCTGGTCAACCCGGAACTTGCAAAACAAAAAGTGAAACTCACGCACCGGCAGGGCTATTTTGCCAAATCGGGACAAAAGAAATAACCACGTCGAAAATTGTATTAAAAAGGATGCATATTGGTTTGCCATTTCGCATTTTTCGGCATATTGTGCCGAAACGATGAACGGTTATGAGTTTGTTTCCGTTTGGCGAATTGCGGCCCCGGTTCCGCTGGTTTGGGAAGCGATTCGAAATAACCGCGAATGGCCCAAGTGGTGGCGTGGGGTTATAAGTGTTGTCGAACTCGATCCGGGTGATGCGGATGGCGTTGGGGCCGTTCACCGTTCAACCTGGAAAAGCGCTCTTCCTTACAAGCTGCAGTTCGATTCAGAAGTTGAACGGGTTGAGAAATTCAGCCGTATTGAGATTCGGGCTTTCGGTGAATTGGACGGCAATGGCGTCTGGCAATTCCACGATGAAGGGGTAAACACCCGAGTACGGTACGATTGGCGTGTTTTCACCACCAAGCGATGGATGAACCTGCTCGCTCCGGCCGCAAGACCGCTATTTGCGTGGAATCACAACACAATAATGCATTGGGGCGAAGCGGGCCTTAAGCACCGGTTGGCCAAATGACTTTTATCTCGATTCCGGGTCGTTCAGCCATTGGTTGTAAAACTCAGCGTCAAACCCGGCAACACGCCAATAGCCCCTATCACCAGTCTCCTGATTACCCGCGGCACCGTTTTCGATAGAGTTTTCTGCAACGCCATCGACCAGGAAATGCACTAGCGGCGATTCGTGTGATGAAATATGCATTCTATTCTCCTGAAGCGTTGACGGATGTGACCCACCAGACATTTCCGTGCGGATCGGTGAAGCCGCCGCTTCTGCCATAGTTCTGGTCGGCCATTTCCATGACGCTAGCGGCTCCTGCGGCGATGGCCTTTGCGTATGTCGCATCGGCGTCAGGGACATAAACGAACATATTCGCGGTGGCGGGTTTCCATTCGTCGCGGCTGTTCGAAAACATGATCGTGCTTCCGCCGATCTGTGCCTCGCAGTGGCCGATAATTTCGCCGCGCATATCCTGATGCGTCATCTCGGCATCAAATACGGTTTTGATAAAATCGATTAAACCCGCCGCATCGTCCAGCATTAAGTAGGGCATTACGGCCTGGTGGTCTTTCGGAATGTTCATTGTTTGTTTGTCTCCCAATTTTTATCGACAGGTGTAACGTGGCTAAGCATACACAGCCAGCGGCCGCCGCGTTTGACGAAAACGTCTGACGTCCATTCGTCGGCGTCGAACCGCTGGCCGCCGAAATGCGCCGTGTTGACCACGCGGCAGGTAAGCACCGCCATTTCACCGTAAACCTTTATTCGCGCATCGCCAAGCATCTCGAATGAGCTGTGCGTCAATGCACCTGAACGCACGAAACCGAGAAAATGTTCTTTCGTCGCGATCCCGCGTTCGGAAACGATCACCCAATCGTCAGACATAAAACTGCCGATGCGCTCAGCGTCATTTGCCACCATCGCCTCGGCCCACTCGGAGCCGAGTTTGATCAATTCGTTTTCGATATTGTCTTGCATCTATCTCAAATTTAAGATCTGAAATTTCAGATCACTGATTTTCCTATTTTAAGAAAGCAGGCTGGAATGAGAACCGTAAAAGAAAGATTTGATCCTGAATAGGCAATGCGACCGAATACCGAAACGGCTCGGCGTAAATATTCAGGAAAACCTCTGATCACAACAGCAATAGAACAGGATTTTCCTTCGAGATAATTGCAGAGCGATGTCAAAGCATTGTTTCTATTGAGTTTTCGATGGACTTGGAGTCGCAATGCATTTCATCGGCAAGCCTAATACGGCACGATCTCGATCTTTCGCAATTGGCCGTCTTTTAGACGCATTATCCAGATCGTTCCGTACTCTGCATCGTCGAGATTCTTAAACAGTTCTTTCTTGCCGATTAAATTCACGAGGCCGGGGATCGTATTGCTGTGGCCGACGACGAGAAAACGTTTGGTCCTGCTCTTCATCATTTCGTCGATCAGATCGGTCGGTTTTCTTGCGTCGTAAGTTTTGATCTGCAAATGACGCCGGACGGCCATCGGCGAACCGGTATCTCTTGTCCGTTTGAAATTGGTGGAATAAACGGCACCAGGTTTGTATTTCTTGATCGCCTTCAGCAGCCGCTCGGACCTCTGCTTTCCCTCGGCCGAGAGTTCCGGGTCCTGGCTCGTCTGGTCCGCTTTCTCGGCATGGCGGACAAGTATGATCGTCTTGCTTTGGGCCGCGGCGCTGGTTAGCGCAAACATCGAGACCAAAACGCCGGTTAACAAAATGAAAAAAATTCTCATAAGCTTTTCAGAACACGGAAAGAATTGCGGCCGCGATAGTATAGTAGAATTTTATTCGAAAATGGATGCAAATCAGAGAAACAATATTTTGACGAGTTTAGCACGCCTGCTCGACGAAAACAGGCCCGGATTGCTCAATGCCAATGCGGCGGATGTTTCGGCTTGCCCGCCGGATGACGCTGTCATCCTAGATCGTTTAAAGGTCGATGACGGAAAGATCGACCGGATGATCGGGTCCGTTCAAACAGTGATCGCAGCCGAAGACCCTGTTGGAAGGGTGTTGTCGTCGCATACGCGTGCGGATGGATTAAAGATCGAGAATCGCAAGGTTCCGTTCGGCACGGTGCTTATCATTTTCGAAGCCCGGCCGGATGTCTGTATCGAAGCAGCGATCATCGCTTTGAAAGCGGGCAATCGAATCTTGCTCAAAGGCGGCCGCGAGGCACGAACGACGAATCTTTTTCTGGCCGGCCTTTGGCGAATGGCGCTGGAAGAGAACGGTTTCGATAACGGAGCGGTGCGTTATCTCGATATCCCGCGCGACGAAACACAATCGCTGGTGCGGGGCGATGGACTAAAATTCGATATCGTGATACCGCGAGGAGGCGAAGAGCTGATCGATTTTGTCGAGCGAAATTCTAAAGCGCCGGTTATCGTAAGCGGCCGCGGAAACAATTTTCTGTTTATCGACCGCGAGGCCGATCTCGAAATGGCGTTGAGGATAGCGACAGACGGCAAATCGCGGTTGAGCGTTTGCAACGCACTCGACAAAATACTCGTGCACAGCCAGCTTCCAGATCTCGAAATTGCCGTCAAAAAACTTGCCGGCGAAATGAACGATATTGGCATTTCAGTCTTTGGCGACGGCCGGGCCGTTTCTGCCGACGCCTCGAAAATTGCGCCGATCGAGAACGAAGATGTATGGTTTGAAGAATTTCTTTCGGCAAAGATCGTGATCGGAATTGTGGACGATGTTGACGAAGCTATCCGCACGATCAACAAATATTCCGGCGGCCACTCGGCGTCGATCGTCACCGCGAACGCCGACGATGCCGAACGCTTTTTGAACGAGGTCGATTGCGCGGCGGTCTATCATAATGCATCGACACGTTTCACCGACGGCGGCGAATTCGGCCTCGGGGCAGAGATCGCCATTTCGACACAGAAACTCCACTTCCGCGGCCCGCTCGGTGTCGAACACCTGATGACCAACAAATGGTTCATTCACGGCGGCGGGCAGGTTCGGGGATAGAGAAAGCCATATATTCAGGGCGAGTTCGCCGCGGATAAACACGGGTGAAGCTGATCTGAATTCGTTTTTCTATGCGCGTCAACCGTGTTCATCCGCGGCAAAATTCCCCTTTCTTTTAAACTCGATGAAAAAGAAGCTCGTACTAAAAATTGGAACTTCGACTCTGACAAACGGCACTCGGCTGATCTCTCGCGGCAAGATCGAAGACATCGGACGGCAAATGCTGGCACTTCGTGATGAGTACGATATCGTGCTTGTCTCATCAGGCGCTATCGCGGCGGCGAAGCAGTATATCAACATCAAGGACGCCGGCAAGCCGATCGAATCAAAACAGGCAATGGCCGCGATCGGCCAGCCGCTGCTGATGCGTACATACAATGAGGTCCTGGGAGATCTTGGTATCCAAACGGCCCAATGCCTAATGACCTATCGTGACTTTGAGGACGAGGCTTCACGGCGGAACACGCTAAATACCATAAACGAGCTGATCAAATACAACTACCTGCCGATCATTAACGAAAACGACACGACTGCCGTTGAAGAGATCTTGCTTGGCGACAACGACCGGCTTTCTGCGTTGGTCGCCGTACTGATCCGGGCCGACCTCCTCGTCCTCGTCAGCGATATTGACGGCCTCTTCGACAAAAATCCGCATCTTCACACTGATGCGAGCCTTATAGAGCAGGTAACGAATATTGACGAGGCCCGGCATCTGGTCGAGGAGCGGGATTCGGGGCTTGGTACCGGCGGGATGAACTCAAAACTTGAAGCGGCGATCCTTTGTCAAAAGGAAGATATTGCAACCTGGATAGTAGGCGGCGGAAAAAACGATTTTCTTACTGACGCGTTTGCCGCAAGGACCAGATTTACAAGATTCCTTATCAGAGAGCTTTGAACAACCTCTTATTGCACTTTCGAGTTATTGGTCATTAGTTTGTTCGAATGACATATATTCGTACAAACCAATAACGTAAAAGTAGAATCTGAAAACACGATCTGGCAATTGCAGATTTTCACAAGACTCGATCAACTAGATCTTCTGCCGCGCTTTTTCGGGATTCCAGCATTTCTCTCGCGGCCAACATTTCATCAGTGAGCGGAATGCCTTGCTGAATCAAATCATTCAACACTTTCCCGGCTTCAGAGACATCGTTTTGATCGAGAAACCACAGCACCTTGGCAGCGGCGACATTTGGCCTTTTTGCGGGTGAGACCCTGTCAAGAAAATATTCATAGGCCGAATTCAGGTCTTGCCTGGAAAACCGCTTGTAAGAGTATTTTTCCGTCAAAAGTTCGACGGGAATTGGGCTGGTCAGTTTGAACACCAAGCTTGTCGATCCCTGAATGTCGTCGTATATCTCGAAATGATCCCGAAGCCTCCACTGCAAAACATGTATCCACGGGACAAGCCAAAAGGCAAAGTCCTGATGCATGACGAGGCTTTTTCCCGGAATCAGATACGGATAAAAATCGTGAATTATCGCATTCGTCAAGTCCCAGTTTTTCATCGCGTCCACCAACAGGAATTCGATCGGCCCTCCGTTCCATCTGATCTTGGTAAGGTCGCCTGCATGCGGCTCAATGTGTTCCGAATACCGGGCAGACCGCCTTTCAAATTCCGCGAGAAAGCTTTCGCCTTCTGCAAAACGTCCCGAAATGCCCGTCCCGGCGAGGCTTTCGTTCATCCAATCGGACCATACGAAAAGGTCGTAAGCATGCACCGTTCGGCCGGCTCTAACAAATGCGTTGTTCTCACTCAAGCCGCGAGCCAGAGTGATGGTCGTCGATCCAAGCCAGCAGCCAAGATCCACCACGTCGCCTTCGCCTGAATAGATCTCGCGCCCGTACCGGGTACAGAAATCCTGCTCTGCTTTCGATGTCATCCCGACAAGTTGTGATGTGAACCGGCGCTTCAAACGCATATAGGCACCGTGCATAATTGAATTGCGCCGCAGTGCCTGGCGGAGTTTTTGCGGAATGAGAGAACTCATTTTTGCTCGTTCTCGGAATGTTCCAGCTTGCGGTAAAGTGTCTTTCGCCCGATGTTCAGTAGCCGAGAGGCCCGTGATTTGTCGCCGTGCGTGTAATCAAGCGTGGCATCGATCACGATGCGCTCGACCTCGTCCATGGTGGCGGGAAGTTCGATCTCGATGCCGATATTACGGCCTTCGCTGGCGGCACGGGCACGTTCATGACGGACGTGGGCCTGGGCGGCAAAAGCACGGTTGCTTATCGATTCGGGCAGGTCGTCCAACTCGATCTGGCGGGCCGAGGCTATGATGACGGCACGCTCGATCGCATTTTCGAGTTCGCGAACGTTTCCGGGCCAGTCATAAGTGACGAGGGCCCGAAGAGCATCTTTTGAAATGCCGGTAACGACGCGGCCGGTCTTTTCCTTAAATCTGTCGAGAAAATGGAAGACCAGCGGGTGAATATCTTCCAAACGCTCGCGCAGCGGCGGGACGGTGATCGGGAACGCAGAAAGCCGGTAATACAGGTCACGGCGGAACGAGCCCTCTTCGATCGCAAGTTCCAGATCAATGTTTGTCGCGGCAATTACGCGAACATCGGATTTAACCACTTCGCTGCCGCCGATCCTTGTAAACTCGCCATCCTGCAGAACGCGCAGCAGCCTTACTTGTGCTTGCGGCGACATTTCACCGATCTCGTCCAGGAAAAGCGTGCCGCCGTCGGCTTCCTCAAACCGTCCGCGCCGCTGCATGCGGGCGTCAGTGAACGCTCCCTTTTCATGACCGAACAGCTCTGATTCCAAAAGCGATTCGGGAATTGCTCCGCAGTTTATTTTTATGTAAGGCTTATCACCGCGGCCCGAATTGAAATGTATCAGGTTCGCAAGAAGCTCTTTTCCAGTTCCCGATTCGCCTTGGACAAGGACGGTTGTCGGCGTGTCGGCCACATTCAGCCCAAGCTCGATTGCCCGTTCTATTGAGGGCGCTTGCCCGATTATCTCGCTGCTCCGCTGATTAAGCTCGCTTTTCAGCCGCATTACCTCGGCCGACAGCTGATCGCGTTGAAGAGCGGTGCCGATCTGGTCCGCAATGCCTTCGACAAGTGCGATGTCCGGGTCCTCGAACACGCTCTGCTTTCCCCAAACGAACCCGAGCAACCCGAAAACATTGCCGCCGACACGGACCGGAGCAACGAGGGCCGACTTGCCGCCGAGCTGCGTGTTGAACAACAATCGCACCGCAAGCGGCAGCTGAGAATCATTGAGGTGTACCGTCTTTCCTTCGCGGATAAGATCATTAATGGCCGCAAATGTATCGACCTTTAGAGATCTTCCGTGCTTTTCGACAAGACTTAAAACGCGTTTTGGCTTAATGCCCTCGGCTGATTTGAATGAGACCAATGAAATGCGTTTGCCGGTTTGATCAAGCACGCCGAGAGCGCTGTAATCGGCTCCGACCATGGTAATCGCCCGTTCGAGTACGACTTCCGAGACTTCGTTGAAGTTGGTATGAGAATTGAGGCGGTTTGCGATCTCGAGTAGTGCATTTGTACGTCTCGACTCTTTTTCCTGAGCGACATATAGGCTCGTGTACTGATATCCGATTGCCAGCTGCCTCGCGGTCGATTGAAGAAAAGCGATCTCTTCATCATCCCATTCACGTGCTTTCTTGGTGTCATGCAGGCCGAGAAGTCCTATCACATCACCATTTACAAGGATCGGAATAATCAGCAGCGACCGTGTTTCCAATGCTTTTGCAAAAAACTTAAGTGTCGGGTCCTTGTGCTTTGAAATGTCGTTGATCTTTATCGGTTCGGTAATGTCGAATATCTCGAGCAATTTGTGGGTTCCGAACGGGATCAAAGTTCCCTTGCTTTCAGGAACCTTTGGGTCGGCCCGCCATTCGTGGCTGATGCGAAGCTCGTCGCGGCCTTTTAGTTGAAGAAGGTCGCACCGGTCTGCCCCGATCATTCGCCCGATCTCGGAAACAACGACATTAAGAAATCGTTCGAGCTCGATCTTCGTCGGAAGGTCGCGGGCAAGACGGTCGATGATCGCCTCGCGGACCTCGTGCATCTTGATCTTTCTTTCAAGCGTGAGTGCCGGTGACGGGTCGAGATCGATCTTCATATTTGAAAGCAAAATCCTATTTGATGCGTCCACAGGGGTAATGTCAAGTTGACACACGGCCAAACGGAAGTGTGTTGTTACGATGCGCCGTCCTATTCGTTATTGTCGTGGCGTACGGGCAGGTGCGGGCGGTGTCTTCGCCGGCTTAGGTTGTGGCCGGGTGTTGGTATTCGACACGGCAGGCTTAGAGTTAGATGCCGAATTCGAATTGGCCGTGTTCGCGTCGGACTGCTTGTTGCCGTCTTGTTTCTCGTCGTCCTTTTTCGGCGGGTTGAATTCGATTCGCTTCTTGCCTGCCTCGGCCTTTTCAAGCATCTCTTCAGCGTCAATATTGCCAGAGTCAATCTCGATCGCTTTCTTAAGAGCCGAAACTGCCTCGCCATATTTGGCCAGTTTGATGTAAATGGCCCCAAGTTCAGTCTGATACTCGGTGTTGTCTGGCTTGAGCTTAACGGCTTCACGCAGCGACTTTGCCGCCTCCTCGTCCTCGTTGAGCTTGTTGTAGGCAAGGCCTATATAGTACCAGGCCGCATCATCTTCCTTGTTCTTTTCGATCTTCTTCTTATATGCCTCGACCGCGCTTTCAAATGCTTTCTCTGAATTCTTCTTTTTTTCCGCCGGCCTTTTTGATTTCGATTCCGGCGTCGAGTCAGCCTCGGCCTGGTCAACTGATTGATCGTCCGCCTCGACTAGCGAGTAGGCAATTCCAAGCTGGAAATATGCTTCCGCCATATCGGGGTCCATTTTGACCGCTTGCAAAAGTACATCGATGGCCCTTTCAGTTTCGCTTTGATCCAGTAGTTTCTTACCCCAATCGAACGCTTCGCCGGCCGAAGCGAATTCGGACGGTATCTCGGCATTCGGGATGGTCGCGTCAACACCGTTCACCTGCACGGCGTTGCTATCCGGCCCGCCGCCGGAACAACCGGTCAACCAAACGGATAAAACGATCAAAACTGAAGATAGGACGGCCCTTTTCATAATATAGACTGCAATTGATCAGCCCGGCGGAAACACGAACGGACGCCCGGCAAGCAGATGTACATGAAGGTGAAAAACCGTTTGACCGCCATCCGCGTTCGTATTGATCACGACGCGGTATCCATCATCTTGAAAGCCTTTGGCCCTCGCGATCTCGGCGGCAGTCAACAGCAGGTGACCGAGTTTGTCTTTATCCGCATCACTGCTTTTTGCCAATGAATCGACGTGGTCACGCGGAATGATGAGAATGTGTGTCGGAGCCTGTGGTGTTATGTCGTTGAACGCAATGCAAACCTCGTCTTCGTGGACCAGGTCCGACGGTATTTCGCCGCCGGCGATCTTGCAGAAAATGCAGTCATCTTCTCCCATTGTAAATTATGCCCCGAGCAGCAACGCTGCAGTTGCTTTCATTTGAACTTCCACTTAAAGGTTTAAAACTTTCAATCTTAGACAGTATTAAGTGAAGCCGCTCGCGACCGAATAACTATCCCGCCTCGGCGGTCGATGCGGTGCTGTCGGTTATGCGTTCGATCTTGGCACCAAGCGAACTCAGCTTTCTTACTATGCTCTCATATCCGCGGTCGATATGGTAAACCCGATCAATTAGAGTTTCGCCACGAGCGCAGAGGGCTGCAAGTACTAAGGATGCCGAAGCGCGAAGATCAGATGCCAATATGCGTGCTCCGGTCAACTGGCTTTGGCCGTGTACGGTCGCTTCGTTCCCTGAAATACTTATGTTCGCTCCCATTCGGATCATTTCGGAAGCATGCATAAAACGGTTCTCGAATATCGTTTCCTTTATTACCGAATCGCCCTCCGCCTGGGTCATCAGGGCCATATATTGTGCCTGCATATCGGTCGGGAACAGCGGATGCGGCTCGGTAACGACACTGCTCGCCCTTAATCCGCCGGCGGACCGTTTGACCAGCAGCGTGCTTTGGTTTAGCTCCTCGATTTCAACGCCTGCTTCACCTAGTTTCTCGATCACCGCTCGGAGATGCTCCGGATTGCACCTTTTTATCTCGATCTCGCCGCCGGTTATTGCAGCGGCAGCGATAAACGTGCCGGTTTCGATCCTATCGGGAATTATGGTGTGTTCAGCACCGCCCATTGCCTCGACACCATCGATCTCGATAATGTCGGTGCCGGCGCCTTTGATCCTGGCTCCCATTCGGTTCATGAGTTCAGCGAGGTCTTCGATCTCGGGTTCACAGGCGGCATTGCGGATAACGGTTCGGCCCGAAGCAAGGGCCGCTGCCATCATTACATTTTCGGTGCCTGTGACTGTAACTTTCTCAAATTCAATATCGGCCCCGGCCAAACGGCCTTTTGGCGCCCGGGCAACTACGTCTCCCGATTCCAGTTCAACGATCGCGCCCAATTTTTCAAAGGCCTTAAGGTGAAGGTCGATCGGCCTTGTGCCTATCGCGCAGCCGCCCGGCAAACTCACGCGGGCCTGCCCGAACCGAGCCAGCAGCGGCCCGAGAGCCAACACACTGGCCCGCATTGTCTTAACAAGATCGTACGGGGCCTGAAAGGTTTCGATGTTCTTAGCGGTTATCTTATGAGTGCGAAGTTCGGGCGTCAGCACCGTTGCCCCAAGGTCTTCGAGAAGCCGACGCTGCGTGATCAGGTCCTTTACATAAGGCACATTGTGCAGAATAACCGTTTCCGGCGTGAGAAGGGCCGCCGCAAGGCATGGGAGAGCTGAATTCTTCGCCCCGCTGATCTCGATCTTTCCGCGAAGTTCGTTTCCGCCGTTTATCAAGAATTTATCCATAATTACTACGAGGGCGATGGTTCAATAAAATTTATGCCTCTAGAATCGTAGATTAGCATAACTTAACAGCGGTAAACGATATTGGAAACCAAAAATGAGCATGGTCGCGACTATTCTTTCACCCTATTGAACGAGTGGGCCCAGAATGGTCCCGCGGCCAGCGGGCCGAACAAAGCAAGTCTATCGCACGTTTTCGAGAAGCCTTTTTATCTGCCGTAGATGCCTGACCTTGTGGCCGCCGGCAAGGACCAGCCATTCCAAAGCAGAAAGTTCGCCGAGGTATGGATGCGGAAAGGTATTGGCACCGCCGTCAAACTGTTCGAAACGCGGACGCAATTCTTCAAGTGCAACGCCGTTCTCCTCCATCACTCGAATTGATTCCGCGATCGATCGCCCGTTTACGGGATGGACTGTGTCAGGAGCTTCGAGCTTTACGTCAGTGATCTTGTCGGCCTTCAGCATGAATTCGGAAAGGTCGATCGTTCCGCTATTCACCTGTCCATTCGTCTCGGCCTTGGCGAGCAGCCGCGAACAGATCCGGCAGATACCAGACTCGACAAGCGAAACATGCTCGACGATCTGTGAGACCGACCAATTCTCACCTGCAGGTTGTGCCGCGGCCTGATCGTCGGTCAATGATTCTAACGTTGAACGGAACTTACTGTGGATACTTTCATTCACGGCATAGATATCGGCTATTGATCGGTATTCCATATTATTGTGCGGGGTTTAACACCGATGGCTGCGGCGTCAGAACAAGCCTGTGCCATCGCGGAAAGCTCATGACGCTGTCGGCGTCGTTTTTCATTCGCTTTACAAAGGCCGTTTGGAAATACAGCTCCTTCTCCGTCGGCCAAGTCAGCATCACGATCGGGTTGAACGAGACAAGCGTGTTCGGATCGGGCAGGGCAGTCGGCGGCAAGTTCTGCGCCGGCAAATTCGAATTGGCGTTGCTATTCGCTTGCGAATTCGTGTTTGCATCTGAGTTAGCATTCGCGTTGCTGACATTCATCGTCGCGGCCTGTTCACGGTCATAGGCCTGTGCCGACAACAGTAAATTATTCCGAAGCGGGATGCCGGCCTGGGTCGGTGCATCGCCGCGCGAATCGTAGATCCGGACCTGCGTCTCGAAGGCACAAGCAATCTTTGCTGAATCCGGCGACCAAACCGGCTGGACCGCTGTCAGGCCGTCGTCTAAACGCCGCTCGCGCCCGTTCTTTTCGATCACTCGCGGACGTCCGACCGGGACATACTGCTCTTTGCGGTCGTTGGCTTGAAGCTCAAGGTACTGCCATTCGCGGCCGGTAGCTGCCAGGGCGGCAAGCATCAAACTATCAGGCGACCATTTGTAATAAAAATAGATGAGGCCTTCGTTCTGGGTTATCGGCTTAACGCCGTCGCCGTCGGCGTTGCAGATATAGATCTGTTCGGTGCGGAACGTGAGCACATTTGCGGGCGGGGCCGGCGTGGCCAACGCCTGCGGCGGAAGGCCGGCATTTGCATTCGCCTCAGGGTCAGCCGTTTCGTTTGTGTTTGTGTTTGTGTTTGTGTTCGCATCCGCGGCCGGACTTTGTTTCGGTATGGCGTCGCCGCCGTCCGGCGGGGTCGGCGTTGTAACAGCGGCTGACATACCACGGGTCACGGCCACGAAGGCGACCGTCGAGGAATCCGGCGACCAGACGATAGTGTCGGGAAAATGGACCGCCATCGCATCAGCGGATATTTTGCGCATCAATCGGCCGTCTGTCGAATACATGTCGATGCGAAATTCCGCCGGTACATCCATCGGCATGTGATAGACGGCCAGTATTCGCTTCCCGTCCGGAGAAGGAATAGTCTTGTCCAGAAGTTCATTCAACCTGTTTTGGTCAAAATCCTGTTGTACCGCGGCGTTTCGTTCGTCGGCGGGCAACCGCCGGTTATCGCCGGGCGCCGGAACATCAGCTTCGTAGCGATAGTTGAGCCTTACGGCCGGAACCTCTTTGAGGCTTGTCGGCCCGGTTGCTGCCGGCTGGTCCGGTGCCTGCGAACAGCCGGCAAATGTTACGGCGATCATTGCAATGCACCCGACCGCAGCAATTGGCTTCCTGAACATTCTTCGTCGGCCTTTACTCAATATGTTCATAGGTCGGCGTTCAAATATTCCTTGTACAGCCGCCGCTGGTCGGCGGTCGGATTTTCTAACGGCGCAAAACTATAATCCTTACGCAAATTGCCGCCAAGCGTAAACGTGATGTCTCGCAGCTTGTCAAATCGGAACAACGTTAGCCGGACCTTGTCGTTCGGCTTCTTTTCGTTGAGGTACGACTGCAGGAACGACTGACCGGCCCGATAGCCGTCGATCGCGACGATCTGGTCGCCGGTGTTCAGCCCTTGTTCGTACGCGGGTGTGCCGGCCGGCACCGTGCGGACGGTCAGCCGCCCGCCTTCTTCACCGAGGTCGGCACCGATATAGGCACGCGAACGGTTCGGCTCGGTTACATTCACCTTTAGCCCGATCCCGTTAAGGATCCCGTCATAATCGATCTCGGCCTCGCCTCGCACGTATTTCGAAAAGAAGTCCTCAAGGCTGCGGCCGGCCATCATTTCAGCAGCCTTTTGAAAGTCCTGAGGTGTATAATTGCGGCCTTTTTTATAGAACTCGTTGTACAAGTGCCGGAGCACGTCGTCCATCGATCTCGCCCCGCCCGATGCCGACCTGATCGTCAGGTCAAGTACGAAACTGACCACATCGCCCTTGTCGTAGTATGAGATCTGGTTATTGATCGAATTCTCGTCCTGTCGGTAATACTTGATCCATGCGTCCATGCTGGCCTCTTCCAGGCTTGTCTCAAAGCGGCCCGGCCGCGACTGAAGCTGCTCGATCATCGAAGCCTTTCCTTCGAGGAATTCCTTGTCGGAAACTAGGCCCGCCCGGCGAAGCAGAAGGCTTTCATAATAAGAAGTGGTGCCTTCGGCAACCCATAACAGCTTGGTGT
>Ga0138256_10000690_pt1 | contig 36290 bp, 30 predicted proteins | sample KNB2016incub_MG_FD_105486 | JGI IMG/M metagenome (GOLD analysis project Ga0138256, IMG submission 105486) | Active sludge microbial communities from wastewater in Klosterneuburg, Austria - KNB2014incub_MG | ecosystem: Engineered > WWTP > Activated sludge > Unclassified | place: Austria... | reverse complement strand
TGCACGTTCACTTTCGCCGGGTCCAGGCCGAGGTCGTGGATCGCGATCATGGCCACCATCGCGAAGGCCTCGTTGATCTCGAACAGGTCCACGTCGCTCGCGCTCCAGCCGGTCTTCGCGAGCAGCTTCTGGATCGCGAACACGGGTGCGGTGGTGAACAGGTTCGGCTCGTGCGAATGGCGGCTGTGCGCCACGACGCGCGCCAGCGGTTGCAGGCCTCGCTTCGCCGCTTCGGCCGCGGTGGTCAGCACCAGCGCGGAGCCGCCGTCGGAGATCGAGCTCGAGTTCGCGGCGGTGATCGTGCCGTCCTTCGCGAAGGCGGCCTTGAGCTGCGGGATCTTGTCGGGCCTGGCCGAGAGCGGCTGCTCGTCGGTATCGACCACGGTGTCGCCCTTGCGGCCCTTGACCGTGACCGGCACGATCTCGTCCTTGAAGCGGCCCTGCTCGATCGCGGCCAGCGCGCGCGTCAGCGACTGGATCGCGTAGGCGTCCATCTGCTCGCGCGTGATGCCGCGCTCGTTCGCGGTCTCCTGTGCGAAGGAGCCCATCGCGCGCGCGGTGTAGGCGTCCTCGAGCCCGTCGAGGAACATGTGGTCCTTGAGCTCGGCGTGGCCCAGGCGGATGCCCTGGCGCGCGCCGAGCAGCATGTGCGGCGCGTTGCTCATGCTCTCCATGCCGCCGGCGACCATGATGGCGTTGGTGCCTGCCTTCAGCTGGTCGTGCGCGTACATCACCGCCTGCATGCCGGAGCCGCAGACCTTGTTGATCGTGGTGCAGCCCGCGCTCTTGGGTATGCCGGCGCCGAGCGCCGCCTGGCGCGCCGGGGCCTGCTTCAGGCCGGCCGGCAGCACGCAGCCCATGATGACCTCGTTTACCGCTTCCGGCGCGATGCCGCTGCGCGCCAGCGCCGCGCGGATCGCCTCGGCGCCGAGCTGCGTCGCCGCCATGCCGGCCAGCGCGCCGTTCATGCCGCCCATTGCCGTGCGCGCCGCGCCCGCGATCACCACCGTCGAGTCGTCCATCGCCTTTCTCCTGTCAGCGCGCGTTCGCGCGAGTGCATCGGGTTGGGGAAATTCAGGGCCGGCATTTGGCCATATCGCCGGAGCGCACACAAGAATGATGGCCATTCGACGGGCCAAATGCGTGTCATGGCGAGCCCGGCTGGCCGCGAAAGAGCTTGCCGCGGGCGCGGGCGCGGTACTCCTGGGGGCTGCTGCCGGTGGCGCCGGAGAAGGCGCGGCTGAAGTGGCCCGGATCGGCATAACCGCAGCGGTGGGCGATCTCGCCGATGCCGAGATTGCTCTGGCGCAGCAGGTCGCGCGCGAGCTCGAGGCGGGCCGTGCGCACGAAGGCGAGCGGCGTGGTGCCCACGGCGGCACGAAAGCGCCGGTTGAAGGTACGGGTGCCCAGACCGCAGCGCGCCGCGAGCTCGGGTACGCGCAGCCTGGCGCCGGGATTGGCGAGCAGCCAGTCCTGCGCCATGCGGATCGCTTCGTCGGGGTGCGCGCCGGCATCGCCTTCCCCGAGGCCCTGCGCGCCGAAGGGCCGGCGGATTTCCGGCGAAAACTGGCTCTCGACCTGGCGCGCGGCCGCCGCGCCGAAGAATTCCCCGATGAAGTGCAGCGTCAGGTCGGCGGCCGAGTTGACGCTGGCCGCGCAATAGAACGGCCCGGAGCGCGTGATCAGGTGGCGCCGCTGCAGTTGCACGGCGGGGAAGCGCCGCGCGAAATCCTCGAAGAATGACCAGTGCGTGGTGGCCTGGCGGCCGTCCAGCAGTCCCGCGGCCGCGGGAAAATAGCTGCCCGTGCCCACGCTGCACAGCCGCGAGCCGCTGCGCGCGGCGCGGCGCAGGGCGCGCCCGATGCGCGGGTGGCGCTCGACGGTCGCCGCCGGCGCGCGCCACAGCGAGGGCACGATGATCAGTTCGGCCTCCTGCACGGCATCGGCGGCGAGATCCGCCTGCAGGCCGATCACCCCCGACATGGTGAGCACCTCGCGCTGCTCGGCGGCAACGCGGACCTCGAGGCCCGGCGCCCGGCGCGAATGCGCGCGCGCGTGCTGCGCCGCGGCGCGCAGCATCTCTACCGGCAGCACCAGGCTGGAGGCCAGTGCGCCCTCGATGGCGAGCACGATGACCCTGATCATGGGCGGATGGAAAATTCCCGGATTGGCTGGCCGGAAAGTTAAAGGCGATGACCAGAATTTACAAGCCGCCCCGCGGCCTTCGCCATAGACTGGAATCGATCCGTTGCGCGCCACCCACCCCGGCTGCCGCAGCCATCCGCAGTAAGGAAAACGCTCCATGTCCAGGCTTCCCGTCATCGCCGGATTCGGCGGCATCTCGCCCGCCGGCCGCAGTTCGGCCCACCACGGCTTCCGCCGCCTCGTGATCGATGCGCTGCCGGCGCCGCTGGCCGATGCCACCTGGCGCAGCCTGGGCGCGTTGATGAACGTTCCCGACAGCGACAGCGCCGCGGCGCGCGAGCACATGCGCGCCAACACCCTGGTGCGGCGCATCGGCGCGGAGCATTTCGACAGCGACGGCATTCCCTGGCACCGGCGCATGACCTGGTCGCCGGCCGAGGGCGGCATGCGCGTGAGCATCGGCATCGGGCAGTTGCCCGATCCGCTGCCCCCGGGGTGGCGGGTGCTCGCCACGCAGGGCCGCACGGCCGAGGTCCTGATCGAGGGGCCGACCGAGGTGCTGGTGCCGGCGGCGCGGCGCTCCGAGGTCAATGCCGCCGGGCAGTTGCCCACCGGATTCGACCCGCGCGCCCTCTACCCGGCACGCAGCCATCCGCGCGGCCTGCAGATGACGGTCTACGGCGCCTCCGACGCGCTGCACTCGCTCGGCATCGACTGGGACCTGATCCGCGCGCGCGTGCGTCCCGACCAGGTCAGCGTCTATGCCGGCAGCGGCATGAGCCAGCTCGACGGACACGGCAACGGCGGCATGATGGCCTCGCGCCTGATGGGCAAGCGCGTGACCTCCAAGCAGTGTCCCTTCGGCTTCGCCGAGATGCCGGCGGACTTCATCAACGCCTACATCCTCGGCAGCCTCGGCAACACCGGCACCAGCATGGGGGCCTGCGCCTCGTTCCTGTACAACCTCGCGCACGGCGTCGCTGACATCCGCTCCGGGCGCGCGCGCGTGGCCATGGTGGGCAATGCCGAGGCGCCGATCACGCCGGAAGTGATCGAGGGTTACGCCGCGATGGGCGCGCTCGCCACCGACGAGGGGCTGCGCGCCCTCGATGGCCTGGCGCCCGGCGTGGCGCCGGACCACACCCGCGCCTGCCGGCCCTTCGCCGATAACTGCGGCTTCACGATCGCCGAATCGGCGCAGTTCGTGGTGCTGATGGACGCGGAGCTGGCGCTGGAACTTGGCGCCACCATCCACGCCGCGGTGGCGGAGGTGTTCGTCAACGCCGACGGCTACAAGAAGTCGATCTCCTCGCCCGGTGTGGGCAACTATCTGACCATGGCGCGCGCCGCCGCGCTGGCGCGCGCGATCGTGGGCGAGGAATCCCTGCGCCGGCGCTCCTTCGTGCAGGCGCATGGCACCGGCACGCCGCAGAACCGCGTGACCGAGTCGCACATCCTCGACGAGACCGCGCGCGTTTTCGGCATCCGCGACTGGCCGGTGTGCGCGCTGAAGAGCTATCTCGGGCATTCGATCGGCGCCGCCGCCGCCGACCAGCTGGTGATGACGCTGGGCACCTGGGCCCATGGGCTGCTGCCCGGCATCCTCACCGCGGAGCGCGACGCCGATGATGTGCACCGCACGCACCTCGACATCCTGCGCCGTCACCGCGAGCGCGATGCGCGCGAGCTGGATGTCGCGATCATCAACGCCAAGGGTTTCGGCGGCAACAACGCGAGCTGCACGGTGCTGGCGCCGCACGTCGCCGCGCGCATGCTGGAGAAACGCTTCGGGCGCGAGCGCATGTGCGAGCACGCGGCGCTGAACGAGCGCGTGCGCGAGCGCAGCGCCGACTACGACGCGCGCGCCAGCAGCGGCCAGGCCGCGCCGATCTACCAGTTCGACCACGGCGTGCTGCACGGCGAGGACCTGGAGTGGGACGCCAGCCGGCTGCGCGTGCCCGGCTACGCGCAGGCGATCGATCTCGAGATGCAATCGCCCTACGCCGACATGCACTGAACCATCGCCGGCGCGCTTGCAATCGCGCGCCGATGATTGCAGTGTGGCGCGCGACATCGCCGCACAGGTCGTGACATGGACGCTATCGCCGCACTGCTGAGCCGCAATTCCGCCGCGCGCCTGGCCGAGCCCGCACCCGCGGGCGCCGCGCGCGAGCAGATCTTCCGCGCCGCGCTGCGCGCGCCGGACCACGCCCGGCTGCAGCCTTGGCATTTCCTGGTCGTCGAGGGGCAGGGGCGCGAGGCGCTCGGTGCGGCGATGGCGCGCGCGATGCAACGCCACGCGCCCGACAGCGGCGCCGAGGCGCAGGACAAGCTGCGCGCGAACCCGTTGCGCGCGCCGCTGGTGCTGGTGCTGGTGGCGCGCGTGCGCGACAACCCCAAGGTGCCCGCGATCGAGCAGGAGCTCGCGGTCGCCTGCGCGGCGCAGAACATGCTGGTCGCGGCGCACGCGCTCGGCTTCGGCGGCATCTGGCGCACCGGCCCCGTCACGTACACCGACGAACTGCGCGAGGAGCTGGGGCTGGCGGCGAGCGATCGCGTGATCGGCTTCCTTTACCTGGGCACGCCGGAAGGCACGCCCAAGCCGCTGCCGGCGCTCGACCCGGCGGCGCATTTCCACCGTTGGCCGCGCTGAGCGCTATCGACGACGACGCAACAGGAGTTCGCGCATGGATCTTCCCCGTTTCGACACGCTGGCGCTCGAGCTCGCCGATCACGTGGCGCTGGTCGAGCTGAACCGCCCGGACAAGGCCAACGCGATGAACGCCGCGCTGTGGCGCGAGCTAGAGGAGTGCTTCCGCTGGTGCGATCGCGAGCCGGCGGTGCGCGCCGTTGTGCTGGCTGCGCGCGGCCGGCATTTCTGCGCCGGCATCGACCTGCAGATGTTCGCCACGCTCGATGACCAGTCGCTGGAGCCGGGGCGGCGCGCCGAGCACCGGCGCCACCACATCGAGCGCCTGCAGGCGAACCTGACGGCGATCGAGCAGTGCCGCAAGCCGGTGCTCGCGGCGGTGCAGTACACCTGCATCGGCGGCGGCGTCGACATGATCAGCTGCTGCGACATGCGCTACTGCACCGCGGACGCGTATTTCGCGATCAAGGAGATCGAGCTCGGCATGGTCGCCGACGTCGGCACGCTGCAGCGCCTGCCGCGGCTGATCGGCGACGGCCTGATGCGCGAGCTGGCCTATACCGGGCGGCGCATGGACGCGGCGGAGGCGCAGCGCCACGGGCTGGTCAACCAGGTCCATGCCACGCGCGAGGACATGCTGGCCGCGGTGATGGACATCGCGCGCACCATCGCCCGGCGCTCGCCGCTGGCGATCCGCGGCACCAAGGAGGTGCTGCTCTACGGCCGCGACCACAGTGTCGCCGACGGGCTGCGCTACATCGCGAACTGGAACGCCGGCATGCTGAGCGCCGACGACCTGACGCGTTCGGTGATGGCCGGCGGCAAGACCGACGAGCTCTCCTACGGCGACTGAACACGCCAGGCGCGCCCCCGAGTGCGGTCGCGGGCCCCGTTTCGGGCACGCATTCTGGCGTGCATTTTGCTGGACGTTGCACGATATCGGGGCCTGGCCCGGGGCATGCCTTTGGTCGGCGCCCGGACGCACCATTTGCGTGCGCGCATCGCCCCGATTGCACCAGCATAATGCGAAGGCGGTCGCCACCACGGGAGAAAGCGATGAGAGTCGACGGGATTGCACGAGGGATGCGCGGCGCGGCCGCACTGCTGCTCGCCGCGGGAGCGGCGCCGGTGCTGGCGCAGGACGGCGGGCCGGACGGCGCCAACACGGCGTGGATACTCACCTCCACGGCGCTGGTGCTGTTCATGACACTGCCCGGGCTGGCGCTGTTCTACGGCGGCCTGGTGCGCAGCAAGAACGTGCTGACGGTGCTGATGCAGTGCTTCTCGATCGCCTGCCTGGTCTCGGTGCTGTGGTACGCGCTGGGTTACAGCATCGCCTTCGGCACGGCCAACGCCTGGTTCGGCGGCTTCGACCGGGCCTTCCTCGGCGGCGTCGCCGAGAGCTCGCAGAGCGGCACCCTGCCCGAGACCGTGTTCCTGATGTTCCAGATGACCTTCGCGATCATCACGCCGGCGCTGATCGTCGGCGGCTTCGCCGAGCGCACGCGCTTTTCGGCCGTGATGATCTTCTCGGCGCTGTGGCTGCTGCTGGTGTACGCCCCGGTGGCGCACTGGGTGTGGGGCGGCGGCTGGCTGCAGCAGATGGGGCTGCTCGATTTCGCCGGGGGCACCGTGGTGCACATCACCGCGGGCGTCGCGGCGCTGGTCGCGGCGCTGGTGATCGGCAACCGCAACGGCTTCGGCGTGACCGCCATGCCGCCGCACAACATGACGATGACGGTCACCGGCGCCGGCATGCTCTGGGTCGGCTGGTTCGGCTTCAACGCGGGCAGCGCGCTGGCGGCCAACGGCGATGCGGGCATGGCGATGCTGGTCACGCACCTCTCGGCGGCGGCCGGCGCGCTGACCTGGCTCGGCATCGAGTGGGTCAGGTTCGGCAAGCCCAGCGCCCTCGGCGCCGTGACCGGGCTGGTCGCGGGTCTGGGCACCATCACGCCGGCCTCGGGCTTCGTGGGCCCCGCGGCGGCGCTGGTGATAGGTACCACGGCGGGCACGGTGTGCTTCTTCGCCACGCAGTGGCTCAAGCGCGTGCTGAAGATCGACGACTCGCTCGACGTGTTCCCGGTGCACGGGGTCGGGGGCATTCTCGGCACGCTGGCCGCGGGGATCTTCGCGAGCAGCGAGCTCGGGTTCTTCAGCGGCCAGGGGCTGGCCGCGGGGCGCGGGATCGGTGCGCAACTGCTGATCCAGGCCTGCGGCGTTGCCGCGGTCGGCCTGTACACGGCGCTGATGACCTGGCTGCTGCTGCGCGTCGCCGGCGCGCTGGTGGGTCTGCGCGTCAGCGCCGAGGAGGAGACCGAGGGGCTGGACGTCGTGCTGCACAACGAGCGTGGCTATGACCTCTGAGCGCGGCGGGCGCGAGCTCGTGCTCTACCACACCGCGGGCTGTCACCTGTGCGAGCTGGCCGAGGCGATCGCGCTGCCGCTGGTGGCGGCGGCCGGCGTGCGCCTGCGCCTGGTCGACATCGCCGACAGCGATGCGCTGATGGAACGCTACGGCACGCGCATCCCGGTGCTGGCCAATGCGGCGCTGCTCGGCGAGGAAATCGGCTGGCCCTTCGACGAGGCCGCGGTGCGCGGCCTGCTGGCGGCGCTCAGCTGAATACGCTGCCTGCGTCGATGGCGCCGAGCGTTTCACTGACCCAGTGCAGGCTGTCCAGGTAGGCGCGCTCGGCGGCGAGCTGGTCGATGCCGTGCGCGGCGAGGATGCTCCACGGCACCCGCTCCCATGACCCGGTCTCGAAGGCGAGCGCCGTATCCAGCACGACGCCCATGCAGCCCTCGCGCGCGAGCAGCGCAGCGTGCATTTCGCCGCTGAGCGCCAGGCTCGCCAGCAGTTCGCCGAGTTCCGCGTCCATGAACGCATCGAGCGTGGACAGGATCCCTGCGGTGAAGCAGCGACCGGGAACGGCGCCGGTCGCGATATCGCCGAGCAGCTCGCAGAATCGGGCCCGGCGCATCGCGATGCGGGTGAGCTCCGAGGGCTTGCCGCCGATCCCGGCGAGCGCCACCAGGTAGCACCAGCCGCGCACGCGCTCCACGCCCAGGGCAAAGATCGCCTCGCGCACCGATTCGATCGGCTGCGCGCGCCGGTACATCGGCGAGTTGACCAGCCGGATCAGGTTGAAGCTGAGCACCGGATCGGCCGACACGGTGGTCGTCAGCTCGGGGATGCCGATGTCCGGATCGGCGAGCTGCGCCATCAGTGCGGCGATCGCCGGGCGCGCCGGCGCGCTGCGGCGCCCGTGCAGCAGCTGCGGTCGCGCGAGGAAAAAGCCCTGGAAAAAGCTGAAGCCCAGATCGACGCACTGGTTGTACATCTCCCAGGACTCGATCTTCTCGGCGAGCAGGCGCACGGGGTAGTTGCGCAGCTGGCGCACCTCGGCGCGCAGCTTCACCTCGCCGAGCTCGAGCACGTCGAGCTTCACGATGTCGGCCAGTTCCACCAGCGGCTCGAGCGACGGGTGGTGCTGGAAGTCGTCCAGCGCGATGCGGTAACCCTGCGCGCGCAGCCGGCGCACGCTGTCCAGCAGCTCCGGGGTGACGAGGACGTCCTCGAGCACCTCGATCACCAGGTGCTGCGGATCCACCGGCGGCGGGTTGATGATCAGGTGCTTGGTGAAATTGATGTAGGCCGGCTTGCCGTCGGTGATGTCCATGATGCCGGTGCCGCCAAAGGCGCTCAGCAGCACGCGCGAGGAGGCCTCGTCGCCATTGCGCATCTCCGCTGAATCCGGCGATATCGCGCGATACAGGAGCTCGAATGCCACGACGTTCAGCGAGGCATCGTAGATCGGTTGCCTGGCGAGCAGGATCGGCTGATCCGGCATGACGCGTTCTTCTCTGGTTGGGTATGGCGCGAATGCATGATTGCACCGCGGGTTGCGCCCGACAAGGGCGTCAGCGCGCGTTCGCGGCCTGCAGCGGCCAGGGATTGCGGATGAGTTGTTCGGCGGGCTGGACCACGGGTACCTGGCGGCCGTCGAGATAGGCGTAGATGACCGCGAAGCTCAGCACGTTCTGCACGTACTGGCGCGTCTCGCGAAACGGGATGGCCTCGACGAAACGGTCGTGCTCGACCGTCGCCGGGAGACGCCGCAGCCATTGCTTCACGCGCCCGGGGCCGGCGTTGTACGCGGCGGCCGCGAGGATGCGGTTGTGCTGGAACTCATCGAGCATCATGCGCATGTAGCGGCTGCCGATCACCACGTTGGTGGCGGGATCGAGCAGGTCCGCGCTGCCGCGGTACGGGATGCCGGCCTTGCGCGCGGTTAGCTCGGCCGTTGCCGGCATCACCTGCATCAGGCCGAGCGCCCCGGCCGGGGAGCGGACCGTGGCGTTGAGGGCACTCTCCTGGCGCGCGATCGCGTAGAGCCAGTCCTGCCCGACGCGCTGCTGGCGCGCCGCGCGCTCGAAGTCCTGCGCGTAGACCGTGGGGAAGCGCATCTCCAGCGCATTCCATTCCCCGGCCGCGATCAGCGTGCTGATCGCGAGCTGGTGCCAGCCCCAGCGGTGGGCGACGGCCGCGGCGGCGAGGCGTTCGGACGGGTTCATGGCACCGATGGTGTGCAGCCATTCGCGCCGCGACTCGAGGGTATCGCCGATCGACTGGAATTCGCGCGCGCGCCGGATGCCCGGATCGCGCTCCACGGCGCGCAGCTGCGCGTCGGAGACGGGCAGCGGCTGGTGCTGCATCGCGTAGGGGCGGCCGCTGCGATCGGCGGCGAGAAATCCGTAGTAGCTGCGCACGGCGCCGAGTTGCGTCCACGCGGCCTGCGCGCCGGCGCCGTCGCGGCTGCGCGCCGCCCAGTACTGCCAGCGTTCGGTGGCGGCCAGCGGCGCCGGCAGCAGGTCCAGCGTTGCCAGCACGTCGTCCCAGCCCTCGCCGCGCAGCGCATGGCGCACCGCGTCCTCGCCGAGGGCATCGCTGCGCATGCGCGCATCGAGCCCCATGATCCAGTGCATCGCCGTGCGTGGCGAGACCGCGGCGAGCGCGCTGGCGATGCGCGGCGCGGCGTTGCCGAGCGCGGCCGGATCGATCTGTCCGGCACGTGCGTACTGCTCGAACGCCTCGCGCGCGGCGTGCGCGTCGCGCGCGGCGAGACGTGACAGCCCGAAGGCGACGATCCCGGCGTGGCGCGGGTTGGCGCCGGCGAAGCGTGCCGGCTGTTGCACCAGCGCGGGCGTCTCGGCGACGCGCAGGAACAGTTCGGCGTCGGCGCGCGCCGGCGCGTCGAGGAAGCGCATGACGTAGCGCGCCAGTCCGGTCTGCCCGGCGGCCATCGCGGCGTCGAAACGCTGCCACGCCAGCGCCGGCGCGGGATTGCCACGCGCGTACCAGGCCTGGAACAGCCGGTCGCATGCCCTTGGCAGCGAGCGCGGTGTTGCCCAGATCTGCGCTGTCCTGCGGTCGGCCTCGACGCTCGCGCCGGTCTGCAGCAGCGCCCAGGCGTGATCGCAGCGCCGTTCGGTGTTCGCCGGATCCTCGACGTAGTGACGCAGGAATTCCGGCCAGCGCTCGTGCGAGGCGAGCAACGGCAACCATGCCGCGCGCAGCCGCGCCGCGGGCAGGCCGTTGCCGTGGCGCTCCAGGAAATGCTCCACCTCGGCTTGCGGCATCGCGGGCAGGCGTCGGCGCAGTTGCGCGAGCTCGAGGTAGGGGTAGAGCGGGTAGTCGGCGAGCTCGGTGCGCGCGCGCAGGAGGGGCTGCGGGTCACCGCGCTCGAGCGCGGCTTTGGCGGCGCGGTAGTGCTGGCGCTGCGCGGCGAGCAGGTCCGTGCCGTTGCCGGCGAACGCGCCCGCCGGTGCCAGCAACAGTGCGACCGACAGGATCAGGAAACGCATGCTGCAGGCCGGTGCCGCGGACCAGGGGAGGGGACGATCGCGCTGCGAGGCAGCGCCGCTGCCTCATTTTTCCTGCGATTTCACCCGCACGGCGAGCACGTCGCACTTCGCGCCGTGCAGCACGCCGTTCGCGGTGGAGCCCATCAGCAGCGAGAGGCCGTGGCGGCCGTGGCTGCCCACGACGACGAGGTCGGCGCCGATCTCCTCGGCCACGTGGTGGATCTCGGTCTCGGGACGGCCCACCACGAGATGGCGGTTCTTCTCCGGGATGTTCAGCGGGTCGCAGAGCTGCGTCATGTGCGTGCGCGCCTGCTTGTGGATTTCCTCCTGGATGCCGGAGAAGTCCATCGGGATGTCGCCGCCGTAGGCGAAGCTGAGCGGCTCGATCACGTGGATCACGCTGAGCTCGGAGCCGAAGGCATTGCGCAATGCCGCGGCGCGATCCACCACCTGGTGCGATTCGACGCTCAGGTCAAGGCCGAGGAGAATGTGACGGTATGCGCTCATCAGCGGTGTTTCCTTGATGTTGACCCTGCCGGAATGCCTTGGGCTACCATAGCTCAAAATTTGCCGGCGCCGCAATTGCCGCGCCCGCGGCGCGCAGGAGACGCATGCCGATGATGACGCCATTTCTGATCGTGATCGGGGTCGCGGCGCTGTTCGTGCTCGGCCCCGTGCTCGCGATGCGTCCTTCGCCGCGCCAGGCCCAGCTCGCGCGCCTGCGCGCGCGCGCAGTGGCCGCCGGCCTGCGGGTGCGCGTCGAGGCCGGGCGCAGCCGCGAATCCGTCGTGGACTACGTGCTGCCGTGGCGCCTGGACGATCTGCCCCAGGTGCGCGGGTTGCGCCTGCTGCTTCGCCGTGCCACTGACGGATCCTGGGAGGATGCGGAGTTCCTGGCCGCTCCCGCCGCTAGCCTGGGCGAGGTCTGCGCGGCCGTGCCCGCGGGCGTCTCGGGGCTGCGCAGCGTCGGGGAGGGGCTGGCGGCGCAGTGGAACGAGAAGGGGCGCGACGACGATGTCGAGCGCATCCGCGATGCCCTGCTCGGGCTGCGCGAGGCGGTGATCGCCCGTGCCGCGCAGGAGGAAGCGGCACGCGGCGCAAGGGACATCCGCACTTGACCCTGTAGGGGGCAGCCCGTATATATGGCGCCTCTTTTTTTCCTCCCTTCTCTATTTACCCTGGAAAACCGACAGCATCATGGGCAAGGCACTGGTCATCGTGGAGTCGCCGGCTAAGGCGAAGACCATCAACAAGTATCTCGGCCGCGACTTCATCGTGAAGTCGAGCGTGGGCCATATCCGTGACCTGCCGACCAGCGGTAATGCAAAGATGACCGATGCCTCGGAGCGGGCGCGCAGCGCCGCCGCGACGCGCAAGATGTCGGAAAAGGAGAAGGCGAAGCATCGCGAGAAGAAGGGGCGCGAGCAACTGGTCAAGCGCATGGGCGTGGACCCCGGGCACGGCTGGCGTGCCAGTTACGAGATCCTCCCGGGCAAGGAGAAGGTGGTCGCCGATCTGCGCAAGGCCGCCAGCACGGCCGATGAAATCTACCTCGCGACCGACCTCGACCGAGAGGGGGAGGCCATCGCGTGGCACCTGCGCGAGGCCATCGGCGGCGACCCGGCCAAGTACCGCCGCGTCGTGTTCAACGAGATCACGCGCAGCGCCATCAAGGAAGCCTTCGAGCGCCCGTCGCAGGTCGACATGGACCGCGTCAACGCGCAGCAGGCGCGGCGCTTCCTCGACCGCGTGGTCGGCTACATGCTCTCGCCGCTGCTGTGGGAGAAGGTCGCGCGCGGCCTGTCGGCCGGACGCGTGCAGTCGGTGGCGGTGAAGCTGCTGGTCGAGCGCGAACGCGAGATCCGCGCCTTCGTCCCCGAGGAGTTCTGGGAACTGCACGCCGATACGCTGACCGCCGCGAAGGAGGCATTGCGTCTCGAGGTGCGCCGCGAGGGCGAGCAGAACTTCCGCCCCGGCAACCGCGAGGAGGCCGAGCGCGCGGTGCGCGCGCTGGAGAAGGCGCGCTTCGTGGTCAGGGCGCGCGAGGACAAGCCCACGCGCACGCGCCCCTCGGCGCCGTTCATCACCTCCACGCTGCAGCAGGCCGTGAGCACGCGCCTGGGGTTCAGCGTGAAGAAGACCATGATGCTCGCCCAGCGCCTCTACGAGGCCGGCTTCATCACGTACATGCGTACCGACTCGACCAACCTCAGCGCCGAGGCCGTCGCGGCCTGCCGCGACTACATCGCCGCCACGCACGGCGAGCGCTACGTGCCGGAAAAACCCGGCGTCTACAGCAGCAAGGCCGGCGCGCAGGAAGCGCATGAGGCGATCCGTCCCTCGGACGTGACGCTGCTGCCCGATGCGCTCGAGGGCGTGGAGCGCGACGCGGTGCGGGTATACGAGCTGATCTGGCGCCAGTTCATTGCCTGCCAGATGCCGGCGGCCGAATACCTCAGCACCTCGCTCGAGGTGGCCGCGGGCGATTTCGAGTTGCGCGCGCGCGGGCGCATCCTCAAATTCGACGGCTTCCTGCGCGTGCTGCCCGCGGGACAACGCAAGGACGAGGACGTCGAACTGCCCGACGTGGCGGTGGGTGCCGAGCTGACACTGCAACAGCTCGTGCCCAGCCAGCACTTCACCAAGGCGCCGCCGCGCTTTACCGAGGCCACGCTGGTGCGCGAGCTCGAGAAGCGCGGCATCGGCCGGCCCTCGACCTATGCCGCGATCATCTCCACCATCCAGGACCGCGGCTATGCGCGCGTCGAGAGCCGGCGCTTCTACGCCGAGAAACTCGGCGACATCGTGACCGACCGCCTTGCCGAGAAGTTCACCAACCTGATGGACTACGGCTTCACCGCCAGCATGGAGGAGTCTCTCGACGAGGTTGCCTCGGGCGAGCGCAACTGGATCAAGGTGCTGGACGATTTCTACGCCGACTTCTCCACGCGGCTCGACGCCGCCAAGGCCGCCGACGGCGGCATGCGCGGCAATACGCCGGTCGGGACCGACATCGCGTGCCCGGCGTGCGGGCGGCCGATGCAGATCCGCACCGGCAGCACCGGCGTGTTCCTGGGTTGCTCCGGCTACTCGCTGCCGCCGGCGGAGCGCTGCAAGGAGACCATCAACCTGGTGCACGGCGACGAGGTCGTGCACGACGAGGCCGACGAGGACGAGGAGGCCGAATCGCGGGTGCTGCGCACGCGTCATCGCTGCGGCATCTGCGGCACCGCGATGGACAGCTACCTCGTCGATGCGCAGCGCAAGCTGCACGTCTGCGGCAACAACCCCGACTGCCCGGGCTACGAGATCGAGACCGGCCGCTTCAAGCTCAAGGGCTACGAAGGTCCGGTGATCCCCTGCGACAAGTGCGGCGCGGACATGCAGCTGAAGACCGGGCGCTTCGGCAAGTACTTCGGCTGCACCGCGAGCGACTGCGGCAATACGCGCAAGCTGCTGCGCAACGGGCAGCCCGCGCCGCCCAAGATGCCGCCGGTGCCGATGCCGCACCTGAAGTGCCAGAAGGTCGAGGACTTCTACGTGTTGCGCGACGGCGCCTCGGGCCTGTTCCTGGCCGCCAGCCGCTTTCCCAAGAACCGCGAGACGCGCGCGCCGCTGGTCGAGGAACTGCTGTCGGTGCGCGAGCAACTCGACCCGAAGTACGCCTTCCTGCTCGATGCGCCGGTGCGCGACGACGCGGGCAATCCTGTGCAGATCCGTTACAGCCGCAAGATGCGCCGCCAGTACGTGATGAGCGAGGTCGACGGCAAGCCCACGGGCTGGCGTGCCTACGAGCGTGACGGCAAGTGGGTGGTGAGCAAGGACGACTGATGCGCCCGGCACTGCGCGCTTGCGGGCGCGCGGCGCCGTGACGGGCTAGAATTCATCCGGGGCTGGCGGTTGTCGCCACCCGGCACCTGCTGGAGGACGCCCGTTTGGCGGCATCACTTCTGGAAATCGTCGAACTCGCCTCCGGCGAAGTCGTGCTGCGCCGACCCGGCGGCGAGGGCGAGCCGCTGGTGCGCATCCATTTTTCCGCCGATTCGCGCGAATACCTCTCGGACTCGCGGCTGGAGATTGCCAGGGCAATGATCGAGGCCGGTATCCAGACGGCCGCGCATCTCGCCGGCGGCGAGGCCGAGCTCGAATTCATCGGCGCGCGCGAGGACGGCGAGCGGATCCTTCACTAGGAATGCCGACCCACACGGAATGCCGGTTTACAGGCGCAGCACGCCGACGCTGATGCCCTCGAGCGTGAACTCGTGCTCGCGCAGGTCGACGCGGATGGGTGAGAAGTCGGGGTTCTCGGGCAGCAGTTCCACCACGTGACGGTCGCGGGTGCGGTGCAGGCGCTTCACCGTGACCTCGTCGTCGATGCGCGCCACCACGATCTGGCCCTCGCGTGCCTCCACGGTACGGTGCACCGCGAGCAGGTCGCCATCGAGAATCCCCGCGTCTTTCATGCTCATGCCGCTGACGCGCAGGAAATAATCCGCCGCCGGCGAGAACAGCCGCGCCGGAACCTGCACGTGCTGCTCGATGTGCTCCGCCGCCAGCAGCGGGCTGCCCGCCGCGACGCGGCCCACCACGGGGATGCCGCTCTCGCCGCTCAGGCGTATGCCGCGCGAAGCGCCCGCGGTCATCTCGATGGCACCCTTGCGCGCTAGCGCGCGCAGGTGCTCCTCGGCGGCATTGGCGGAACGGAAGCCGAGCTCGCGCGCGATGTCGGCGCGGGTGGGCGGATAGCCGGTGTCTTCGATGTAGTGCCGGATAAGGTCGAGGACCTGGCTCTGGCGTTCGGTCAGATTGCTCATGGATTGCGCCTCGGTCGAGCGTGTGTGCTGTAAGTATATACAGCCTGCTCGTCAGGACAAGCCCGGCGCCGCACGGCGTCGATCACTCGACCCAGTCGTCCTCGATGCCGATGCCGTCGGGCTCGATCTGGTTCAGCGCGCCGGACCAGTCCTCCGGGTGCATGGGTTCGTCGGCGAGCTCGGCATCTTCCTGCGCGAGTTCGAAACCGCTGCGCCAGTCCTCCGGCGGCTCGATGCCGGTGATCGTCATTTCGCGCCACGTATCGAGTTCGTATTCCTCCACCTCGCCGTCGAGGTGCTGGATCTCGACCGTCTGCTCTTCCTCGTCGTACGCCACGACTTCGAAGATGCTGCCCTGCTCGGTTTCCTGGTACCAATTACCGACGACTGGTCTGATCGTGGCCATGACCGGCTCCCTGGGAACTCATCGTTCGCGGTCAACATACCACTTTGGGTTATTCTGTCCAGCATCGAATGCTGCGCTGGATCAAACGGTGCCGCGCGCGATTCGCACGGGATCCGGACACGGGAGTTGCACGCAGAATGCAGAACGGCACGAGGCTCGCGATCATCGGTGGCAGCGCGGTGGAGCAACTGCGGGGCTTCGCCACCGCGCAGACCGTGCGGCACGCCACGCCGTGGGGCGAGCCGTCGGCGCCGGTGCATGCCGGCGCGTTTTGCGGCGTGCCCGCGCTGTACCTCGCGCGTCACGGCGAGCCGCACGCGATCGCGCCGCACCGCATCAACTACCGCGCCAATCTGCGCGCGCTCGCGGATCTCGGCGCGACACACGTGGTGGCGCTGAACACCGTGGGCGGGATCGCGCCCGCGGCCGCGCCCGGTTCGTTGTGGCTGCCGCACGACGCCATCGATTACACCTGGGGCCGCGAGGGCAGCTTTCACGACGGCGTGCTGCTGGCGCTGGATCACGTGGAATTCGCCGAGCCCTTCGACGCGGGCATGCGCGCGTTGCTGGGCGACGCCGCGGTCGCGGCGCGGGTGTCGCTGCATCCGCGGGCGGTCTACGGCTGCACCCAGGGGCCGCGGCTGGAAACGGCGGCGGAGATCGCGCGCCTCGCGCGCGACGGCTGCGACCTCGTCGGCATGACGGCGCTGCCCGAGGCGGCGCTCGCGCGCGAGCTCGGGCTGTCTTACGCCATGCTGGCGATGGTGGTGAACCGCGCGGCCGGCCTGTCGCCCGAGCCGATCACGCTGGCCGAGATCCGGCGCGAGGCCGCCGCCTGCATGGCGCAGGTGGACGCGACGCTCGAGTCCCTTGCCGCGCTGCTCGTATCAGGGTGAGGGCGGGGCCGCCGCGGCCGGTTGCGCGCCGGGAAACGCCTGCGGATTGGCGGCGCCAAGGGGATCCCAGGGCTCGACCTTCAGCACCACGCCGAACAACGGGTGGTCGATGTAGTGCACCTCGCCCGGCGCGACGCGCCGGCTCGCCTCGAGCAGCACGCTGCGCAGCGCGCGCGCCGGTTCGACGCTGATCGCATCGTCGGCAGCCGGCGCGGCGGTATCGCTCGCCGTCATCGGCGCGGCCTCCGCGGCCGAGGGGTCGGCGATTGCGGCGAACGTGGCCTGCGGTACCGGTTCGGGCTGCGGCGGCCGGGGCACGGGCGGCAGTGCCACGCCGGCACCGACCGGGGGCGCCTGGCCGGCCGCCGCGTCGGCAAAATCGTTCAGCCACAGGTGCGTCGCGACGTGCACGAAGTTCGCGCGCGACACCGAGACGTAGCCCTCAAGTTCCCTGTGTTCGCCCCAGGGCCTGCCGCCGGTGACGAGGATGTGCTCGGCGCCATGGCCCGGCGCGGGCTGGCGCCAGGACAGGTGGGCGAGCACGCGATGGCCCGGCGAGCCGGCGAGGCGCGCGGCGGCATCGCCCAGCAGGCTTTCCGGGGACGCGAGCAGCGCGAAGGGAACCGGCGCCGTTGGCGTGACCGGCTCCGGCGTCGCCGTCGCCATCGTCGCCGCGGGTGCCGGCGCGTCCGGCGCGGGCATGCCGCCCGGATCGAGCAGGAAGCGCAGGGTAGCGGGGTAGGCGAGGGCGGGCTGTGCCGGCCACTGTTCGCCGGCCGCGCTCGTTGTGTCGAGGTTGCGGAACACGATCAGTTCGACCTGGATCCACGGCGCCATCGCGGCGGCCGGCGCGGGAATGTCCTGGGCCAGCAGCGCCGGTGTGGGCAGCAGCGCTGCCAGCAGCGCGAATGCTCGGTGTGCTCTCATCTGCCGGCTCTCCTGGCGGCCGCCTTGCGGGATTGCGATGCCGGGGGCGTGGCGCCGGCGCGCGGCGTCAGCAGTCGCGCCAGCAATTGCTCGACGCAGGCGATGCGCGCCTCCACGCCCTCCGTGGCCTCGATGAAACGCAGCCGCGTGCCGCCATCGAGCCGGTACCGGCGCGGATCGTGCTGCACCAGGTCCACGATCGTCAACGGGTCGACGCTGGTCTGGGAGGCGAACTCGACCACGCCCCCGTTCGCGGAGGCCTCGATCTTGCCGATGCCCAGCGGCTGGGCCGCGACGCGCAGGCGCGCGATGCGCATCAGCGTGCGCGTCGGCGGCGGAATCAGGCCGAAGCGGTCGATCATCTCGACCTCGAGCCGGTGCAGTTCCTCGTCGGATGCGGCCGAGGCGATGCGCTTGTACATGATCAGGCGGTTGTGCACGTCGGGCAGGTAGTCGTCGGGGATCAGCGCCGGCACGCGCAGGTTGATCTCGATCGCCGGGCGCAGCGCGAGCTCGGGCTCTACGAGGCGCCCGGAGCGCATCGCCTCGACGGCGCGCGCGAGCAGGTCCATGTAGAGGCTGTAACCGATGGCCTGGATCTGCCCGCTCTGCTCCTCGCCGAGCAGTTCGCCGGCGCCGCGGATCTCGAGGTCGTGTGTCGCGAGCAGGAAGCCCGCGCCCAGCGAATCGGTGCCCGCGATCGCGTCGAGGCGCTTCACCGCATCCGGTGTCATCGATTTCTCGTCCGGCGTCAGCAGGAAGGCGTAGGCCTGGTGGTGCGAGCGTCCCACGCGCCCGCGCAGCTGGTGCAGTTGCGCCAGCCCGAACTTGTCGGCGCGCTCGATCACGATGGTGTTGGCGCTCGGGATGTCGATGCCGGTCTCGATGATCGTGGTGCAGCACAGCACGTTGAAGCGCTTGTGGTAGAAGTCCGACATCACGCGCTCGAGTTCACGCTCGCGCATCTGGCCGTGCGCCACCGTCACGCGCGCCTCGGGTATCAGGCGCTCGATTTCCGCGGCGCGCCTGTCGATGGTCTTCACGTCGTTGTGCAGGAAGAAGACCTGCCCGCCGCGGCGCAGCTCGCGATCGAGCGCATCCTTTACCACGCCTTCGTCGTGGCGTTGCACGAAGGTCTTCACCGCCAGCCGGCGCGCCGGCGGCGTGCTGATGATCGACAGGTCGCGCAGCCCCGCGACCGCCATGTTCAGCGTGCGCGGGATCGGGGTGGCCGTCAGCGTGAGGATGTCCACCGTGGCGCGCAGCGCCTTCAGCTGGTCCTTCTGGCGCACGCCGAAGCGGTGCTCCTCGTCGATCACCAGCAGCCCGAGGTCGCGGTAACGCAGCTCGGTGCCGAGCAGGCCGTGGGTGCCGATCAGGATGTCGACCCGTCCGGCGGCCACGCGCTCGAGCACCTGCTTCTGCTCGCTCGCCGAGCGAAAGCGCGAGATCGAGTCGATGGTGACCGGCAGGTCCGCGAAGCGGTCGCTGAAGGTCTCGAAGTGCTGCTGCGCCAGCAGCGTGGTCGGCACCAGCACCGCGACCTGCTTGCCCGAATGCACCGCGATGAAGGCCGCGCGCATCGCGACCTCGGTCTTGCCGAAACCGACATCGCCGCAGACCAGGCGGTCCATCGCGCGCGGCGCGCACATGTCGTTCATCACCGCCTCGATCGCGCCGAGCTGGTCGGGCGTCTCCTCGAAGGGGAAAGAGGCCGCGAAGCTCTCGTAGGCCGCGCCCGGGTGCGCGAAGGCGTGTCCGGGGCGCGACTCGCGCCGCGCGTAGATCTCGAGCAGTTCGGCCGCGACGTCGCGGATCTTCTCCTGCGCCTTGCGCCGCGCGCGCGCCCATTGATCGCTGCCGAGGCGGTTCAGCGTCACGGCGTCGGTATCGATGCCGGTGTAGCGGCTGACCATGTCGAGCGCGGTCACCGGCACGAACAGCTTTGCCGCCTCGGCGTACTCGATGCACAGGAACTCGGCGCGCTCGCCGTCGACCTCGAGCGTCTGCAGCCCGAGGTAGCGGCCCACACCGTGCTCGAGGTGCACCACGGGCGAGCCGATGTCGAGCTCGGCGAGGTTCCTGATCGAGGTCTCGGCGGACTCGGCGGCGCGCGAGCGCCGGCGGCGCTGCATCACGCGCTTGCCGAACAGCGCCGATTCCGCGACCACCAGGCACGAGGGCTCGTCGAGCCGGAAGCTCTCGGCGATCGGCGCGATCGTGATCGCGCAGGGCGCTTCCCCGCGCAGGAACTCCTCCCAGCCGGCCACCGCCTCCGCCTTCACCCCGGCGCGCGCGAGCAACTCGACCAGCATCTCGCGCCGCCCCGGCGTCTCGGCGCAGAACAGCTTGCGCCGCGCCTGCGGCAGGGCCGCGATCGCGGCGATGCGCGCGACCGGATCGTCGCGCTTGCCGGCCTCGCGCGAGAGCGCCAGTTCGCCCGAGCCGAAGTTGTGCGCGCCGGCGCGCTCGGGCTGCTCCAGCGCGGTGAACTCGATGCGGGTGTGGCGCTTGAGCGCCGCGCGCAGTTCATCGGGCGCCAGGAAGACCTCGGCGGGCGCGAGCAGCGGGCGGGTGATATCGGAGCCTAGACTGCGGTAGCGGCCGTTGACCGCCTCCCACACCTGGTCGATCCCGGCGCGCGCGGCATCCTCGATGCAGAGCAGGCTCTGTTCGGGCAGATAATCGAACAGCGTGGCGCACTGGTCGAAGAACAGCGGCAGGAAGTACTCGATGCCGCCCGGCGCGATGCCGCGCGCGACGTCCTGGTAGTCGGGGCAGGCGCGGTGGTCGTTGTCGAAGCGCTCGTGCCAGCGGCGGCGGAACGCCGCGATCGCCGCATCGTCGAACGGGTACTCGCGCCCGGGCAGCAGGCGCAGGCGCTCGAGCGGCGCGAGCGAGCGCTGGGTCTCGGGGTCGAAGCTGCGCAGCGTCTCGATCTCCTCGTCGAACAGCTCGATGCGCACCGGGGTGTCGTGCCCCATCGGGAACAGGTCCACGATGGAGCCGCGCACCGCGAACTCGCCGTGCTCGTAGACATTGTCGACGGCGCGGTAGCCGGCGCGCGCCAGGGTGTTGCGCAGCTGCGCGACGCCCAGGCGCTGGCCGGGATCCAGCGCCAGCGAGGAGGCGCTCACGTAGGCCACGGGCGCGGTGCGCTGCATCAGGGTCGCGACGGGAACGATCAGCACCACCGGGTCGCCCTGAGCCAGGCGCGACAGCGCCAGCAGGCGGTCCGAGACCAGGTCCTGGTGCGGCGAGAAGCGGTCGTAGGGCAGGGTTTCCCAGTCGGGCAGGCGCAGCACGGGCTTGGCGGTGCCGGCGCCGGCAAGGAAGAAACGCAGGTCGTACTCGATACGCTCGGCCGTCGCGCTGCCGGCGGTCAGGACGACCATGGTGCCGGGGTGCTCGCGCGCGACGCTTGCCAGCGCGAGCGCGTCGGCGCCGGGTATCAGTCCGCCCCAGCGCAGGTGGTCGCCGGGACGCGCCCGGGGGGGCGACAACAGGGTTGTGTTCATGCGGGTGCCAGCCAGGGAGCCAGGGGATGCCGGCCGCTTTCTTGCGGCGGCAGTGACGACTGACCATAATACGCCGCCGCCGGGGGGACTTAGAAGGTTCCATGCCCGGCAGCGAACCGTCCCACAGCATTTCCGAGGCCACTGACGATGCCCGATCGCAAGCGACCGAAACCGGCGGACTACTTCTCTGACTGGAAGCAGCGCGAAGCGCTGGCCGAGGCCATGATCCCTGTCGTGGGCAAGCTGTATCGCGAGCGCAACGTCAAGGTCTACGTCTACGGCCGCTCGCTGGTGTCGCAGTCTGTGCTCGACATCATGAAGACCCATCGCTTCGTGCGCCAGGTCGAGCACAATGAACTGTCGGAGTTCGAGACCTGGCCGCTGGTCGAGGCGCTGGGCCGCCTCGAGCTGGGCACGGGCCACGTCGACATCGGGCGCCTCAGCGTGGCCTATGCGGCGGGCCCGCGCACGGAGGGCGTCTCGGCCGAGGCCTTCCTGCGCAAGGAACTGCAGGGGCTGATCGGCAGCACCGCCAAGCCGGTCGCCGCGCCGCGCGACGTGGTGCTCTATGGCTTCGGCCGGATCGGCCGGCTGATGGCGCGGCTGCTGATCGAGAAGACCGGCGGCGGTGACGTGCTGCGCCTGCGCGCCGTGGTGGTGCGCAAATCGAGCGACGACGACCTGGTCAAGCGCGCGGCGCTGCTGCGACGCGACTCGATCCACGGCTCCTTCAACGGCACGATCCGCGTCGACGAGGAGAACGGCTCCTTCATCGCCAACGGCAACGAAGTGAAGCTGATCTACGCCGATGCGCCCGAGAGCATCGACTACACGGCCTATGGCATCAACGACGCCATCGTGATCGACAACACCGGCAAATGGCGCGACGAGGCCGGACTGTCGCGCCACCTGCAGGCCAGGGGCGTGTCGAAGGTGATCCTCACCGCGCCCGGCAAGGGCGCGCTGAAGAACATCGTCTACGGCGTGAACCACGCCGACATCAGCGCGGACGACCGCATCATCACGGCGGCCTCGTGCACCACCAACGCGATCGCGCCGGCGCTGAAGGCCGTGGACGAGCAGTTCGGCATCGTCTCGGGCCACGTCGAGACCGTGCACGCCTACACCAACGACCAGAACCTGATCGACAATTTCCACAAGGCCAACCGCCGCGGGCGCAGCGCGCCGCTGAACATGGTGCTCACCGAGACCGGCGCGGCCAGCGCCGTGGCCAAGGTGCTGCCCTCGATGGCGGGCAAGCTCACCGGCAATGCGATCCGCGTGCCGGTGCCCGACGTTTCGATGGCGATCCTGCACCTCACGCTGAAGCGCCCGACCTCGGTCGAGGAAGTCAACGAGTTCATGCGCTGGGCCTCGCTGCACTCGCCGCTCAGCCGCCAGATCGACTACACCTCGTCGCCGGAAGTGGTCTCCTCCGATTTCGTCGGTTCCCGCGCCGCCTGCATCCACGACGCGCAGGCCACGATCGTGCAGGGCAACAGCGCGATCCTCTACCTCTGGTACGACAACGAGTTCGGCTACGCCTGCCAGGTGCACCGCGTGCTCGAACACGTCGCCGGCGTGCACTACGCGGTCTATCCGGACGCGACAACGGTGGGCTTCAGCTGGCCGAAGTCGCGATGAGACGCGAGGCGAGGCCCGCGCTGCCAGCGGCGGCGCGGGCCGGTTGATCGGAAAGGTCGGACGGGAGCAACAATGATCACGATTCGTCGAGGACTGGACCTGCCCATCAGCGGGGAGCCCGAGCAGCGCGTGCATGAGGGACCGCGGGTTCGCACGGTGGCCGTGCTGGGGCCCGATTACCATGGCATGAAGCCGAGCATGACTGTGCAGCCCGGCGATCGTGTAGCCAAGGGACAAGTACTGTTCACCGACCGCAAGGTCGAGGGCGTGCAGTTCACGGCACCGGTGGCCGGCACGATCGCCGCTATCAACCGCGGGCCCAAGCGCGTGCTGCTGTCGGTGGTGATCGACGTCGAAGGCACCGAGGAGCGGGAGTTCGAGCGCTACGAGGCAGCGGCACTGGCATCGCTCTCGCGCGAGCGGGTGTGCCGCAACCTGTGCGCTTCCGGGCTGTGGACCGCGCTGCGCACGCGCCCGTACAGCAAGGTGCCGGCCCCGGCCAGCGTGCCGCACGCGATCTTCGTCACCGCGATCGACACCCATCCGCTCGCGGCCGACCCCGCGGTGGTTCTTGCACCGCGCGCCGAGGAGTTCCGCCACGGCGTGCAGCTGCTGAGCGCGCTCACCGAGGGCAAGGTCTACGTGGTGAGCGGCGCCGGGGCCAGCGTGCCGCGCATCGAGGCCCCGCGCGTGGTGCACGAGGAGTTCGGCGGCCCGCACCCCGCCGGACTCGCCGGCACCCACATCCACTTCCTCGACCCGGTGCACGAACACCGGGCGGTCTGGACCGTCGGCTACCAGGATGTCGTCGCGATCGGGCATCTGTTCACTACCGGGCGCCTGCTCACGGAGCGCGTCGTCGCGCTCGCCGGCCCCGGTATCGCCAAACCGCGCCTGCTGCGCACCGTGCTGGGCGCCAGCACCGAGGAGCTCTGCGCCGGCGAGCTCGCCCCGGGCGAGCAGCGCATCATCAGCGGCAGTGTGCTCGGCGGGCGCCGCGCGCACGGCGCACTGGCCTTTCTCGGGCGCTACCACACGCAGGTCTCGGTGCTGCCCGAGGGGCGCGAGCGGCGTTTCATGGGCTGGATGTCACCGGGCGTCGACCGTCACTCGGTGATGGGCATCTACCTGTCGCGCTTCCTCGGCGGCAGGCGCTTCGCGATGGACACCTCGACCAACGGCAGCCCGCGCGCGATCGTGCCGATCGGCGCCTACGAGAAAGTCATGCCGCTCGACGTGCTGGCGACACCTTTGCTGAAGTCGCTGGTGGTCGGCGACGTGGAGACCGCGGTCAAGCTGGGCGCGCTGGAGCTCGACGAGGAGGATCTCGCACTGTGCAGTTACGTCTGTCCCGGCAAGTACGAGTTCGGCCCCATTCTGCGCGACAACCTCACCCGCATCGAATCGGAGGCCTGACATGAAAGCATTGCGGCGAATGCTCGACCGCGTCGAGCCGCATTTCGAGAAGGGCGGGCGATTCCACTCGCTGTATCCGCTGTACGAGGCGCTCGATACCTTCTTCTACGCCCCGGCCAGCGTCACGCGCGCCAATGCCCACGTACGCGACGGCATCGATCTCAAGCGCGTGATGATCACGGTGTGGCTCGCGGCGTTGCCGGCGATGTTCTGGGGCATGTACAACCTGGGATTCCAGGCCAACAGCGCGATGCAGGAAGGGGGCGTGCTGGTCAAGACCGACTGGCACGGCTGGTTGATCGGCCTGGCCGCCGGCTATGACCCGAACAGCATCTGGGACTGCTTCTGGCACGGCGCCTGCTATTTCCTGCCGATCTACATCGTCACCTTTGCCGTGGGCATCGCGTGGGAAATCCTGTTCGCCGCCGTGCGCGGGCACGAGGTCAACGAGGGCTTCTTCGTCACCTCGATCCTGTTCGCGTTGACGCTGCCGCCCGATATCCCGCTGTGGCAGGTCGCGCTCGGCATCAGCTTCGGCGTGGTGGTCGGCAAGGAAGTCTTCGGCGGTACCGGCAAGAATTTCCTCAATCCCGCGCTGGTCGGACGCGCGTTCCTGTTCTTTGCCTATCCCGCCGAGATCTCGGGCGACAGCGTGTGGACGGCGTTCGACTGGGCGGTGGTAGACGGCTACAGCGGCGCCAGCTCGATGGGCGTGGACGGAATGAGCGGCGCCACGGCGCTGTCGCTCGGCGCCAATGGCGGACTCGAGGCAATCACCGCGCAGTTTTCCTGGATGCAGGCATTCCTCGGCCAGATCCCCGGCAGCATCGGCGAGGTCTCGAAACTGGCGATATTGCTCGGTGCGGTGCTGCTGCTGTGGACCGGCATCGCGTCGTGGCGGATCATGCTCGGCGTGGTGATCGGCACCGTGGCGATGGGACTGCTGTTCAATGCCGTGGGCTCGGACACGAACCCGATGTTCGCGCTGCCGTTCTACTGGCACTTCGTGATCGGCGGCTGGGCTTTCGGCACGGTATTCATGGCCACCGACCCGGTATCGGCCGCCATGACCGACACCGGCAAGCTCGCCTTCGGCATCCTGATCGGCGTGATGGTCATGCTGATCCGCGTGGTGAATCCTGCGTATCCGGAGGGGATGATGCTCGCGATCCTTTTTGCCAACATCTTTGCGCCGCTGATCGACAATTTCGTGATGCGGGCCAACATCAACCGGAGGCTGGCGCGCCATGTCAACGGCTAGGAAGGAAACCACCGGGCGCACCCTGCTGGTCGCCCTGGTCCTGTGCATCGTCTGCTCGGTGATCGTGGCGGGCGCCGCGGTCTCGCTCAAGCCGGTGCAGACCAGCAACAAGCAGCTCGACCGCAAGAAGAACATCCTGTCCGCGGCCGGCATGTTCGCGCGGGGCGAGCACGGTGCCGCCGAGATCGAGGAGCTGTTCGGGCGCTTCACGGTGCGCATGGTCAACCTCGACACCGGCGAGTACCTGTCCGCGGAGCAACTGGCGCGGCCGGAACTGGCCCCCGAGCGCTACGACCAGATCAAGGCCGCGAAGGATCCGAAGCTCTCCGAGGCGCTGCCGGGTGATGCCGACATCGCGGGCATCAAGCGCCGCGAGAAGGTCGCCCAGGTCTACCTGCTCGAGGACGAGGGCGGGCTGCAGAAGATCGTGCTGCCGATCCGCGGTTACGGGCTGTGGAGCACGCTGTACGGCTTCCTGGTGCTGGAGGGCGACGCCAGCACGGTGATCGGCCTGGCGTATTACGACCAGAAGGAAACGCCCGGGCTCGGCGGCGAGGTCGACAACCCGAAATGGAAGGCGTTGTGGCCGGGCAAGCAGGTCTTCGACGCCGAGGGCGCGGTGTCGATCGACATCGTCAAGGGCAGCGTCGATCGGGAGTCGCCGGCCGCCGTGCACCAGGTCGACGGGCTCTCGGGCGCGACGCTCACCAGCAACGGGGTCGAGCACATGCTGCACTTCTGGCTGGGCGCGCGCGGTTTCGGTCCCTATTTGAGCAGGATTCGCGGAGGACAGGCCTGATGACCAAGACCAGGGAAATTCTGGTATCGCCGATCTTCAGCAACAACCCGATCGCGGTGCAGATCCTCGGGATCTGTTCGGCGCTCGCGGTGACGTCCAGCCTGAAAACCGCGCTGGTGATGTCGATCGCGCTGACGCTGGTCACCGCGTTCTCCAACCTGCTGATCTCGCTGCTGCGCAACCACACGCCCTCGAGCATCCGCATGATCGTGCAGATGATCGTGATCTCCTCGCTGGTGATCGTGGTCGACCAGATCCTGCAGGCGGTGGCCTATGACATTTCGAAGCAGCTCTCGGTATTCGTCGGGCTGATCATCACCAACTGCATCGTGATGGGGCGCGCCGAGGCCTTCGCGATGAAGAACCCGCCGATCCCGAGCTTCATCGACGGCATCGGCAACGGGCTGGGCTACAGCGCGATGCTGATGGCCGTGGGCACCATCCGCGAGCTTCTGGGCAGCGGTTCGCTGTTCGGCTTCCCGGTGCTCGAGACCGTGAACAACGGCGGCTGGTACCAGCCGAACGGCCTGCTGCTGCTGCCGCCCAGCGCGTTCTTCATCATCGGCGGCTTCATCTGGCTGCTGCGCAGCTGGAAGAAGCACCAGGTCGAGCCGGCCGAGTACCGTATCGAGCCGCAGACCAAGGCACAGGAGGCCGTGTGATGGAGCATTACCTGGCGCTGCTGATCCGCTCCGTGTTCGTCGAGAACATGGCGCTCGCCTTCTTCCTCGGCATGTGCAGCTTCATAGCGATCTCGAAGAAGGTCGAGACGGCCTTCCAGCTCGGGGTCGCGGTGGTGGTGGTGCAGACCATCACGGTGCCGGCCAACAACCTGATCTTCCACTACCTGCTGCGTGACGGAGCACTGTCCTGGGCCGGCTTCCCGGAACTGGATCTGAGTTTCCTCGGCTTCCTCAGCTACATCGGCGTGATCGCGGCGATCGTGCAGATCCTCGAGATGTTCCTCGACAAGTACATGCCGGCGCTCTACCACGCGCTCGGCGTGTTCCTGCCGCTGATCACGGTGAACTGCGTGATCATGGGCGGCTCGCTGTTCATGGTCGAGCGCGACTACATGTTCGGCGAGAGCGTGGTCTACGGCTTCGGCTCGGGGCTCGGCTGGGCGCTTGCGATCACGGCGCTCGCCGGCGTGCGCGAGAAACTCAAGTACAGCGATGTGCCGCAGGGACTGCAGGGGCTCGGGATCACCTTCATCACGGTGGGCCTGATGTCGCTGGGCTTCATGTCCTTCGGCGGCATCTCGCTGTAACCGGGCCACTTCGGGATTATCGACCATGGTAGATACGGGAACGATTTTCTGGGGCGTGGGGATGTTCACGGCCATCGTGATGTCGCTGGCAGTACTGATCCTGCTGGCGCGCTCCAAGCTGGTGAGCACCGCCGACGTCACGATCGAGATCAACGACGATCCCTCGCGCGCGCTGACCGTCGAGGCCGGCGGCAAGCTGCTGCAGACGCTGGCAAACTCGGGCATCTTCCTCTCGTCCGCCTGTGGCGGCGGCGGAACCTGCGGCCAGTGCCGTTGCCAGGTGCTCGACGGCGGCGGCACCTTCCTGCCGGTGGAGGAGGGGCACTTCTCCCGTGGGCAGCTGCGAGAGCACTGGCGCCTGGCCTGCCAGGTCGCGGTGAAGCAGGACATGAAGATCCATGTCGAGCCCGAGTTTTTCGGCGTGAAGCAGTGGGACTGCCAGGTCGTCTCCAACGACAACGTCGCGACCTTCATCAAGGAACTGGTGCTGAAGCTGCCCGAGGGCGAAAGCGTCGATTTTCGCGCCGGGGGCTACGTGCAGCTGGAAGCCCCGGCGCACACGGTCTTCTATCGCGATTTCGATGTCGCTCCGGAGTACCGCGGCGACTGGGAACGCTTCAAGTTCTTCGAGCTCAGCTCCACGGTCGAGGAGCCGGTGATCCGGGCCTACTCGATGGCCAACTATCCCGACGAGCGAGGGCTGCTGAAGTTCAATATCCGCATCGCGACACCGCCGCCCGGATCGAAGGGCATCCCGCCGGGCAAGATGTCGTCCTACGTGTTCAACCTGAAGCCGGGAGACCGGATGCGCGTGTTCGGGCCCTTCGGCGAGTTCTTCGCCAAGGACACGCGCGCCGAGATGATCTTCATCGGCGGCGGCGCGGGCATGGCGCCGATGCGCTCGCACCTCTTCGACCAGCTGAAACGCATCCACACCGACCGCAAGATCTCGTTCTGGTACGGCGCGCGCAGCCTGCGCGAGATGTTCTATGTCGAGGACTTCGATGGTCTCGCGGCGACGAACCCGAACTTCAGCTGGCACGTGGCGCTGTCGGACCCGCAGCCCGAGGACAACTGGACCGGGCTCAAGGGTTTCATCCACCAGGTGCTGTTCGACAACTACCTGAAGGACCATCCGGCGCCCGAGGACTGCGAGTACTACATGTGCGGTCCGCCGATGATGAACGCGGCCGTGATCAAGATGCTGGAGGAACTCGGTGTCGAGCGCGACAACATCCTGCTGGACGACTTCGGCGGCTGAGACGGCGCGCATCGCACCGCGGCGAACGGGAGCAGCCTGGCTGCTCCCGTTCGTGTTTCTGCTCGCTGCGTGCGCGCCCGAACCCGAGGTGTGGCGCTTCGAGGGCGCCACGATGGGCACCACCTGGCACGTCACGCTGGTCGATCCGCCCGCGGGGCTCGCGCGCGAGGCCGCGTCCGCCGGCATCGAGGCGGAACTTGCGGGAGTGAACGCCCGGATGTCCACCTACAGCCCGGATTCCGAGGTCTCGCGCTTCAACCACGCCGCGCCGGGCGAATGGTTCGCGGTCTCGGCGGATACCGCCGCCGTGGTCGCCACCGCGCTCGAGGTGCACCAAGGCAGCGGCGGGGCTTTCGACATCACGGTCGGTCCGCTGGTGGACCTGTGGGGCTTCGGCGCCGGATCGAAGGCTACCGATCGCGTGCCGTCGGATGCGGAGGTGGCGGCCACCGCCGCGCGCGTCGGCTCGGACGCCCTGCGCGTGCGCGCCGACCCGCCGGCCCTGTTCAAATCTGCGGATCGCGAGATCGACCTGTCCGCGATCGCCAAGGGCTTTGGTGTCGATCGCGCCGCGCTGTGGCTCGACGGGAACGGCGTGGCGAACTACATGGTCGAAGTGGGAGGCGAGGTGCGCACCCGCGGGCGCAACCCGCAGGGGGAGAAGTGGCGCATCGGCATCGAGGCGCCCGAGCTGCTGCAGCAGGGGCACGCGATCACCGCGGTGGCGCTCAGCGGCGAATCGGTCGCGACCTCCGGCGATTACCGCAACTTTTTCGAGGCCGGCGGCAGGCGCTATTCGCACACCATCGACCCGGCGACCGCGCGCCCCGTCGAGCACGCGCTGGCCTCGGTGACCGTCGTGGCGGCGGACTGCAAGACGGCCGATGCGCTGGCGACCGCGATCGATGTGCTCGGCCCGGAGAAGGGCCTCGCCTTCGCCGAGCGCGAGAAGCTGGCGGTGTACCTGCTCGTGCGCGCGGGCACGGGCTTCGAATCGCGCCACAGCCCGGCCTTCGCGCCGTTTCTCGGGACTGCCGCTGCCAAGGAGGCGCCATGACCACGTTGTTGTTCACGCTGGGTTTCTTCCTGTTGATGGCGCTGGGCATGGCGGTCGGCCTGCTCGCCGGCCGCGGCCCGATCAAGGGCAGCTGCGGCGGCATGAGCGCGATGTCGGGCGAGGATTGCCCGATCTGCGGCGGCAATCCCGCCCGGTGCGACGCGAACGACGCCGCGTCCGGGGAGCTCGGCTACGACGCCACGCGCGAGCGCCGTTGAGCGCCGCGGCTCCCCGGGCCGGAGAGCTCTCATGAGCGCCGCGGGCACCGGGCTGCTCGGCAAGCTCGTCGGCCAGACCGCGATCTACGGCCTCAGCACCGTGGTGGGCAGGCTGCTCAACTACCTGCTGGTCCCGCTTTACACCTACCAGTTCACCGACCCCGCGGATTTCGGCGTCGTCACCGAGTTCTACGCCTACGCCTCCCTGCTGAACGTGGTGCTCACCTACGGCATGGAGACGGCGTTCTTCAATTTCTCCGCCAAGCGCGGCCGCAACCCCGCGGTCTACAGCACCGCGCTGTTGTCGCTCGGGATCAGCAGCGCGTTGTTCCTCGCTTTCCTGACGCTGAACGCGCAGCCCCTGGCGGACGCCCTGCGCTACCCCGAACACCCGCAATACGTGCTGTGGATGGCCTGGGTGATCGGTCTCGATGCGCTGGCGGCCATACCGTTCGCGCGGCTGCGGGAGCAGCAGCGCGCCGGGCGTTTCGCGCTGCTGAAGACCCTGAACATCCTCGTCAACATCGGCGGCAACCTGCTCTTCCTCGGGCTGGGCAAATGGGCCTTCGAGTCGGATACGGTGCCGGCGTGGCTCGGGTGGGCGGCCACGCTCTACGACCCGCAGATCGGCATCGGCTACGTGTTCATCGCCAACCTCGTGGCGAGCGTCGTCACGCTGCTGCTGCTGGCGCCGGAGTTCCTGCAGGCGCGCGCGCGGCCCGAGCTCGCGCTGTGGCGCCAGATGCTGGTGTACGCGCTGCCACTGCTGCTGGCCGGGCTGGCCGGCATGGTGAACGAGACAATGGACCGCATCCTGCTGAAGCACCTGCTGCCGGCGCAGGTCGCGATGCAGCAGCTGGGCATCTACGGCGCCTGCTACAAGATCTCGATCCTGATGAGCATATTCATCCAGGCCTTCCGCTACGCCGCCGAGCCGTTCTTCTTCGCCCAGTACCGGCAGGCCGATGCCCGGGTGCTGTACGCGCTGGTGATGCGCTGGTTCGTCATCGCCTGCTCGTTCATCTTCCTCGCGGTCATGGCGAACATCGCCTGGGTGCAGTATTTCGTCGGCGCCAGCTACCGCGAGGGGTTGGGCGTGGTGCCCATCCTGCTGCTGGCGAATCTCTGCCTGGGCGTCTTCTTCAATCTCTCGATCTGGTACAAGCTCACGGAGCAGACGCGCTTTGGCACCTACCTGGCCCTGTGGGGGGCGGCGCTCACGCTGGCACTGAATTTCTGGTGGATCCCGCGCCTGGGCTACATGGGCGCGGCCTGGGCCACGCTGATCTGCTACGCGAGCATGGCGCTGTTGTCGTACCTGCTGGGGCAGAAGCACTTCCCGGTGCCCTACGACCTGCGACGGCTGCTCGGCTACCCGTTGCTGGCGGTGCTGCTTTATGCGTGCCTGTTGCCGATCGAGGGCCTGGCTCCGGCCCCGGAACTGGCGGCGCGCAATGGCGTGCTGGCGGCGTTTCTCGGGATGGTGTTCCTGCTGGAACGCAAGCGCCGGCCCTCGAGCGGCTGATCACGAGATCCGTCGCGCACCCGGGAATGGACGTCGGCGCGGCCACCGGCTTAGACTCGGGCCAATTCGCCCGGGCCGTGCCGGGGCGGATCGAGGACATAACCACAAGAACCCGAGGGGGCATCGTGCGCCACGCATCCGCATTCGCCGCAACCGTCATCGCCGCGCTGGCCCTGCTGAGCGCGGGAGCCGGCCACGCCGGCGGCAACAAGTTCCGTTACGACGCCGATGTCGCGCGCACGAGCTACGGCATCCCGCATATCCGCGCCGCCGACTGGGGCAGCCTCGGCTACGGTTACGGCTATGTGTTCGCCGAGGACAACGCCTGCGTGCTCGCGCGCGACGTGCTGGTGGCCACCGGCACGCAGTCGCGCTGGTTCGGCGCGGGCACGAACGACGCCAACCTGTATTCGGATCGCGTCTACCGGATGGTGAACTCGGATGCGCGCAGCGAGGCCGCGTGGGCGCGACTCGATGCCGACACGCGCGCGCTGCTGACCGGTTATGCCGATGGCTACAACCGCTACCTGCGCGATACCGGCGGCGAACTGCTGGCCGCGGATTGTCGCGCGCAGCCCTGGGTGCGCCCGCTCGCGGGGCTCGACGTGCTCAAGGTGCTGCGCAAGCTGCTGGTGCGCGCCGGCACCGGGAGTTTCGTCACTCAGGTCGCGACCGCGACGCCTCCTGCCGTGCCGGTGGCGCAAGCCGCCGGCACGACAGCGCCCGCCGCCCTGCTCGCCGCGGCAGGCCCCGCGGACGCGGCGGCGCCGCTGATCGATCCGGCCGATTTGCCGGACTTCAGCCCGGAACGTTTCGGCAGCAACGCCGTAGGGCTAGGCGGCGAGCTCACGGGCGGTGCGGGCGCGCTGCTCGGCAACCCGCATTTCCCGTGGGCCGGCATCGAGCGCTTCTACGCGGTACACCTCACGATTCCGGGACGCTACGACGTCATGGGGGGCTCGATCTACGGCTTCCCCCTGGTCAACATCGGCTTCAACCGCGATGTCGCCTGGAGCCACACTGTCTCGACCGCGCGGCGCTTCGTGCTGCGGGAGCTGGCGCTGGTCCCGGGAAACCCGCGCGCCTACCGCTACGACGGCGCTGACATCGAGATGCAGCCGGAAGCGGTCACGGTCGAGGTGCTGCAGCCCGACGGCTCGATCGCAACCGACCCACACACGTTCTGGCAGACACAGTTCGGCCCGGTCGTCGAGCCCTCGCCGCTGATCCCGTGGTCGCTGAGCACCGCTTACGCGCTGACGGACGTCAACCTCGAGAACGATCGCGCCTTCCGCCAGTACATCGAGATGGGGCAGGCGCGCGACCTGGGGGAACTGCGCTCGGCGCTGGAGCGACACGTCGGCCTGCCGTGGGTGAACACGATCGCCGCCGACAGCAGCGGCAACGCGTTCTACGGCGATATCGGCTCGATCCCGAACGTCACCAACGCGCAACTCGCCAGCTGCTCGAAATCGCCGATCGCGGCCTACCTCGCCACGCTGCGCGTGTACACGCTCGATGGCTCGACCTCGGCCTGCGATCCGGGTACCGACGCCGATGCGCCGGTCGCGGGAGTGTTCGGCGCCGCCAACCTGCCGGGGCTGATGCGGCGCGACTTCGTGCAGAACTCCAACGACAGCTACTGGCTGGCGAATCCCGCCGAGCGGCTCGAGGGTTTCTCCAGCATCATCGGCGCCGACGAGAACCGCGCGCAGGGATTCCGCACGCGGCTCGGCCTGCGCCAGATCCAGGATCGCGATGCCGGCATCGACGCGCTGCCCGGCACGGGCTTTGATCGCCGCTGGCTGCAGGACGTGCTGTTCGGCAACCGGCACTACAGCGCCGAGATCATGCGCCCCGGCGTCCTGCGCTTGTGCGCGGCGACGCCCCCGGATGTCGTCATCGGCGAACAGAGCGTGAACGTCGCGAGCGCCTGCCAGGTGCTGCGCGACTGGGACGGGCGCAACGATGTCGCGAGCGTGGGCGCGCACGTCTGGGGCGAACTGTGGCGGCGGGTATCCGGCGCGCCGACGGCGGGCTCGGGGCTGCCGTCGGTCACGAACGTCCTCTATGCCGTGCCCTTCGATCCCGCCGATCCGGTCAATACGCCGCGCGAGCTCAACCTCGCCAGTGCCGAGGTCGCGACGCGCGTGATGGGCGAGCTCGCCTACACCGTGAAGTTCTTCGCCGACGCCGGCATCCCGCTCACCGCGCGCTGGGGCGACGTGCAGTTCGAGGTGCGCAACGGCGAGCGCATCCCGATCCACGGCGGTTCGGGCACCTCCGGCGTGTACAACGCGATCACGACCGCGCCGCGGGTGCAGGACGGGGGGCTCACGCCCGTCGTCGCCGGTTCGAGCTACATCCAGGCCGTCACGTTCAGGCGCAGGGGGCCCGAGGCGCACGCGATCGTGACGTATTCGCAATCCTCCGATCCGGCGAATCCGCACTTCGCGGACATGACCGCGCTGTACTCGCGCGAGCGCTGGATCACCCTGCCGTACAACGAGGGCGACATCAGCAGCGATCCGAACTTCGTTTCGTTCCGGCTGCGCGAGCGCAACTGACCGGACCGGACCGGCGCGGTCCGCGTGCCGGGCCCGCGCCTAGGACGCGCCGCGCGGGTGGTGTCGGGTGCCTGCGCCGAGGCCGTGCAGCAGCGCGACCATGCGCGTCGGGAAGTCGGTCACGATGCTGTCGATGCCGAGCGCGTGCAGGCGCCGCGCCTCGGCGTCGTCGTTCACGGTCCACGCCGATACCTGGAGCCCTGCCGCCTGCGCGGCCTGCACGCGCGTTGCCGTGCACAGTTTCCAGTTGAGCACCAGCAGCCGTGCGCCCAGCGCCAGCGCCGTTTTCAGCGGCTCGGGCCGCGCGCGGTCCGTGACCAGGCCGAGCGCGATGCGCGGATCCGCCGCGCGCACGGCGCGCAGCAGCTCGCGGTCGAAGGAGGTCACGGTCGCGCGTGCGTGGAGATCGAAGTCATGGAACAGCGCGCTCAGGCGATCGGCCATCAGGGCGCGGTTGCCCGCATCGACGGGCTTGGCTTCCAGCTGCAGGTGCTGCAGTTCGGGGAACTCCTCCAGCACCCGCGCGATCGTCGGCACCGGCTGCGGATCGGGCCACGCCGGTCCCGCGCGGCGCGCATCGAGGCGCGCCAGTTCCGCGACGCTCTTGTGCGCGACCAATCCGCGCCCGTCCGTGGTGCGGCTCACGGTCTCGTCGTGGATCACCACGAGCTCCTCGTCCGAGGAAAGACGCAGGTCCAGCTCCACGCGCGGCGCGCCGGCGGCGATCGCGCGGTGGAAGCCCGCGAGCGTGTTCTCGGGCGCCTCGCCGCGCGCGCCGCGATGGCCGTAGATCAGCACGCGTTCCAGATCCGGCGGCGGCGCTCATAGGTCTCGCGGCAGGCCGCGATATCGTCGAGGAAGCGCGGCAGCTCGTCGAGCAGCAGCGCCTGCGGTCCGTCCACCAGTGCCTCCCTGGGCTGCGGGTGGAAGTCCACCAGCACCAGGTTCGCCCCGGCGATCACGCCCTGCGCGGTGGCGTGCGCCACGTCGAGGATGCGATCGGGCGCCGCCTCGCGCGAGCCCACGGAATGCGAGGGATCGACGCACACCGGCATGCGCGTGAGGCGCTTGATCACCGGCACGTGCGCGAAATCGACCATGTTGCGGTGCGGCGCGCCGCCGTCGCTCTTCATGCCGCGCAGGCAGAAGATCACGCGCGAGTTGCCCTCGGAGGCGAGGTACTCGGCGGCGTTCAGCGATTCGTTCAGGCTGATGCCGAAGCCGCGCTTGAGCATCGCCGGATAGGTCTGCTGGCGCCCGATCGCCTTCAGCAGCTCGAAGTTCTGCGTGTTGCGCGTGCCGATCTGCAGCATAACGCCCGTGGGGCGCCCGAGCTTCTCGAGCGCGGTGTCGATCTCCTCGATGTGGCTCTCGTGCGTGACCTCCATCGCGATCACGCGGATGCCGTGCTTGCCGGCGAGCTCGAACACCCACGGCAGGCATTTCGCGCCGTGGCCCTGGAAGGCGTAGGGGTTGGTGCGCGGCTTGTAGGCGCCCATGCGCGTGCACACCTGCCCGTGCTGCTGCAGCGCGCGCAGCATGGTCTCGACGTTCTGCGGGTTGTCGACCGCGCACAGGCCCGCCATCACGTGCAGGGTGTCCTGCGAGAAGGTGACGCCGTTGTACTCGAAGCCCGCCTGGCGCTTCTCGTCCTTGTGGCGCCCGAGCATGCGGTACTCCTCGGAGATGCGCACCACGCGCTCCACCGCGGGCAGCGCCTCGATCTCGTCCTTGTCGAGTGCGTGGGTGTCGCCGAGCAGGTAGATCTCGGTGAGGCGCTGCTGCTGGCCCTGCACCACGTGCGTGCGCATCTCGATGCGCGGCAGCGCGCGCAGGAAGTCGCAGGTCTTGCGGTAGTCCTCGGCGGATTCGTCGATATCGGGGTGGAGTATCAGCAGCATATCAGTCGTCCGTTGGTTGATCGTCGGAAACGGGGGCGTCGCCACGGCGGTGATGCGCCACCGCGTGCACGACGTGGTCGTGCTCGAAATACACGGAGAAGTCCGCATAGTCCCAGCGCGTGATCGGCGGTTGCCCCACCGCGTCGTGCA
>Ga0138256_10000689_pt1 | contig 36310 bp, 30 predicted proteins | sample KNB2016incub_MG_FD_105486 | JGI IMG/M metagenome (GOLD analysis project Ga0138256, IMG submission 105486) | Active sludge microbial communities from wastewater in Klosterneuburg, Austria - KNB2014incub_MG | ecosystem: Engineered > WWTP > Activated sludge > Unclassified | place: Austria... | reverse complement strand
CTGCTGGTGGTCTTCCAGTTCAGCTACCCGCTGCACGCTTTCGAGCGTGCCGACTTCGGCGCCTGCATCGGCCGTGCCTTCTCCCTGGCCTGGGGCCGCTGGTGGGCCACCTTCGCCCTGCTCGTCGGGCTCTTCGGCATGGCCGTGCTGCTGCATGCGGCCATCGATGTTCCCAGCTGGCTCATCACCGGCTTCGGCTCGCTCAGCGGGCTCGATTGGGCCGAGGACCCCGAGGGAGCGGGCCGCCGCATGCAGTGGTTCTTCACGCTCTTCGCCCTCATCGCCAGCGTGACCGAACTGATCGCCACGCCCTTCGTGCAGGTGCCCATGTGCTACCACATGCTCAGTACCCTGGAACGCAGGGAGGCGCCCGGGTTGCTGGAGGAGATCGGCAGGTTCGACCTCGGAACGACAACCGCGCCAAAGGGATGACGACGCGCTGCCGCCTCCTTTTCCCCACGCTGCTCGCATTGGCCACCGCCTGCGACCCAGCGCGGGAGGCCGAAATGGAAGCACAGGAAGCCGAGGCGCAGGCACAGGCGGACTCGGCCGCGGCCGTGGCCCAGGCGATGATGGATTCCATGTCCGCAGCGATGGCGGACGCTGATACGATACCCGTGCTCGACAGTACCGGCGTCTGGAACTTCGGCGAGGAGGACCCGACAGTGGCCGAGGTGGAGGAAGAAGGGCTCAGCGCAGAGGAATGGGACCGCCTCTCACACGACACTGTGGCGGTGGACCGTCGACAGTTCGACAAGGCCGCGATCGATGAATACCTCAAGGATCCCGACCTCGATTACGACCGCGAGCGGCACGAGGAGCAGCTATGGTGGTCCCGCTTCATGCGCTGGTTGAACGAGCGGCTGAGGGACCTCCTCGGGTCGAAAGGCGGGCGGATCGTCTTCGAGAATCTCCATTGGATCATTCTCGGCATCGCCGTGCTCACGGTGCTGTGGCTCCTGCGGAAACGCCTCTTCGGTGGCGTCTTCGGCGTTGACGCCATGCGGGCCCGACAGGTCACGGAGATGGAGGAGAACATCGCCGAACTGGACCTGGACAAATTGCTGCGCGAGGCCGAGCAGAAGGCCGACTGGCGGCTGGCCCTGCGCTACCAGTGGCTGAAGGTGCTGCGCAAGCTGGTGGACGAGGGCCGCATCACCTGGCAGCCGCGCTCCACCGACGCCGACTACCTCGCCCAGTTGAAGGAGCCCGCCCTGCGCGCCACCTTCAGCGAGCTCAGCTTCATCTTCAAATGGGTGTGGTACGGCGACGCGCCAATGGACGTGGAACGCTACCAGCGCCTGAAACCGGCCTTCGAGGCCGCCCACCGACCCGCGCCGGCGGCACCGGCACAGCGCGCATGAACCGGGGCGAACGGCTCATCGTGCTCGGCACAGTCCTGGTGGTGCTGTTCATCCTGCTGCTGCAGACCATCGCGCCGCGCGAGACGAGTTGGACAGAGACCTTCAGCGCGCACAAACGCACCCCGTGGGGCTGCGAACTGGTGGTGGAACGCGCCGGGGATCTTTTCCCCAAGGGCGTTACGATCACCCACGAGCCGCTGTACATGACCGGCGAGGCGCGACTGGCCCTCCCGGAAGGCGCCGAGCGCGTGAACCACATCCTCATCGACGAGAACTGCTCGTGGGACTCGCTGGACCGCGCCCGCCTGCTGCAGATGGTGGAAGCGGGCGACGACGCCTTCATCGCCGCGCGCCAGTGGTGGGGCTCCGGCGACCTGCTGGACACGCTCCACATCGACGTGGACTACCGCTGGACACCGACCGAATGGGACGAGGGCATCAATTCCTTCACCCGCCAGGATACGGCCATCCTGCGCTTCTCACCCCGGCCGCTGAACGCGGACAGCGCCACCCGCTTCGTGCGCGGGGACTTCGACTACATGTTCGAAAAATACCCGGCGGACAGCGCCGCCGTGCTCGCCGTGAAGGAGAAGCGGGACAGCACCGGAACGTACCGCTATCCCGTGCTGCTGCGCGTGCGCTGGGGAAAAGGCACGCTCTACCTCTGCACGGTGCCCAACGCCTTCACCAACTACATGCTGCTGCGGCCCGAGGCGCGCGGCTTCATGGAAAGTGCCTTCGCCCTGCTGCCCGACCGGCCCGTGCTGTGGGACGAATTCTACAAGACCGGCCGCATGGAAAGCCGTACCCCCCTGCGCTTCGTGCTGGACCGCACGCCGCTGAAGCGCGCATACTGGACCATGATCGCACTGCTGGCGCTCACCATCTTCGTGTACGCCCGTCGGCGCCAGCGCGCCATACCGGAGATCGCGCCGCCGAGGAACACGAGCCGCGACTTCGCCGAAACCATCGGCCGCATGTATTATTTCAAGGGCGACCACGCCGACCTCGCCCGGAAGATGTGCCTCTACTTCAAGGATGAGCTGCGCCAGCGCCTCTACTTGCGCCGCACGGTCTGGGACGAGGAGGACCTCACGGCGATCGAGGCACGTACGGGCATCCCGCTGGCCGAATGGCAGAGCACCTTCCGCCTCATCGCCCACTATGAGAGCGCGCCGCACGTGAGCGAGGAACAACTCATGCAACTGAACAAGGCCCTGGCCCGCGTGCGCACGCGCATCGCCTGACCTGTCACCAATACCGGCCAAGAACCCCCGATACCATGACCGACGAGAACAACCCGAACGTCCTCCCCTCCACCCCACCGGACACCGGCTACGTGCCCGTCCTGCCGCTCGCACAGCTGCGCGACACGGCGGACCGCATCCGCGCCGAGGTACAGAAGGTGATCGTGGGCCAGGAAAAGGTACTGGACCTGCTGCTCATCGCCCTGCTCAGCGACGGCCACGTGCTCATCGAAGGCATGCCCGGCCTGGCCAAGACGCTCACCGCGAAGCTCCTGGCACGAACGGTGGACACCGGCTTCAGCCGCATCCAGTTCACCCCCGACCTGATGCCCAGCGACGTGATCGGCACCAGCGTTTTCGACCCGCGCACCAGCACCTTCGAATTCAAGGCGGGCCCCATCTTCAGCAACATCGTCCTCATCGACGAGATCAACCGAGCTCCGGCCAAGACGCAGGCCGCACTGTTCGAATCGATGGAGGAGCGCCAGGTGACGGTGGACGGTCGTACTTATCCACTGGGATCGCCCTTCCTGGTAGTGGCCACACAGAACCCCATCGAGCACGAAGGCACCTACCGCCTGCCCGAAGCGCAGTTGGACCGCTTCCTCTTCCGGATCGACATCGGCTATCCGGGCCTGGAGGATGAGGTGGCCCTGATGCTCCGCAGTCAGGAGGGCGCCGATCGGTTGAGCGTCGCGCACGTCCGCCCGGTGATCACACCCGCCGAGCTGCATCATGCCCGCGCGCTCGCCGCCAGTGTACGCTGCGATGAGAAGCTCGTGCGCTACATCGCCGACATCATCCACGCCACGCGCAACGACCGCGCGCTGATGCTCGGCGCCTCACCCCGGGCCAGCCTGGCCATCCTGCGGGGTTCCAAGAGCGCCGCCGCCATCCAGGGGCGCGATTTCGTGGTACCAGAGGACATCCAGTTGGTTCTCACACCCGTGTTGCGGCACCGCATCCTCCTCACTCCGGAACGCGAGATGGAGGGGCTGCGGCCCGACGAGGTGGTGGCCCAGTTCATCGCCAAAGTGCCCGTGCCCCGGTGAAGCGTGCCCTCCGGTCGTTCTTCCTCACGTCCCGGTTCTTCGGGATCGGCTGGGGCATCGTCGCGCTCTTCTGCGCGGCCTTCCCCCTACCCTTCCTGATGCCCGTGGCCAGCATCGCCCTGGCCGCGCTCGCCATCGCCACGCTGGCGGATATCGTCCTGCTCTACCGCGTGCGGCACGGCATAAGCGCGGGCCGCAGCACCCAGGACAAATGGAGCAACGGCGACGAGAACCCGGTGACCATCACCGTTACGAGCCGCTACGCCCTGCCCGTGGACGTGCGGGTGCTCGACGAATTGCCCTTCCAGTTCCAGGAGCGTTCGTTGGACCTCCGCGCGCGCGTACCGTCCAGCGGCACGCGGGAATTCAGCTACATGGTGCGGCCCGTGGAACGCGGCGTGTACACCTACGGCGCCATCAACACGCTCGTGCGCACCCGCCTCGGGCTGGCCGAGCGGCGCTACCGCCAGGAACAGGGCGAGGAAGTGGCCGTATACCCCAGCTACATCCACCTGCGCAAGTATGAATTGATGGCCCTGGCCGACCGCTGGAGCATGGCCGGGGTGAAGAAGGTGCGCCGCAGCGCCCAGCGGGTGGAGTTCGAGCGTATACGCGCCTATGTGCCCGGCGATGACAAGCGCGCGGTGAACTGGAAGGCCACCGCCCGGCGGGGCGAACTGATGGTGAACCAGTACCAGGACGAGAAGGCCCAGCAGATCATCAGCCTCATCGACACGGGCCGCACCATGAAGATGCCCTTCGAGGGGCTCACGCTGCTGGACCGCGCCATCAACGCATCGCTCGTGCTGAGCGACATCGCCATAAAGAAGGACGACAAGGCCGGCATCATCACCTACAGCGATACCGTCCACAGCGTACTGCCGCCAGCGCGCGACAAGGCACAGATCCGGAAGATCCTCGAATTGCTGTACGCCCAGCGCACCGACTTCGCCGAGACCGACTTCGACGCCCTCTTCGCGCGGGCACGGCGCACGCTGGGCCAGCGCAGCCTGCTGGTGCTGTACACCAACTTCGAGAGCCTGGCCGCCATGCGCAGGCAGTTGCCCTTCCTGCAGCGGCTGGCCCGCGCCCACCTCGTGGCCGTGGTCATCTTCAAGAACACCGAGCTGGACGAGTTGACCGCCCTGCCCGACCGCGACACCGTGGACGTGTACGTGAAGACCATCACCGGCAAGCTGATGCACGAGAAGCGGCTCATCGCGAAGGAACTGGAGAGCCACGGCGTGCTCACCATCCTCACGCGGCCGCAGGATCTGAGCACGAGCGTGCTAAACAAATACCTGGAGATAAAGGCGCGGGCGCTGCTGTAAGTGGCTGGAAATTCGCCACGACGTGGCGAATTTCCAGCCACCAGCTGGCGATCTTCCATCGCATTCAGCACCGTTCAGAGCTTCACCACCTCCGCATCGGCCATGGCCTGGTAGATGGCTTTCGCGGTGGCCTCGCCCACCGGTGCCAGGGGCAGGCGCAGTTCGTTGCCGCAGAGACCCAGCACCTTCAGCGCCTCCTTGATGCCGCCCGGGTTGCCCTCGGCGAAGATGCGCGTCATGAACTCCAGCAGTTTGAAGTGCTCCCTTCGGGCCGTGATCATATCGCCCGCCATGGCGGCCTCCACGAGCCGCGCGAACTCGGCGGGCAAGGCATTGCCCACCACGCTGATCACGCCATCGCCGCCGAGCGCGAGGATCGGCAGCGTGAGCGCGTCGTCGCCACTGATGACGAAGAAGTCCTTGGGACGGTGCTTGAGGATCAGGGCGATCTGGTCCAGGTTGCCGCTGGCCTCCTTGATGCCAACGATGTTCTCGAAGTCGCGCGCGAGCCGCAGGGTGGTCTCGGCCGTCATGTTGCTCATGGTGCGGCCGGGCACGTTGTAGAGAATGATGGGCAGCAAACTGGCCTGCGCGATGGCGCGATAATGCCGATAGATGCCCTCCTGCGTCGGCTTGTTGTAGTACGGGCTCACGCTCAGGATGCCGTCCACGCCGCTGAGGTCGTACGCCTCCATCTGCCGGATGACGGCCGCGGTATCGTTGCCGCCCACACCGAGCACGACGGGTACACGGTTCTTCACCACCTCGATCACGTAGGCGAGCAGTTGCTTCTTCTCTTCGGCGGTGATGGTGACGCTCTCGCCGGTGGTGCCCATCACCACGAGGTAATCGATACCACCGTTGATCTGGTGCTCCACGATGCGTTGCAGCGCCGCGTAGTCGATGGGAGGCACGCCGTTGTGGGCCGCCGGGCGGAAAGGCGTGACGAGCGCGACGCCGAGGCCGCGGAAACGATGGTCCATGGGATCAGTTCAAGGAGGGTTCCACGCGCGCGTTGATCATGAGCATGTAGCGGTCGATGTTGGCGATCAACTGGGGCAGGCTGCGCGCCCCGGCCGTATCGATCATCATGTCCAGGAAGCGCTTGTTGCCCTCGGTGTAGCGGCCCACTTTGAAGCGCGCGCGGCTCTTGGCCACGATGTACTGCAGGGGCAGGTGGTCCTCCATCGTGAGGTCGAGTAGCACGTCGTGCTCCTCGGCGATGAAGTTGTCCACCACATTGCCACCCGGAATGCGGTACCAGTTGAGGTCCTTCTGGCAGAAGGCGTCGAAGTGGAGCTTGGCGTGCAGGTGGAAGGGCAGTTCCTTGCCGTCGAAATAGCCGATGCACTGGATCTTGTGCAGGCCCAGGTCCTCCTTGAGCTTTTTCACGTAGTTCCGCACGTCCAGGTGCGCCTTCTCATCCACTGCCAGGTACACCACGCCCACCTTCACGCACCGGGCGAGGTTCTTGGGCACGGGCCTGCGGTCGGGCAAGGTCTCCTTCAGCAGGCGGCGCATGCCGAGCCATTCCTTGATGCGGTCCAGCGGTTTCACGTCCCGATCATACGATTGAATTCCTCCTCTCCGATGACCTTCACGCCGAGTTCGTCGGCCTTCTGGCGTTTGGCCGGGCCCATGTCGACCCCGGCGAGCACAAAGCTCGTCTTCTTGCTGATCGATCCGCTCACCTTGCCGCCGTTGCGCTCGATGGCCTCCTTGATGCCGTCCCGGTCGTAGCCGGTGAACACGCCGCTGACCACGAAGGTCAGGCCCTGCAACTTGTCGCCCGTGGCGCGTTGCTGGGAAGGATCCACCTCGAACCGCAGACCGGCCGCGCGCAGGCGTTCAACGATGCGCCTGTTGCCGTCAGCAGCGAAAAAATCGAGGATGCTCCGCGCGATCACCTCCCCCACTTCGTCCAGTGTCGTGAGTTCCGCCCCGGTCATGGCCATCAGCCGGTCGATGGAGCCCACGGCGCGCGCGATCTTCTTGGCCACCGTTTCCCCCACGTGGCGTATGCCCAGCGCGAAAAGCACCTGCTCGAACGGGATGCTCCTGCTGGCGGCGATGCCCTCGACCACCTGGGAGGCACTCTTCTCGCCCCAGCCCTTGCCGAGCTTGAGGAGGTCATCCTTCGTGAGGTCGTACAGGCCGGCCACGTCCTTGATGAGCCCGGCCTTCACCAGTTCTGTCACCGTCTCCGCGCCGAGGCCGTCAATGGCCATCATCTTCCGGCCGACGAAGTGCTCGATGCGCCCGGTGATCTGCGGCGGACAAGCATGCTCATTGGGGCAGTAGTGCTGCGCCTCGCCCTCGTCGCGCACCAATGGCGTACCGCACTCCGGGCATTTTTCCGGGAAGATCACGTCCCGTTCTTCGCCCGTGCGCCGCGCCGTCTCCACACCCGTGATCTTGGGGATGATCTCCCCGCCCTTCTCAACCCGCACGAAGTCACCGATGCGCAAGCTGAGTTTGGCGATCTGGTCGGCGTTGTGCAGCGAAGCACGCTTCACGGTGGTGCCCGCCAGCAGCACGGGTTCCAGCTCGGCCACGGGCGTGATGGCACCGGTACGGCCCACCTGGTATGTTACGCCGTTCAGCCGCGTGATGGCCTGCTCCGCGGCGAACTTGTACGCGATGGCCCAGCGCGGGCTCTTGGCGGTGAGGCCGAGTTCTTCCTGTACGCGCAGATCGTCCACCTTGATCACCACGCCATCGATGTCCATCTCCAGCGTCTGGCGCGCCTTGTCCCAATGGTCGATGAAGGCCATGATGCCCTCCACACTTTCGGCGCGCTCGATGAAGCGGCGTGCGGGATCAGGGGTCCGGAAACCCCAGCCACGCGCGGCCATGATGTTGTCGTAGTGGCTGCGGGTGGGCAGGTGCTCCCCTTGAAGGGTGTAGATGAAGTTGCTGAGCCCGCGCCGGGCCACGTCCTTGGGATCCTGTTGCTTGAGCGAGCCGGCGGCCGTATTCCTCGGGTTCGCGTATAATTCTTCGCCCCGGGCCGCACGCTCCGCGTTCAGTTTATCGAATTGTTCCCGCATGAAGAGGATCTCGCCGCGCGCCTCGAACGCCTCCGGATGGTCGCCGCGCAGCCGCAGCGGAATGGAGCGCACCGTGCGGACATTAGCGGTGATATCGTCGCCCTTCTCCCCGTCTCCACGGGTGACGCCCCGCACCAGTTCACCGTCGCGGTAGCTCAAGCTGATGGCCACGCCATCGTACTTCAACTCCATGCAGTACGTGACCCGGCCCACGGCCTTCTCCACGCGGCCAACGAACTCGGCCACCTCGTCGCGGCCATAGCTGTTGCTGAGCGAGAGCATCGGGTAGGCGTGCGCCACCTGCCGGAACTCCTTGGTGATGTCGCCGCCCACGCGCTGCGTAGGGCTGTTCGGGGAAGCGAATTCCGGCCACTCGCGCTCCAGCGCCTCCAGTTCCTTGAGCATGAGGTCGAACTCCCGATCGCCGATCACCGGGGCCGCCAGCACGTAGTAGCGGTGGTTGTGCTCCTCCAGATCCTTGCTGAGCGCGGCGATCCGCGCCCGGGCTTCATGGCGTTCCATTCTCCTTGCGCTTTCGTTCACGGCTCTCCCGCATCTTGTCGCGAGCGTATTTATAGATCTTGCCGAATTTGATCGAGAGGCCGAAGTTCCAGGTAAGCCCGGAAAAATCCTCGCTCACCCGGGCGTTATCGCTCAGTACCCGGCGGTAACCGGCGCCTCCCTGCACATAGAGCCAGAAGAGGATCTTGAACGACGCGCGCACGCCGGTCTCTACCGGGACGACAGGCGTGATGCGGTACGGCAGCCATACCCCGGAGCTGTCGCGGGCCAGCACGGCCTCACCGAATCCAGCCATTGCCGGGATGCTCATCTGCCAGCGCCGCGTGTCGATGAGGATGCGCTCGTACGTGGCGCTCACGTACCCGAGCGTTGAGCGCAGTTCCACGTTGTCCAGCCCCAGGTCAGGGAGCGTAGCGCCGCTTTCCCGCAGGGGATCGCCCAGGCCGTAGAGCCCGAGCGCGTAGATGTCATGCCGGTGCTGCACGCCCGCACGGATGCCGAAGAAGCGCACGATGCGGCCGTCCACCTGCTGGCGGCGCGCGTCGAGGTTGAGGATGAACTTGGGCTTGTCCTGCACGTCGCGCGCGCGGGTGGTGTCGCTCCATTGCGCGCGGGCGCCCGGAATGATACCCAGAAGCAGGAGCGCGAAGGAGGCCCTCCTCATCGGCGCGCATGGATGAAGCGCGGCAGGCCGCTGAGGTCCTCCATCGCGCGCGCTTCCGCGAAGCCCATGCCGCGCAACATGTCCGCCCCGGCGGGCACGTGCAGGTGGTGGCCCTCGAACCACAGTTCGCCGCCCGTGTCCAGTGCGCCGAGCGCGAGCTTCCCGATGGCCCGGTGGAAGCGCAGCGGGTCGGCATCGTCCACGAAGAGCGCGAGGTGCGGCTCGTGCTCGCGCACGTTGGGCGCGAGCGTGCCCATTTCGGACAGCGGCACGTAGGGCGGGTTGCTCACGATGAGGTCGCTCGCCGCCAAGCGCACGCCTTCGCCCAGTACATCCAGCCGTTGCCACGCGGCGTCAAGCCCGTTCAGGCCAGCGTTGGCCTCCGCCACGGCCAGTGCCTCCACGCTCGCATCGATGCCGGTGACCTCCGCCGCGGGGAACCGCTTCTTCAGGGCCAGCGCGATGCAGCCGCTGCCGGTGCCGATATCGATGATGCGGCGCGGTGGCCCACGGCGCGAGCGGATGATGAGGTCCACCAGTTCCTCCGTTTCGGGCCGGGGAATGAGCACCTGCGGCCCCACGCGCACGCGCAGCCCGTGGAATAAAATATGCCCCAGAACGTATTGCAATGGCTCACCGGCGCGCAGGCGCTTCAAGGGCTGATGGATACGCAGCAGTTCGCTTTCGCTCAGGGACGCGCTGGCACGGGCCATCAGTTCGGCACTGTCCCAGCCGAGACGATCGTGGAACACGGCGCGGATGATGGCGCGCACCTCCCCCTCGGGATACAGGGCCGACAGGTCGCGCCGGTACAGGTCCAGCACGGCCTGCACGGTGTTCACCACGACCCGGATGCCCATGGCCGCAAAGTAACGGGGGCGGAAAGCCTTTCCTTCGCGGCCATGCTGCGGGAAGCCATGATGCGGCGCTGCCTCCAACTGGCGCGCAACGGCGCCGGCGCGGTGGCTCCCAACCCCATGGTAGGCGCGGTGCTGGCGCATGACGGGCATGTGCTGGCCGAGGGCTGGCACCGCACGTACGGCGGGCCCCATGCCGAGGTGGAATGCCTGCGCGCTTTCGGTGACGGCCCCATGCCCGCCGATGCCGTCCTGTACGTGAACCTGGAGCCTTGTGCGCACCATGGAAAAACGCCGCCCTGCACGGACCTGCTGATCGCGCGCGGCGTGAAGCGGCTGGTGGCCGGTTGCGAGGACCCCAACCCGCTTACCGGTGGCAAAGGGTTCGCACGCGCGCGCGAGGCGGGCGTTGAGGTCGCCATCGGCGTGCTGCGCGATGAATGTCGCTGGTTGAACCGCCGGTTCATCACCTTCCATGAACGGCAGCGGCCCTATGTGACGCTCAAGTGGGCACGTTCAGCCGACGGCTACCTGGACGACCACGGGAAGCCCGCACGCATCAGCTCGAATGATACTGATTTACATGTGCATAAGTGGCGCGCTGAGGAACAGGCGATCCTCGTGGGCGGCCGCACCGTGCTCACCGATGATCCGCAGCTGACGGTGCGGCTGGTGGAAGGCCGATCACCGATCAGGATCGTCATGGACCGTCGCGGCCTGAGCCCGGCATCAGCGCGGGTGTTCGATGGTGCCGCGCCTTCGTTGCTCGTGACGGAAGCGGAGGAGACACCTCTCCCGGATGGCATCATCCGCCACCGGGAAGGACCTGCTCTGCAGGAAGCGGTCGCCGTGCTGTTGGGCAAGGAGATCGGCGTGGACGCATACATGTCCCGATTCGGCCTGCCTCCCGTTTCATCCATCCTGGTGGAAGGCGGGGCCACCATTCTTTCGGCCTTCCTGGCATCGGGGCTCTGGGATGAGGCCCGCGTGATCACCGGCACCTGCGGCTTCGGAGGCGGAACAACGGCGCCCGTGATCATGGGCCCGGCGGTGCGAACGGTGATGTGCGGTGCCGACCGTATCGACCTCTTCGTGAACGGCGATGCACCCGATGACGCATGGGCCTGGTGAGGATGGAGAGCGGCACATACCTAACGATCAGTAAGGATGGCCGCGGCTTTGTCCGCGAGAAGGCGAGCCGCTTCATGGGCTTCGCGTTCCCCATCGCTGATGAGGAGGACCTTGCCCGGCGTGTGCGCACGATCGCGAAGGAGCACCACGCCAGCCGCCACGTGTGCTGGGCACGGGTGCTTGGCGAGCGCGGCGAGAACCATCGTGCGAACGATGCGGGCGAACCGAACGGCACCGCGGGCAAGCCGATCCTGCGCAGGTTGCAGGCCGCTGATCTCACGTTCTCCGCCGTGGTGGTGGTGCGTTACTTCGGCGGCACGCTGCTCGGCAAGGGCGGGCTGGTGCAGGCCTACGGCGAGGCCGCTCAACTGGCGCTCGCGGACGCGGTGTTCAGCAAGCGAACGGCGATGGCCGGGCTGCGGGTGGAGTGCGCCTACCCCCTGGTGGAAGCGGTGAAGCGCGACGTGACCGCGCTGGAGGGACAGGTGATCGCGGCGGACTACGGCGAGCGCTGCGTGCTGCGCGTTGAAGTGCCGCGCGGCAGGACGGCGGTGTTCACGGAGCGCTGGCGCATGGCCGGCGCGCTCATCGACAACGATCAAGAAAAATAGGGAGCGAGCCGGTCCATCACGTCCTGCGGCGCACGGCAGGGACGGCCCGTCGCCTTGTCCACGAAGACCAATGTGGTCTCCCCTTCCGTGAGCAGGGCATCCCGCTCATCGCGCACCTCGTAGATGAAATGGATGCGCACCGAAGGCGGCGCGGTGATGCGCGCGATGATGGTGAGCGCATCGTCGTACCGCGCGGGCCGGTGGTACCTTACCGAAAGATCATGCACCGGCAGCATCACGCCGGCGTCCTCCATCTCACGGTAGGTGACGCCCAGCGCGCGCAGGGCCTCCACGCGGGCCACCTCGAAGTACTGCGCGTACACGCCGTAGTACACGTAGCCCATCCGGTCCGTTTCGGCGTAGCGGACGCGCACAACGCACGCATGCTCGAACATGCGGGCAAGATAGGCCCGGCGATGATGCCGATCCCCCGTTTGTGCGGTCCTGGCTTCCTTCTTACCTTCACAGGCCGCTCCGCGACGTCCCTCATTCATGCCATGCGCTCCGCTCGCTCCACGTTACCGGCCCTGCACGGCGGGCACCGCGAGGGATGGCGCGCATCATTCCGCCTCACTTCAGGAAGCAGCGCGTGGCGCGGATATTAGCACTCGGAGCACCCCCGCACGCGCATCGAAAATTTTTCTTCTCCATCAAGTGGGCATCAACTTTTTTTTTCACCCTGGCGGATCCATATTTGCGACCCCTTCAACGGAGCCCCCTTCCCGGATGAAGGATCGTCATCATCTCTCTCCCGCGTCATCCACAACCCACTGACCCGCCCATGAAGAAAGACCACGAGAAGACCTGGGCGCGGTGCCTTGAGGTGATACAGGACAACGTGAGCCAGCAGAGCTTCAAGACCTGGTTCGAACCGATCAGGCCCTTGAAACTGGCTGACGCTGTCCTGACCATACAGGTGCCGTCACAGTTCTTCTATGAATGGCTGGAGGAGCATTACATCGGACTTCTCAAGAAGACGATCAAGAAGGAACTCGGTACCGAAGGCCGTCTCGAATACTCCATCATCATGGAGAACGGGGCGAAGAACGCGCACCCCTACTCGGTGCGCATGCCAACGAGCAACGCCAGCGCCGTGAAGAACCCGGCGGTGAGCCTTCCCATCGACGTGGCGAACAGCCCGATCAAGAACCCGTTCATCATCCCCGGGCTCAAGAAGATCAAGGTCGAGAGCCACCTCAATCCGAACTACTCGTTCGAGAATTTCATCGAGGGCGATTGCAACCGCCTGGCGCGCAGCGCCGGCTTCGCCGTGGCCAACAAGCCCGGCGGCACGGCCTTCAACCCGCTGCTCCTGTATGGCGGCGTGGGTCTGGGCAAAACGCACCTCGCGCACGCCATCGGCATCGAGATCAAGAAGAACCACCCGGAGAAGACCATTCTTTACGTGCCCGCCGAGAAGTTCACGCAGCAGTTCATCGAGAGCGTGCGCAACAACACCAGCGGCGACTTCACGCAGTTCTACCAGATGATGGACGTGCTCATCATCGATGACGTGCAGTTCCTCGCCGGCAAGGAGAAGACCCAGGACGTGTTCTTCCACATCTTCAACCACCTGCACCAGGCCGGCAAGCAGATCGTGCTCACCAGCGACAAGGCGCCCGTGGAGATGCAGGGCGTGGAGCAGCGCCTGCTCAGCCGCTTCAAATGGGGCCTGAGCGCCGACCTGCAGCAGCCCGCGCTGGAAACGCGCATCGCCATCCTGCAGAAGAAGATGTACGCCGAGGGCATCGAACTGCCCAAGGAAGTGGTAGAATATCTGGCCTACAGCATCACCACCAACATCCGTGAACTCGAGGGCGCCATGGTCAGCCTCATCGCCCAGAGTTCGCTGAACAAGAAGGCGGTGAACCTGGACCTGGCCAAGCAGATGATCGACAAGTTCGTGAAGAACACTGCCCGCGAGGTGTCGATCGACTACATCCAGAAGGTGGTGTGCGATTACTTCGACCTGCCGATCGAGCTGCTGAAGAGCAAGACGCGCAAGCGCGAAGTGGTGCAGGCCCGCCAGATCGCCATGTACTTCGCCAAGAAGATGACCAAGAACTCCCTGGCCAGCATCGGCGCGCACTGCGGCGGGAAGGACCACGCCACCGTGCTCCACGCCTGCCGCACCGTGAACAACCTGCAGGAGACCGACAAGCAGTTCCGCGGGTATCTGGACGATCTGGAGAAGAAGCTGAGCGTGCATTGACAGCTTACCGATCACCTTGGAAGGGCCACGGTTTCCGTGGCCCTTCTTCTTTGCTGACCTTCGCGCCATGACGACACGGATCCTGCTGGTGTGCATGGGCAACATCTGCCGCAGCCCCATGGCCGAGGGCCTGGTGCGGCACCGGGCAAAGGAGTACGGGCTCGACATCACCACCGACAGCGCCGGTACGATCGATCACCATGCGGGCGAAGCGCCCGACCAGCGCGCGCAGCGGTGCATGCGGGACCATGGCATCGGTATCGGCGACCTGCGCGCGCGGCGCATCGTGCCCGGCGACTTCCGCGACTTCGACCTGTTGCTCGCCATGGACCAGAGCAACCTCGACGGCCTCTTGCGCATAGCACCGGCCCCGGACCTTACGGACAGGGCCCGGCTCATGATGGCCTACGCCCCGGATCTGCCGCGCGAGGTACCCGATCCCTGGTACGGTGGTCCCGATGATTTCGAGCGGGTCTTCCATATGCTTCACCGCGCCACGACGAACCTGATGGACACACTGCGGCATGGCCGGTAAACTCTACCTGCTGCCAGTACCGCTGGGCGAGGCCGGCGGTATCGCCTCCATCCCGGCGGCCAACATCGCCATCGCCGAGAGGCTGACACATTTCTTCTGCGAGCATGAGCGCACCGCCCGCCGCATGCTCCGCCGCATGTCAGCCACCATCGACCTGAACGCGATCGTCCCGCACCGCTTGGACAAGGACAGCACCGACGGCGACATCCGAACCATGCTCACCGTGCTGAAGGAGCACGACGGCGCCATCGTGAGCGAGGCGGGCATGCCCTGCATCGCCGACCCGGGCGCGCGACTGGTGGCACGCGCACACGAGGCGGGCATCACCGTGGTTCCGCTCACGGGCCCGTCATCCCTCCTGCTCGCGCTCGCGGCCTCGGGACTCAACGGCCAGCGCTTCACCTTCCACGGCTACCTGCCGAAAGGCACCAATGAACGACGGCAGGCCCTGCGCGCCATCGAGCAGGACGCGCGCCGGACGGGCGGCGCCCAGATCGCCATCGAAACGCCCTACCGCAACAATGCCTTCCTCGGTGATGTGCTCGCCGCATGTGCCGACAACACGCAGCTCTGCATCGCCGTGGACATCGATCAGCCAGGTGCCTCCATCGTCACACGCACGGTGAGCGCATGGCGGAAGAACAGGCCCGACCTCGATGACCGGCCCTGCGTGTTCATCATCGGCTGACGACCGCGCTGTCCACGGTCAGCGTATCCGACGGTCGGCCGGTCGCATCGAGCAACTCCAGTTGGTAGAGCAGCGGCGTGAACGGGGGCACGATGCGACCCGACGAGCCCTCCGCGCCGAAGCCCAGACGCGACGGAATGACGAAGCGGCCCTTCCCGCCCTTGGGCAGCAGATGCACCGCGATGTCCACGCCATCGATCACCTGCCCGGGATCGCCGAGGCGGAAGGTGAGATGCTGTCCCGATGCATAGGTATCGTCGAGGACGCGTCCGTCCTCCAGCGACCGCGCGATGTAGCCGATGGTGACCACCTGCCCGCTACGCGCCTTCGGCCGCTTCGGGTTCCCGGCACCGAGCACATGGTATATGCCCATGAAGCGGTGCCACTCGTCCGGTGATGCCCGGAAGAAGCGCGCCAAGGCGCTGTCCTCCATCGCGGCGGTGCGGGCCCAGCGCAGCTCCTCCGTAATGGCGCGGCTCTGTGCGCGGGAGCGCGTGCCCCGCAACGCGACCTCCACGTCGATCCACGCAGTGTCCGCCAGACCAGAGCGCTCCGCACCGAGCACGTTCCAGGGCACACGCCGCGCCCTTGCGACCAGGCTTACGCTATCGCCTTCGCAGAAACGGACGGACTCCGCGCTTTCCGGTAGCACATCACCGACATGGGCGAACCAGCCTTCGGTGCTGAAGAGTGAGCCGGGCGGCTCGCCATGTACGGCCATGCGCACGCGCACCAGCACGCTGTCGCTGTCCGATGGCGGCTTCTCCGCATCGCCGAGCGTGCGCAGCTTGTAATGGACATCGGCATCCACCGGCCTGAATCCGGGGAACACCTCACGCCCGCATGCGGCGAGAAGAAGCGGAAAGAGGACGAGGAGGATCCGACGGGCCACCGGCGCCAAGGTACCCCTCGGCCTTGTGCGATGCGATATGGACACGACGGAACCGCGCCACAAAGCCAAAGGATCCGTGAACGTTGTCCGGGGTACTTTCGCGCGCCAACCACCGCCCATGGAATACATCCAGTTCATCATCGACCTGCTGAAGGACACCAAGCCCACGATCGACCTCTTCATCGCCGAGCATGGCAAGCTCGTGTACGGGTTGCTCTTCCTCATCATCTTCGTGGAAACAGGCCTGGTGGTGATGCCCTTTCTCCCCGGGGATTCACTGCTTTTCGTCGCGGGCTCGCTCGCGGCCGGCGCCAATGCGCAACTGGACCTCGGCCTGCTCTTCGTGCTGCTCTTCAGCGCTGCGGTGCTGGGTGACAACCTGAACTACTGGGTGGGCCGCTTCTTCGGGCCGCGCATCGTGAAGTGGAGGACCTTCGGGCGCGACCTTGTGCGGCAGAAGCACCTCGACAGGACGCACGGCTACTTCGAGAAGTACGGCGTAAAGACCATCATCATCGCACGCTTCGTGCCCATCGTCCGCACCATCTGCCCCTTCGTGGCGGGCATCGGCGCGATGAGCTACCGGAGAAAATTCCTTCCCTTCGACATCCTCGGCGGGGCACTGTGGATCGGCATCATGCTGACCGCAGGCTACCTCGTGGGCAACAGCGAGGTGGTGCAGCGCAACTTCAAACTGGTGATCCTGGGCATCGTGTTCGTGAGCGTGCTGCCGATGATCATCGAGTTTACACGGCACCTCTTCGGCGCGAAGCCCGCGCAATAGTCCGGCGCCCGGCCCGTTCTTTTGCCGCGTGCAGCGTTACGGATTGATCGGCCGCGCATTGTCGCACTCTTTCAGCCGGGAGCTTTTCTCCCGGAAGTTCGCGCTTGACGGCCTCAACGGCCACCGGTACGACCTCTTCGAACTGCCCGAGATAGCGGCGCTTCCCGGGCTCATCGCCGGCACGCCCGGCCTGCGCGGCCTGAACGTGACCATTCCATACAAGGAGAGCGTGATCCCCTTCCTGGACGGGCTGGATCCGGTGGCCGCCGCCATCGGCGCGGTGAACACGATAGGTATCCGCGACGGGAAGCTCATCGGGCACAACACCGATGCGCACGGTTTCCGCGCGATCCTCACGCCCGCGCTAGAAAGCCTGCACGACCCCAAGAGCGCCATCCGGCCGCGCGCAGTGGTGCTCGGCAGCGGCGGAGCCAGCCGGGCCGTGGCCTTCACCCTGCGCGACCTCCGCATCCCTTTCGTACTGGTGAGCAGGGAGCGCTCACGCGGCGACCTCACCTGGGACATGCTGGACCGCTCGGTGATCGGCGCATGCCGCATCATCATCAATACCACCCCGCTGGGCATGTACCCGGATACGGAAAGCGCACCGCCCCTGCCCTACGCCGCGCTAACACCGAAGCATACGCTCATCGACCTGGTGTACAACCCGGATCGCACACGCTTCCTGGAGCGGGGCGCGGAACAGGGCGCGCGCACCATCGGTGGCCTCGGCATGCTCAACGCGCAGGCGGAGGCCGCGTGGGCGATCTGGCAACAGTAGACCTACCGCGCGCAGGCCCGCGCCACCATCATCGCGATGCAGGCCAGGAACATCAGGATGCTGATGCGGTTGATGCCGTGCATGAAGCGCGTATTGATATTCGGATCGCTCTTGCCGAAGAGCGTGGCCGGGTTCAGGTAGTAGAGCAGGCGCTTGAGGAACATCGGTCGCGGAGGGCGTGAAGGTAGGGTAGCTTCGCGGCGCACCGCTGCCGGAGCCTTTGGCGGCGTGCGACCCGGCTTCCGCCCCTTCACCATGCCCTTTGAACTCATCTCCGAATTCACGCCCACGGGCGACCAGCCGGAGGCCATCCGCCAACTGGTGGAGGGCATCCATGACGGCGTGCCCTGCCAGACACTGCTCGGCGTTACCGGCAGCGGCAAGACCTTCACCGTGGCCAACGTGATCGCCCAGGTGGACCGGCCCGCGCTGATCCTGAGCCACAACAAGACGCTCGCGGCGCAGCTCTACGGCGAATTCAAGCACTTCTTCCCGAAGGACCGCGTGGAGTACTTCGTGAGCTACTACGATTACTACCAGCCCGAAGCGTACATCCCTACCAGCAACACCTACGTCGAGAAGGACCTCTCGATCAACCAGGAGATCGAGAAGCTGCGACTGAGCGCCACCAGCGCGCTGTTGAGCGGGCGCCGTAACACGATCGTGATCGCCAGCGTCAGCTGCATCTATGGCATCGGCAACCCGGCGGAGTTCCACAAGACCGTGGTGAACGTGCGGAACGGCCAGAAGGTGAGCCGGAACAACCTGCTGCATCAGCTCGTGAGCGCGCTGTACAGCCGCAAGGACGCCGAGCCCGGGCGCGGCAACTTCCGCGTGCGCGGCGATACCGTGGAAGTGCATCTGGCCTACGCGGACGAGGGCGTGCGCATCCATTTCTGGGGCGACGAGATCGAGAAGCTCGAGCGTTTCGACCCCGCCAACGCAAAGACCCTGGAAACGATGGACGGCGTGGCGATCTACCCCGCCAACATCTTCGTGACCAGCCGCGACACGATGAACGCCGCCATCCACGCGATCCAGGACGACATGGTGAGGCAGACGGAGTTCTTCAATGGCATCGGCAAACATCTGGAGGCGAAGCGTCTGGAAGAGCGTACGCTCTACGACCTGGAGATGATGCGCGAACTCGGGTATTGCAGCGGCATCGAGAACTACAGCCGCTACTTCGACCACCGGGGGGAAGGGCAGCGGCCCTTCTGCCTGCTGGACTACTTCCCGGATGATTTCCTCCTGGTGGTGGACGAGAGCCACGTGACCATCGGCCAGATCGGCGCCATGTACGGCGGTGACCGTTCGCGCAAAAAGAACCTGGTAGAATACGGCTTCCGCCTGCCCAGCGCGATGGACAACCGACCCCTGAAGTTCGAGGAGTTCGAGGGGATCACGGGCCAGACGATCTATGTGAGCGCCACTCCCGCCGAATACGAGTTGAAACGCAGCGAGGGCGTAGTGGTGGAGCAGGTGGTGCGCCCCACCGGCCTGCTGGACCCGCCCATCAGCGTGCGCCCCAGCAAGGACCAGATCGACGACCTGCTGTACGAGGTGCGGGAACGGGCCAAGAAGGAGGAACGCACCCTCGTGACCACCCTCACCAAGCGCATGGCCGAGGAACTGACTGTTTTTCTCCTGAAGAACGGGGTGAAATGCAAGTACATCCACAGCGACGTGGAAACCCTGGAACGCGTGGAGATCCTCCGGCAGCTGCGGCTGGGCCTCTTCGACGTGCTGGTGGGCGTGAACCTGCTCCGTGAAGGGCTGGACCTGCCCGAGGTCTCGCTGGTGGCCGTGCTGGACGCGGACAAGGAGGGCTTCCTGCGGAGCGACCGCTCACTCACGCAGACCGCGGGCCGTGCAGCGCGCAACGTGAACGGCCTCGTCATCTTCTACGCCGACAAGATCACCGAGAGCATGCGCCGCACCATGGACGAGACGGAGCGGCGCCGCGCCAAGCAGATGGCCTGGAACGCCGCCAACGAGATCACACCGACGCAGATCAAACGCGAGCGCAACGATGTGATCCGCCAGACCAGCGTGCTGGACCGCTACAACGAGGGCCGGCCACGCGCCTATATCGAACCCGAGCAGGCCAGCATCGCCGCCGATCCCGTGATGGCCTACCTCACCGTGGAGCAATTGGAGAAGAACGCCATCCTGCTGGAAACGCAGATGCGGAAGGCCGCCAAGGAACTGGATTTCATCGCGGCCGCTCAATTCCGCGACGAACTCTTCGCCATGCGGAAGCTCATTGATGAGCGGAAGGCACAGGGGCAGTTGTCAGCCGGGTAGCTGGCGGGGACGGCAACAAGAGGCAGGGGCAGGAGGCAGGGGCTGTTGCCTACCACTATCGAGTGATCACGGCCGGATCGGCGAACACGGCCTGGCCGAAGCGGTTGAGGAGGGCGCGGGCGTCGCGCATGGGAATGCGCGTGCCGTTGAGGTAGGCGGTAATGAAGGCGTCCTTGACACCGTGGGCCACCGCCTCATCCTTGCGCGCACGCGCTTTCTCCATGTCAACATAGACACCGGTGGTGTACCGGATCTTGGCGTTCTCCGTGCGCTCGCTGTTGAGCGGGGTGATGTTGAACAATTTGTCCAGCGCCACAGGTCTGCTGTACACACCCACCTGCACGGTGAAGAAGAGACCCTTGACGGTTTCCACCTGTCGCGCGGGCGCGGCATCAGGCACGTTGTAATACGACGCCACGTCAGCAGGCGGGCTGAATCGCGCGAGCACTTCTTCCGCCGAAGCGGGATAATTGGCCAGCACGGCCTGCTCGGCGGCGTGCGCGCTGTCCGTCATGGTGGTGGTACCCGCCGTGGTGGCCGGTGTTTCGATACGTACCATGGTCCCGGTCTGCGCGGCGGAGGTGCCCGGCCGCGTTCCGGCCGTTTCCCGCGCGGTGACGGGCTGCCCGGCGCGCATGGCCTGCGTGAGCGACACCCGGCGGCCGTCCTGGTACGCCACCACGAAGGCATCGCGGTATCCGCGCTGGCGCACGGTCTCGGCGGCCTTCACAGCGCCCTCGGGCGTGGTGAACATGCCCGCCGTGTAACGGGTGAGGCCATTGCCCACGCGTTCCCCGGAAACCGGCGTCATATCGCTGAAGACCGCGGCTGGAAGCTCCTGCTTGAAGGCGCCGATCTGCACCTTGTACACCACGCCTGCCGGCATCGGTGCATCAATAGGGATGGCCCCCGTTCGCGGCTGGATGACGTCCATGGAGAAGACGTCCGTGACAAGCACCGGCAGCAACGCGGGAGCACCGGTGCCGGATCCCGCAGCCGGTGTTGGCGGAACGGCGGCGGCCACCGGGGCGGCGGGGCGTTCCGCAGGCTCAACGGGCCCGGCCGGTGGCGGAACAGCGGTGTTCTCCGCCACGCGATCACCCGTGGGGAACGCCGGAGACGATGCCGGTACGTCCGTGGAGACCACGCTCTGCGCGACCTGTTCTTCGGTAGTGGACGCGGGTGGCACCACGGCCGGGGGGGGCGCACCCGCATGGGATCCCGTGGTAGCAGGATCATGCGCCGCTGGAACATCCTGTGCCCCGGTCAGGGTATCCGCACCCGCAGCGGACTGGCGCTCAGCCCCCTGCAAGCTGCGGGCCTCAGCCAGCAAGGGTTCCACACGGCGCGCGCGCTGCTCCATGGCCATGATCGCCGTGCCGCGCTCGGGCGTGAGCCCCTGCAAGATGGTGGCCGCCTGCGACGCGTTCGCCTTCGCGGCCATGTCGAGGCGCGCGGCCACGCGGACGAGCGAATCCGAGCGCTGGTTGAGCCGCACGGCCTGATCCGAGAACAGACGGGCCCGTTCCATCCGCTCGGGCGTCGGCGCCGCGCCTCCAGGGTCCGTGCTGGCCAGGATGGCCGTGCTCTGGCCCAGCAGGGTATCCGCCAGGGCCTTCGATGCGGCGGCCTGCTCGTTGGCGCGCACGGCCTCGTCCTGCTGGGCAAGCGCCTTCGCACGTGCCTGGAAGTAGCGGCTTCGATCCTCATCGTTCAGAATGAGCACCATATCCTCGTCGCCGAGGTAGTAAAAGCGCATCAGTCTCTCGCGGAAGTCCTGCTCATCCTTGGCCAGCGCGGCCTCGCGTTCAAGCCGGTCCGCATCCTCGTCAGCCGCCAATGCGGCCCGGTGCAGCGAATCGGAGAGCGCGCTGAGGCGCAGGGCCTCGCGTTCGAGGCCGGCACGGTCGCCGCGCCGGGCCTGTGGAATGCTGTCCCGGAAGGTACTCGCGCGATCGGCCGCGGACAGGGAGGCCGCCTCGAGTTCAGCGGCCTTCGCACGCGCATCACGCGATGCCGCGCTGCTGATGGATCCATCCGCTGTGGAAGCCGGAGCGGCGGCCGTGCCCCCGGCCGGAGTTCCCGTTACGCCTGTGGGAACTTGCCCGGGCGGTACCGCACTCGACGCGGGCGCGCTCCCTGGCGCGGGATCCTCCTCGATCCCTTCGGCCACCGGCGGTGCTTCCGGCGGCGCTCCGAACATGCGCTCCTCCACCTGCTCATAACTGATGCGCTCGCCACGCTGGAAATCCCTCCGCTGCATGTAGCCGCGCACGGTCTGTGCACGGTCCATCAGGCGCAGCGCGGTGAGTTCCTCCGCATAAGCGTTGCGGTAGAGGCTGTCACGCGTAACGACGGTCTCGATCCGGCCGGCCTCCTTGCGCTTGGCGGCAGCGGCGTCCATCGCGCGCGCGGCCTCCTGCTCGAATGAGGAGGCCAACTGGGCCATCGGTTCTGACGGCGCCAGCCCCTTGGCGTTGTTGAGCGCCGTAAGCACCGTAACGCTGTCCTGCGCTTCCTTGTACTCCGACCTCGTGATGAATTCCATGCGCTGACCGATCTCCATGCGCAGCACCATGTGCTGGTCGATCAGCTTGTCCGTGCGGTCGCGCAGCCGCGTGAAGTCCCGCCCCACGGGCATGCCCTCCAGCACGGTCTCCAGGGAATCGATCCTCTCCTCCAGCCCTGTGAGCATGTCCATGTCGCGGTCGCGGTCGCGGATGGCCGTGCTGAAGCCCTTCTCCGTGGAGCGGTGGTCCATCGTGCTGGAATAGACCAGTTCGGGTTCGGTGCGGACATGGACATAGTCGTCGTTGTGCGGTGTCGGGCTCGCGACGATGATGTTCTCCGCCACTGCGCCCGGCGATGCGGGGTCCATCACCCCGTCCAGCAGCATTGCGTCCTCCTCCCGGCGGTATTCGGTGGCCTCGTAGCGCTGCCCCGCGTTCGCGAGTTCCTCGTCGGCCGCGCGGATATGCTCCTCTTTCAGCGCGCGCAGGCGGTCCACCCGGGCGAGTACCCCGGCCTTGCCGGTGGTGTCGCGCTCCAGCCGTGCCAACTGACGGTCCGTTTCGGCGCCGATGCTGTCCACCAGCATCAGCTCAAGCCCGTGCAGGGCGGCGGCCCGCTCTCCGGCGTCGTTGGTATCGCGGAGCAGTCGCTCGCGGCCCGTTGCGTAGTCGGGATGGATACGGGCGATCAGCACGTCCTCGCGCTCGCGCGCATCGAAGACGAGGGGCGCACGCTGCGGGACGGCCATGGCATCCGATACCTCTGTCCGTGTATCCGTGGCGGTGGTCCCCACCGGTTGCCCGCCAGCGTCCATGCTGTCGTTCGGCGCGGTGGTCCCGGCCTGGTCCCCACTCGGGGCCTGCGCGGCGGCCTCGGCCAGGGCGGCGGCGCGCATGGCCTGTTCCAGATCCGCGATGCGGGCATCCAGGCTGTCGCGGCGCTGGCGGTCGCGCTCGGCGCCCCGCATCTGCTTCAACTCGGCCAGTTCGTTGGCCTGCACGAAGGCGACCTCCTCGGGTGTGGGCACATCCACCTCTTCGGTGATGGCGCCCTCCTCACGGCCGTTCCCCACTTCCCTCCCGGTGCCGCTCCCGGCCCCGTCGGCAGCAGAACTCACAGGCGCCCCTCGCGTTGTCGCGACATCATCCGCTCCAGGGGAAACCGCGCGCTGGTCCCCACCCGATGTGGCCAGTGCCTCGGTCCGCGCTCCCGCATTGTCCCCGGTGGACGTACCGCTGACAGGAGGTTGCAGACCAGTGCCGGCTGCCCCATCGCTCGTGGTCCGCTGCGCTGAAGCAGCTTCCTGTTCGCCGGTATCCGCACCTTGTGTGGAATGCCCGGCCGTATTGCTGGCGGGCGTTTCCGTGGAAGCGGTGGTCCGGGCACCGGCGGCCTGCTGTACATCGGCTCCTGCCTGCTCCCCGATGGAAGCACCCTGCTGGGCATCCGCGCGTTCTTCGGTATCATTTGCCTGTTCATCGCCGGTTGCGGCCCGCCCGCCCGCATCGCCGTCAGCCACTTCCGTGGAGGCGGTGGTCCGTGCCCCGGCGTTGGCGGCATCCGCTCCGGCCGCATCACCCGTGTTGCCGACCAACGCGAGGATGTCGCCACCGGAACCGTCATCGTTCAGCGTTACGGGCGTGTCCCAATCAAAGGTGCGACGCTCCAGTTCGCTCGCGGCCATGTTGGAACCGCCATCGAACCGCTCGTCCAACTCGATGGCGCCGATGCGCGGGCCGGTGCCTGCTATCTGCTGCGCGAGTTGGGATCTTTTGTCCGCCGGGTACGGGTCCGTGGCCAGGTTGTCGGTCTCCAGTTTCCTGGCCAGTGCGGCCTGGCCACGGGCGTTGACGGTCTCTTGCTCAACGGCGCGCGCTTTCGCCAACGCCCGATCGTTCTCCGCGCGCAGGGCGTCCAGTTGGGCCTCCAGTCCGGCGCGGTCGCGGGCGAGTTCCTCCCGCTTGCCGCCTTTGGCCTCGGCCTCTTCGCGTTTGATGCGCCCGATACGGTCCGCCAGATCGTTCTCTTCATTGCGGGCGCTGTGCGCACGGGCGATCTGAGCGGCGGACTCCTTCTCGCGCTGCGTGGCCTGGCGCCGCATCTTCTCTGCGGGGGTGATGCTCCCGTCCGGCGCGTTCTTCTCGTCCATACGGGTGCGCAACCGGGTCAGATCGGCCACCATCGCGTCCTCGTTGGTACCGGCCAGGGCGGCTTGCAGGGACTTGTGGAGCGCACCGGCGGTGGCCGCGCGGGTCCGCGTGTCCCTGGCCTCGGTGGCCAGTGCCTCACCCGCATGCAGGGCCGCGGTGGCACGCTGGTGGGCTGCGCGGGCATTGGCGCGATACCGGCCCGCCTGGATCATCAGCGCGTTCTTCTTCGTGTCGTCGGTGGCCATGTTGGCCTGGGCCACAAACTGACCGGCCTTGGCGGTGAGGGCATCGGCCACGGCGGCGTTCTTCTCGGCGATATGGTACGCGGCGGCCGAGCGCTGGTCCATCGCATCGGCCGAACGGGTCAGGTCCGCGGCATCGTCCCCCGCCATCCGGAGAGCATCGTTCCGAGTGACATCCCCCGCGAAACCTGCCCGTGTAAGAGGATCCCCTGCCGGGGCCTGGGCGGCGGCGGGCTCTTCCTGGGCGGCCACGGTGCCGCCCACATCGAGCCGGGCGCGGCGCTTGATCTCCTCCAGGGCCAACGCGATCATGTCCTCTTCCAACGGCTCGTCGAAGTAGTTGCGGATCACCAACTTCTCGCCACCCTGGTCCTCCAGGCTCAGTTCCTGCCGATAGGCGCGTGGCCCATCGCTGCGCGGCAATTCCACCATGCCGGCGTGCGTCTTGCCGCCAGGCCCCGCCTCCACCAGGAAGCGGTATTTGCCGCTGCGTGGCAAGGAGAGCACGTAGTTGCCGTTGAGGTCGGTGCGGGCCTCGGTCACGGGTTGCTGGGTAAGAACGTCCACAACCGTGATGTGCGCTTTGCGGTCCTTGGGATCGAACTGGGACGCGAATGTTCCCTTCAGCACGGTCAGGTTCACTGGTGCCTGGGCGGTGTTCACACGGTACACGTTCAGGGTGCCCTGCTGGCTCGAGCGGCCACTGGCGAAGCAGGCCTCCTTCCCTTCCGGGTCGGTCAGGTAGAGCAGTTCGTCGTCGGGCGTGTTCACCGCGAAGTCCATGTTCTCCGGCGCGCCGAAGACGTCGAGCCCTTTGTCATAGGAGCTCTTGAACACGTCGTAGCCGCCCATGCTGTTGTGGCCCTTGCTGCAGAAGTAGAAGCTCTTGCCGTCGGGGGCCATGAAGGGAAAATCATCGTCCTGATCGGTATTGATGTATCCGGCCAGTTTCACCGGCGTGGCGAAGTTCCCGTTGGGCATCAGCTCGGTACGGTAGATGTCGCGGCCCGTGCCGCCCTTGCCGTAGCTGGCGAAATAGATGGGGCCGCCCTTGTCCGGCAGGTAGACGAGCGATACGTCCCCGCTCTTCTTGTCGGCCGTGCTCTTCAATTCTTCGGGCGTCACCACGATCTTGCCACCGATGCTGCCCAGGTCGTAGAACCGGAAGAACTCCGCTTCATCCACCTCCACCTTGTTGCGCACCTCGATGTCCTTGATGTTGTTGAGCAGTTCCTTCCCGTTGCGGCACTGCAGCTCCAACGCGTCCACGGGGTGCTCGGCCAGGGTCTTCTTGTCGGCGGTGCCCCGATAGCGCTCATAGGCCTCGAGCGCTGCGGCGAACTGGTAGGTCAGGTGATAGGCGCGACCGTAATAGTACCAGGCCTGCGCGGGCACGGTTGGGCCGGTGACGGCGTACTTGAGGAAGCCGATGGCCTTCTCCTTGTCCCCACGGCCGTGGACGATGCAGGTGCCGAGGCGGTAGTTGAGGTCGTGGTCGGCCGGGGTCAGGCTCACCAACTGGGTGTACAGCGGCAGGGCATCGGCGAATTTCCCCTTGGTGAAGAGGGCGTCGGCCTCCGCACGCGTGCCGCTGCCCTGGGCCCGGATGACCAAGGGCAGGAGCAACAAGACCGCTATGCCCGCGAGCCGGGTCATTCCGCCATCCCGCAACGCGGCGGGAAGCGGGACCTTTGAACCCATCGATAGCACGGATGGTTTCATGGGCTCAATCCGTGACTTGGTCGCAAGCGTTGTTCTTCGCCGCGCATGAGCCGGCCGATGTTGGCGCGGTGCGTCCAAAAGACCAGGGCGCAGATCACCAGCGAGAAGCCCTGGAACACGAAATGGTCCTCTTGGGCCAGCACGAATGCCGCCACGGGAAAGACCAGCGCGGCGCAAAGGGAACTGAGGGAGACGTACCGCGACAGCAGGAAAACGAGCAGGAAGACCCCGAGACAGATCAGGGCAATGCCCCGGTGCATGGCCAGGATGCCACCGAACGAGGTAGCCACTCCTTTCCCGCCCCGGAACCCGGCGAACACGGGGTACAGGTGGCCGATCACCGCTGCCAAGGCCAAGCCCACGCGCAGCCAGGCGAAGTCGGCGGAATCGTTCTCCAGGCCGCTCCACCACGCCAGCACGCGCACAGGCGCGAAGCCCTTGAGCATATCGATGAGCAGCACGGGCACGCCCGCCCTGGCCCCCAGCACGCGGAAGGTGTTCGTGGCCCCGGCGTTCCTGCTTCCGTGGTCACGCACATCAACGCCATAGAACACCTTGCCCCACCACACGCTGGTGGGGATGCTGCCGCACAGGTAGCTCAAAGCCATGGCGATGATCGCGTACACCCAATGCGCGTCCATGGTTCAATGGGCCGGGGCCTTCATTGGCCCGTTCTGGAATGTTTCTGGGAACTTCATCTTCCGCAAAGAAAGGACGGCTCCCGGATGGACCGGACCGGCCGGGGACCAGTTGCTGACAAACGGGCCGCCCACCTTACGCCTTGCGCACGTAGATGGACTTGAGGGCCATCGCCCCGAAACCGTCGATCCGGCAGTCGATGTCATGGTCGCCACCGGTGAGCTTGATGTTCTTCACCTTGGTACCGGCCTTCACGGGTTTGGGAGCCCCTTTCACGGGCAGATCCTTGACCACCACCACATCGTCACCATCCTGCAGGATGTTCCCGTTGGCATCCTTGATCGCATCGGCTGCTGCTTCTACGGCTTCCTGAGCGGCCACCTCCTCGGGGTTCCACTCATGGCCGCATTCGGCGCACATCTGTGAAGTGCCCGTGGGATACGTTATGGCGGAGCGGCAGCTCGGGCAGGCGGGCATATCGGTCATGTTCGTTGGGGGGCAGGGCGGCGAAGCTACCCATTCGGGCCGCGGTGCCCGATCGCGCGATCATGTGCATCTTCGTGGCGGCCTGCCGGAACGGATCCAGCGGGCAAGCAGACCGCAACACCCCGCCGAAGGCTTCGGCGAACGCCTATGAAAAGATCGATCCGCCCCGCCGACAGCAAAACGGAGGGCACCCCTTACACCCCGGCCGTAGAGGCCAACGGCTTCGTGTTCGTGAGCGGCCAGATCGCCAGCGTGGAAGGCACGCGGCAGCTGCGCACCGACAGCATCACTGAGGAAACGAAGACCGTGATGGACAACATCGGGAAGATCCTTGAGGCCGCCGGGCTCGGGCACGACGACATCGTGAAATGCACGATCTATGTCCGCAACCTGCAGTTCTATGCCGAGGTGAGCCGTGTGTACCTCACGTACTTCAAGGGCGATCCCCCGGCGCGCGAAACATTCAGCGTGGCCGAGATCCCGCGCGGGGTGAACATCATGATCAGCGCGATCGCCGCGCGGAGCTGAGCCCCCTCACTCCACCCCTTCCCACTCGAAGGCCCTGTACGCCGCGCGGTGCAGGATGCTCGCATGCGTCTCGTACGGGAAGTCCTCGTAGGCCCAGCGGAACGGGGGGTGCGTGGTCTTGAGGGCCGCCACCAATTTGGCCACGGGCCCGCGCATCATGTCGTCGTTGTTCGCCATGGCGATGAACACGGTCTCGGCGTCGCCGCCATGCAGCTGTGCCCAGGCCGCCGCGCGTCCGCCCAACGAGCCGTCGTCCCACCACAGGCTGGGGCTCACCATGATCCAGGTATCGAACAACTCGGGCCGCTCGATGAGCGCCTGCGTGGCCAGCAGACCGCCCAGCGACTGGCCGACGAGTGTGCGGCGAGCGTTCGTACGGTAGTGCGCGTCCACGAAGGGCAGCAGTTCCCCAGCGATGAAGCGGAGGAAGTCCGCCGAACCGCCGCTGTTGGGCACCCACACCTTGTCGCTGTCGTTGCGCGTGGGGTACGTGAGATCGTGCCCGCGGTCCACATTGCCGATGCCCACCACGATGCTGGGCGGCATCAGCGCGTAGGTGGCCATGAATTGTACCAGTCCGGCGATGTGGACGAAATCCTCGTCGGCCGAGCCGTCCAGCAGGTAGATGACGGGGTACCTCGTGCTGCTGTCCGGCGAGAAGCCCGGCGGCAGGGCCACGTTGATGGTGCGGTCCTGGCCCAGGATGGCCGAATGCAGGGTACGTGTTTCCCCGAAGGTGAAGGGGCGCGCGGCAGTGCTGTCCACCGCTGGTACTGGCGCCGTTCCGGGATCCACGACCGCGGGCCGTTCACAGGCGGTGAGCAGGGCGGCGGCCAGAAGGCCCAGAAGGTGATGCTTGCCGGACATTGGCGGTGTTTGGCCAAAGGTGCGGAACATCGGCGATCGTCCGACCTTGGCACCCCTCTCCCACCCGATGATCCGCCCCTTGCCCGCAGAGGACTGGCTGAACGGGAACATGCCCATCCTGGACGTGCGCTCGCCCAGCGAGTTCGCGCGCGGGCACATCCCCGGCGCGGTGAACATACCGCTCTTCGATGATGCCGAACGGGCCGTCGTAGGCACCTTGTACAAGCAGCAGGGCCGCGATACCGCCGTGCTGGAAGGCCTGCGCATCGTCGGGCCGAAACTGGCGCCCATCGTGGAGCAAGCGAACGCGCTGGCACGGGACGGGAGGATACGGGTACACTGCTGGCGCGGCGGCGAACGCAGCGGCAGCACGGCCTGGCTGCTGGACAAAGCCGGCTTCGCGGAGGTGCGCACCCTGAAGGGCGGCTACAAGGCCTTCCGCCACCACGTGCTCGGCTCGTTCAGGGCACCGGTAGCTTTATGTGTGCTGGGCGGCTTCACCGGCACGGGCAAGACCGAAACGCTCGGCCACCTGCGCGCGCTGGGCGAGCAGACGATCGACCTGGAGGCGCTGGCGCACCACAAGGGTTCGGCCTTCGGCGCGCTGGGTGAAAAACCACAGCCCACCACCGAGCACTTCGAGAACCTGCTCTGGGCCGCGCTGCGCGGGCTGGACACGCGGCGCCCCGTGTGGGTGGAGGACGAGAGCCTGATGATCGGCCACGCGCGCATCCCCGACGACCTCTTCCACCAGATACGCACCGCCACCCTCTACTTCGCCGATATGCCCGTTGAGCAGCGCGCCGGCCGCTTGGTGAAAGACTATGGCGGCTTCCCCAAGGAACAACTGGCCGAAGCCACCCGGCGCATCGAGAAGCGCCTGGGCCCACAGCATTGCAAGGCCGCGCTGGAGGCCCTGGACCGGGGCGACCTGCTCTCCGTGGCCCTCATCACCTTGCGCTGGTACGACAAGGCCTACCTGCGCGGGACACAGGAACGTGATCCGCAACGCGTGGTGCGGTTGCCCGCCAGCGCGGACGATCTTCACGGCCTCGCCCAACGCCTGAAGGAACATGCAGCAGCCCACTGAGCCCGTCCGCCTCACCGCCTTCAGCCACGGCGCGGGCTGCGGCTGCAAGATCGCGCCCGCCGAACTGGAAAAGATCCTGCGCAGCGAGCAGCCCGCCCCGTCCGACCCGCGCCTGCTGGTGGGCTACGGCACGCGCGACGACGCCGCCGTGTACGCCCTCGATGAGGACCGTTGTCTCATCAGCACCACCGACTTCTTCTCCCCCATCGTGGACGACGCCTTCGACTTCGGGCGCATCGCCGCCGTGAACGCGCTGAGCGACGTGTACGCCATGGGCGGCACGCCCCTGCTGGCCGTGGCCGTCCTGGGCTGGCCCATCGAGAAGCTGGGACCCGAGCTGGCGCGGCAGGTGGTTGAGGGCGGCCGCCGTGCCTGCCACGATGCCGGTATCGTTCTCGCGGGCGGCCACAGCATCGACGCGCCCGAGCCCTTCTTCGGCCTGGCCGTTACCGGCGAGGTGCGGCGCCCGCACCTCAAGCGCAACGACACGGCACGCGCGGGCGACATGCTTTACCTCACCAAGCCGCTGGGCGTGGGCATCCTGAGCACCGCGCTGAAACGCGGCCAACTGCCCGAGGCCGGAGCCACCATCGCCCGCGACCTGATGACACGGCTGAACAGCGCAGGTACCGCGCTCGGACAGCTGGAGTGCGTGCATGCGCTCACCGACGTCACCGGCTTCGGGCTGCTGGGGCATCTGCTCGAAGTGTGCCGGGGCAGCGGGCTGCGCGCCACCTTGCGCTACGCGGACGTGCCGAAGATCCCCGAGGCGCTGATCCGCTTGGCCGCGGGCCACTATGCGGACGGCGGCCTGCGCAACTGGAAAAGCTATGCTTCGGAAGTGAGTGGCGCCTCTTCCATGGAGCGCATGCTGCTGTTGAGCGACCCGCAGACCAGCGGCGGCCTGCTCATCGCCTGCGGGCCGGATGGCACGAGCGATGTCGAAGCCGTTCTGCGCGAAGCCGGCATCGCAGCCACCCCGATCGGGGAACTGCACGGGCCGGGCGAAGGGCCCAAGGTGATGGTGGAATAGCACCGGGCCATCGCGCCGGGCACTAACGGCGGAAGTGGCCCGTTATCTTGGCCGCCCGCCGTTCCGGTGGGGAATGAACCTTTGATGCGCGCGCTCCTCGGCCTTCTGCTCCTGCTCTCGTGCTTGTCCGCCGCCGCGCAGAACGCCATCCTTCACGGCACCGTGCGCGATGAGAGCGGTGCCGTGATGCCCGGTGTATCGGTGAGCGTGCCGGGGCCCAAGACCGCCAGCGGCACCACCGATGACCATGGCCGCTACGAGATCGGCGTGCCGCCGGAGAACCTGGAGGAAGGCACCGTCACCGTGCGCTTCGTCTTCCTGAAGGATGTGGCCCAGCGCGACATCACGCTGCTACCGGGCGAGCGCAAGGAACTCGACATCGCCATGAGCGCCAAGTCGTTGCCCATCGTGCAGGTGACCAAGGAGGACCTGCGCGACCGCAGCGCCATCGACAAGATCGACGCGCGGGTAACGCGCTTCATGCCCAACCCGCTGGGTGATGTGAACAGCCTGCTGCAAGGGCGCCTCGGGGTGGTGACGCGCAACGAACTGAGCAGCGGCTACAGCGTGCGGGGCGGCAATTTCGACGAGAACCTCGTGTACGTGAACGACATCGAGGTGTACCGCCCCTTCTTGGTGCGCGCCGGGCAACAGGAGGGCCTCAGTTTCCCCAACCCGGACATGATCGAGAAGATCCACTTCAGCGCGGGCGGCTTCGAGGCGCGCTACGGCGACAAGCTGAGCAGCGTGCTTGACATCACCTACAAGCGACCGCGCGAGTTCAGCGGCACGGCCTCGGCCAGCTTCATGGGCGGCTCGCTCAGCATCGCGAACCCCATGGCCAAGCGCCGCCTGCGCCAGGTCACCGGTTTCCGGTACCGCACGTTGAACGCCGTGCTGAAGGGCCTGGACACTCAGGGCGACTACACGCCCGTGTACACCGACCTGCAGAGCTACTGGACGTATGACGCGAGCGAGAAGGTGGAGATCGGCTTCCTCGGCGTATACAGCCGCAACAAGTACGATGTGATCCCGCGCGACCGGGAGACCGAGCTCGGCAACTTCAACCAGGCGCTGCGCTTCAACGTGTACTTCGAGGGGCAGGAGAAAACGTCATACGAGACCTTCTTCGGCGCGCTGAACGTGAACGTGAAGCCCCGCAAGGAGATGCTGCTGAAGTTCACCGCCAGCGCCTTCCGCACGTACGAGACCGAGCGCTTCGACATCCTGGGCCAGTACCGGCTGAGCGAGCTGGACCGCGACCTCGGCAGCGACAACTTCGGGCAGCCCATCAAAGTACTGGGCGTAGGCACTTACCTGGACCACGCGCGCAACGACCTGCGGGCCACGGTGTACACGGCCACGCACAAGGGTACCCTGCACACGCTGCGCACCGCCACGCGCCACCACGAATGGCAATGGGGCCTGGAGGCCCGCGCCGAACGGATACAGGACCGGCTGAACGAATGGTACCTGCTGGACAGTGCGGACTACTCCATCCCCTACACCGCCGACCCCGAACGGCTGGAACTGCGCAGCAGCGTGCGCAGCCGGGTGGACCTGCAGAGCGTACGCTCCAGCGCCTACGTGCAGCACGCCTGGGAATGGCACGGCGTCAAGGGCAGCGACTGGTCGCTCGTGGCCGGTGCACGCGCGCAGAACTGGACCTACAACGGCCAGACCATCGTGAGCCCCCGCCTGCGCGCCGCCTGGCACCCCGGCTGGAAAAAGATCACCGCCGATGGGGATACCGTGGAGAAGGACTTCAGCTTCTGGTTCGCCACCGGGCTCTACCAGCAAGCGCCCTTCTACCGCGAACTGCGCGACATGAACGGCGTGCTCAACCCCGAGTTGCGCGCCCAGCGGAGCATCCACTTCATCCTCGGCGGCGACCGCCAGTTCAACATGTGGGACCGCCCCTTCAAGTGGAGCACCGAGCTCTACTACAAGATCCTGGACGACCTGATCCCCTACGAGCTGGACAACGTGCGCATCCGCTACTACGCGAAGAACAACGCCAAGGGCTATGCGATGGGCATCGACACCAAGCTCAACGGTGAGTTCATCCCGGGCATCGAATCGTGGATGGCCCTGTCGGTGATGAAGACGGCCGAGGACATCCTGGACGACCAGTACTACGAGCGCTACAACAGCGACGGCGAGGTCATCGTGCCGGGCTACACCTTCAACAACGTGGCCGTGGACAGCACGCTGGTGCAGCCCGGATACATACCGCGCCCCGCCGATCAGCGGGTGAGCTTCGCGCTGTTCTTCCAGGACGAGATGCCGGGGGCGCCCACCTTCAAGGTGCATGTGAGCCTCAACTTCGGCACGGGCCTCCCCTATGGCCCGCCCAACAACTCGCGCTACGAGGACATCCTGCGCGGCCCGCTCTACCGCCGCGTGGACATCGGCTTCAGCAAACAGTTGCTGGGCGCGCGCGGGCAGGAGAAGAAGGGCTTCCTGCGCCATATCGATGACGCATGGGTGACGCTGGAGGTCTTCAACCTGATCAACCTGAACAACACGATCGACTACAGCTGGGTGCAGGACGTGGGCGGGCGCTATTACGGCATACCGGAGTTCCTCACGCCGCGCCGCTTCAACCTGAAGCTGATCACCTGGTTCTGAGCCGCCCCGGAACGATCACCGAAGAACGGGATCCGTGCGCGCTGGCCCGTCAGTGCTGATCGTAGTCGATGACCACACGCGCGCTGCGCGGACGGGCCTGGCAGGTGAGCACGTAGCCATCGGCCACCTCGTCGTCCGTAAGGGCGTAGTTCATGTCCATCTCCACCTTGCCCTCCAGCACGCGGGCCTTGCAGGTGCAGCACACAGCGCCCTTGCAGGCGTAGGGCACGTCGAGCCCGGCGTCCAGCGCGGCGTCCAGCACGGGATCACCCTTGGGCCCGATCTCCAGTTCGTGCTCCCGGCCATCAAGGATCACTTTCACGCGGGATACGCCCGGTGCGCCGGGAGAGGGCTCGGCGGCCGGCTTCTTCGCCGCGTCGGCCACGGGCGTGGTGAAGAGCTCGATGTGGATGCGCTTCTTGTCCGCGCCCATCTTCTCCAGCGCCTCGCTCACGTTCACCATCATCTGCTCGGGGCCGCAGATGAAGAACTCCTTGTCGCGGGTCAGGTCGGTAACGAAACGGCCGAGCAACTCACGGGCCTTGTCGCCGGTGATACGCCCGTTGAACAGCCGGTCCTCGTCCACACCCTTCGTTAGGATGTGGTGTACGTCCAGGCGGTCCGCCCAATGCGCCTTCAGCTCGGCCAGCCGCTCGCAGAACAAGATGCGGTCCACATCGGTGTTGCCGTAGAAAAGCGTGAAACGGCTCCTGGGCTCGCTGCGCAGCACGGTCTTCAGGATGCTGAGGATGGGCGTGATGCCGCTGCCCGCCGCGAAGGCCACGTAATGCTTCGCATGGGCCGGATCCAGCGCCGTGGTGAAGTTGCCCATGGGCGTCATCACGTCCAGCGTCATGCCCGGCTTCAGCTTCTCCACCAGCTGTGTGCTCGCGCGGCCACCGGCCACTTTCTTCACCGCGATACGGATGCTCTCCCTGTCCAGCGGACTGCTGCAGATGCTGTAGCTGCGCCGCAGTTCCTCGCCGTTCACCGTGAGCTTGAGGGTGAGGTATTGGCCATGCACGAAACCGAACTCTTCGCGCAGCTCCGCAGGGATGTTGAAGCTGACCACGATGGCGTCCGCCGTTTCCTGTTTCACATCGGCTACCTGGAGGGAATGGAAGCGGGCCATGCGTGCGGGTGCTGGATTCATCAGGGCCGCGAAAATAGCCGGGCACCGCGAGCGACATGCCCGCGATGGCTGCCAATGGTCAGTCCGAGGGATGCGGTCCTCCCCTATTTTCGCGACGTTCAACCCGCACACATGGACAACACGCAATTGGAGCTGGGCTTCCAGGCCAAGGTGGACGCCGAGCAGAAGATCGAGCCCAAGGACTGGATGCCCGACGCCTATCGCAAAACGCTCGTGCGGCAGATCAGCCAGCACGCGCACAGCGAAGTGGTGGGCATGCTACCCGAAGGCAACTGGATCACCCGCGCCCCCAGCCTGAAGCGCAAGGCCATCCTGCTGGCCAAGGTGCAGGACGAAGCCGGCCACGGCCTCTACCTCTACAGCGCCTGCGAAACACTGGGCACCAGCCGCGAGAAGACCATCGATGATCTGCTGAGCGGCAAGGCCAAGTACAGCAGCATCTTCAACTACCCCACCCTCACCTGGGCCGACATCGGCGCCGTGGGCTGGCTGGTGGACGGCGCGGCCATCATGAACCAGGTGATGCTCTGCCGCACCAGCTACGGCCCCTACGCCCGCGCCATGGTGCGCATCTGCAAGGAGGAGAGCTTCCACCAGCGCCAGGGCTACGAGATCATGAGCGTGCTGGCCAAGGGCACCCCGGAACAGAAGGAGATGGCGCAGGACGCGCTGAACCGCTGGTGGTGGCCCAGCTTGATGATGTTCGGGCCCAGCGACGCCAACAGCCCCAACAGCGCCCAGAGCATGCAGTGGAAGATCAAGCGGCAGAGCAATGACGAGCTGCGGCAGATCTTCATCGACCGCACCGTGCAACAGGCCGAGGTGATCGGCCTCACCATCCCCGACCCCGCGCTGAAGTGGAACGAGAACACCAAGCACTACGACTGGGGCGAGATCGACTGGACCGAATTCAACAACGTGGTGGCCGGCAACGGGCCCTGCAACAAGGAACGGCTGGCCGCCCGCAACAAGGCCCACGCCGATGGCGCCTGGGTGCGCGAAGCCGCCATGGCCCACGCCGCCAAGAAGGCGAAGAAGCAAGCAGCATGAACCGGAGTAGCGAGTGACGAGTAGAGAGTGGCGAGTGACCCGAAGTGGTCAGCACGCTGCCACTCGTCACTCGTCACTCGCCACTCGCCACTCCACAAGAATGAGCGACAACCCCAACAACTGGCCCCTCTGGGAGATCTTCATCCAGAGCAAGCGCGGCCTGGACCACAAGCACGTGGG
>Ga0138256_10000688_pt1 | contig 36312 bp, 65 predicted proteins | sample KNB2016incub_MG_FD_105486 | JGI IMG/M metagenome (GOLD analysis project Ga0138256, IMG submission 105486) | Active sludge microbial communities from wastewater in Klosterneuburg, Austria - KNB2014incub_MG | ecosystem: Engineered > WWTP > Activated sludge > Unclassified | place: Austria... | reverse complement strand
CTTTCCGTATTGTGCTTTATATTCTAATTTCTTTGCACGAACTAAATGACGAAACTTAGGAAGCTCGGTTTCAGAAAACTCCTCCTCCGGAAACCCAGATGCCTCATTCTCATATTCCGTATATTCCTCGTTCTCCAACTCCTGCTCGCCATCCGCCCCATAGTGGAGTCCAAGTGGCACAAATTCGTTTTTCGTTCCGTATATCATTTTAACTAGTTATTATATTTATAATATGCGCCAACTCCTAGAGCGAGTAAAAGCCCAACTAAAACAAATCCTTTTTTTGACTTAGCTTTATTTACAGCTTCCTCTGGGCCACTTTCCGATCCGCCCCCTCCTCCGCCACTACCCCTTGCAGATTCCTCCGAAAACGGAGTGTTTACCATGTTGGGCGTGTTTGTTACATATCTCGGCATCGAAATATCAGGGATATATAAGCCAACTGGTAGTGTACTTACCAAGATAGTCCTCGGAGATGTCTCCGTAGACTGTGTTGATGTTTTTGGTGCCGAAGTTACCGACGTCGTTGTTTCCGATGCCGTACTCGTTGTTGATGTAGGCGTTGTAGATGCCGACGTTAGCGTAGAGCTTGTTGGCGTCGTTACTGTGTCCGTTCCCGGTGCCGGCGTAACCGAATCCGTAGCATCAGCATACTTAAAGCCATTACGTCTTTGTGCCGATACAATTTTGTCAAATACTCCTGTTGCGTAAATATTCATTGTCTTAATTTTTTAGTTTCCTTTTCGGAGCCACTCCTCGCGAGCAGCATCGTGTTTTTGTTGTTCTGTTAATTCAGAAACAGAAATGTCCATTGCCGGAGCATCTGGCTGTTTCTCTTGTTTCGGCGCATAAACCTGCCCAGGCTTACGTCCCGCCTTCTTCTTTACCGTTCCGTCCTTGTTCTTTTTAACCGTAGGTTTCTTTGCCATATTACTTAGCTTTTGTTATACATATAAACTCCAGTCCCAATCAAGGAAAGAGCAAAAAAAAACACTATTATCTTTCCTGAGTTATTCTTAAGGGCATCCTTTAATAAAGTATAACTATATGTTTGTAAATCATTAAGTCTATTCATCCACCCATCCGTATAAACCCCTTGAGGTTTAGCGGAAGTTACAGGATTAGAGTCTGTGCCTTTAAGAGAAAGTAAGAATTGTTTTTTCTGTTCCACCAGTTCATCAAATATCTTTTTCTCCCCGTCCTTTGCTACTAAATTATTTAAATTCGTAGCCAAATCTCCAAAGTTATTACGAGTCCATGTTATTCCTTTTGATTTTAGGTATCTTTCCATTCTTGGTTGCCATGCCAACCCACTCCCCCAAACCCATGAGAACATTACATTCGCAACAGCCTGACTTTTATAAGAATCAAGTTTTAATTTATCCCAATACCCAGACTTGGTTATTTTTAACCAAATATCGTGTGGCATGTTTTTCCAATTATCTAGAGTGTCTTGGTAACCATATTTAGATGTCCCGGACTTAAACACAGAGTATGTAATTCCCTTATTTGTGTGCCACCCAGTCTTCCCATCAATCGTATATGGACTTATATTGGCAGGATTTTTCGAGGCAGAATCTGTTGTCGCTCTACTTAAACCGCCCTCCCACTTATAGGTAAAAGGAATTATATATTTAATGTCTGCCATTAGAATTTAATTTTTATACCTCGCTTAGCAAGTATTATGTTAATTTCCTTAACTTCCTCCGTGTCCATCTCCTCTGCTATTGCTCCGGCAAGCGTACCTTTAAAGTTTGGCTCTGGATTTCCTTTTCCAGAACTAACCTCCCGGATGCCATAAGCATTTATCAATTTTAAAACATCAGCATCATTCTTCATGTTTACGAATACCCTGTAAACAGCACTCTCATCTGATTGGTACCCTTCAAAAGCCGAAAATAACTGACTGGCCCATGTGGCATATTGCGAGTCTTTGTACGAAGGCTTAACTCCTTGTCCGGAAAGAACAACTAAATCATCTTTTACTTCATTTTGTTCTTTATAGTCGCCAGCATGTTTAATTCTGCTTTTTACAGCAGAATAAATGCCCCAACCGATAAGAACCGTAACCCCAGTTCCAATCACCGCAACCACACCCTTTGCCCATCCCGGTAAACCATTAAATGTTTCTCCAGCCGTCATCTCTTAAAATTTTAATGATCCTGCAAAAGCCTTAACATAAGGATTCTGTGGATCTGTTGTTTTTATATTAACCATGTGTCCTCCGCTAGGGGCAGGAGTTGCCCCACCAAACACACCCAAAAGCTGCCCTTTAGCCGCCTTTGTGTAGGGTGTATTTACCGTTGTATATACGTTAGTATTATTTGCTGCCGCATATACAGAAAGCCCCTTTAATACAGACTGTGGCAGGGCGCGAAGTGCCTCGGATACAATCTTCCCGGATACGGATGGTGGTTTTGGCCCACCACTCGGCTGGGTTCCTGTGCCACCATTATTTCCAGAGCCATCCTCCAGATCTCCAGCCACATCAACCACCTTTTTAGTGGTAAGCTTCCATATACCATACCCAAGTAAAAGGGTAATTCCTGCTCCTATTAAAAATCCTCCTGCGTTTTTCATTTTCTTATGACATTAATCCAATGTATGATCCTAAATTTGCTCCAGCCAGCCTTGAGTTTGATACGCCGTCTGCTGATTGTGTTTTTGGAGTTCCCGCAAGAACCTTATTATAGTCTCCTTCGTTTAGCGTATTAAGAACAAAGGTTACATAACCAATATCCTTAAGCGCTGCCCAAGTTTTAACTCCAAAAATCCCATCGGTTGCCACGCTAGTTTTGTTAAACTTAGTCTTTAAAGCCTCTTGCAAAGCCTTAACCTTTTGTCCAGTCATCCCTATTCTTAAAGGAAACTTCTCCTGCGTTGCCTGGATTAAATTTCCAGCCAAATCCTTAACCTGCCCAATATTAATCATCCCTGTTCCAGATCCTGTTGGTGGTTCTGCCGGCGGAACATTCCCTGTGCCGATGGTAGTTGTTTTTGTTCTAGTTGCCGCATATATAGCGACCCCAATCCCAGCAGCAAGAAGAAGTCCTCCTCCTATCAATGCTATTTTTGCTCCTTTTTCCATTATTTTTTTATTTCCTTGTTAAAATTCTTTATATAATCATTTAGCGCATAATACCTCTGCCTGTTTAAATCTGTAGGAGTATTCTTAAACACCTTAAAGATTACATTATAAGCCTCTGCGATAGGATTTCCGTATCCCAAGTAAATCATAATCGCATTTTTATCCGCCTCAAGCTCATCCGATGGATCCACGTTTTTCCAAACGTGAGCGAACTCATGCCATGCCCACATCTTTCTCCCAGGCACTGTATAGTTTTTAAATTGCCCTTTTGCGATCTCCATAACTCTCGTTTCAGAATTAACCCTCAACGGAGTGCGAAGCGGTCTGCCACTATCATCCCTAATAACATCCTTGTAATCAATCCTAAATTTACCATCCGGCGACACGTAGATGCTATTTGTTGCCGATAACACTCCGGCATTTTCAGCAAACTCATCTAGAAACCTCGAGAACTGCGCAACATTCGGATCCATAAGGCCTGCAATTGAAAACGACTGCTTTAGCGCACCGACTTTTGGCTTCTGAATCTGAAAGCTGGTATCTCCAGCAATATTGCCATTAGCCTCATTGTAAACCTCTAGGTTAACACCAAAAGGCATGTTAGGAATCTTTACAATAAACTCATCCTCTCCCTCAATCGTCGGCGCCACATCAAAATAAACCGTATAAGGCTTAGTTGGATGACTTGCCCTACAGACAATCCTCTCCTTTTGCTTAGTGCGAACAGGAATCCTTATTTCCTGATTTGTATGTTTTTTAGGTATCTTAAATGATGCCATTTGTTTTTTGCTTATTTGTAAAGTAAACGTAAGTTCTATATCCCAAATAAATCACCATCCCTCCGATTATCACCCCGCCAATTATTTTTTTAGTTCTGCTTCCAGCATCCTGTACCTTTGCCATCTCTTGTCTTGCCATCTCCTCGGTACCATCTCCGTCCGCAGACTGACTTTTGTCAACAATTCCCTTTTCCTTTGCCCATTTTATCCACTCCTTAAATTGAAGCGGAGTTTTACCCTTTGACTCCAGATACTGTTTATAATTCTTATACAGCTCATTCGCGCTTTTACCGGTAGTGTTGCCGTAGCTACCCTTATGCTCATTAGCTTTTACCTTGCTCATTTCATTTTCTGCGTCTTGCATATATTAGTCATTTACCTTGTTTCCCATCATATAGCCGCCAAGTCCTCCAATTGCTGCACCACCAACCGCCCAAATCATCCTGCTTTTACCAAAGAACGATGCTAAAATAAAACCCCCAACCGCCCCAACTCCAATTCCGGTTAAAGAATAACTAGAGTTGTTCTTTAATTTTTTTGTAAGACTTCTGTTGTAAACAGCTTCTATAGTCTTAGCAATCTTTTCTTTATCTATATTCTTACTCATTATTTAGCCATTGCTCTTACTGCAAAAATTCCAGCAATCAATAATGGAACCGCAATGGCGATGCCTATAATTACCTTAGTGCTTGTTTCCATTCCCCCAATTCCAGTTTGCTGCTGAACCGGGTGAGTGTATTGTTGAATTTGCTGCTGAGATTTGTTTTTCTTTGGCTTGCCAAATAAATCAGAAAGAGATGCCATAATAGACGCAGTACTTTCGGCCATTGATGCGTAGTTTTGAGTTTGAGACCCATCTCCACTCATGTGCTTTTCCGCTCTTCCTATTCCGTTAATCTCCTCTGCCATATAAGTAGCAAACTGCTTACTTTTACCTATAGCGTCTCCAACTTTTCTAATAAGCGACCTAGTCCCAGTTTTTGGTGAAACATTAAACCCGCTCTTGTTTAAATATGTAATCACTACATCCGGCTTTATAACAATAAGTTTTGCTATTTCCGAAAGTACGATGTCGCTCTTCATCTTAGAGTCACCAACACCGTCGGCACTCATAATATTCCCTCTCGTATTGTGCTTTAAGTAAATCATGATTTTGAGTGTGTATGGTGAACTAATAAAGTTATAAAAGTAAGCAATGTCGCAGTCGCCATTATGCCATTGATAAAGGTATCAACCCTCATCTGCTGAAGCATATCCTCGTGTTGTTTTTGCTGCTGCTCTATTGCTAAATCGTTCATTTATATATTCGTGTTAAAACATTACCTCTTTAATAATACCAGGAGACCCATAACTTATTAGCGACTCCCGTCCGGCAACCTCTTGTGTTGCTGAGAATTTGTTTTTCAAATAAAATCTTACCGCCATTGTGCCGGAAAGAACTCTCGAAAGCCTTAATCTTGTAAAGCCATCAAAAATGTACTCTGTAAAATCAACCACCCGATCTGTCTGACTTTGATAAGGGTCTGGAGTAGGTGAAATTGTAAAATCTTTACGTTCCCCATTAGCATTTCTGTGCGTAACAACCATCGGTGTATCTAATTGACCTGCCACTGATGATATTACCATAGTGGCACCAACAATAAATGGCTCATTTTCGCTGTTGGCTAAGACGTTAGCGTATGATATGTTCTGAACAGTGCTTGTGATTGCTATAAAATCGCTTTGACCAAAGTTCGAAACAGTCCTGTTAGCGTAAGAGTCACCAATATCCACGTTTGAAATCGTGGCCCCTCCGGAATTAACAACTTGCACAATATACGGAGCAGATTTACGAAGCTCTGAAGCCCTACTTTCTACAGTAGAGTCTGCATAGAGCCATAAGTCTCTCTGATTTGATGCCTCGCTATTAAAAAACTCCCGGTTGTTCATTGTAGTGAATTAAGTTAAACTTTTGTTGTAAAAAAGGGCTAGACATACAGATGCCAGCCCTTTTTAAAATTAACTTACCGGTTATTATGCACCAAGACCTCCTCGAGACATAAACGGAATCGCCTTAATAATGTTCGGGTTCGCGTAAGTCTGTAAAGCAGGACGTCCAGCCACAATCTGCGAAGCCGCAAATTTGCCTTTTAAGTACAATCGAGCTGTTACAGTTGCCGAACCGTTGATTTGGTTAAAGCGTAAGCGGGTGAAACCATCCATTAAGTACTCGTAGTAGTCTACGATACGATCAGTTTGTTGCTGATACGGGTCAAGGGTTGGACTTAAGATATGATCAAGACGATCTCCACTAGCGTTACGGTGTGTAATCGCTACTGTTTGATCTAATTGACCAGCACTTGTTGAAATCACCATTGTTGCCCCTACGGTAAACGGCTGACTTTCAGACTGGCCTAAAAACTCTAAATAAGACACACCACTTACCGTTGAGGTAATGGTAATGTTAGAGCTTTGACCGAAGTTTGAAGTTGTCCGGTTTGTGTAAGAGTCGCCGATGTCCACGTTTGAAATCGCGGAAGTACAAGCATTCACAATTTGGATGATGTACGGAGCCGCACTGTGTTGTTGCGTTGGAGCCGCTACGCGGTCACCATCACCAGATTGCCATCCGTCGCCAGATTGCCATCCGTCGGCACTTTCCCAGGGTGTTCCCCATCCATCTGCCGAGAACCACTCATTGCGGTTTGCTGGCATGTTTTTTCTGTTGTTTTTCATGTTGTTTTTTTTGTTTTTACAAACAATCTTTCACGTGTTACAAGGATTACAGAATCCGAGATTAACCGATCATAGACTGAAGTTTGTTAGCGGCAACGATTGCTAATGTAGCTGCTACAAATACAGTCGCGCCTAATACTAATGCTTCTTTCATTTTGGTTGTTTTTAATTGTTGGAGCAAAGTTGGGTAAATTGTGGAAAACTATGTGGAAAACTCAGCTATCTCGATGTGAATCTATTAAAATTATTCGTATATTGCACGAAATTAAAAGCAACAAAACGATGTCTAAAGAAAGCAACCCAGAAAAAGCACCCGCCCCCGTTTTACCACGTGGAATGGCGGTTAGAGGGGAGGAAGATGAGCCTCGCCCCGAATCATTACGTAGGTCGGTAACATACCCAGATCAGGAATTTTATCAAGATTTTTATTATCTGTGCTATAAGTTCGGAAAATCATGCAACGAGGTTCATATCGGGTATGCGTCTCAATTTATCGAAGATAATAAGCAATATTTACCAAAAAAGAAAAAGTAAACATGAGAATTTCAGTAATAATGCCCGTGTATTTAGGGGACTATGAGGGAAGAGCAAATAAACCCAATCAAAAGTTCATTAGGGCTGTTGATTCATTTATAAACCAAACCCACAAGGACTCTGAGCTTATAATCGCCTCAGACGGGTGCAAGGATTCTATAAGAATAATTAAATCGTCCTATGCCAAACATCTTAAATCTGGTAGAATTAAGCTTTTAGAACTTCCTAGACATGAGCTTTTTACCGGCGCAGTAAGACAAGCTGCCATAAACGAAGCGGCCGGCGACATACTTTGCAATCTTGATGCTGACGATGAGTTTTTGCCCAATCACCTATATAACTTAAATCTCGTGTTCAATACAAACGAGTATGATTGGGCTTACTTCAATTTATATCGAATATTAGACAACTTGGTTGGCGTTGAGGAGGTTGTTACAACAACGCCAGATATAAACAGCCTATGTACAGCATCTGTTGTATGGAAGCGAGGACTTGATGTAACTTGGGTTGGAGCAGACGGAAAGCAAGACAATAAAGTCTTTAATAAACAACTATTGGAAAAGTATCCGCGAAAGATTAAGATTTATGGAGCAGGATATATAGTACATCATGCAAATTTTAAACTTGCTTAAATGAAACAAGAAGTTAAAGATAAGAAGTGTAATAAGTGCGGAGATGTAAAGCCCATCGATGAGTTTCCAAAAGGGAGGGGTGCTGTTTGTAAGGTTTGTAAACGCCCTATGTGGAGTGCTAAAAGTAAAAAATCCTTTGTGAGGCCAGAGAAAAAAGAAAAGGCTAAAAAATATTACGAGGAAAACAAAGAGAGGGTGAAACAAAAAAGGAGAGAGAGGGAAGACAGAGATAGGGCGAAACTAAGGGCAAAGCAAAAAATATACGAGGATAAAAACAGGTGTAAATTAAACGAGAATCGCAGAAAGAGATATATAGAAAATGCCGACTATAAAACAATGGTTGTTATGCGTAGAAGTATAAAACGATTAATAATGTCCAAGGGATACAAGAGGTTTTATAAGTCTCAGGAGCTGATTGGGTGTTCTGCTGAGTTGTTAAGAAAACACATAAAGTCTTTGTTTACAGAAGGCATGGCATGGGATTTATATGGATACAATGGCATTCATATTGATCATAAGGTTCCTGGAGATGCATTCGACATGAAACATTCAATGCACCAAAAGATGTGCTGTCATTATTTAAACTTAAGGCCGCTATGGAGGAAAGATAATCAAAAGAAAAACAAATATTATAGCGTTTCATTGTTAAACGACTTAATAATAGATTTATTTTCAGTTGGGTTTTTTAAATCAAAAGAGGAGGCTATCGAGTCTCGTCAGCAGATAATTAATAATAGTGTTAAAAAAGGAATTTTAAAATATGACAACCAAACAGAGTATAGAGTACGGGGAGAATCTACTGCGGGAGCAGAGATCTATTCTTGAAAAAATAATTCTTTTACAGGAGAGCAAGGACGACAAGAGAACGCTAGAGTTTCTGCTTGAGTATTTGCGGCTTGACCTTGAGGGTAAGGCAGATGAATCTGAAAAGAAATTGGAAAGATTAAGGAAGCAATACGAGGTTGAGTTTGAGAAGAATTCCTATGTTGTAAATTCTCAGATTGACTGGTTGGTTTCTAATGTATCTGATTGGATAGGCGGGGAGCCAGTCTCTGTCACGGATAGGGTTTCTGATGTGGTAGCCGCATACGAGAAAGAAAAGGCAGGAATGAGCCAAGAGCAGCGCAATGAGATATATTTCGAGCTAAAGAGGCATTATGATTTTTTAACTAAGGTTTATAATCCTAAAGGATAATGAAGCTAAACTTCGATTCAATACCAAAATTCTGCATTAGCCTTAAGAGATGTAAGGAGAGGCGCGATTTGGTTCAGCTAGAGTTTAAGAGGGCTGGGCTTCAGGTTCAGTTCTTTGATGCGGTAGACAGGGATGATGTTGTTTTGCCGGAGCTTTGCGACAAGGAAAACCCATCTAGCGTTCATCCCCATGCTCCCGGTATTTATGCCTGTATGATGTCGCACAGAGAGTTGTATAAAAAAGCATCTAAGCTTGGCCTGCCTGCTATATGTGTTTTTGAAGACGATGTTCGGCTAGCAGATGATTTCATGAACAGGATTAGGTATATCGAAACACTACCATTTGAGTTTGATTTACTTTCTCTTGGTGGGCACTTTTCAAATACAACACCGGGAGCAATTGGTGCCTGCGCAGAAAGAACTGACTTTAATCATATCTTCAGAACATATTCAATGGGTGGGAGCTATGGGTATATAATCACAAGGGAGGTTTATGAGTTTTGTATTAGGAACCTACACTATAACTGGGGAATGGATCAGTTCTTGTCGGATGTAGTTTATAAGAGGTTTGCCTGTTATTCTTTTGTGCCATTTATGGTTGGCTGCCGCCCTTGTAAATCAGAGATTACCGGTGCCTATGGGGAATACGAGAATGTGAAGTGGTATTATCAGCAAGAGAAGATTGCAGATATAACAGAATCTTACGTCACTCCTTACGAAAAATCGCAGGAAACCAACAGAGATCTTACGGACAAGTTTAGAAACGATAATTTAAAAAATGAGCGATAAAATTGATTTAACCGATGTGACTTTCGTGATACCTTTCTATCACGACACGCCAGAACGACTAGAGAATCTGAAGGCCGTGCTGAAATTTATAAATGAGAACTTTGAGACTATGATTTCTATTTCTGAAGTTGGAGACAAGTCTGTGTGGGCAGAGCTAGATATTTCTGGTTGCCACACATTCGAATACAGGGATGACGGTTTGTTTCATAGGACTCGGGTGATTAACGACGGGATTAAACATCCGGGAGTTAGAACTCCTTTTATTGCCATATACGACACGGATGTGATTTTTGATCCGCAGGATGTTTTGCAGGCGGTTAAGTCCTTAAGACTTGGATGCGAGTTCGTGTATCCGTATAATGGAGACTTTGTAGATATAGAGAGGAGCTACATACAGGATGGGGTTATTAAAGAAAGAGAATCTCTAACAAAGGATTCATGTGGTGGAGCGGTTTTTGTGAATCGAGATGCTTATTGGGAAGCTGGTCTTGAGGACGAGAACATTATTAGTTGGGGGCCGGAAGATACCGAACGCAAGGCGAGGATGTTGAAGTTGAAATACACAATGGCCCGATCAACGGGTAAATGTTATCATATAAAACACCCACCTTCTCCAAACAGTGGGCCGAATAAGTACACGCAGCAGAATAATGCAGAGTTTGAGAAGGTTCGGGATATGGAGAAAGACGAATTAATTAATTACATAAATACCTGGGAATGGGCCAAGAGGTAGATATAAACGCTGTAACAGAGGAGAATGAAACGGAGGATGCTATCCTGATGTTCTCTGGGGCTAAAGAGCCTGAGTGGGATGTTTTCCGGCACGATGTGAATTTGCACGTGACGTTTTACGGAAATCCTATTTGTTGGCTAAGACTTAGATTCATGTTTAATCCAATAGAGGGATACGGGATAAGGATTGGCCCACTGCAAATAATTGTTGAAATTTTAAAGTTTACCAAAGTTAAAATAGATAAAACCGATAACAACTAAAAACAAATATGAAGGTTAGAAACATAGTACCAATGATGGCATGGCGCCAAGACTTATTAGCTGGAGTGCTAATCAATCACCAGCCAAAAAGAAAAAACAAACACTCGGAGTGGTATCTTAAACAGTTAGAAAAAGAAGGAAGGAAGCCAAATAAATGAACGGGTGTGTAACTTATCCTCTACATGGTAGAAATGGGCGCTTGGGCAATTGTTTATTTCAGTCCGCTGCCACGATAGGGTATGCCGGAGAGAACGGCAAGATGTATGCTTTCCCAGAGTGGGAGTATGCAAAACACTTTAAGAACTTTCCACAAGGAGCTGTTCCCAAAGAGTACAAATCAATTAAAGAAGCTGGGTTTTATTATGAGCAGCTCCCATTTGCAGAAGGGGATGTTGGGCTAGACGGGTACCTTCAAAGTGAAAAGTACTTTAAAAGATTTGATGGGACTGTTCGGTCGGCGTTTGAGTTTAATGATTTTTTAGTTGATACATCTAAAATATTATTAAAAAAAGATAGAGATGAACAAGTGAATGTTGCGGTTCATTTAAGGTTTGGGGATTATGTTGGTAATTCTTTTTATACACAATTGTGGGAGACTGAGTATTATGCATCTGCGTTTTTTGATTTTGCGAACCAAAAAAACACTTATTATATATTTTCAGATGATATTGCAATGGCTCAAAGAGAATTTAACAGGATGGGAATTCCTGAAAATTATTATGGGAAGTTCTTTTATGTGTCTGGGTATTCAGATATACAGGATTTATGCAGCATGTCATTGTGCGATAAGATTATAATGGCCAACTCGTCGTTTTCCTGGTGGGGAGCATGGTTGGGTACGAAAAAGCATGTTATTGCTCCAAAGGAGTGGTTCTCAAAATCCGCAGGACTAGATACTAAAGATTTATATTGCGAGGGATGGAGGGTAATCTAGATAAGGACGAGCCTCTTTACAAGCTACATCCGCAGTCGGATTTTGAGCTTTTGCTATTTGCGAGAACGCAGATAAAAGAGTTGCAGGATGTTATCCGTAAGCAGCAGGTTGAGATTGGGAAGAGAGATTCTGAAATTTTGGAGCTTAGGCATTTTATTAAAAAGAACAAGGAGTTGAGAAATGGGGAGCGGGCGGAGGAGGCTGAGAAAAGGCTGAGGGAGTTTAAGAAGGAGTACGATAAGGTTAAGCGCGAGAGAGATAGTTTGTTTCATGAAGTTACACTTTATAAAGCTGGTAAAAAATGAGTAAAGATTATACGCAGGACGAGTTAATCTCTATGATAAAAAGAGATGAGGAGCTTATGCAAATTGTTGAATTTATAAGGCTTTCTAATTTCCCGGCAGGATCCAATAAGGAAGTTACAAGTGAAAACGTAAAGGCGAGAGATGCTGAAAGGGAGAAAATAAAGAATCTTATTTATTTGAGGCTTACGGCAAACAGAGAGAGGCTTTATATTAAATTAAAAAACGATTTTAATCTATGAAGATATTGATTCCGTTGGCTGGTAATGGTCAGAGATTTAAAGATGATGGATATAAGCTGCCCAAGCCTCTAGTTAAAGTCTTTGGAAACCCGCTGTGTTTTGCTGCTATCGGGTATCTGGAGCCGCAGAACGATGACGAGATTTATATTGTTTATAAAGAAGAGTTAAACAAGTACGGTTTTAAGGAAACGGTACACAAGACATTCCCAAAGGTAAAATTTATCGAGTTAAAGCATGATACTCGTGGGCCAGTTGAAACAGTGCTTTGTGCTGTTGGCAAGTTATCAGAGGAGGAGTTACGGGAGCCTGTGTTGGTTGTAGATGGGGACACGTTTTACATCGAAAACATTATACAAAAAGCGAAAAACAATCAGTTCTTAGATGCTGTTTTCTGTTTTGTAACCAAAAACGAGGAGCCAATATACTCCTATATAAAAACAGATCCGGAATCATGGAGGGTAACTGAAATTAAGGAAAAGCAGAAGATATCGAATATGGCTTGCTCCGGGGCTTATTTGTTCTCGGACGGTGCATGGCTGAAAAAATACTGTGAAAAAGTGCTATCGGACAACGAGAACAGATCCGAGTATTATATATCGGACATTTACCAGAAGATGCTCTTAGATAACGTAACTATTGGCGCCATAAAAATTCATGCAAACGATGTTGTTTGTCTTGGCACACCGCATCAGCTAAAGACATTTTGTGTTTCAAATGCCGCAGAGTCGGTATTTAAACGGTTTTGTTTTGACTTAGATGGGACGCTTTGTACATTTCCAAGAGTTACGGGGGATTACGCCACTGTTTTGCCTATAAACAAAACCATTAAAAAGCTTAAGTATTTAAAGAGTTTAGGTCATACTATAATTATACAGACTGCTCGTGGAATGGGGAGCAGTTGTCAGAATGCGGGAGCAGCACAGGCAAAGGCGTATCATGAGGTGTTTGCGTTTTTGGAGAGGGAGAAAATTCCATTTGATGAGATATACTTCGGGAAGCCACAAGCCGACTATTACATCGACGACTTGGCAGTTTCACCCTTCGGGGATCTCGATAAGGACTTGGGCTTCTACGAGGTATATTCTGAACCGCGCAGTTTTAATAAGGTTAAAATAAATGAAACGTGGACGATGAAGGAAACCAACAATCCTGGCGAGGTTTATTGGTACCAGAACATCCCGTTTATAATTAGAGATTTGTTTCCTATTCCGAAGCTGGCATTATGGATGAGTGATATTAAAAAAGGAAGCATTACTATGGAAACAATAGATGGGATTCCTTTTTCGTATTTACTTGTTAATGGATCTCTTACCAAATCAGACATAGATTTACTATGGGATACTATGGAGAGGATTCACCGCCTCGGTGATGGCGTCACACCTGATTTCGATGTTGATTTAAGGGCAAATTACATCCCAAAGATGCTTGATAGGTGGGGGAGAAACGAGCCGCAACCAGATTATTTTTACGATTTAGAAACAGCAATTGAATCGCATGTGCTAGAGTATGGAGTTGTGCATGGAGATGCCGTTTTTAGTAACGTATTTTTATGCGCTAACAGAAAACTAAAGCTTATAGACATGCGCGGGAAGGTAGGAGATACCCTTACTATTTATGGGGATGTTCATTACGACTGGGCTAAGATATACCAGTCTCTGATTGGGTACGATTATGTTGTTGCCAAGGCAAGACCTAACTCGCGCTACATACATGGGCTACAGGATTATTTCTTAGAGAAGTATAGGAAAAAGTATGGCGATAAACAAGCAGAAATTTTGCCTTACCTAACGGCATGTCTGCTGTTTTCTCTTCGCAATATACACGAGGACTTTTCAGAATTAGTGTTGTTAGCGGAGAAATTAATTAAAAAAAATAAATAACATGGACAAACAACTAAAGCCAAGGAAGATTTTTGAAGTAATGATTCGGGATATCTATTTCGATGTTTATGATATAGACGGCAAGGAACATGCCGGCTATAATGACACGCCAAAAACGTGGTGGATTTATCACGACGAGAGATTGCCAGAAGGACTTATTCCTCCTGCGGATTCGGATGCGTTTAAGCCTTGGGATGTTGGTATTTTAAGAAGATGCTGGGATGTGAGAATAAAACAGACAAACTCAACAAAACATAAATGGGGTGCGACTGATTTCAGAAACCACACCAATGTTGAAATGTGGTGCAATGGAAAGCTGATTTATTCCTTTGGAACATTTGGCACAACATTCGCCTTTGCTAAAGCTCAGTATCTTCAAACGGTACTATCAGAACATTGCTATAATTTCTTTGAGCCGCACACGGAGGATGGGCGCAAGATATACTGGATGGGGCTTCCAGCAACAGTTAAAGTAAAAAGCTCAACATGGGAAATTGGAGTTATTCCGGATTACACAGATGGGCTTACAAAGAAAGAATGGTGGGCGGCACATAAAGAAAGACGTAAAAAACTAGGCAACAACAAGCCTCCTGGGTATAACTTAGACCAAGAAGAACTCGATAGAGAAGAGGAAGATGAGTTTAACGAAGATGAACAGCAAGATTATATAAACTGGGGAGATGCTTTGTCCGACCAGCACATTGATTGGTTTAGACATTAAAAAAGATGACTATGGAATATATAAAATTCAACCCACACGAAGAGAAGGAGTTTGTTGGATACTTTTTCACTTATAGAATCAGCCTTCATGCAGAACAGTTCTCGAAATACGACACAAACGGCTTAAGAATAGATGTGTTCAATAATGAATTTAAGACGACGCACATTGTGCCATATGGGTCTGTCGTGGAGCCGCATCATTTCCAAACACAAAACTTGCCATTTAGGTTGATGGCTGTTGGGAAACAAATTAAGGTAAAAAACGACTCCGGGTATGAGATACTCCTCGCTGTTTGCGATCAAACTATTAAATCTTTAAAACCATCAAATGAGTAAATACGACGTTGTATATTCGATTGTTGCCCACGAATCACCAGACTGCGTTTGGAATCTTGTTGATAATATAAAAAAGTATCACAAGGACAAAAATGTACTGATAGTGTTTCATGTAAACACAGTGCTTGAAAAACTCCTGCCCCTATACGACAACGCAAGAGAGGGGGTTGTCTTTAACCCAGAGGTCATTGATAAGTACAAATATACTAGCGACATCTTTTTAGCACACCTCTCCAACTATCGACTTATAAAGGAAGAGAAGTTTGATTTGTTTTGTACACTAGCAAGCAACTGTCTTTTTGTAAGGGAGCCTAACTGGAAGCTTATCGAAAAGGAGACGCCAGGGCTTTATCCCGGCAGAACATCAGGAAAGTTTGCTGTTCCGGATACAACTAAAGCTTTCTGGGATGACTTTGTTAAAAACCACCATCTAGTTGATTTGTTTTCCGAACATGAGGTCGTGCCGGTTTTAAAAAACCATGAGGGGACGTACTATAAAAAAGCAGTATTTAATTACATATTCTGGTTTTATATACTCGGTAAAGTGGATAAAAAAGCATTTACACACGATGTATTGGCGTTTGAGGAGGTTCTGTTCCCTTCTATGGAAAAATACACGACAGGGCAAGTTTCTCGGAGATTTTGCGGACTGTGTGCGGATATAACGGAGGCTCAGATATTGGAGGTTGCAGAAACTGGCGGATGTTCTGCGCTGCCCGGTGACTGGTATAATATAATAAAGGTTCCGCGAAGTATGGAGAACCCGTTAAGAAAATTAGTAAATCAACTGCCATGAGTAAATCAGAAATAGACTACCATCGTGAGCAATGTATTGGATACGAGTGCTATAGGTGCAAAAAACAGCTTAGTGAGAGAGAGCGACAACAACTCATAGCACTCGGCTTTTGGCAAACTTGGTGCTTGATGTGTGCCGCAGAAAGAATGCCGGACAACAAGATGCTGCATGATTTTATAGTATCAAACGGAGAGAATGATACGATTATCGATGTAAGGAATTTAAAACTAGGCAATGCTCCCCCTCCAAAAGACGAGATTTACGGCTTTGCCAAGGAAGATTCAGGATTCGATAAGACAAGACCGCTATATGTATTTAAAGTTAAACGTAAATGAAAGTCCCCTACAACAAATCCCCGGTTCAAAGCGACATAGTCGCGGCGTGGTATGATAGCTACTTTTCACAAACAGCAAAAAACTGCGCGCATGCTGGAAGTTTTGAATCTCCTATTGGAAAAGGAGAACCACAAACAGATGTTTATATAACCTGCTTTGGTAATAACTTTTTCGCCGAACATCAAATAAAGACGCTTAAAAAATTCTTTGTGGGATTCTTTGCAGGAGATGTTAATATAATTCTCGTCGACAATAACTGCCATCATATAAATGGGCCAGTTGCCGATTTAGGGTTGTTCTCTATATCATGGGAACTTTTAGGAATAGCCAATCCTATGATAAACAAAAACTGCTATTATATACGCCCTCCACACAACCATTATCAGGAAAAGCAGCACTTTGATCCTAGCATGAAACTTGGCACGACCTTAAGCTGGCTATTTCACAATGTGATAAAATTGCATCAGCCGGAACAGTTCTTTTTCTTAGACCAAGATTGTTTCCTGTTTAGAAACTTTGAGTTTAAATTTTATCTCTGGCGTGAGATGTACGGAACGGTCTGCGAGAATAAGCCTAAATGGAACATTCATGTTACTCAGTGTGGGTTTCTCTACGGGGCGGTTAAGGATTTGCCACTAGACTTCCGCCCATCATGGAAACATAATCTTGATACCGGTGGCGCGAATTATGATATCCTATACGCACACAGGAACATTGAGAATTTCCGTCTAAAGCACACAGGGGTAAGGTTTTTTAAGGAGGATACCGTAAGCGGAATTCGTCCCCAACATTACGAGATAATCGACGATTGTTGGATTCACCTATGCGCATCCACCCATGATGCATTAGAGGGAGAGGGGCAAAGAAAACTCGATTATATTAAGGGGTTTTTGGATTGCGCTTTGATTCCTTCTAGATATTGATTATATTTGGGCTCAGTTCATTTTTTATGGTTTAGCCCGATCACTTAGGATTGGGATTTCAGTCCCGGTTTGTGTTGCAGCAGTCCGGGATTTTTTTATTTCACTTTTTTATTTATATTTGTCTACCTTTAGTTTGTTTCATAGATGCGATTGCCAAGTCGCAAAGGATAGCCGGATGTAAAAAATCCGGCTATCTGTTTGTCATTTGTAATATTATAGTTATATTTGCAACGTTAACCCGAAAATGAAAATTAACCGAATTTTTACTACCCCTGAAAACAGAAGCTTCCTCTTTAAAAGAGATGGCGGGTTAACACTTCTGTCGTAGGGGGTATGTTTTAATTAAAAACTAAATATCTATGAAAGAACCAAAAGGGAAGTTGTACATACACTACAACACATCGTTTAAAAGCCAAAAGGGAGAACACACCGAGGTTCTTCATGGTGTAAAGAAGTCGAAAGTTAAAGACCACATCGAAAAAAGGAAGCAACTGGTTAAGACGTGGAATTTTCTTGAAGCAAGAACAAATCGCCGGGTAAGATTGCGAGGGAGTCATACAAATTTAAACACATCTTTATGAGTCAAGATCCAAAAACAGAAGCGCTTACTATATACGCATCAATGTATGTTAATGTAAGCAGAATGACAAACTACTATTCTGAAGCCAAGGTTGTATCTAAAAAATGCGCCCACGAATGCGTTGATGCTATTTTAGGCGCTCTATTGCGGGGCGACGGGCATAAACATAACGGAGAATTAATCGCCTTCTACCATAAAGTGAAGGACAACATCGATAAGATAAATGGTTGATTTAAGCAAAGCCACGTTTATAATCCCGGTAAGGATTGACTCGATGGATAGGGCATTTAACTTTCAGTATGTTGTAAATTACCTATGCCGAAACTTAAAAACGAACATTAAGATTCTTGAAAGCGGGCCGACAAAAATCGCGGAGGATTTACTTAAGGCTATAAACCCAATTCATTGCAAGATAGACTATTGGTACCAGAAAGATGACGGAGGAGCATTTCACAGAACCAGACTGCTAAACGAGATGCTTGTTGAGTGCGAAACAGAAGTTGTTGTAAACTACGACTGCGATATCTTATTAAAGCCAGAAACATACATGGAGGCATATAACGAGATTTTAAATAACGGAGTCGACTTGTGTTACCCGTATTTTGTAGGAGATTCACAGATAATGGTTTCGCGCCCAGGATTACAGGACGACCTTACCGTTTCTGCACCAATTAGGCACGAGATTAGGAATTCTGACTGCGGTCATTGTCAGTTCTTTAAGCGAACATCTTATCTCGCAGGGGGAATGGAATCGGAGCTGTTTATTTCTTACGGGCCGGAAGATTACGAAAGGAAGAATCGCTTTTTAAAGCTTGGGTATAACGTAAAGTGGCTAGACGGACATTTCGTTTATCATATAGAACACGTGAGAGGAGCTGATAGCTCTAAGGAAAACCCACACTTCGAACAGAACGAAAAGCTATATCAAAAACTAATCACCCTAAACAGACAAGAGCTTCTTGACTATTATAAAGATGCCGAGTACCTAAAGAAGTATAAAAAAAAAGTAATTGTTTTGATTACCTATGCGGACGGTAAATACGAAGAGCGCCGGAGTAAATTAGTACAGAGGGCATTCGAACTTGGTGCTGCTAATAAAAGCATAGAATGGGATCGAGAAACAATTGAAAAAACTGAGTTTTACAATAAGAACCTACACACATTTAGGGCGCCTATTGGTGCTGGCTATTGGATATGGAAGCCTTATATTATCCTAAATGCCCTAAAGAAACTAGAAGATAATGAGGTTCTAGTTTACATGGACTCCGGCGATATGATAACATCGAATTTCAGCAAGTTCTTAAATAGGGCACTCCGCCAGGAAGATATGCTTTTACTTGACGGAAGCTATCGGCATGGGGATTGGACACATAAGGAGTGCTTCGAGGAGATGTGGTGTGATTCAAAAGAATACCACGATGCTATTCAGCTCGAAGCTGGTGTTTGTGTTTTTAGAAAAACAGCAAGGACAATATCAGTAGTATCGGAGTGGCTTGGGTGGGTTCAGAACGAGAAGGCCCTATATGACTCATGGGCAAGCCAACGCGAAGGATTTAATGAACACAGGCACGATCAGTCAATACTTACGAATTTAAAAATAAAGTACAGCTTACCTTCATCTTCAGAGATGCGGCAGTTTATAACCTGTAATTACCATTAAACATGAACAGCATAAACCTTACAATTCACAACAAGGGCTTTCTTATCGATAGGGTTCTTGATGGGATATTTAAAAACTCAGTGCTACCATTTGAGCTTATAATAGTACTCGATGGTTGCACAGATGATACTGAAACAAAAGTTGTGGAATATTTGGCAAACAACCACTGTAAGGTAATTCGGGGCTTTAATATACTTTACACAGACGATGTATTCGAAACAAAAGCCAACAACAAGGCTTTCCGCGCCAGCACAGGCGACTTTTGTATAGTTGTGCAGGATGATTGCGTAATCAAGGAATTCGCGTGGGACGAGCGAATTTTAAAGCCATTCAAGGCATTTCATGACGTGTTTGCTGTTTCTGGTAATTGCGCACACAACCGGGAGGTAAACCCAAACTCTAAAGACATTGCCGAGCTTCATTTTTCCGGCTTTCAGAAACTACTCACTCCCCCGAAAGATTGGTGCGATATTTTAAACCATATACACCACGCTAAGGCCAACAACACCCCTCGTGATATATTTGCCGTCCGGGATTCTGTAAATAGGGGGCCTTTAGCGATAAACCGGCTGGATTTAGTCGAAATGGGCTACTTAGACGAGGCTTTTGCCCCACAGGAATCGGATGATCACGACCTAATGTACAGAATGCAAAAGAAACTAGGCAAGGTTTGTGGGTTCTACGGGGTGGAGTTCGAAAGCCTGCCTGCATGGGGCGGAACCAGGAACACAGATGGAACCACGAAGCACTGGATGTTTGCGGCAAACCACAAGAATACCCGCCTATTATACGAGCGCCACAAGGATGTTTTTGCCAACCAACGTATAGAAAACCGAATTCTGAGGTAAAATTCAGTGGCTGAGTATCAATAACTTAGCGTTGTTGCTTAAAAATTACCAAAATAACTTGCAGTTTCAGTTGCACTGAAAACATAAAGCGATTATATTTACAGAAAATTATAAAACGCATTATGGAAAATTTAAAACACACTAAGGGAGAGTGGTATATAAATCCAAGAGCATCAACAAACGTAATGTGTAATTCGAAAAGCATCGCTAACTGTAGTGGTTCTCAAAGTGGGGATAATTTAGAACAAGAACAGTCCAACGCTAAACTAATAGCGGCGGCACCAGAATTGCTTGAGGCCCTGATTTTAGCAAATAGGTTAATCACTGGGTATATTCCGGCACTATCAGACGATCACATGAAAATTAAAAACGCAATTAACAAAGCAACCAAATAATATGACTAAAAAAGCAGACAAAAAGAAAGGAATAGGCGGCAGAGATCCGCTTCCCAAAGGAATAAAAAAAGAAAGGGTTGTTGTTTTTATCGAAGCCGGTAAAATAGCGGCAAGAGGAGGAATGAAGGCTATGCAAAAACATTTAATAAGTCAGGCATAACGTTATGTGTATAAGAGATGTGGCACTTATACGAATGTTCAAATCAAGGCATAAAGCCCAATGTGCCATATCTTTTATACGCTGTTATGTGCTGGGCGGTTTATCAGCACTAAATTTAATTTGAAAACGAAATGAAACTTTTGCTTTGTAAACAATGCCAAGATATAGTAAGGCTTATTCAAGATGAAAAGCGTGTATGTAAATGTGGCAAAGTTGGTGGTAAATATACCGATGACTTAAATGCTATTTACTTTGGTGAAATGGCTGTGCCGATTGGATTTGCAAATAGCACATTAGTAAAAGCAGTTCACAACCAACCTAAAGATGGAATGGGTGAAAACTTTACCGCATTTGTGATTCCAAAAGTTTGTTCAACCTATAAACTCGTCTTGGAACACGAATGTTAGCCTTGCACATAACGGCATCTGCTTTGCGAAGTGGCGGTTTTGAAATACCACAGCTTCAATATAGCACTACCGTTCAATAGAATTACAAGGGTTCAATTTAGCACTTCACCCGCCATTTTGCAAAGCAAGTGTTAGCGGTTCGGGCTTCTCCGCTTTTAGAAGTCCACAAATTTAACAACAAGAAAATGGAACACTTTTTTTATGATGACAGCTTTTGTTCAGATATTGAAGATTTGGCAAGAGTATTTGATATTGACGAGGATAATGTCAATGAATTAAAAGACGATTGGCAAGTTAAAGTTGAATTGTCCGATTTAGAGCCAATATTTAAAATTGATGCTGATAATCTTTGTCAATTACTTGCAGATGCAAATGAAGATAGATTGTCAGAAGATTTTGATGAAGAAGCAAAAGTTTTAAAGGCACTTAAAGAAACAATTGACTTTGAAAAGCTAAAAGAAGCATTGCCAAAACTTTACTATCCTAACAACAAGTTTGAAACAATTACTAAAACGGATTTGGTCGAGTGGTTCTCATAGCCTGACCGCTAACGCCAGCGAACTTGCTTAGGCGTAAACCAATTATGGTGAGTAGGTAGTTCTGCACGCTTGAGCAAGTTTGTTGTTAGGTGGTGCGTCAGCCTGTGTGTAAGCCCCTGTTTTGGTTTATCCTTTTTTGAGCGGGGAAAATGTTAAATATTAAATATTATTTGTATATATCATATATACGCTATATATTTGAATAAAATTAAACAACATGGGAAAAATAACAAAAGGCGAAATGCTTAAAAGGGTTTTCAATCGCATGGACGAATTGAAACTAAGTGAAAAAATGGTTAAACTTTTTTTGGATAACGGAATGAACTGCATGGATTTGACCGAATTAAGAAAGCGAAACGAAAACGCTTTTAAAACTTGGTACAAATATTACCATAGAAGCAATAGGTTAATGGCATTCACTACTTATACTGTTTTAGAGAGATGAAAAAACTAATTGATTTAACGCCCGAATGCGTCCGACAATTGAATATAGTAGCTGCTAAAAAAGGTACGAATGCCAAGAACCTAATTGAAAGTATTATTGAACGTGAAGCCCTGCGGCTGGCAAAAAAGGATAAACCAAAATAGCACCTAACGTACCGCAGCTTTGTTTAGTGGCGGATTTGGAACACGAATTTTAATTAACAGATAAAATATAATATGAAAAAACAAACTTCAAAAAAGGCACAAAAACCGCCATTGAACAAAGGTGATGTTAGCAGTAGTGCCAAGCAGAATGATATTAAGGAACTGATATTAGCTGAATACAAGAAAGGTAATATTGTTGTTTCAACTTTTGAGGGATTGCAAGTTGCACCATTAAAAGAAATCATTAAACAGCCGATTGATGGACTACTTTACGACCTTAATAGAAATGAGGCTGTGGTGCTAACATTCATAAATGACCCGAAATGGATTAATGATTACGCAATGGTGCAAGTGGTGAGGGAGTTAAAACAACAATTGGAAACGAAAGGCTCATAGGCATTACTGCTAACGGAATTGGGCTAAACGCAGTAGCGGTGTAATAAACTATGAGTAGGGCGAAAATCTGAGATAGTGTAAAGACCTGCAAAAGATGGGAAACCAGTTGAAGCTATTGCGTTTTAGCCCATGTTATAAGATAGTAGCAGCCCTAAATAGAATGTTCGGCAGGTGTACAACTGATAGCGTAACCGAACTTAAACAGAGGTGCGATTCTGTTTGGCTGCTATTTCTTATAACGGAAAAGGGCTTTGCGATGCCCACGATTTGAAACACAAAAGTTTAATATAGCAATGAAGCAAAATAGAAACACAGAAGTCGAACACTTGCACGTCAGCGTGGGTATTGCAAAGCCCATGTTAGCGGTTCGTGCATTTAGTGTAGAGATTGTTTCCGATAATCCTGCCGATGGTTTATTATCAAAAGAAACAATTGATGAAAATTGCCTTGCTGATTATCTGTCAATTAAAGTCCCGAAGTGCGAAGTGGATTTGGAAAGGATTTACACAGATGATAGATGCAGATATTTTCATCACTATATGCCAACGAACAAAACGACTGCAAGGCATTCATACAAAGAAAACCATCGCTTACATAAGTCTGGCAACTTTGTCAAGCTGTACATAAGCGAGGTCTTTGCATGACCGCTAACGGCATCAAGCTAAAAGCTGACCGCCTTTATAAGCGGTTAGTATGTGGCGGTTTGATTTTAGGTTGTGTTATGTTGGTGCGGTGGCAGGTGTGTAAGGCAGTTAAATAATTAATTAAAACTTTTATATGGGAAAAATTAAACGACCATTTATTTCAGGACTAAAAAAACTTACAGAATTACCTGACAATTTCTTTAAAAAAGGAACATTATATGTTGTTGTTGCGCACAGATGGAGCAACCCACAAGACCATACATATTTAGTGGCTGCATATTCAACATTAGATAGTGCTTTAAGTGCAGGTTGGAAAGAATGTTGTGAGCGTGGAGGAAAATACGGTGTAATAATAAACGCTACACAACATACGAACAAATTTAAGGAAGATAAATATTTACCAATCTATGAAATAGAATCACCATATAAAGGCAAGGCAGGAAAAAGTTTTAATTAATTATTTAATTGAACATAACGGGCTGCAGGTATGGTTAGTTTGCCATACAAAGCACAAATGATTATTAACGGATAAAACTATATAAAATGAGTAAACTTGGATTAAATGCAGAAAACGGCAAATTAACTATACCTGATGTTATAAGCCGTTTATTGGCAATGAAAAATGGTGAAGACTTACCAGAATTTGACCATAGTAAAGCAAATGATACAGCCTACTGTGTTGAATGGGGTATCAAAAAGGGTGAATGGATTACTGATGGAATTATTGATAGGTACATCGAAGAGCTAAATGGCTTATAACGGTTACTTGCTTGGCGTAGTTACTTTAACTTTTTAATATGGAAGAAAAACATAAATGTAAGAAGTATGAATTATTTAATGATAGTTTATACAAATTTCCTCAACCACAAGATATGGTTTGGGGTGTAAGATGTAAGGAGTGTAAGATGAAAAAAGTAACGTATTTTGATAAAAAAACAGCTATTAATTTTAGAAACGCTTTAAATAAATAACGAAATGACAAAAGAAGATTTATTAAGAAAGGTACGGGTTCACGTTGAAGTGACGGAGGATTGTATAATGAATACAAATTTGGATAAATATACAGAAGAACTGCTTAAACAGGACAATGATTTATTCAAGGAAGTAATTAGTTTTTTAGCGGATGAAAAAGTTAAAGTAATTATCGACCAAGCAAATGTTAGTGGTTCGTTGCTTGAAACGAGAAATTGTTTAATATGCGGATACTTTTGTAATAACGAACATCATTCTAATAATTGGTATGATACTAACAAGCAATGACCACTAACGTTTTGCAGCTAAACGAGGTGGCTGATTATACCTCGAAACTTAATTTGAAAAACAGAATTATGAATACAAAAAAAACTTCATTAGAAAACGAAAGCCAGCCATCTTGTTTAGCTGATGTTATAAGCCGTTTTTCTGGGGATAATTTAACGAAACTACAAAAGCACTTTGTTAGCTTATATGGTAGTGATGAAATGGCACAAGAGAAAGCAAATAGCTTTGCTGTGGGATTTGGTAAAGCGTGTGAACTTATTTGTAAGGATTTACAAAATGGCTTATAACGTTTCTCGGCTTTGTGTCTGTTTGCCCCTTGCACAAGGCTTCAATTTAACGACAAACTTAATGGGGCAAATAGCACAAAACCGCTGTTAGGCGTATGTATTTAAAAACTTTGACGAAATGATAAAGCACCCTGCAACGTACACAAATAGTTTCATTCCAAAATTTGCTGAATTGCTTATTGGATGTGAAAACGTACTTGATATTTTCGGAGGCATTGGAAAACTTGCCCTGATAAAAGAACACGGATTTACTGGCAAAGTAATCTGTAATGAATTAGAACGAGAATGGGCGGAAACATCACCTCATAATGTTGATGAATGGCATATTGGAGATGCTGCAAATATGGAGTGGGCTGAAAGCAACTCTTTTGATGCGATATGTACAAGCCCGACCTATGGAAATAGAATGGCTGACCACCACAATGCAAAAGATGGGAGCAAAAGAGTTACATACAAACATTTTTTGGGCAGGGATTTGAACGAAGCCAACACAGGCAGGATGCAATGGGGTGATAAATACCGACAAAAACACTTGGAGATTTACAAGGAATGTGCAAGGGTTCTAAAAAATGGAGGGCTTATGATTGTGAATGTTTCCGACCATATCCGAAAAGGGCAAGTTGTGAGCGTGGTAGAATGGCATAAGGAAGCACTAACAAATTCTGGAATGAAACTTATAGACGAAATTAAAATTGAAACACCTAGAATGGGATTTGGGCAGAACGCTAAAAGCAGGGTGCAACACGAATGTATCTTAGTTTTTAAATATTACGCCTAACGTATATCGGGCTTACGAAGTTTTTATTTGCGGATTTAACGACTAAAATAAATTAGAATGACAAACGAAGAAAAGAAACAAATTGAATTTGAGATAAGGCACATTTTTGAAAGTGGGGCAAATGAAATACGAATTTATGATATGGTAATAAGGCTAATTGAAAAGACGGAGGTAGCAAATAAAAATTTTGTTAAGCCCGTTGTTAGTGGTCAGTTTTGCCGATTCGGATGCCAATTAAGAGATGGAATTTGGTATGCGGAAAATGGTCATAGATGTGCAGGACAAGGAGGGCAAAATTGCCACTAACTACTATATGTAAACAATCTTTGTAACTAACTAAAAACTAAAACATAACATTATGAATGTCGGAAACTATACCAAGAAACTATCCGATTGGATGGAATATAAAAGGTATTCCAGTGAGAGTATCAAAAGCTATGTTTCTTGCTTAACTAAGTTCTTATCTCATTTTGAAAAGGAGGCAACAAAACCAAGCGAAATTTCAGCCGAAAAAATTAAGGGTTTTTTAACCAAATTTAAAGAGCCAAATACCCATAAGGCTTATTTATGTTCAATTAAGTTGTTTTACGGCAAGATTGGTGGCCAGCCGGATAAATTGGATAGGGTCGAATATCCTAAATCCAATAAGAAGCTTCCGATTGTTTTATCAATTTCAGAGGTTCAAAGAATGTTTGATGTTTGTGAGAATAAAAAGCACAAAGTAATATTAGCACTTTTATATTCCTGTGGGCTTCGGGTTTCTGAATTGATAAATCTAAAATGGAGCCATATTGACAGGGAACGAATGATAATTAATATTTTACAAGCAAAGGGCAATAAAGATAGGCAAGTAATGTTACCGGAAGCAATTATTCCACTTTTAGAACAATATTATCACGAGTATAAATCCATTGACTATGTTTTGAATGGATGGAAAAACGAGCCACAATATACAGATCGAAGCGTTGGCCAAGTAATAAAGCAATTGGCTGAAAAAGCAGGAATAAATAAGCGCGTCTATACCCACCTTATGCGGCATTGTTCTTTTACGCACATGGTTGAGGCTGGTGTTGATATAAATCTAATACAAAAGTTAGCTGGCCACAATAATGTTAAGACTACAAACATGTATTTACATATTTCCCACAACTATATAAGCAAAATACAATCTCCAATTAATAATATTAAAATACTTAACGAAAAAACAACATGAAAAAAAAAGCATTAACGGCCCTTCTTAAGGGCAGAACAATAGTATCTGTACAAGACAATTCCTGCTTCCAGGCGGATCAAATAGCTGTCGTATTAGATAACGGAGCAAGCCTTCAGCTTACATACGAGCCACCAATACTATCCTTTAAAGTTATAAAGGTAACAACCGAGGAGGTTATAGACGAGAGAATTTACACAAAAGAAATAGGAGGCTCAGATGATAGATTTAAGTAACACAACTATGGTTTCGGTTAACTGCGTAAACCCGCAGGATGCTGCCGCTGCTATAAAATACTCTTCCATTGGGATAAAATTCGCAAGGGCTGTTTTATTCACAGATTCAGACGTGGTATATCCGGAAATCGAAACAATTAAAATACAGAAGCTAAAGTCCGTAGATGAATACAACGACTTTATACTAAAACTTGCATACTACATAAAAACCGATTATTGCCTAATAGTACAGGACGACGGCTTTGTATTAAACCCCCACCTATGGAACCCAGAGTTCTTAAATTACGATTATATCGGCGCTCCTTGGCCCGATTCGTATAAATGGAAGGAGCTACAAACCGGGAAAAAGTACATGACTCCTGGCTGGAACAGGGTGGGGAATGGGGGCTTTAGTCTAAGAAGTAGGAAGTTTCTAGTTGCTAGTTCGTATTATACTACTTGTGAAGGCTATGGAGAGGACTTCTTTTTATGCGTGATTAAAGAACAAATAATGAAAAACCTGCATGGTGTTAAGTTTGCCCCATTAGAACTAGCTAAAACCTTCTCCTACGAGAACAACATAGACAACTGGCCGGTGCCAGTAGAACTAGATCCCAAGTCAACCTTTGGGTTTCATGGTCACCAACTCGCAAATTCCCACAGATTAATTGGATTAAAACACACAATATGACACCTAAACTATACCAAACACTATCGGAAAAACAAATGGAGAAATTCCTAAAGGAAAACGGCTCCTCTATTAAAGAACAAAAAATAACAGAAATTAAAGACGATGTCGCCGACTTTTACGGAGATTTTCTTATCTTTAAAGGCTTTAAGTTTAAGATGTGCTATGGACAATATAACTGCATGGAGACCCCGGCAGAAAAGCACTCAAAACAAAAACGCCCTTTTATTAAAGCGGCAGGTGACAACTATTTAAACTGGAAAACCAAAATCTAACAATATGAAACCACTAACCCTTCTATTATTCGCTGCCATGTTCGGCTTAATGTTCTGGTGTTCTGACAAAAAGAACACAAACCCAACCGGCACGAAACTTAAAATTCACAACCTCGACACCGTTCCAGTAAAAGTTTACATCACCCTCGGAGCCACTCCTGGATGCATCCGAAACGTAATGGCCATCCCATTTATTCAGGACTCGGTACAAGGTCAGCTCGGACTCCAAGGATACCTTATACTAGCTCCTGGCGATTCGACAGAAGCCTACGCCCCAGGCGATTTGGGATTTAACGGGGTAATATCTTTTAACTACGCTCCAGATAATTGTGCATCACCATCTTACCCAAACGGAATCAACCAGTTTGAGTTTATGCTAAACAACGCTTACCAAGGTAAGAACGCACAGGAATCCATAAACATCAGCTGCGTCCACGGAGCAAATTGCGTGATCCTAGCGGAAATATACACAAAGCATAAATTTAACGCAGGGCCAACCATCCCAGGAATAGAAGCCTTTAGTAACAGCATCGACAAAACAGCCACTGGAATCCCTGGCGTTTACCCTTACGGCTGCGACACTTGTACCGGAAGCAAAACACCCCCATCCTGCATCCCATTACCGCAGCCAGCACAGAAAGAGGCAATTTGCCAAGTTCAAAGGAACGCCTCACTTTCCGGAGGACTTATTAAAATAAAATATTTAGGAAAAGTAAGCATATTGAAATGAAGCCAATCCATGTATTTTACCGGACATGCTACCATAGTCCAAACCAAGACTTACCCAATAGAAGCCGACCAGAATGGTTCTCTAAAGAGAAGTGTTTTAAAAACTTTAAAGAAACAATTAATCTTGAGTTGGCAGATTATACAGTGATTTACGACGCAAGGTTAGACCCACGCAATACCATAACAATACCATTGTATATGTTTATAAAAGAAGGAACTGGGCTTATTATATCCGCAGGAACAGAGGCGGAGTCGTTCTTAGAAACATTAAACATCGCATTAAACACATGTAAGCAGGGGCAGATAGTGTATTTCCTTGAGGACGATTACATACACACTCCAGGATGGTGCGAGAAACTATTAGATGGATTTGAGCTTGGCGCGGATTACATTTCCGGCCTAGACCACCGAGATAAGTACAAAGACTATCCAGATTTAAAATCCAAGCTTTACGTTTCTCAAACATGCCACTGGAGAACAACCCCATCCACAACCAACACATTTGCTGTACCGTACCAAACGCTAGTCGAGGATGCTGAACTCCACCGCAAGTATTCCGAAAACCCAGAAATAACCCAAGACTGGGCTAAATTCGAAGACCTGCAAAACAGAGGCAGGGTTCTTTTAACACCCATTCCAGGCTTTAGTACCCACTGCAATCCAAACGACATGAGTCCCGCTGTAGATTGGGAGAGAATACAAAAAAACTCTCTTTGTGAACATGAGTGGGCTGAGCATTACGGAGATAGAATTTGTATTAACTGCCTAAAACGAGATTAATAAAATATAAAAAATGATAGAACAACCTAAACCATTTCTTATAGTTGGTAAAGCTAAACCAACATCAATAGTAGAGCTTCGCGTTCCTAGAAAGCTAAAAAAGAAAATTAAAAAATCAAAACACAACATCTTTAAAATTAGATGCTGGAAAGATACCTTTTCGAGAAAAATTATATTTGATTTATTCTTTTAAAAATGACATACAACATAGCATCATACCACAGGCATCTCGGAGATGAGCTTCAGTTTTCCTGGGTACCAGAAGTCCTACATAAACTCGGTCACGAGGTTAAACTTTACGAAGGAGCTGACGTTTTACCATTCTCCAACGAGGGAATAAAGAAGTTTGTATGGGGCTACAACCCATTCATAAAAGCATCCGAACCAGTAAAAGAAAACTGGAACATTGGAGATATCCCCAGCTTAAAATACGAAAACACTACTGGTGCCTTTCTTACAAACTGGGCGCGATCATTTGGAATACCGGAAACAGAAACCCTCCCAAAGATTTATTACCAACCAAAGGAAATAAAATGGGAGTGCGATCCAATAGATGGTGTGATAGAGCTTTCCGGCATATCAATGAAGAACGAGTATCAGCACTCTATGGTTATAAAATCTATTGAAAAAATAGTTAAAAACCACCCAAGAGTAAGGTTTCGCATTCTTGAAACAGACCATCAATCAAACCCAATTAAAATCGCACAGTTTAAAAAAGTAACCTGCGGCTCACTAGAGGATGTTGCCGACCTACTTAACGGCTGTAAGGTATTTATATCCCTCTCCAGTGGCCTACACAGCCTCGCAGCCGCAATACAAAGGTTTAACCCAAACCTAACCCAATACTGCATCCTGCCAGCCACAAAATGGGACTTTTTTATGAACACCAAATTATTTATTTACCCTAACATTATATACCTACAGGAAGGATGAAGCAACAAATAACCAAAGACCGCTGGGAGCAAGCCCAACAAGGAGAAAAAGCATTCCACGAAATGGAGCCGGTAGAAATGAGCTATGCACACTACGAGACAGCCTACAAACACTATTTTAACAGACTTGACATTAATCAGGATTTAGCCGGCAAATCCGTAATTGAAATCGGCCCAGGCAGAATTTCCGGACTCCTGTTTTGTGAGAATTACTCAAAAAGCTACATCCTAGAGCCAACTATTTACAACGGAATAGACCATCTTTATACCGGTAAAAGCCTCGAAATTGTACGCGAACTCGCTGAAGATTGGAACTTCCCAAAGGTAGACGAAATATGGATATTAAACTTAATGCAGCACGTAAAGGATCCCGACCTTTTAATAAACAAATGCAAAACAGCCGCACACACAATCCGATTCTTTGAACCGGTAGACCTCCCAACGGACAACGAGCATCCTTTCTCCTTCAGTATGGACGACTTTGTTGGATATTTCGGCCAATGCGTAAAAGAATACCCAGCCAACCAGGGAATTACGGGATTCCACGGAGCAAGATGTGCCTACGGTGTATGGCAAAAAAGTTAATAAAATAATTTCACAAAATCCAAATATTAGCCGTATATTCGCAAAACTATGGCAAACTACTTAACGAACAATAAAGGCAAACTTTCCCTTATAATTATTATTATTTGCGGAGCAGCAGGGTGGATAGACTCAAGAATTGAGAACGAAACATCTAACCTTTTCCAATGGCTCGACTTCTTTTTCTGCCTCATTTGGCTATTAATTTTAAACTTCTCAACCTTCGACGATTCGGCAGATGTTGAATACGACGAGCCAGAATCACCAACCTACACCCCAATCGACGGCTTCCCCATCCCTGTAGGAAGCAACAGGAACTCCTTTTTAAATTTTAATCAAAAACCAATAAACATGGAAACAAACAACAAGCCGGCAAATAACGTCGAGCCTAAAACTAAAGCCGCTCCATCTGTGCAAACGGAGGACAACAATCAGGAGGAGAACATCGCCCCTAAAGCGAAAACATCCGACGATATGCCCAAAATAGAGGGAATAAAAGGATACTCCCTACACACCATCCATAAAAAATGGCGCCCAATGTACATGGATATTTGTTCTTTTGCCACTCATGCAGTTCCCGTAGAAGCCGAACTTGATGCCAAGGTACAAAAGTGGGGGCTAACATTTAAGAAAGTTCGCGCAGGAGAATCTCTTGTCGCCTACGTAATCGAACACGGCTGGGGCAACCAAAGAATACCAGACGCAGGTTTTATCGAAGTAAAGTAATTAATTATGATTATAGCTTATATTGCCCACCCAATAGGAGGCGATGTTGAGGCCAACCTCGCGGATGTATGTAAAATCGTCCGCGAGCTTAACCTTAAATACGACGACCTCGTTCCTTTTGTGCCTTATTACTGCGATGTGGTATCAATGAACGACTCAGACCCTAAGGAGCGGTCACGGGGCATAAAAAACAACCACAAAATACTAAATTCCGGCATGGTTAACGAACTCTGGCTTTATGGCCATAGAATAAGTACCGGGATGGAGGGAGAAATAAAACTAGCCAGAAAAAACGGAATCCCAATCAAAATTAAAAGCCCACATATCCTCAAAGAGGATGTCGACGCAATTTTGCCAGGTTAAAACGCTAAAAAGAGATAAAAAAATGAGATCTCCAGTATTACTTATTGCTAGCGGCGCCCAGGAAATTGGAAAATCATACCAGTCTCTTCTCCAAGCCCTGCACTTAGCGTATATCGCACAAAGCAGACGCCCAACACTTCTCTTCGATTCTTCAAACGAATACTCAGCCTATGAAATCGAGGGGGTAACGCATAAAATACAAGCCATCCCTCACGCTGGATTAACTGCTTTTTCAAATCAGCGAAATGCAGATGTAAAACGACTAACGCCATTCCATCCAAACGGAGCCCCCTTAGAACCTCATGAAACGGAGGGGCTTGTTATGAGAGCATTAAAAGAGTTTAGGCCAGTACTAGGCGGAACTTTAATTCTGGAAGATATGTCGAATATTTTTGGCGATAGTCTTCCAGATGCTGTAACAGGAGCGCTCTGTACTCTTCGTCACAGAAACTGTGACTGTATAATACACTTACAATCTATCGGGCGCGTCACACCAAAGTTGAGGCAAAACGCGAAGATTATCCGCTACCATTATCAAATCGACTCAATAGCCGACTCAAAGGATAAGCTCACAACAGAGTACGAGATATTTGCAATAGTTGAAAGGCTGGTCAATAAGCAGTTTTACTCTGGCAACAAATACTTTCATGTGTATGTTTACCGGATGGTTAAAAGAGTAAAGGGGCAGTTCTCCGAGAGAATGTTTGCAGAAGCCATAGAGGAATACATCTACGATCACCCTTCCTGCACATCCATTCTTGAAAAAAGAAGAAGTCCCAACGGCAAAAAACTCTACACTTACGAAGAGGCTGTAAAAATCAAAAAACACGAACTTTTTAATAAATACTACGGAAACAACATGGAAATGTAATTGTGTATAACTTTTTAATATCCCTGATATTCGTATTAATATAAGTGTTAATATTGTATTATTATAAACCGTAAAAATGAAATCATCTGCAATAAATAAAGAAATAGACGAGTTAAACTTTTCATTCGACGACCTTCATGTTATAGGGGTTATGTATAATAAAGTATTTGTTGAGGGGTGGTATTTTAATGATTCTGAAAACATAGATGATTCGGAATTGATAAAATGCCTTTTAGCATTCGATAAGCCTTTATTTCATATCGCATTAGACCACTGGATAAACAATAAAGAACAAAAATGCGAGAGCTATGGCCATTTTTGTGGCGTTGGGGGTAGGGTTATTTGTACTAGCTTTAATAAAATAGAAGAAGAGTTCTCTATTTATGATGGAACCCTAGAAAAAGAAGTGCCAATTGAGGCGTTTGAAATAAATTATGTTGAACAAAACTGCGACATGGAACATGGATAGTAAGGTTAGTTATTTAAAAACAGAGGAATGGCGTCCCGTTGTTGGCTACGATTTCCTTTACGATGTAAGTAATTACGGAAGAGTTAGAGGGAACATTACTAGAGCCAACTCTGTACAGGGTAAAAAAATGGGGAATATAAAAAGGCCAACATTAAGTAAATCCGGATACCTAGCCATTATGTTATGGAAGGGCAATTTTCCGAGATCAGTTAGGGTTCATAGACTTGTAGCACAGGCATTTATTCAAAATCCCGAAAATAAACGAACGGTAAATCACATTAATGGCATAAAAACAGACAATCGTTTAGAAAATCTTGAATGGGCGACTCATAAAGAAAACATGAGTCATGCAAGGGAAACTGGATTATACGATAATGCTAATAAAATCGGAGAGGATAATTATTCCGCCAAGCTTGTAAATCAGGATATTATAGAAATACGCATGCTAAACGAGATGGGGTTTAGGCACGATACAATAGGTCGCGTTTTTAATATACACATAAACACCGTTTCTTTAATTGTAACTAGAAAAGTATGGAATCATGTTTAGTCGATTAAATCAATAAATAAAATAAAAAACAGTAAATTATGAGAAAAGGAAAGGTTAAATTTTATGGATCTAAAGGATTTGGATTCATTATTGATCACGAAACGGGCGAGGATGTTTTTCTCCACGCTACCGGCTTAAAATCTAAAGGGTACGTTCCGCGCCAGGACGACGAGGTTCAATTCGAAACCAAAGACACTAAAAAAGGTATTAACGCAGTTAATGTAGAAAGGGCAGGTAATTAATGCGCCCCCCATACAGCTACTATGGGGGCAAAATCAACATGCTCCCACACATTTTACCGCTTATTCCCAGGCACGTTCAGTACGTTGAGCCATTTTTCGGTGGCGGTGCTTTGCTTTTTGCAAAACAACCATCAAAGAATGAAGTTATAAACGACCTTAATGGCGCCGTGACTAATTTCTATATGCAGCTTAAAACAAACTTTTATGAGTTGCAAAAGATGATTCATGGCACTCTTCATTCTGAAATTCATCACACGGAGGCTCAAAAAATAATCTTTGAAGAGCCGGAAAAACACGACGATTTAAAAAGAGCATGGGCTTGGTGGGTTTGCTGTAATATGAGCTTTAGTCACGTTGGCAATGGAGGCTTTGCCTTTGGAACAACCGGAATGGCTCTTGGCTCAAAAAACAGGCGCGATCGTTTTACCGAAGTTTATGCAAAGAGAATGGAGTGTGTTGAGGTGTTCAATAGAGATGCGATTAAAATAATCACACTTAAAGACCATGAGGACAGTTTCTTTTTCGTCGACCCCCCTTACGTCTCATCCGATTGCGGCTCGTATAAAGGTTATACAACATCCGATTTTATAAACCTTCTTAATTGCCTTCAGAACATTAAGGGAAAGTTTCTACTTACTTCTTATCCGGAAAAAGAACTTCTTGATTACCGCGAGATGCTTTCGGTTGATAAAATTGGAGAGGAGAAGGGGTGGAGGTGGCAGGATACCAAGCAGGTTGTTTCTGTAAACGGGAAGAGAGAAGAGACAAAGTATAAGACGGAGTGCATGACATGGAATTATCCAACCCCATCCAATCAAGAGAATCTTTTTAGTGAGTACAATGAACCAGAAATAGAAGAACAAGAATAATAATTTAAAACCAATAAATATGGCAAATGTAAAAGCAAACACGTCGCCGGAGCTTACTCCAGAGGGACAGGAAAAGGTAAATAAAATCCTTGCAACAAAACTAAAACGTCACGAGCAGATTTGGCTCCTTCATGAGATGCTGCTTACCAACAAACAAGTGGCGGCGATTATGAGTACAAACGCGGGCCACGTGGGTAACTCCCTTAAGGATTATAACGAGCATCCTGAGAAAATTAAGAAACTTACCGAAAAGAAGGAAGAGATTCTAAAGTAATGCACAAGTCACCTAGCACCGCGCAATTGAGGAGTTCCATTGGCTTTTTATTCCTTATGCTAATGGTGAGCCGGTAGTAAGGAATCGGATGGTGGCGCTATACGGAGAGAAAAAGCCCCGGCAGAAATGTCGGGGCTTTGTGTCATTAGTGTGGTTTGTTTTTACTTTATCTCTTCGTAGATAGCATCCTGGCTTGGGGCATCCTTCCAGTGGCTTTCGGGGTTTATGTCTGGTTTTTCCTTCTTGCCTTCTGGAGGCGGTGTGTTTTTTGCCTTCATAATTTGCATACATGCATCAAGTATAAGATTAGCAGATTTCTTTAAGCCAACGAGCATGGACATTTTAGTACCCAAATCCTCGGCAGCAAGCATCATTACATACATCTCGTCGCCCATTGACCAGCCTCGTTTTATAGCTATTCGGACTAAGGGAGGAGTTACGGCCTCTTTGAATTCGTCTGTTACAATGATATTCTCGTCGATTTCCTGATTGTATCCAGAAAAGAAATCTCGGACGGCTATGGATTTTGTGCCGAGAGGTAGTTTATAATCGAGGTCAATCTTCTTCTGCATGTGCAGATTCATGAGCTGATTGTCGTCGATTTTACCAACCCAGCGGCCTACTCCGTGGAGTTTATCATATCCCTTAAGGATAAGCTTTACCATTTGCTCGGCCTCAGTACGAATCTCATCTGGAGTTTTACCTCCAGGAGATAATGGTGGGGCAATAGAGCCGTCTCCTGCCGGAGAAGGTATAGACGAACCATCTCCTGTTGGTGGTGGCGTAGAATCGCCGGAAACGGG
>Ga0138256_10000686_pt1 | contig 36366 bp, 35 predicted proteins | sample KNB2016incub_MG_FD_105486 | JGI IMG/M metagenome (GOLD analysis project Ga0138256, IMG submission 105486) | Active sludge microbial communities from wastewater in Klosterneuburg, Austria - KNB2014incub_MG | ecosystem: Engineered > WWTP > Activated sludge > Unclassified | place: Austria... | reverse complement strand
TGAAAATTAATCTGTTACTTGATAAACAAAATTTCCAACAGACACATTGGGATTGTAATAATTTCAATGAAAACTGTTCTTGTTGTTTTTATTATTCTTCAACTGACTTTATTTTCCGAAAAGGAAATTGATGTTTCATTTGATGAGCAATTTTTGTTATTAGTGTTTGCAGGCTTCATAGCTCAAATGATTGATGGTGCATTGGGAATGGCTTACGGAGTGAGCTGTACATCTTTTTTACTGAATTTCGGAGTACCGCCTGTACTGGCATCTGCAAGCGTTCATACTGCTGAAGTATTTACAACCGGTGTATCGGGATTATCGCACTTATTCCTGAAGAATGTAAATTTGAAGTTATTTCTCAGACTTGCAATTCCCGGAGTAATAGGTTCCGTTACGGGAGCTTATATATTGTCAAACGTTCTTGACGGAGGTTTTATAAAACCATATGTGTCAGCATATTTATTTTTGATCGGGGTTTTTATTTTAATAAAGAGTTTTAAAGTCATTAAGCCTAAGAGCGAATCAAACAAAGTTTCCGCGCTAGGATTAGCAGGAGGTTTCTTTGATTCAATAGGCGGAGGCGGATGGGGTCCGATAGTTACATCAAATCTGATTTTGCGCGGTGAAACGCCTAAGGAAACTGTCGGAACTGTTAACACGGCGGAATTTTTTGTAACGTTTTTCAGCACCGGAGTTTTTCTTTTTTTTGTCGGAGTCGACAGCTGGAAAATAATAGTGGCGTTAATTGTCGGAGGAGTTATTGCAGCACCTTTCGGAGCATTGATGGCAAAAAAAATGAATCCGAGAATATTAATGCTGATTGTAGGAATAGTAATAATTATAACTTCATCCTACACAATTTATAAAAGTATCAGCTGATATTATTACAACAGATTAAATTTTTAAAATACTATTTAATAAACTAACTTTAATCCATGAAATCATTAAATGTTTTAGAATTTAAGTACACTTATTATATTTTATTTTTATTGCTCTTATTTGCTGGAGGATGCTCTTCTTCTCAATCTACTATGTACAAACCTTCAGACGGTGAAGCCGGATGGAATGTTGATGTTACAAAGAAAGACGGGTTGACAGATGAATTTATCTGTAAGATAAACGGCACAACAGTTATAACAGCTTCATTTCCATTCATCGGAGATAATTTTGATAAGAGCGGCACATATAAAGGTAAGAATGTTAAGATGAACGGATATAAAAGTTCTACAAACTCAACAGGCGCAGATGGTAAAGTTCAGAGTACAGACAAATTCCAGATAAGAGTTTTTATTGATGATCAGCTTGTGGATAAATTTGATTTCTAAAAACTTTTATTCAGGTATTTTTTTATTAAATTTTTTTCAGATCTATATTTTTTATTAATTTCCTGAATGCAGGACAGAAGTACGTATTTATATTATTTTAATCAAATTATGTGCTTTAAATTTTTCTTTTAATCCGATAACTTTCAAAAACAAATTAAATGCTGAAAATATTTGCCCAGGATCTGAAAGCTATCCGTGAGAAGAAAAACATTACCTTAAAATCCATATCCCAGCAGACACGTTTAAACATGACCACTCTTGAAAACCTTGAGAGCGGCGATTACACTTTTCAGCCACAGGCGTATATAAGAGCTTTTCTGAAACAATATATAGCCTGCTTAGAAATTGATGTGGATGAGACTTTGTTTGAATATGATCTTGCAAGAAGCGGTAAGTATAAATCCAGCAGATCGGAAGAAGAAATAAAGAGACAAAATGAAGAAGCTGAAAGATTAATTGCTGAGGAAGAAGCTTTATCGGGAGATTCCGAAGAAATAATTTCCATAGAGGAGGGCGAACTGGCCTCTAACAATACTGAAGATGAATCCGTGAAAAAACCTGCCGGCGGAATTAAAGTATTGAAGATCAATCCTGACGGCGATAATCTGACAAAAGGAGATCCGACAAATATACGTTCTAAGAACACCGTGAAATCAAACGTAAGTTTAAATTCCGGTGGAGCAGGTTCAGGCACTGAAAGCATTCGAAGAACCGTCAAAACTCAGGATGGAAAACCTTCAGGAGATGTTTCAAAACCTGCCGAAAAAAAATCATTCTCATTTTCATTTCTCGGCTCGCGTGTCTTCAGAAATGTAATGTTAATTCTTTTTATTGTACTTGCACTGGCAGGACTTTATTCTCTTGTAAATATTTTATTCTTAGAAGGCGGAAATGACAATCCCGAGATCATAAGACAGAATTTCGATGACGTTGTAAAAGAGCAGGAAAAAAAATTACTAGGTAAAAAAACCGAAGAGGAAATTCAGGATTCGATAAGAAAAGCGCAGGAAGAACTGACCGCTTCCAGAGATTCCATCTCACTCAGTGTAACAGCCCTAACCGAAAGCGTTTATTTTATCGTTACAGATTCTTCTAATTATTCAAGACCTGATAAATTCACTGTTAAGCCGAAAGAAGTAAAATCATTCAGAGCCGCCAAGTCATTTCATATTTCTGCTGCAAATACAAAAAGTATAAAGGTCTCGCTTAACGGCAATCCTGTTAAATTTGAAAAAAATGCAGTAAGCAAAATTAAATTAACCAAGGACGGAGTTTCAGGAAATACTTCCCCTCAATAAATTCAATAATTAAAACTTTTTTAAAGAAAATAGGTATGCCTGCATCTTCTCAAATTTTAAAAAGAGTAAATACGCTCAGAGATAAAATTGCAGATGCAGATTACAGGTATTATACACTCGCGGATCCGGATATAGATGATTTTAGTTATGATAAAATGATGAAAGAGCTTTCGGGTCTGGAGGCTGATTTTCCTGACTTAATTACTTCCGACTCCCCTACACAAAGAGTTTCCGGCACGCCGACTTCAGTTTTTAAATCAGTGAATCACAATGTTCCGATGCTATCACTTTCAAATTCATATAACTTTGAAGAGCTTATTGAATTTGATAAAAGAGTGAAGAACATTCTCGAGACTGATGATTATGAATATGTATGCGAATTAAAATTTGACGGAATAGCTATCTCACTGACTTATCAAAAAGGTTTGCTGATCACAGGAGCTACGCGAGGTGACGGACTTACAGGCGATGACGTTACACAGAATATAAAAACAATACGGTCAATTCCTCTTTCTGTAAGAAGCGGTAAAATAAAAAACTTCGAGGTGAGAGGTGAAGTGTTTATCTGCAAGGATGACTTTCTGAAAATAAATGAAGAGCAGGAACTCAAAGGTGAAAAGTTGTTTGCTAATGCGCGTAATACTGCTGCAGGAACACTTAAATTAAAAAATACAATTACAGTTGCTTCCAGACCGCTGAATTTTTTCGCATATAATTTTTTTTCCTCTGATGTGCAGATAAAGTCGCACAATGAAGTCCTCGTAAAATTAAAGGAGCTTAAATTTCCCGTAAATAAAAAAACCGAGATTGTTAAAGATATTACAGAAGTAAAAAAATTCTGTGATAAAATAGAATTAATTAGAGATGAACTCGAATATGAAATTGACGGAGTTGTAGTAAAAGTAAATCTGCTGTCACAGCAGGATAAACTCGGCAGCGTTTCAAGATCACCGCGGTGGGCTGTCGCATATAAATTTAAAGCAAAGGAAGCTGTCACTAAGGTCAATAAAATTTTCTGTCAGGTTGGAAGGATAGGGACAGTAACTCCGGTTGCGGACCTGCAGCCGGTCTTTCTTGCGGGTTCAACGATATCTCGTGCAACTCTGCATAATTTCGATGAGATAAAAAGAAAAGATATCCGTGAAGGCGACTATGTTAAAATCGAAAAAGGCGGGGACGTTATACCTAAAGTTCTTGAGGTAATAATTGAAAAGAGAAAAAAAGATTCAAAGCCGTATAAGATCCCTGATAAATGTCCCGTTTGTAATACAAAGCTTGAGAAGCCTGAAGATGAAGTTTATTATTATTGTCCCAATTATAATTGTGAAGCACAGATACTCGGGAGGATCGAACATTTCGTTCACAGGAACGCGATGGAAATAGAAGGTCTCGGCACAAGTATTATTGAAATCTTTAACAAAGAAGGACTGCTTAATAATTATGCTGATATTTATGATCTGCATAAATATAAAAAGAAAGTATTAAGTATGGAAAGATTCGGTGAGAAAAGTGTAGAGAATATTCTTAATGCAATAGAATCTTCAAAAGAAAAACCTTTTGATAAAGTTCTGTTTGGACTGGGGATACGTCATATCGGAGAAAGAACTTCCAAGATACTTTCAAAAAATTTCGGCAGCATAGATAATATTATCAAAGCCACAGCAGATGAGATCACTGCTGTGCACGAGATCGGTCCTAAGATAGCAGAGAGCGTTGTAAAGTTTTTCAAAGATGATAAAAATCTGAATAATATTGAAAGACTGAGAAAAGCGGGATTGAAATTTGAATCTGAAAAAAAATCCGCGGGCTTTAAGATAAATGAAAATGTAAACAATAAGACATTTGTACTTACAGGAACATTGGAAAAATATAAAAGGGAAGAAGCGCAGAAAATTATTGAAGATCTCGGTGGCAGAGTAAGTTCTTCTGTAAGTAAAAAAACTGATTATGTGCTCGCAGGCTCAGAAGCGGGAAGCAAACTTGAAAAAGCAAAATCACTCGGAGTTAAAGTTATAGATGAAAGTGATTTTGTAAAACTTATAAAAAATTAATCACCATATATAATTGGCTTTTAAAATAGAAATAACGGAGTCAAAAGATAAAACGGATAAATACGAATCACTTTTGCCGCAGATCATCGCTTTAATAAGTGACGAGAATGATCTGATTGCTAATCTGGGAAATGTTTGTTCAGTTTTAAAGTATAGTTTTGAAAATTTTTTATGGGTAGGATTTTATCTGAAATGCAAAGACAATCCTGAAGAACTTGTACTCGGTCCGTTTCAGGGAAGGGTTGCATGCACCCGTATCTCTTTCGGGAAAGGAGTTTGCGGAAAAGCTGCGGAAAGTAAGAAGACTGTGATTGTTGAAAATGTCGGAGATTTTCCGGGGCACATTGTATGTGATCCATTGTCCAGATCTGAAATTGTTGTACCGGTTATTACGGAAGGAAATGTTATAGCAGTTCTTGATATTGACAGCGGTGAATATTCCGGCTTTGATGTTACTGATAAAAAATATCTTGAACAGATGATAGAAAATATTAAATACATTTTTTCGGGAAAGTAAAATTATGAATAAGAAAGAATTAATTAAGATCATTGCAGAAGATACAGGTTTTAAAAAAAGCAAATGCCGAAGCGCAGTTAATACTTCTTTTGAATTAATTTCAAAAGAACTTATGAGTGGAAAAGACATATTCATCAATGGTTTTGGTAAATTTAAGCTGAAAAGAAAAAGATGCAGGATATTCAACGACGGGGCATTTATAAATATTAATCCTCCTGAGATTGAAATTGTTTTTGAAACTGATATAAAAAGCAGTTTACTATAAAATTGAACAGATCAGAATTAATATCAGGAGTGTCAATTCTTTGCGGTATCAGCAGACAGGAAGCTGAATTAATTTTAGACTCAATGATAGTTAATATTTCAAGATCGCTTTTATCTGAACCGGTAGTGAAGGTAAAATCTTTCGGGGAGTTTAAGATTAATGCTGTTAGTTCAGAAGTTAATTCCGAAAGTAAAATTCATTTCACTCCGTCAGAGAAGCTTCATTCAAAAGCCAATAAGATATATGAAAACCTATCCCCTGTCAGAAAAGTATTTGACAATAATAAACTGAATAATATTTTAAATACATTCGGGATAACTGAGTTTGAATCCGGAAAAAATATTGAAGAAATAGAATATGATGTAACAGATGAAATTATAAATTCTGAAAAAACGGAACAGGAGAAAGAACTTCCGGAAAGACGTCTGCTTCCTGATAAAGTGATAAACCTGCACAATGACATAGTTAATTCCGGCAAACCTTCCGACAAGAAAAATCTATGGGGCTGATCTTTTTTCTTTCTTTAAAAAAAAGCAAATCCCGAAAATCAGTAAAGATAAGTACAGACAGTATTCAGCAAGCGCGTCTCCGTGTCTTGTGTAAAAAGTAGTTTCTTTGATCAGATCAATTTCTCTGACGATCGAAGTTTTTTCATTAATACCCGTCTGCTGAAATATTTCTCCGTACGGACTTATAAAATCAGATATCCCTGTATTGGCGCACCTTGCGATCCATCTTCTGTTTTCTATTGCTCTGAAAACCGCAAACTGGTTATGCTGATATGTCCCAAAAAATTTTCCCCACCATCCGTCATTAGTAATTATTACGGAAAACTCAGTTCCCTTTTTTACAAAGTTCGCAAAGAATTCCGGATAAACGGACTCATAGCATACAGCAGTATTAAAGGTTACTTTATTCTTCAGAGTGAAATTATTTGAATCCTTCCCGATCTGCCAGCTGCCGAGCCCGACACCCCACTCTATAAGACTTTTTGTAAACGGAAATAATTCCTGATATGGCATTCTTTCGCTGCCTATCACCAGTTTTATTTTCTGATGTTTCTGATATTTATTTTTATCGGTTTCCGGTTCGAATAAAACCGCAGTATTGTATGTATCATATTTTTTACCGGTAGACCTCATTATTTTTGCATCCACAGGCGCTTCGTCAGGGTTCTCATAATACTCAAGATCAGGCGTTCCGACAAGTATTGGTATTCCAATGCTGTCGCATAAATCTTTTAACATCAGATATTTATCTTCAAAATATTTTTCCCGGAAAAAATATGGCAGAGCTGTTTCAGGTAAAATTATTAATTCAAGATTGGGATTAGAATTATAAAGCTCTCTTATCTGCGCAGCATAACCGTTGACAAGATCATCCTGTTTGCCTCCCCATTTTAACCACGGGTTTATATTAGGCTGAATGATACCTGTATTAATTTTTCCGAGTGTCGAATCAGTAATTCTTTTTAAATCAGATAAATAAGAATTATAAAAATTGGGAAAGAAATAGAGCAGGATCAGGCTTACAAAAACTGTAATGTTCTTTAAAGATGAGTAAGATATTTTTCTTTCAAAAATATTCCGGTAAAGAACATATATCAATACTGATATACAGCATACCCAGAATGAAACTCCGAAGATTCCGGTAATTTCTGCATACTGGATCTTAGCGGGATTATAAGTTAATGTATTCCCGGCAAAAAGCCACGGAAAATTAATCTGACCAATAGTCGAAATATATTCAAATCCTGTCCATACAACCGGAAATAAAATCAGAGTTAAAATGCTGCCGTATCTGAAATTAAATTTACTTTTAATTTTATAAAATACGATCATAGGCATTACAAAAAATAACGGATAAACAAGCAGTATAAATATTCCTCCGATTATAAGAAACCTGTCAGCGTTTTCCCGCATACCGCTAAGCATTATCCATGAAACGGAAATTATGCAGGCTGTAAAAAATATCAGATATGATCTTATAAAAGCTGATCTGAAATTTTCTGTACGTAAGAAAATGTGAATGATTATTGCAAAAGAAATGAATATAAGAAAATTAAGATCTACCGGTGGAAATGACAGCGCGAAAAAAATACCGGCTAAGGGAATAAGAAGTTTTATTGAAACGGGTGATCCGGATAAATTTCTAAATTTGTTCAAGATAAATTTTTTTCGGGAGATTTTAGAATATTAAACTTCCTGTTGAGAATATTCCAGACAGCTAATACAAGTGTTGCAAAAAACATTCCTATCAGAGCCCCGGCGAAAATATCAAAAGGATAATGAACTCCGCACATGACTCTTGACAAAGCCATTATGCCTGCACCTGTGTATAGAAACTTTTTCATATCCGGGTAAAAATTGGAAAACAGATAAGCGGCGGCGAAATTATTTACAGCATGATTAGACGGGAAGGAAAATGATTCCGAACAATTTATGAGAAGATTCACATCACTCAATATATGACAAGGTCTTGTTCTCTGGAAATAAAATTTTAAAACATTATTTGAAAACTGATCAGCTATCAGTATGACTATTAAAATAAGTATTGCTGCGACCTGACCCTTCCTTCCTCCTTTAATAACCAGATACAGCCAGATCAAGACATAAAAAATAAACCAGTTCTCTCTTTCAGTAATGAAGGGCATTAACCTGTCGGTTACAGGATTTGCAAGAGTGTGATTGAGAAAATAGAAAAAAGCGGCATCAATATTTTGCAGAATATTCACTCCGAATTTTTACTTAAATAATAAGACTGTAGAATAAGCAACACAACCTTCTCCCCTTCCTACAAAACCCATGCCTTCGGAGGTTGTCGCTTTTATTGAAATGTCATCAGTAAGGATAATACCGGAAATATTTTTTTTCATCTGATCTGTGTAAGGAAATATTTTTGGTTTCTCGAGTACAAGCGTGCAGTCAAGATTTCCGATTTGCCAGCCGCTGCCGCAGATCAGTTCATAGGATCTCTTAAGTAAAAGCAGGCTTGATATATCTTTAAACTCAATATCATTGTCAGGAAACTGATTACCAATATCCTTAAAACCTCCTGCGCCGAGTATTGCATCACAAACTGAATGAAGGAGAACGTCTGCATCAGAATGACCGTCAAGACCTTTTTCAAAAGGGATTTCAACACCGCCTAATATTAATTTTCTTCCTTCAGCAAATCTGTGTACATCATATCCGAATCCGGTTCTTATATTTATTCTGCTCATATAATAATTGAAAAAAGTTGGTAATTAACTTATCAGTTTTAATTGTATAAAACAATTTAACAATTCTTACTAAACAGTTTTATACTTATTGAATGAATTTCTTTACAAGAATATTCATTTTTAAGTGGAAAAAGATAACTAAAGATAGTATTTTGACATTCCGAAATTTACCGCCCGGGTGGCGGAACTGGTAGACGCGCAGGACTTAAAATCCTGTTGTCTGTAAAGGCAGTATCGGTTCGATTCCGATCCCGGGCACTTGTGAAGCCTGCTGTTATTTTTAACGGCAGGTTTTTTTATTTACAGATAGAATGCTTTTGATAATATTAGGCAGACGGGAGAAATATTATAAAAAAGAGCATTATGGTTTTTTCCTGTTTAATTTCTTTTAACAGGTTCATACTTTTTATTGACATCAATAAAACTCACATACGGACTTGTCCATCCGTTATAGAATACTTTTTCAAGATCTTCATTTACCAAATTATTATTTATGATCATTGTAACATTTCTTGATCTTCTGAAATAACCGGATTCCCAGTTAGTAGTGCTTACCCAGGAAATATCATTATCAGAGATCAGATATTTGGAATGATCAACTCTGGCGAATGGAATGAATCCCCCTGAATGCTGCGGTATAGTTGATATTTTTATCTCAATGTTTTTAAATTTTGAAAGCTCTTTCAAAAAATCTTCCGAATAATCTCTCATCGCCCAGTCCGGAAGTATCATTTTTATACTTACATTTCTCCCGGCTGCCTTTATCAGTGCATCAGATATTTTACTGTGTTGAACTGTATCATATCTGTCTTTATCAGAAAACGAATAGATCTGTATCAAAAGTCTTTCCTTTGTGTTGTCAATTATTTTCATTAGCTCTTCTTCTTCAGAGCTGAATCCCGACACATTCATGGACGGCGGACTGAATGCAGGATACAGCGTCATTTCACCGTATTTACTTGAATTTAATATTACAGGATTTTCAGAATTAACTACATTCACCGGTCTCTGATTTGCAAGACCGTAAATATTTCCTACACACAAATTCCAGTCGGTTTCAAAAAGTTCAGTAAAAGTATTCGCAAGCGATTTATTTTTTACTCTGACTCCCATCTCATGAATATGTTTTATCGCACGCCAGTCCATATTCTGACTGCCTAAAAAAAGATTTTCATTATCTACTATGAAATACTTTGCATGCATCACACCGCCTGCAAGATTTCCAAAAGGTATCTTTCTTATTGAAATATTTTCCAAGCCTTCGAGAAGATCAACGGATTTATCATTTCTTGAATAAAAAGATGAGTCAACTATAATTCTGATATTCACTCCTCTTTCGGATGCATATTTTATAGACTCAATTATACTTTCAAGCGGTTCGCCTTTTGCATCGGCAAAATAAAACGCCTCTATATCAATTGAAACTTTTGATTCATCGATCATTTTTTTCCAGACTTCAAAAGTCCTTGGCAATTCCGAGCGTTCATAGATAGTTTCCGAAGGCGCGCTCTGTACTAACTCGAATTCATCCTGTGACCTTGCTCCGTCTGCAAATAAAGACAGGAGAAGTGTAAATACAAAAAATACTCTTATCATAAATACACTTCTCCTGCCGGTAAAATTAAAATTCATATTAAGTTATTATAACATTCATAAGTCTTTCAATCTGAGCGACTTTAAGACTGTCACTTTTTTCCCTGTATATCTCAAGCAGATTTCTGAGCATTCTCAGAATGATCTCCGTATCAGTGGACTTTTTTAAATAAGGTATAGAATCAAAATCAGATTTTACAATCCCAATATTTTTTGCAAATCTTTCTGCTTCAGAGCCTGAAATAATTAACCCCTTATTGAAAGGATCTATATAGTATTCAGCATTTTTATTTTCATACTTAAGAAGAAAATGTCCGGGCATGTTTATGCCATATACAGGCAGATTCAGTTCTTTAGTAATAAGAAGATATAATACAGACAATGAGATCGGTATCCCGGTTTTATTGTCGATTACTTTATTCATAAAGCTGTTATCAGGATCGAAAAAGTTATCACTGTTTCCTGTGTATTTCAATTCTCCGAAAAGATATTCATTTATAGTTTCAAGAATATCGAGAGGATATTCAGCATTGTCTTTTCTGAATTTATTAATGACTCTTAATTTTATTTCAGAAGAATAATCCTTAATAATTTTTTCGTACTTTTTTACATCAATGCCCGGATAGGCTAAAGCGGTTATAAGGAACGAAGCATTTATTAGAAAATTCTTGCTGCTTCTTTGCTTTAATTTGAAAAATTTTTCTTCAAGATTACTGAAACTGATAATTGATACTATTTCATTTGCTCTTCTTTTAATAAGAATGTTTTCATCGTTAATAAACTTTTTCAGATAATTTTCAGATTCTCCGCCATAAGAGAGAAATCTGTCTTTTACATTTGAGTAGACATTATCATCCTCATCATCTAAAAGTTTAATAAGATGTTCAAATTCACTATTCGGGGTAATAACCGGTTCACTGTTGTTTATCATTTTAAAATCTCCTTTACTTTAACTTTGTTTAAGAGTAACATACCTACTATGAAAAAAAATCCGACAGAAAGTATTGCAAGCTTCTGCGAACCGGATAACCATGAAACCAGTCCAAATGTCAGCGGTCCGATAAGCGTGGAAGTCTTGTCCATCAATGCGTAAAATCCGAAGAACTCTGTCTTTATTTCCAGCGGTGTAAGGAAAGTCATTAATGCCCGTGACAGACTCTGCGTGGATCCCAGGAAAAATCCGGCAAATCCTCCGATTATAAAAAATGAATTCTTATCATTGGTAATAAATACCGCCAGGGTGATCAATGTCCAGAATATCAGATTTATATAAATAGATTTTATAATTCCTATCCTGTCACCTATCTTTACAAATACAAAAGACCCAATCATTGCAGTGATCTGAACTATCAGAAAGAATACGGCAAGTTCAGTAATTGTAAAATTAAGAGTAGAGCTTGCATAAATGCCTGAGAAAAAAATAATCGTATTGACAGCATCAATGTAGAAAAAGAATGAGATCAGAAAATTTTTCAGGTCTCTGAAATTGTTTATGTTTTTAAGAGTAGTCAGAACTTTCTTAAAACCGTAAGCAATATAATTTATTTTTACATTTTCAGAAGGTCTATTTTTTTCTTTTAAAAACAAAAACAGCGGCAGCGAAAAGATCAGAAAGAAAAAGGCGGATATTGCAAATAACAAATTCGGATCATCTTTGAGCGGGAATACGAGAGCTACTGAAATTACTGAACCTACATAACCGGCTGCATAACCGTATCCTGATACTTTGTTGTAGTCTTTCGGATCTGCTATTTCAGAAATGAAAGCGTCATAAAATGTGAGTCCTGTCTGAAATCCTATGTTGGATAAAATGAAAAGTACCAGAGCGTAAATTATTGTTCCCTCTCCGGTGAAATACATCATGGAAGTAGATATGACGCAAAGTAATGTGAACAGAAAAAGAAATTTTTTCTTGTTTGAGGAATAATCTGCAATAGCTCCGAAGACAGGATTTAAAACAGCAGAGATCAGCATTGAGATATTGATACCGACCGACCAGTAAAAGTCACCTATACTTTCTCCTGAGACAACAACTTCCTTAAAAAAAACAGCAAACACAAAAGCAACAATGATCACGGCATAAGAGGAGTTACCGAAATCAAACAATGACCATACTAAAACCTGAGATTTATTTTTCAAAAATAATTTATTTACAGGTTAGTAATATTCAAATAATAATTTTAATTCTTTACGGCAGGTTTTTTTGGTTTTTTATCCTTTGATGTTTTTTTAGCCGGATCCGTTTTTTCTTTTGAGTAATCAGGTGTCTTCTTGGACTTACTGTTGTTTTTATTTTTACTCTCTGTATTTAACAGTCCCCTTCCGGTTTTGATAAGCTTGTTATCTTTTTTCAGATCTTCGTGAATACCGTCAAGAACGCCGTTAACAAACTTTCCGCTGCTTCTTGTACAATATTCCTTTGCAATATCAATTGCCTCATTAATGGATACTTTAGGCGGAATGTCAGGAAAGAACAATAGTTCAGCGATCCCCATTCTCATTACAATTCTGTCCACAAGCGCCATCCTCTCAAGCTCCCAGTTCAATACTTTTCCAAGTATATACTCATCGATTAGTTTTTCATTTTCTATGACATGTTTGATCAGAGTATCTGAAAATGTAAGATTATCTTCACCTTCCAGATCACTCATCAGATCTTTCTTGATCTTAATGATCGGTTCTTTTGAAATTTCGTGCGCATAAAGAACCTGCATTACTTTAATTCTTACTTCTCTTCTTTTTAGTTGTGGCATCAGATATTTTTATATTTCAAAGCTAATCATTAATACATTAAAAAAATATTACAATTTTTTTTTTGTAAATTATTTTTTCCAGTAATTTTTCATCAGGTCATGTGTCCATTCCGGCTGAATAATTTTTCCGGATGGCAGGAATTCTTCCAGTATCGGCTTAATATCAATGACCGGAGTACCGTCAATGGCATCCAGTCCGGTTACAGATAATTTTCTCTTATCTATTCCTTTAAGCTTTACAATAGTTGAACCGAGCAGATTTGGTCTTAACTTTTTTCTTTGAGCAAATATTCCGGTTTCAGGATAATCCCGATTTTCTCTCGGATGAGCGGATGAAATACAGATATTTGACGGATCCGCGAGGTGGAAATAAAATATTATCTCAAGATGTGAGAACTGCTCAATGCCTTTGAGACTGTCTTCTGAAAGTTTCGGGCTGATCTTAATTACTGAAACTATGTCGCCCCAGTAATCATCATCTATTGTCTTTCTGCTGTTGGATACATATCCGACCGGTTCTATTGTGAACATTTTAAATTGAATATTTTGAGATTAAAAAAATGATAACTCCATAAATTATTTTCAGTTTTTCATTAACTCATTTATTTCTTTTGTAATTTCGAATACTTCAAGCATTTTTCCGGGATCTGATCTTATCTCACTCCTTTTGATCTCCAGCTCTCTGATCCTGAATTTTTTTACAAGGTCTTCAGCGTTTTTAATCGTATAAACCGGGTTTGCAGACTGACTCAGAAGATTATCACTTCCGGATTTTTCCAGATAGCTTGCTTCGTATCTGCTGTTACTTATTCGCGAGAGTATTTCTTTTTCACCATCTTCTTTAAGTTCATTAATTACTGCTGATATATCAAGTGAACCGTGATTTATAAGTTCATCAAGAATTTTCTCCGTAATGATTAAGATCTTTCTGTCCTTTATATATTCCGTATGCAAATTATTTTCAAGATATGCCAGAGCCTCATCATTACCGTGAATAAAAAGCTCCAGAAGTTCTGATTCAAAATTATTATTTCCAAATGCGGTTTTAACTGACCCTTCTGGTTTCTTTTCCGGTAAGCTTAATGACGATTTGGGAAAGGAATTATTTTTACCGCTTCTTAAAAACTTATTCAGTTCATCTGTCAGTAGACTCTCATTCAGTTTATACTCACCGGAAATTTCTTTAATAAACAAAGACCGTTTTATTCTGTCCGGGATCTTTGCAATATATCCGATCATTTCTTTGATAAAAATTGTTTTCTCTTCAACTGACTCCAGTTTATTTTCTTTCCTGTAATATTCAGCGATAAAATTTATGAAAGACATTCTCTCCTGAATTCTTTTATCAAATTCTTTTTTACCGTTATTTTTTATATAACTATCGGGATCTTCACCGAAAGGAAGTGAAATAATACTGATATCGAATCCTGTCTCGAGAAGCAGTTCGATTCCCCTCTTGGCTGCCTTGATGCCCGCCATATCCGAATCAAAAAGCAGATAAACGTTTTTAGTATATCTGGATAAAAGGCGTGTCTGCTCTTCTGTAAGAGCCGTTCCGCTCGATGCAACGACATTCTCGATATCATTTTTATATAATGCGATCACATCCATATAACCTTCCACAAGGATCACATAATCGTAATACCGTATCTTTTCTTTTGCAAAATTCAAACCGTAAAGTATTCTGCTTTTGCTGTAAACTTTAGACTCGGGAGAATTAATATATTTCCCGCCAAGATCATCTTCATAAAGTTTTCTGCCGCCAAATCCGACTATCTTATCATACTCATTGAAAATAGGAAACATCAGCCGTCCCCTGAATCTGTCATAATAAGTATTTTTACTGTCTTCTTTTTTAATAATAAGTCCGGATTTTTCCACTTCCTCCGGTGTGAATATATCTTCTTCCGTAAAATGATGCAGCAGTCCGTCCCAGGATTTATATGAGTAACCAATGCCGAACTTATTAACTGTCTTTTTATCAAGTCCTCTGGAATCAAGGTAACCTGTTACCAGTTCCTTCTCACTGCTTTTCAGATCATTAATATTATTCCTGAAATATATTGCGGCTGATTTATTGATCTCATACAGCCTGGATTTTTCACTGCTGGTGTCCGGACTGTTTGAATCAAATACCAGAGCAATTCCGGCTTTCTCTGCAAGCTTCTTAACTGCATCGATAAATGTTACATGCTCGTAATTTTCTATGAATGAAAAAACATTTCCCCCGGCTTTGCATGAGAAGCAGTGATAGACCTGCTTTTGCTGAGAGATATGTAAAGAAGGGTTCTTATCCTGATGAAACGGACAAAGCGCCAGATAAGAATTACCCCTTTTTTTAACCTGAATATAGCCTGAGATAACTTCAATAATATCATTTGCCTGAGCAATCTCGGAAATTTTATCGTGGGGAATTAGCATAGTGCAAATTAATTAAACTGCTTTTAAAAGTCATTTGCATTTTTTTTATAAATTAATCTGAATCAGCTGAATAAAACTTCAGCTGCTATAAAATTATTATTTATCACGTGTAATTAAATATCATCCCAGCAAAATATTTTTCCGATTGGTTTTATAATAATAGCTACACATTAAAAATTTTTGATTCGAGATTAGGTTATGATTAGATTCCTGCCGGAAGCACAATGGAGTGACAAAATTGATATGATTATAAAATCTGCAAAGATTATTCTCAAAACTAGAAAGAATATTTGCAGCAATAATTAATATATTTGTTGTCCTGAGGTATTCATTTTCATTTCTAAGATATTTATTTACAGGTCCGGGATATTTATTTAAAGGTCCATAGTCTGTTACTTTGGTCCCAATATATTTTAATTCGGAGCTGAGAATATTTATTGTAAAATGTTTTTGTAATATTTTGGGACTATTATAAAATATTATAGGTCCAAAGTATAATATATTGGGACTGTAATATTTTATTTAAGTCCCAATAATAAAAACTTTGGACCTGTAAATATTTATTATAAGTCCGTAGTTGTTTAACATGGAACCATAGTTTGACACTTCGGATGGAAATATTTGAATAATTTCGACGCAAAAGCCGGTTTTTGAGCTAAATTTAGAGTTTATTGAAATTTCACAAATCCGTAACCCGTAAATGGTAATCTGATACTTTTGCTAATTGGATTCCTGCCGGGAGCACGCAGGAATGACAATACTGGAGTGTTCGAAAATGACAAAATTGAATTCTCGTAAATAAAATTTTAAAAAACCCGTAAATCGTAACTCAACAGTGATGAAATTTCATTTTCAAAATACAAAAAATGGCAGTGCCTCAAAATAAAAGACTTATAATTATTAACTGCAAATTACTGATTATTAACTTCTATCTATTAACTACTAACTATTAACTATAAAAAATATTGTAACTATTTTTAAATTTGATATTGCTTATTTTGAAACATTCATAAATGAGAAACTTTGACATAGTAATTATCGGGGCAGGTATAACTGGATTAGCTGCTGCTTACCGGCTTTTAAAAAAATCACCCGGTTTAAAGATCTGTATACTTGAAAAGGAAAGCGGTATTGCCGCTCATCAAACCGGTCACAACAGCGGTGTAATTCATTCCGGAATTTATTATAAACCGGGCAGCAGTAAAGCGCTGAACTGTATCACAGGTTACAAACTTCTTCTGGATTTCTGCAATGAGTTTAATGTAAATTATGAAATATGCGGCAAGCTGATAATTGCAGTATCAGATAATGAAGTAAGCAGACTGAATAATCTTTACCAAAGAGGAGTTGAAAACGGTCTCACCGGTTTAAGTATCATTTCTGAAAATGAAATTAATAAATTTGAACCACATGCAGCAGGCGTGAAAGCACTTCATGTTCCTCAGACCGGAATAGTAAATTATATCTCAGTTTGTCAAAAAATATACACCAAATTATTACATAAGAATATCAGCGTTAATTTCAATGAAAAGGTATCCGACATTAAATGTGCATCAGATGAAGTCACTATCAAAACCCAAAGCGGTACATACACTGCAAAGTGTCTTGTAAGCTGCGCCGGACTTTACTCTGACAGAATTGCAGAGATGAGCGGAATGAAAACGGATTTCAAAATTATTCCCTTTAGAGGAGAATATTACAGACTCCGAGAAGAGAGCAAAACGCTTGTTAAAAATCTGATCTACCCTGTACCTGATCCGGAATTCCCTTTTCTCGGAGTTCATTTTACAAGAAGGACAGACGGAATTACTGAAGCGGGACCAAACGCTGTACTTGCTTTCGGCAGGGAGAGTTATAAAAAGAGCAGCATAAATTTCAGGGAGTCGGCGGAGATTTTAAAGTATAAAGGATTCCGGAAAATTGCTTCAAAATATTTTAAGACAGGATTCTATGAATTTTACAGATCGTTTTCAAAAAAAGAATTTGTCAGATCGCTGCAGAAACTAATTCCGGAAATCCTTGCGGAAGATCTAATTCCCGGCGGGAGCGGCGTGAGAGCGCAAGCCTGTACTGCAGACGGAATACTTATTGACGATTTTTTATTTGCGGAAAATGAAACCATCATAAACGTATGCAATGCCCCGTCACCTGCTGCAACTTCAGCTTTTTCAATAGGTGATACAATTTCAGAAAAAATTATCAGTAAATTAAATTAATAAAATATGCAGTCAAAAGAAGTTATTCATGATGAAGTAAAAAAGAAGATCGAGTCAAACCGATTAAAAATTTCAGGGGAAGATTTTGAAAGACCATGGGGAGGATTTTTTAAGATCGCTGATGAAAGTCTTGGTGATTTTCTGAATATTTATTTTGACGGAATGGAACTTCCCGACGAAACCAAAGACCTTACATTAAGTCCGAAGATACTTGTAGTAGAGCCGGGTAAAAAACTTTCGTGGCAGTCTCATGAAAGAAGATCAGAATTGTGGAGAGTTATAAAAGGACCTGTAGGAATTTATATGAGCCCTGATGACGTGCAGCCGGATGAAATGGGAATTTATAATGAAAGCGATACTGTCGAGATGCAGCTCGGAACCAGACACAGACTGGCAGGCCTTGAAGACTGGGGTGTAATTGCAGAGATCTGGGTTCACAGAATTCCCGGCAATCCTTCGGATGAAGATGATATAAGAAGAATATCAGATGATTTCGGAAGATAAAATTTATTTATGAACCTTAATTTAGAGAATAAATATTTACACAATTAACTTTACAATTCAGTGAAATTTATTTTTATCATACTTATACATTCCGTATTTTTTCTGACAAGCTGTAATTCAAAAAGTAATGCGCCTGAAAATCAAATTCCCGTGCGAGTGGATTCTACGGCTTCACAAAATAAACCAATACTTACTGATCTTCAGAAAAAAATTGTTGAAGGTGCTATAATAAATCTTAATGAGAATACAGAATATGATCTGACAATGGGTTATTATGTACTGACTTTTCAAAACGGTGAGGACAAAGGAAAGAAAATTTATCCTGAAGGAGATCTCGATCCAGCGATCGGTGTTTGTACTGATGTTATTGTGCGTTCACTCAGATACGGAGGAATTGCAGACCTTCAGAAAGAACTGCACGAAGATATACTTTCCAACAGGTCTGATTATCCTTTTGCAAGATGGGGAAATAAAAAGCCGGATTCAAATATTGATCACAGGAGAGTGATGAATCTTGAAGTATGGTTTGCGAAGAACTGGAACGTAATAAAAGATGAAAATTTTTTACCGGGAGATATAGTGGTATGGGATATGAATCAGGACGGGGCCAGTGATCACATTGGAATTGTTTCAGACAGCTTCACAGGAGAAAGATATAAGGTAATACACAATCATCCTGATCCCGGACATATAGCTAATGAGGATAAAATGTTCAGATGGGAAATATCAGGTCACTATAGAATTGGCAAATAAAATTTATGAATCATTTTCAGAAAACATAGACTGAACTAAATGGATCTTTTTGATGCAATAAAAAACAGAAGAACTGCAAATTCAAAATTCGCGGATAAAGATATATCGGAAGAGCACATTGAACTGCTGATAAGAATGGCTTCACATTCCCCGAGTCATTTCAATTCACAGCCGTGGAGATTTATAATAATTGATGATAAGGAAATAATAAAGAAGATAGCCGTGATAGCCGGTGACGCAATGACAGAATTAATGGACGACGGAAGATTCTGGAAGCAGTACAGAAAATATTTCCGTTTCAGCGAGGAAGAAATGGAAAAGACAAAGGACGGAATACACATTGACCATCTTCCCGTATTTTTAAAACCATTTGCCAAATCAATTTTTTCAGAGGCCGGCGGAAAGGTAATTTCAAAATTCAAAGTGTCTCGGATACTAGGCAATGATGAGGAAAAACTTGTGTCATCATCTCCTTTATTATTTGCAATCATTCTAACAAAAGATGAATATAAAAGAGAAGAACTTTCCGGATTTTATTCGGTAATATCTATGGGCGCAGTAATTCAGACCTTATGGCTGGTTACAACTTCGGTTGGAATGGGAATGCAGTTCATTTCAACTCCCGGAGAGATACCTGTAAAATGGAAAGCGATCTCAGATATATTGAATGTAAATGACGATTACGAATTAATGGCAGTATTCAGAATGGGTTATACAGATCCTGAAATTAAAAGACCGACCATTGACTGGAAGTCATCGCAGAGGAAAGAGCCGGATGAACTCGCTTTCAGAAATAAATTCAGCGGGAAGTAAAATAAATTGAAAACGGGAGACATTTTAATTTATACCGGTCTGATCTTTTATGTTATAAATTATTATACAGGATGGCTGCTTAAATTTAAATTGATTACCATTTCAAAAAAAATTCATCAGTTAATGTTTGCAGTTATTATTATAAATCTTTTGTTTATTTTAATCTTCTCTGAAATCAGTACTTCAGGATTTATTTTATGTTCATTATCACTTTCGATGATGGCAATAATTCCATTAGGAAAGTCCGGAGGAAGTTATCATATGATCGTGAGTTCGGCAGGTTTATTTCTTTATATTATTTTATTCACATATTATCTCTTTAATAAGTTTTAAATTTTTAATTCATATAAAAACGGAAAATCTTGTTTAAAACAAAAGACGGCAGCACAGGCAGACTGATAGAGCTGTGTATATTTTATTTTTTATTTTATGTAGTAACCGGTATAAGCGTAAAGTATTTTCTCGGCAGTGCAGATCTCGGATTTCCCGGAATGAAGAATATACAGTATCTTGTATACAGTACCACCGGCGGTACTTTATTAGCGCTGTCGATAGTATTGGTTTTAAAATGGTATAAAATTCAGACAAACGGTTACACTACTTTCCTTGGCATAAGAATGCCGGAAGAATTTTTATACATCATCCCCTCCGGAGTATGTACAGCAGTTATAATTCCCACTACTACCTTAATGTATTCACTGCCGATCTCAGTGATGGTAGCAATGGTAATAATGAGAGGGAGTGTAATTATAATCAGCCGCGTAGTGGATGCACTTCAGATCAGATCAGGTATATTAAAGAAGAAAGTTTATATGGAAGAAAATATAGCGGTATTATTTGCGATCATTGCTGTATGCATAAATCTTATATGGCAAAAGGAAGGCGGGTTTGATTTTATTTACAATGCAGCTGCAGTGATTATTTTAACAGCATATATAATAGCATATTCCATCAGGATCTATATCATGAACTATTATAAAAACACCAGAGGAAAAGATGTTAAACAGGACAACAAAGGATTTTTTGCTGTAGAACAGATCGCGGCATTTTTGACGATGGTTGTAGTCGGATTAGTTATTTATTTTTCACCGCAAATGTTCGGGTGGACGGGACCGCAGATCACGGAATATGTTGAAGCCATAAACAATCCGGTTGAAGACTGGGGATGGGCGATATTTGCCGGTACAGCTTTCGGAGCTGTCGCATTTTTTTCGGTGTTTATATTTATGTTCAAGGGAAGGACAGCAACATTTGCCGGACTTGTTAACAGGCTCACTTCATTAATTGCTGGTACAGCGGCTACACTTATATTCTTTGTTTTTTTCGGAGGTAAATTTCCGGGAACATCTGACTGGGTATCTCTGATATTTATTCTGATCTCAGTAGCATTTATAACTATGTCTGAGAAAAAAAGATCGGCCGAGCTTAAGAAAACGCATGAGATCGATGAAGATTAAAAAAATGGTTCATGTTAGAGAGAACGATTTTTCATGTCATTGTAATTTAGGAAACAATTGTATTAACCCCTGATATACCATTTCCAGCGCAATAGCAGCAACGAGCAGACCTGAAATTTTAGTTAAAATTTTAACCCCGGTATTACCAAGTTTCTTTTCCATTTTCGAAGCTGCATTCAGAGAAAGCCAAACAGCAGCTGCCACGAGAAACAGGATCACAACAAGAATAATATCATTCATAATACCTTGGCTGTTGCTGCCGTACAATATAATGCTGCTGATTGCTCCGGGTCCGGCAAGCATTGGAATAGCGAGCGGGACGACAGCTATATCTTCGGGATTCTTGTTTGGATCATTCGGCAGACTTTTTTCTCCCGAATCTGATTTACCCAAAACCATATCAATAGCGATTAAAAATATTATTATACCGCCGGCGATCGTGAATGAAGGAATTCCAATTCCAAAAAGTGTGAGCACAAACTTTCCGAAAAACAAGGATACTATCATCACAACAAAAACCGATAAAGTGGTTTTTCTGACTATTCGGGCTTTAACATCCTTTTCTATTCCGGTTGTCTTTGAAAGAAAAATTGAAATTCCTTCCAGCGGATTTACAAGCACAAGTATTGCAATAAAAATTTTAATGTTATCAGAAATATCCGACATTTATGTTTTTAATGAATGAAAAAATTATGCTAAACTAAAAAAATTAATTCAAACTTACAATCTTTATATATTAAAACAAATCCGGGTAAGTAAAGAAAATGCTTACCCGGATCAATTTAGAATTCAGTGAATTATTTGTTTTCCCCATCCGGAGGAATGTCAGGCTCTTTCGGCGCTTCAGGAATATCTGAGTTTTCAGTATCTTTGGAATTGTAATCAGTATTATCTTTATTATCGTCTTCATTGAATTTATATTTTTCATTGAACTTATATTCCTTAACTGATCTTTTCATCTCCTCTTTCACTCTTTCCATTTCTTTTTTAAACTCTTCATTGTTGAAATAAATATTTTCCTTCAATTTCTTATTCAGTTCCTTCAGCTCTTTGTCCATCTGCTCCATTTCCCTGTCAAGCTCTTCCTTATTGAATTTATTTGATTCATCAATTTCTTTTTTCATTTTTTCCATTTCCTTTTTCATCTCTTCGGAATTAAAGTATGCGGAATCACTTGAGTATTTAAATTTATAATTTTCATAATCTTCAGGGACTTCCGGGACTTCCGGTATTTCAGTAAAGTCGAAATTTTCAGGAAGGAAGTAAAACTTTGCAGAGTCAAAATAAAACTTCTCCATATCATCTTTGTATTTCGAAAGATTTTCCTCCAGTCTTTCGAGAGAGCCTTTAAGATCGGTCTCAATCTTTTTCTGAATGTCATCGATCCATATCTCCAGTTCCTTTTCATCAAAGAATTCAAGACTGTCTTTATGTACGGGAGCGCGCGGCGGAATTAAGTTCGCTACTTTATTGTAAATTTCTTCTTTTGTTTCATTAACAGCTTTGCTGCCATTCAGAATATTTATCAGTGAAACGGCATCAGTCATTTTGGCATTATCAATAATAATATTCATACAAGCGTCATTACAATTTCCAAAGTCATAATTAAACAGTGCGTTTTTAAATCCTGGACTTGACTGTTCATTAAAAGGAGTACCGACACCGAGTCCGTTTTTTGTCATGACAATATTACCTGCAGGTACTATTGCATTTTTATTCGTCGAAAGCACATCGACTTTACCTGACTTTACAACTATCATACCGTCGCCGTTCTTATCGATCTTTAAAGAGTAAGAGCCGCCTTTATTTTCCGCAACTGCCGAAGGTATTCCGACTTTGAAAGCCCGGTTATCTCCGTTTTGAGTTTCTGTATTCACCATTCCGTATTCCACAAAGATCTGTCTTGTACTGTCGGCTCCTTTTACTAATATAACTTTTGAATCCGGCTCTATCGTCACTTTACCGATATCAGCGATTATTAACTCTGCAATTGAAACACTGTCCGTAGTGATCCACTGACCTTCCTTAATGCTGTCAGAGCTGACCATATTCATATCATTAATTTTCGGAGAACCTTTTACGCTGACGACTTTCCAGTAAGTAGGAAGACCAAAGGAATATTGTAACGAATCATTACCCTGTCTGAAGTCCCAGTTTTTAACGGCATAAAAAATAAATAAAATTGCTATCACAGCGGCAATGCCGGATATCCAGACATATTTTTTCCGGAAGATCGTATAAGTGTTTGCTGTATTTTCGTTTTGAGAAATTATTTTATCCGAATGTTCACTGAAGTTAATTTTATCTGAAACATTTTCCCATATATTTTCCTGATCGCTTTTCTGTAAAGATCCGTATTTTGAATTCAGCTTATCGAGATTGTAAAGAGTCTCGAGAGTTTTCTTCAGATATTCTTTACAACCCGGACAATCAGCAATATGTATTTCCATTTTTTGCTTATCGGAAAGTGAGATCATTCCTTCAATCTGTTCATCAATAAGCAGCTCAATCTCACCACAGATATTTTCCTTATTTATTTCTTCATTCATTTTTTTAACTCCTCTCTTAATAATTTTCGCGCTCTGTGAAGGTGAGCTTTTGAAGTACCGGTTTTGATATTCATAATTTCAGCAATTTCATTATGCATAAATCCTTCCACGTCATGCAGTATCAGGACAGCTTTTGCCTGGTCAGGAAGTTTCATAATGGCATTCTGCAGATCGATGTTAAGGTCATCATTATTCTGATCAACATAATGTCGTCTCTGTTTAGAATATTCTTCCCGTCCCGCGATTATCCGTTTCGAAGTCCTTTCATGCATAAGAAACTGATTTACCGCAATACTGTGCAGCCATGTAGAAAATCTGCATTCATATCTGAATGAAGTCAGCTTTTTCCATGCAGTTATAAAAACTTCCTGCGTCAGCTCTTTTGCAAGGTCATAGTCGGCGGTAAATCTGAAACACACCGAATAAACCTTTGAGACATTGTCATCAAATATTCTTCTGAAAGCTTCTTTACTGCCTTTCAGCGCGTCATTAATAAATTTAACTTCAGGATCTGAACTTTTCGGAATTAAATTTATAGAGACCTTATCCGGATTCATATTATTTTCTTTGCTCATAATTTAGATGCCTGTAACTTTAAAAAGGTTTAGATGCTGATAAAAATATAATGAAATATCTTAAGAGAAATATTGATAAATTTAATTGTTACAAACGGATAATAATATTTAAATTGTCATTCATAATTTATTGCGAATAATATTATTGTATAAGAACTTTTATTTTAACTGAGATATTAGTAAAATAGGTAATAAATAAGTATTTCTGTTGAGATTAGCTGAAACATTATTGATTAACAAAGGTTATACACATTCAATTATCAATGATCAATTATCAATGATCAAATGGCAAATGTTAAATATCTAATGTCTAATGAACAAAAACTTCTAACTTTTAATTATTAACTACTAACTATTAACTATTAACTACTAACTATTAACTGCTAACTTTAAAAATGAACTATCCTGTCAGTGTAACATCCATTTATAATAATTTAGAAAAGAAATTAACTGCTGTAAATAAAAAGGAACTTCTTTTTAAATTCACGAAAAATATCCTTTTAACTTTTACTATACTTTTATCAGCGGGTTTTTTGATAATATTAGCCGAGGCAATATTCAGATTTGGTACAGGTACAAGAGGAATTTTTTACTGGGGATTCCTTTCTGTGTCTGTTACAACGGTCACATATCTTATTTTAAATTTTATACTGAAGAGATCCGGAATGATCGGAAATTTTGATCTGATTTCTTACTCCAGAAAAGTAGGAGATAACTACGGAGATATAAAGGACAAGTTATCAAATTCATTATCGCTTGCAATGCCTGATAAGAAAGAAAAAAGAAATGAAGTATTTTCAGATGAGTTAATACAGGAAGACCTGAGAAGCATCAATGAAATTGCAGGCGAGAAAGATCTTTCTTCCTTTATAAAATTTTCTTCACTTAAAAAATTATTTTTAATATTTCTTTCAGTTTTAGTATTCATAGTTTCTGCGTTTTTAATATTCCCCGGGAATCTCAACGGAGCTGTAAAAAGAATTGTAAATCATAATTACAACTTTCTTGATAATGACACGGGTATTTCTTTTGAAATAATACCCGGCGATATTGAGATCTCAGCAGGAGAAAATGTCATAGTCGGCGTTACTATTAATTCCACATCCGAAGAACTCAATATTAAGGAAATTAATTTATTCACAAAACAAATTACTGCAGACGGAAACGAGAAGCTTTCAGCTCCGGTAAAATTAATTTCAGAGACCGGTAATAATTTCACCGGGACTATTGAAAATACAGTTCATGACTTAATCTATTTTGCCGAGTATAAAGGAATCAGATCAGGAGAATATAAGATCACTGTTTCAGAATACCCTGTCATTAAAAACTTTACTGTTAAAGTAATACCGCCGGAGTTCACAGGATTACCTGAAAAGACTCTTCCCGAAAATGAAGGTAACATTTACTGTCCTGAAGGCAGCAATATAGAGTTTAATCTGACAGCAAGCGCTGATCTTTCTTTTGCGGGAATTGATATCAACGGAAACACTGTGACATTTGAGCATAACGGTTCTACGGCAAAAGGAAACGTCACAGTAAAAGAAAGCGGCAGTTACAGATTTATACTGAAGGATACAAAAGGCGGCGTTAACAGAAGCTTTAAACAATACACTATAAAAGTTCTGCCTGACGAACCGCCGAGAATTACAATAATCGAACCCGCCGAATCAAACTTAGAGCTTAAAGGAGAAAAAGAGATCTTAGTCAGATCAAGAATTTCAGATGACTACGGTTTTTCTAAGCTTGTATTAGGTTATAGGAAAGTAAAACTAATTGCCGGAGACGGCGCAGCGCCTGATTATAATTATTTAAACATAGAGATAAAAAATCCTACCGCTACTTCACTTGAAGTGCCTTACATATGGAATTTATCCGGATTAAATCTCCGTTCGGGTGAAAGCGCTGAATATTTTACTGAAGTAACAGACAACACGGGAAAGACAGCAAGGTCCGAGATAAAAACCATACAGTACAAATCGATCTCTGATATTTTAAAAGAGAGCGAAGTTATGACAAAGGAATTAAAGTTAGAAATGGAATCAGCTTATGATCAGATGGAGGAGCTGAATGAGAATATAGAGGATATTAAAAAACAGCTGCAGAGAAACGAAGAGCTAGGTCTGAATGAAGAAAGCAAAAAGGAGATGGAAAAAAAGCTGGATAATTTCCAGAAGAATATGAATTCCGCTCAGAACAAACTTGATCAGAACATGGAAGAGATGCAGAAGAATAATTTGCTGGATGAAAAAACGCTTGAGCAGTATATGGAGCTTCAGAAAATGTTCAATAAGATCAACACTCCAGAATTTCAGAAAATGCTTGAGAAGCTTAAAGAGGCGTTAAAGAAGAATAACGAAGAAGAGCTTAAGGAAGCGTTAAAGAATTTTAAATTTGATGAAGAGGCGTTTAAGAAATATATGGAAAAGGCGATGGAGCTGATGAAGAAGATTGAAAACATGCAGAAATTCGGAGAGCTTACTCAGAAGCTTGAAGACATTGCAAAAAAACAGGAGCAGCTGAAAAATGAAACGGAGAATGCGAAGGACAGTGATAAGAATAAAATGGATGAACTTTCACAAAAGCAGCAAGACATTAAAGAGCAGACTAAAGATTTTAACGATGAGCTTCAGAAACTGATTGATGAAATGAATAAAATGAAGGATGAACTAAGTCCTGAAGAACTTGAGGAAATACAAAAGCAGATGAATAAAAAAGGCGTAGAGAATAAAATGCAGAAGTCCGGTGATGAGTTGAAAAATTCTCAGAAAAGCAGTTCAGAGAAAACTCAGGAAGAAATTCTTGAAGAACTTAACAACATGGATGAGAAAATGAAAAATGCACTGGGCAAGATGATGGATTCACAGGATAAGCAGAGTAAATTAACGGAAAAACTTAAAGACATTAAAAAAGAACTGGAAGAGATGAGCAGGAGACAGCAGGAGCTGAAAGATAAAACCGACGAACTAGATGAAGATGAAAAGGGTGAATTTCAGCAGAATAAAAAGGATCAGGGTGATCTTCAGAATCAACTTTCTGAAACGATAGATGATCTGATGAATGCTTCAAAGATGGGAATGAAGATGTCTCCGGACCTCGGGAAGGAATTAGGAAATGCATATAATAAAATGGACAAAGCAGGGAAGGAGCTCGGCGAGATGAAGCAGAAAGATGCTTCAAGCGATCAGGGAAAAGCAAAAGAATCTCTTGATAATGCTGCAAAGATGCTTGGCGATATGCTTTCTGAAATGGGAAAAAGCGGCAAAGGCGGAAAGGGAGATAAACCCGGTTCAGGAAATATGGGTCAGCTGATGGACAGGCTCAGTGATATAATTGCGCAGCAGATGGGTATGAACGGCAAATCAGGGAAAATGGGAATGGAAGGAAATTCCGGTGAGAACGGAAAGACAGGAAAAGACGGCAAAGGCAATTCTCCTGACGGACTGACACAGGAGCAAAGACAGGAGATGCAGCGGCTTAGTATGGAGCAGCAGCAGATTCAGAAATCCCTTGAGATGCTGAATGAAGAGTTAAAGAGAGAGCAGGAAAGAAGCGGAGAGAAAGTACTTGGCAATATGGATGAGATACAAAGAGAAATGCAGGAGATTGTAAAAGAGCTTAGCGAATATAATGTAGATGATAAACTGATCGAGAAGCAGAACAGGATATTATCAAGACTTCTTGATGCGAGGCTTTCGCAAAGGGAAAAAGATTTTGAACCGAAAAGAGAATCGAGACCGGGAGAGAATATAAGCAGAAATTCACCGCCTGAAATAATTCTCAGCGGACCAAATTCATACAATGCGCTGAAGGAAGATTTCTTAAGATTAAGCAAAGAAGGGTTTTCTGAAGACTATGAAAATCTTATAACCAATTATCTGCTTGAACTGAAGAAGGGCGGATTGAAGTAATTTTTAAAATCAGATATTTTCCTAATATCTGTAGCAAAAGGTTCTATAATAAATTTTTTTTCAATATTCATTAACGTCAGGATTCATGTCCTGACATTATTTTTTGTGCCCGGACATAAGTCCATTCATAAAAAATATTAAATTCTTAAAATGATAATATTGCTTATTGAAAATTTATTGCATATTTTTCTGAAAAACTTACCGGAGGTAAAAAATGAAAACTCTAAAAGATCTTATAAAAGACAAGCCCATGCATTTTGTAAAATCAGGCATGAAGATAATTGATGTCGCAAAATTCATGGGACTGCACAATATCGGCGCAGTGCCTGTCCTCGGGCAATCCGAGAAACTTAAGCTCATTGGAATTTTCTCCGAAAGAGATCTTCTCAGAAAATGCATTGCAAAAGAAATTAACCTGTTTGAAACTCCGGTAGATGATGTTATGACAAAGAAAGTTATTGTAATAGATTCGCATGATACTCCCGAATACTGCATGCAGATCATGAAGCAGGAAAATATACGTCATATGCCTGTCATCGAAGGTCAGGACCTGAAAGGGATAATATCGATAAGGGATCTTATGCTTTATGATATGAATCAGAAAGAAGAAAAAATCGAAATGCTGAATTCATATATTCAGTTTAACGGATAGACAATTCAAATATTTACAAACTAATTTAAAAATAATTTACCTGCCTGAAATTAATGAATCGAAACGAAATAAGAACCCTCGGACAATTAAAGAAATCCGGATACAAAGTTTTAACAGTAAAAGATGAGATCAGAAATAATCTGATAAAAAAAATTGAAAACAAAGAATCCTTCTTTAAAGGAATAATCGGTTATGATAACAGTGTTATTCCCTCTTTGATAAATTCGCTTCTTTCTAAACACGACATAATATTGCTTGGCTTGAGAGGTCAGGCTAAAACGAAAATTGCAAGACTTATCCCTGAACTGCTTGACGAGTATATTCCGATTATAAAAGGATCAGAAATAAACGACAACCCTTTTAATCCCATTTCAAAATATTCAGTTGATCTGATCAATGATTCAGGAGACGAGACTGAAATTGAATGGATATTCAGAGAGCAGAGATACAGCGAGAAGCTTGCCACTCCTGATGTGAATATAGCAGATCTTATCGGAGACATTGATCCTATCAAAGCTGCTAATCAAAGACTGCATTATTCCCATGAAGGCGCGATTCATTTCGGAATTATTCCAAGGACTAACAGAGGTATTTTTGTAATTAACGAACTCCCTGATCTGCAGCCGAGAATACAGGTTGGTCTTCTCAATATTATGCAGGAAAAAGATATTCAGATCAGAGGATTCAACATAAGAATTCCACTCGATATCCTGATGGTCTTTACAGCAAATCCTGAAGATTATACAAACAGGGGAAATATTATCACTCCGTTAAAAGACAGAATTGATTCACAGATCATAACTCATTATCCGAAGATACTTGAAGACGGAATAAAGATCACTGAGTCAAATTCATGGACAGACAGAAACGAAAAGAAGAAAATTCATATCCCCTATTATTTCAGAGAGATAATTGAAATGACTGCAATGCAGGCCAGGATAAGTGAATTCGTCGATCAGAAATCCGGAGTAAGCGCAAGACTTACGATTTCCTCTATGGAAAATCTCATAAGTAATGCTGAGAGAAGATCGATAATGAATAGTGAAGAATTTATAATGCCGCGAATGTGTGATGTGCTTTCTATTTTACCGGGGATCACGGGTAAAGTAGAACTGGTCTTTGAAGGTGAGCAGGAAGGTTCGTTAAAAGTTGCTAAAGCTCTGATCTCAAAATCTGTCAGGGAAATTTTTAAAAAATATTTTCCGGATCCTCTGCAGAAGCTGAAAAAGAAATCCGGCGATAAAACACAGCAGGAAAAAAGCATTAAAGATCCGTATTCTGAGATCATTGATTGGTTTCAGTTCGGAGGGAAAGTAAATATTAAGGATGATATGACTTTTAAAAATTACTTTGCAGAATTAAAGAAAGTAGACGGTCTGGAAAATTTCGTAATGAAGTATCCTCAGTATTTTGAGAATGATCATGAGCTGGCTTCTTTAATGGAATTTGTATTGGACGGTCTGCATCAGAATTCTAAAATTGCGAAGGATGAAATTGATTCTGTAATAATGTACAAAGATATGCTCGGAAGTATGTTCTCCGGAAGCAGCGGAACTTCTGAATTCGGCGGATATGATGAAGAATATTATAACTGAAAAAATACAGCGTTATTACTAATCCGGTGAATAAAAACTTTCAGGATTTATTTACCGGAGTTTTCAATCTTCTTTATTTTATTGTCAAGCGATCTCAGATATCCGAATATACCTACCCAGATAATAAGCACTATCAGCATAACAATATAAAGTGAATTGGTTTCTAAAAAATCATACATAAAAAATTTTTAATCGTTTAAACTTAATTTATTATAATTTATTTTTTCTACTCTTATTTTTAAATTCAGCATCCAGAGATAAAGCATAGTAAATCCTGTCAAAGCCGAAATAAAAACAGTAAGCATTGAACTGTCCATATTTATCTTACCCTGCGTGTTAATTATAGGATCAGGATGAAGACTTTCTACAATCCTCGGCATTATAAATACAAAAAACGGAACCGTTACAGCTGCAATTATCGCATATACTGAAGACAGCTTTGCGCGCTGATCTTCGGAATCAATTGCCGATCTCAAAGCAAAATATGCTCCGTATATCAGCAGTAATATAAATATCGATGTCTGTCTCGGATCCCAGTTCCAGAATGAACCCCAGCTGAATTTTGCCCACAATGATCCGGTTGCAGTCGCAAGTATACAGAATAAAAATCCAAGCTGCGCGCATGAATATGATCTGATGTCATAATCATGATCCTTCGTTTTTAAATATCTTATCGAATACCACATTGACATAAAAAAAGCAAGTACGGATATCCATGACATAGGCACATGAAAATAAAGAACTCTCGCTTTATCTCCTAGCGCAGGAATATTGGGAATTGGCAATGCTAAACCCAGCACTATTACCCCGGATATAATTAAAAACACAAGTGATGTAAATATTTTATTCATAATAATATTATTACTTTATTCTTAAACTGGATGTTGAAATACATGCTGACAATTTAAATTTATAAATATATCATTTCAATTAACTAATCTTCCCAGACATATTTGAATAACATTAAAGATGCAACTGTTACTACTATAAAGTAAGAGATCAGAATTTGTATTTCACCAAACAGCTTATCTGTTTCCACTCCAAGACTTGCGAGTTTGGTTGCATTGATCACTGTTATAAGCAGCGGTAGCAAAACGGGAAATGAAAGTACCGGATACAAGGTTCCTTTTGAATTCGCCTTTGAAATTATAGCTGCAATAATTGTAGAAGCGGATACAAGTCCCAGATTACCGAATACTAAAACGATCAGAAATCCCGGAAGGTTTTTTATCTGATAATCAGTTATTATTACAAACAGAAAAAGTATAAGAGCGTTGAGGGAGAAAGTCAGAACCATATTGAATATAAGCTTTCCAAGTATGACGCTGTCAGAGCCGGTGGATAACTTCAGCGCAACTGATGTTTCCTTTTCCTCCTCCTTTACAAATGTCCTCGAAAGACCGCTGACCGAAGTAAAAAAAACAGCTATCCATAATAACCCGGTCAGAATTTCATTATCCGCCTTTTCATCCCCGATCGCAAAACGTATAATAGAAATTGTAACGAGTACAAACATCAGAAGAGAATTAATTACATATCTGGTACGAAGCTCAGAGCTTAAGTCTTTTTTAAAAACCAGATAAGAATTTTTAAGAAGCATTTATATTATTTATAATCTTCAATATTCAGTGAACTCTCACAAAGCTTTATATCTTCTTTATCATTTGTTGCAACAATAAGAATTCCGTTTTTTTTATGTTCCTCCGCTGTTTCATAAACTATGTCAATCCCTTCTGAATCAAGATTTGTACTTGGCTCATCCATATATAAAATTCTTGGCTGATTTATAACGGCAAATATCAGTTTTAATTTTTGCTTCATACCTGAAGAATAATTTCTCACCGTTTCATTTCTTTTATCAAAGAGCCTTACTCTGTTCAGAAAATAATCGATTCTCTCATCCATTACTTTTTCCGAATCATTTCTTAACCCGCAAAAAAACCGGAGATTCTCGGATGCTGTAAGTTCATCATACAGATTAAGGTAAGGGGAAATGAGACCTATCCTGGAATAGCAGAGATTTGCCGGAACGGGAATATTCTCTTCGCTTACAGTAATACTGCCTTTATTTGCAGAGATAATTCCGCTAAGAATTTTGATAAGTGTTGATTTACCTGATCCGTTTTTTCCGAGTATTGAAATGGAGTTGCCTGTAGTTAATTTTAAAGATAGGTTTTTGAATATTACTTTTCCGGAATAGATCTTAGATAAATTATCACATACTATCTCAATACTTTTCATGAAGTGATATAAATGCCGGAATTTTAATTTTTAATTATGCCGTGCTTTTCGGACAATCTCTGATTTCTTCTTTCCAGAGCCTGTTCATATCGCTTTTTCTCTTCCGGTGATTCGGGAATGATCTCATTTACTTTTGCAGGTTTGTTTGTCTCAGTATTAATATTTACAAATGTAAGATATGCGCTGTTTGAATGAGTGATGTCTCCTGTTTTAATCTCTTCTATTTCTACTTTGACACCAACTTCCATAGAGGTATTAAATGCCCTGTTAACAGATGCTTTCAATCGAACAATGTCTCCAAGCTTAATAGGATGATGAAATACAAGATTATCAACTGCGGCGGTAACTGCAACAGAGTTACAATGTCGTGCAGCCGATAATGCGGCAGCTATATCAATCCAGTGCATCAGCCTGCCTCCGAGAAGATTGCCCAGTACATTTGTATCATTTGGCAATACGAGCTCGATCATTTTCACCTGTGAACTTTTCACTGTCTTTAATTTATTTATCATGCCGGTATTCTCGCCTTTAATGATTTTACTCTTGAAAGGAATTCGCTTGATGTAAATATATCTTCAAATCTTTTTATCTCCTTCTTAGCTTCCTCATACATTTTTTTAATAATGAGTACCTGTATCTTTCCGTAAAGTGCGTCATCTGCATACTTTGAATCGAAATAATCTTCAAGAATATTGTTGTAATAAACCAGCGCAGCTTTGTAGTTTTCCAGATTGAAATAAAGCTCAGCGCTTTTAAATGTTTTATAAGCTAGCTTGTTCTGTAATTCAGCTATTTTGCTGTCTGCAGATCTTGCATGTTTGCTGTTTGGATACAGATCGAGAAAATTCTGAAACTCAGTAATGGCATAACGGGAATATGTCTGATCCAGATTGTAAGCAGGAGACAGTTTGTAATATCCCATTGCCATACTGTATCTTGCGTCTTCAGAATATTCGCTTGAAGGATAATTTTTTACAAGTGTCTCAAATTCATAAATTGCAAGAATGTATTCTTCCCTTTTATAATAACTCATTCCAAGAAAATAAATACTTTTATCAATAATGTTTGATCCTGAAAATTTCAACTTGATCAGATTGAAGTCGTCAATTGCTTCTAAGTAATCTCCCTTATCATAGTTTGATTTTGCGGTAAAATACGCTTTCTCGGGATCATCGGTATTTATGTTTGCTTTGTCAGATGAACTGCATGAAACAAGCGCTGATACGGCAATCATCATCAGCAGCGAATAAATTATTTTCTTCAATACTTTTTTTAAATTTTTTTTACATCAATGTCAGATCTGTTTCTCAGATACTGACTTAAATAAACAAAAGTTATATTTACTTTTGATTAATTACTTCTGATAGAAAAGAACATTATAATAGCAGCGGCTGATACAGCAACAATTATTGAAGGGAATAAATATTTTTCTATACCTTCTTCTTCAGGTAAATTTCCTTTCGTAAAATTGTATCTGTTGTCCTCGACCTGATTTATCCGTTCAGAATCAAAACTGTCTTTTATTTTCTTCGAGATCCTGTCACTGTATAGACGTTCTTTGTTTTCTTTTCTTACAATTACATATTCATATGAAACCTGTATTTCTCTTCCGGTAAGTTTATTTCCCGTAAAATCCGAACCTTTTATATTAGAATAAAGGGGCTTTATGATAATGTTATTGAAGGTAATACGGTAATCAGAGGTATCAAACTTCTCATTCAAAAACAATTTATAACCGTTGAATCTTTGTTTAATTTTATCCAGAAAATAGATCTCTTCCTGTTTATCCTGATTTATTTCAATTTCATAAAATCTGTCATTACCGAGCGAAGTCATTTTATTTTCCAGTGACAAAAAACTTTCCTCTATCAGTTTATCTATAAGATAAAGATTACCCGGATTCTCCTGACAAATACAATTACCTCCTGAATATAAAAATAAAATAAAGATCAGGAGGCATTTAATTTTCATTTTTCTAACCGTAAATTCCTCTGAGTTTCAACACTTTGGAAACTTTATCTATAGCGTGTATATATGCTCCGAGTCTTAAAGTTGTATTATACTTAATGGAAGAATTATAAACTACATCAAAAGCTTCCGTCATCATTCTGTTCAGTCTGTTGTTAATATCATCTTCATCCCAGAAATATCCTATTCTGTCCTGCACCCATTCGAAATAAGATACTATTACTCCGCCGGAATTCGCAAGAATGTCAGGAATTACTCTTATACCTTTGCCTGCAATTATATCATCAGCATCGGCTGAGATAGGACCGTTAGCGCCTTCGACTATTAGTTTTGCTTTGATCCTGTCTGCGTTGTGAGCGGATATCTGATCTTCTTTGGCAGCCGGTACAAGAATGTCGCATTCAAGTTCAAGCAATTCCTCATTTGTAATTGAAGTTCCGAAATTTCCGCCTTTAAGCACTTTGTTTTTTGAAACATATTCAATTGCTTTGTTTACATCAATACCATTCTTATCATAATATCCGCCTGTTACATCACTGATCGCTATAATTTTAACTCCTTTTTCATTTAAAAGCTGAGCGCTTACAGAGCCTACATTACCGAATCCCTGTACAACGCATGTTGTAGAGGTAGGATCTATCTCAAGAGTCTTGAGGGCAGCCATGGTTGCGATCATTACTCCCCTTCCTGTTGCTTCTCTTCTTCCTTTGGAACCTCCGATAATAATCGGTTTTCCTGTAACTACTCCTGTAACCGTTTCTTTTTTATGCATGCTGTAAGTATCCATTATCCACGCCATGATCTGTTCATCGGTGTTCATATCAGGAGCGGGTATATCTGAATCCGGTCCGAAAACTTCAAGTAAATTTACAGTATACCTTCTTGTAATCATTTCAAGTTCTCTCGGGGATAATTTAGACGGATCACACTTCACCGCCCCTTTTGCGCCTCCGAAGGGAATATTAGCAATTGCGCATTTCCACGTCATCCATGAAGCAAGAGCTTTTACCTCATCTATATCAACATCGGGTGAAAAACGTATTCCGCCTTTTGACGGTCCTAAAATATTATCGTGAATTACCCTGAAACCTTCAAATACCTGGAGACTTCCGTCGTCCATTGTTACAGGTATTGATACTATAACTTGCTTAACCGGTGCTGCTAAATAATTATAAAGTCCTTTGTCTAACTTATATAGTTCGCAGGCTTTATCAAACCTTACCATCATTGATTCAAATGGATTCACCTCGCCCTTTCTATAAGGTGCGGGTTCTTTGTATTCTTCTGGCATTTAAGTAGAAGTTAAATTTTTATGAATGAATTGTAAATTCAAAATTAACATAATGCATTTTTTATATCAAGTTAGTATATTTGGCTGTCCGTTAGTTTTTCTTTTTTTAAAGTACCGTAACCGGGTATTTCACTGACAAAACTTAAATCATTTAAGCAAATTCCTTTATTAGCAAATTTTTAAAATATATATTTAAATATATAATATTAAAATTTTTAAATTCCATATATGAAAATCTATCAGAAAGAAATAGAAATAACACAGCGCAAACGTGGCTTTCATATTATTACAAATGAGATCTCAGGATCGCTTCCTGAATTGAGATCCATAAAAGCAGGTATACTTAACATTTTCATAAAACATACTTCAGCTTCCCTATCTATAAATGAAAATGC
>Ga0138256_10000685_pt1 | contig 36427 bp, 31 predicted proteins | sample KNB2016incub_MG_FD_105486 | JGI IMG/M metagenome (GOLD analysis project Ga0138256, IMG submission 105486) | Active sludge microbial communities from wastewater in Klosterneuburg, Austria - KNB2014incub_MG | ecosystem: Engineered > WWTP > Activated sludge > Unclassified | place: Austria... | reverse complement strand
CCACCGAGCCCTACCTGATCTACAGCGCACCGGCGCAGCCGGCCCCCAAGGCCGCCTCCGGCGACTGAGGGCGGGACGCAAGTGGTTGATAAACGGGCCGGTCTTTCCGGCCCGTTGCTTTTGCGCCGGAAAAACTTGCAAGCCACCCCCGCGGACCCCATAACCTGACACTGGAGGGGCAATGGCCCCGGAGGAGTCCTCCATGAACGAAACCCATCCCATCCCGCACCGCCTTGACCTGCCCGTGCTGCCGCTGCGCGACGTGGTCGTGTACCCGCACATGGTGATCCCGCTGTTCGTGGGCCGCGACCGGTCCATCAAGGCGCTGGACCTGGCCATGGCCGGCGACAAGCAGATCCTGCTGATTGCGCAGAAGAGCCCCGACACCGACGACCCGGTCGCCGACGACCTGTACGCGGTCGGCACGCTGGCGCAGGTGCTGCAGCTGCTCAAGCTGCCCGACGGCACCATCAAGGTGCTGGTGGAAGGCTCGGCGCGCGTGGCCATCGACGGCTTCGGCGAGCGCGACGGTGCGCTCACCGCCACCGGCGTCGAAACCGATTCGGTGTTCGAGCGCGACGAGCGCGAGATCGAGGTCACCCAGCGCTCGCTGATGACGCTGTTCGAACAGTACGTCAAGACCAACCGCAAGCTGCCGCCCGAGCTGCTCACCACGCTGGCCGGCATCGACGACCCCAGCCGCCTGGCCGACACCATCTCGGCCCACCTGGGCGCGCGCCTGTCCGACAAGCAGCAGCTGCTGGAGGCCCTGGAAGTGGGCCGCCGCATGGAAATGCTGATCGGCCTGGTGGACGGCGAAATCGACGTGCAGCAGATCGAGAAGCGCATCCGCGGCCGCGTGAAGTCGCAGATGGAGAAGAGCCAGCGTGAGTACTACCTCAACGAGCAGATGAAGGCCATCCAGAAGGAGCTGGGCGAGGGCGATGACGCGCCCAACGAGCTCGAGGAGCTGGCCAAGAAAGTCGCCGCCGCCGGCATGCCCAAGCCCGTCGAGGCCAAGGCCCGCGCCGAGCTCAACAAGCTCAAGCAGATGTCGCCCATGTCGGCCGAGGCCACCGTGGTGCGCAACTACATCGACTGGCTGGTGGGCGTGCCGTGGAAGAAGCGCAGCAAGATCCGCAAGGACCTCAAGGCCGCGCTGGACGTGCTCGACGCCGACCACTACGGCCTGGAGAAGGTCAAGGAGCGCATCCTTGAATACCTGGCGGTGCAGCTGCGCGTGAAGCAGATGAAGGGCGCCATCCTGTGCCTGGTCGGCCCGCCTGGCGTGGGCAAGACTTCGCTCGGCCAGTCCATCGCCAAGGCCACCAACCGCAAGTTCGTGCGCATGTCCCTGGGCGGCGTGCGCGACGAGGCCGAGATCCGCGGCCACCGCCGCACCTACATCGGCTCGATGCCGGGCCGCATCGTGCAGAACCTCAGCAAGGTCGGTACCCGCAACCCGCTGTTCATGCTCGACGAGCTGGACAAGATGAGCATGGACTTCCGCGGCGACCCGTCGTCGGCCCTGCTCGAGGTGCTCGACCCCGAGCAGAACCATTCGTTCAACGACCACTACCTTGAAGTGGACCTGGACCTGTCGGAGGTGATGTTCGTCGCCACCGCCAACTCGCTCAACATCCCGGGCCCGCTGCTCGACCGCATGGAAGTGATCCGCATCCCCGGCTACACCGAGGACGAGAAGCTGCACATCGCCGAGAAATACCTGCTGCCCAAGCAGCTCAAGGCCAACGGCATGAAGGAAGCCGAGCTGAAGGTGAGCGAGGCCGCCGTGCGCGACATCGTGCGCTACTACACGCGCGAATCGGGCGTGCGCAACCTCGAGCGCGAGATCTCCAAGATCTGCCGCAAGGTGGTCAAGGAAATCGCCCTGGCCGGCCCGCGCAAGGGCGGCAAGCCCATGGCCATCAGCGTCACGCCCAAGAACCTGGACAAGTACCTTGGCGTGCAGCGCTACGATTTCGGCCGCGCCGAACAGGAAAGCGAAGTGGGCCTGGTGACCGGCCTGGCGTGGACGGAAGTCGGCGGCGACCTGCTGCAGATCGAGGCCACGCTGCTGCCGGGCAAGGGCCAGCTCATCCTGACCGGCCAGCTGGGCGACGTGATGCAGGAGTCGGCGAAGGCCGCCTACAGCGTGGTGCGTTCGCGCAGCGAGCGCCTGGGCCTGGACACCGAGTTCCACAGCAAGTTCGACACCCACGTGCACGTGCCCGAGGGCGCCACGCCCAAGGACGGCCCCAGCGCCGGCATCGCCATGGTCACCGCCCTGGTGTCGGTGCTGTCGGGCGTGCCGGTCAGGTCCGACGTGGCCATGACGGGCGAGATCACCCTGCGCGGCCGGGTGCTGCCGATCGGCGGGCTCAAGGAGAAGCTGCTGGCGGCGCTGCGCGGCGGCATCCGCACGGTCATCATTCCCGAGGAGAACCGCAAGGACCTGGCCGACATCCCGAAGAACGTCACCCAGGGCCTGAAGATCGTCCCCGTGAAGTGGATAGACGAGGTGCTCGACATCGCCCTGGTGCGTGCGCTGGCGCCGGACTCCAGCCCGGAGCCGTCGCCCGAAGGCGCCGGCGAAACCGGCACGAAAGAGGGCGTGGCGGCGTCGGTGACGCACTGAACGCAACACGCCCGGGAACCCGGAAACCCGCGAAATATCCAGCTTTCGCGTATTGCGCGGGTATAACCCGGCTGGTATAAATCAACCCAACCGCCGCGCCGGCTAAGGCCGGGCGCGGTGGCACAATGGATCGGGTCTACCCCCAGGCCAATGCAGGGTCAGTCCGGTTTTTCGAAATGCGAGCCCGCTCGCTCAGGGAGTCAATAATGAACAAAGCCGAATTTACGAGTGCCGTCGCCGATGGCGCCGAGCTGACCAAGGCGGACGCCGGTCGCGCCGTCGACGCCATGATCGACGTGATCAAGAAGGCGCTCAAGAAGGGCGAAACCATCACTCTGGTGGGCTTCGGCACGTTCTCCGTCCGCAAGCGCGCCGCCCGCCAGGGCCGCAATCCGCAGACCGGCGACACCATCAAGATCAAGGCTTCGAAAAATCCTGCGTTCAAGGCTGGCAAAGCCCTGAAGGATGCTGTAAACTGAGCGTCTTGTAAGGGTGCTTAGCTCAGCGGTAGAGCGTCGCCCTTACAAGGCGAGGGTCGGGGGTTCGAAACCCTCAGCACCCACCAAAGCAGTTGAAACAGCGGAGTGGTAGTTCAGTCGGTTAGAATGCTGGCCTGTCACGCCGGAGGTCGCGGGTTCGAGTCCCGTCCACTCCGCCATATCCTCGAGGGCGCCCCACAAGGGCGCCTTCGTTTTTTCCGGCCCCGGGAAGCCAGGGCCACCAATCAGACGGCATAGCCCACATGCTCCAGAACATTCGCGAAAAGAAGTGGATCGCCTTCGCCATCCTGGTCCCGGTGATCATCACCATGGCCTTCTTCGGCATTGACTCCTACTTCTCCACCCGCATCGACACCTACGCGGCGAAGATCGAAGGGCCGGCCAAGTTCGGCTTCTGGGGCGCGCAGACGCGCGAAATTTCGCAGGACGAGTTCCGTCGCCGCTACGAACAGACCCGCCAGCAGGAGCGCGAGCGCCAGGGCGAGGCCTTCGACAGCGAAGCGTTCGAATCGCTCGACAACAAGCGTGAAGTGCTGGACGCGATGGTGGACGAGGCGCTGCTGGGCATGGTGGCCGAGCGCGATGGCATCACCGTCGGCGAGGCGCAGGTGGCCGAGCAGCTCAAGCAGATGCCCGAATTCCAGGTCAACGGCGCCTACAGCGTCGACCAGTACCGGCTGGCGCTGGCGGGGCAGGGCCAGACCCACGCCCAGTTCATGGCCGGCATGCGCGCCGACATCGCACGCCGCACCATTCCCAGCCAGATCGTGGCTTCGGCCATCGCCAGCAATGCCGAGCTCGAGGCTTTCCTCGCACTGAGCCAGCAGACCCGCGACCTGTCGCTGGTGGACCTGCCGACGCCGGCGCTGCCGGCCGAGCCGGCCACCGACGAACAGCTCAAGGCCTGGTACGACGGCCATGCCTCGCAGTACCGCAGCGAAGAATCCGTCGCCATCGAATACGTCGAGATTGACGGCGCCACGCTGCCGGCGCCCGCCAGCCCGGACGAGGCCGCGCTGCGCGCGCTTTACGACGCGCAGAAGGCGCGCTTCGTCACGGCGCCCGCCCGCGTTGCCGCGCACATCCTGGTGGCCGCGCCCGCGGACGCCGATGAAGCCACCGACACCGCCGCGCGCGAGCGCGCCATGGCCCTGGCCGCCAAGGCGCGCGCGCCGGGCGCCGACTTCGCCGCCATCGCCGGCGAAAGCTCCGAAGACCTGGGCTCCAAGGCCGAGGGCGGCCTGCTGGGCACGATCTCCGAGGGCGACATTGGTCCCGAGTTCGAGGCGGCGCTGTTCGCGCTGACGGAAGCCGGCCAGGTCACCGACCCGGTGCGCACGCCGGCCGGTTGGCACGTCATCCAGCTGCGCGAACTCACGCCCGGCACCGAGCGGCCGTTCGAGGAAGTCCGCGCCGACCTGGAGTCCGAGTACCTGGCCAGCGAGCAGGAGCGCGTGTTCAGCGAACTCAGCGGCGGCCTGATCGAACGCATCTACAAGGACCCCACCGCGCTGGCCCCGGCCGCCGAGGCCATGGGCCTGACGGTGAACCGCAGCCAGCCGTTCACCCAGCGCCAGGGCGACGGCATCGCCGCCATCGCCCAGGTGCGCGCGGCCGCGTTCGCCGACGCCCAGAAGATCGAGCGCCAGGTCAGCGACGCCATCGAAGTCGGGCCCAACCACGTCGTGGTGCTGCTGGTGGTGGACCACAAGCCGGAGGCCGCCCTGGCCTTCGACGAGGTCCGCGACCGCGTGCTGGCCGACTTCAACGGCGACCGCCTGGCCAAGGCGTCCAAGGCGCAGGCGGAAGCCTTGCTCAAGCGGGCGCTGGCGGGTGAATCGCTCGAGGCGCTGGCGACCGAGAGCGGCCGCACGGTGGCCCAGCTGCCGGCCACGGGCCGTCGCGCCCAGCTGCCCCCGGGCATCCTGGACGTGGCCTTCGGCCTGGCCACGCCGGAAGCCGGCAAGTCCAGCATCGGTGTCGCCGAGGTCGCGCCCGACCGCCACGTGCTGGTCGCGGTCACGGCCGTCACCGCGGGCGACCTGGCTACGCTCGACGACACCACCCGCACGATGCTGCTCGAGCAGTTCGCGCAGGCGCGTGGCGTGGTCGAGTACCAGGACTACATCAAGGCCCTGCGCCGCCACTACAGCGTCAAGGTCGCCGAAGAGCGGCTCTGACGCCGCAGCGCGGCAACCAAAGAAAAGGCCCGGGAATCCCGGGCCTTTTTCATTGCGCCGGGGCGCGGCGGCTCATTCGTCGCCGATGCCGGTCATGCCCAGGATGTTGTAGCCGGCGTCCACGTAGGTGATTTCGCCGGTGACGCCCGCGGCCAGGTCCGAGCACAGGAACGCGGCCACGTTGCCCACGTCCTCGATGGTGACGCTGCGGCGCAGCGGCGCGTGCGCCTCCACGTGGCCCAGCATGCGGCGGAAGTTGGCGATGCCGGCCGCGGCCAGCGTCTTGATTGGGCCGGCGGAAATGGCGTTCACGCGCGTGCCTTCCGGGCCCAGGTTGAGCGCCAGGTAGCGCACGTTGGCCTCCAGGCTGGCCTTGGCCAGGCCCATCACGTTGTAGTTGGCCAGCGCCCGCTCGGCGCCCAGGTAGCTCAGCGTGAGGATGCTGCCGTGGCGACCCTTCATCATCGGCCGCGCGGCCTTGGCCAGGGCGGCCAGGCTGTAGCTGGAGATGTCATGGGCGATGCGGAAGTTCTCGCGGGTCAGGCCGTCCAGGAACTCGCCCTCGATGGCCTCGCGCGGGGCGTAGCCGACCGAATGCACCAGGATGTCGAAGCCGTCCCAGCGCTTGCCCAGTTCGGTGAACACGCTGGCGATCTGGTCGTCGTCGCCCACGTCCAGCGGCAGCACGATGTCGGAATGGCAGTCGGCGGCGGCGCCTTCGACGCGCGATTTCAGCTTGTCGTTCTGGTAGGTGAAAGCGAGTTCGGCGCCCTCGCGGTACATCGCGTCGGCGATGCCGCTGGCCATCGAACGCTGGCTGGCGATGCCCACGACCAAGGCACGCTTGCCGGTCAAGAATCCCATGTGTTCCTCCCGATGCCGCCAGGCCGGCGGCGCAATGGCGCGTAGTTTGAACCGCGGCGGGCCATACCGCCAAGCATGGTGCCTGCGCTTGCCTCAGGGGGCGAGGCGCAGCACCTGGCCCGGCCGCAGCACCGACTTGCCGTTGAGCCCGTTGATCGAGAACAGGCGCGCGAGCGGAATGCCGTGCCGCGCGGCGATCCTGGAGAGCGTGTCGCCCGGGCGCACGGTGTAGGTGCTGTCGGCGGCCGGGGCCGGCGGCGCAGGCGTGGATTCGGGGTTTGCGCCCGCCGCCATCAGCGAGGCCAGCGCGGTCGCGGGTGCGAGCACGTCGCGCGGTGCGCCGGCCACCACGCGCCCCTGGCGGTACCCGGGGTTGAGCCTGCGCAGCTGCGAGGCGTCGGTGCCCATGCGCACGGCCGCCTGGTCCAGGCTTTGCACGCCATCGGGCAGGGTCATGCGCACCAGCGGCACGAAGCGCACTTCGCGAGGCAGCACCAGGCCGTGGCGCTCGGGCTTCTCGAACAGGCAGGCCAGCGCGTGCAGCTTGGCCACGTAGTCGTAGGTGGTGCGCGACAGCCCCCGCGGCAGGTGGCTTTCGCCGGACACGCGGCGATCGCCGCTGCTGCGGAACGCACGGATGATGCGGTACTCGCCGGCGTTGTAGCCCATCGCCATCGCCCGCCATTCACCGTCGAACATGCCGTCCAGCGCCACCAGGTAGGACAGCGCGGCGTCGGTGGATTCGATCGGCGACAGCCGGCCGTCGTAGCCGGGCTGGATGCGGATGCCGTGGTTGCGCGCGGTGCTGGCGATCATCTGCCACATGCCGGCCGGCCCGCCCGGGCCGATGGCGTCGGGCCGGTACCAGCTTTCCACGATGGGCAGCAGTGCGAACTCGCCGGGCAGGCCCTTGCGTTCGACTTCTTCCACCACGTAGCCCATCAAGGGCAGGATCTGTTCGATCTGCCGGGCGAAGCTTTCCGGGTAGCCGGCGTAGCGCTTGCGCCAGTGGCGGTTCTGCTGGCCCTTGACGCAGATGGGCGCGGAGAAGCGCGCGGTCATGCGGTCGATCACTTCCGCGCCGGTGTCGATGGGGTCGGGGACAGGCGCCACCGGTGCGGCCGGCGGTACCGGCGTGGCCGGCGCGGTGGCGCTCGGCACGGGCTTGATCCTGACTTCGGTGGCCGGCTCACGCGGGTCGTCGATGTCGGGTTTGACCTGCGGCTGGCAGGCCGCCAGCGCCAGGGCCAGCGCCGTGGCGGCGGTGGCCCGCATGCGGGAAGCAGTCATGGTGTGAAGGTGTCCTTCCAGAGTCTCAGCGCCCCGAACGCTTCGGCCCGGTCCCGGGGCTCACGCCCGAGGTGCCGCGCGAGGCTGGCGCGGACGCCGGGCTGGTCGATGCGCAGGAACGGGTTGCAGTCGCGCTCGCTGGCCATCGTGCTGGGCACGCTGGGCAGGCCCCGGGCGCGCAGAGAGCGCACTTGGGCCAGGCGCTGGTCGCGGACCGGGTTGTCGGGCTCCGCGGCGCACGCAAAGCGGCCGTTGGCCTCGGTGTATTCGTGGCCGCAGCAGACGGCGGTGTCCGCCGGAAGCGCTGCCAGCCGCTGCAGGGAATCCAGGTAGGGCGCCGGCTGGCCTTCGAACATCCGGCCGCAGCCCAGGCTGAAAAGGGTGTCGCCGCAGAACAGGTGCCCGGCGCCGTGGAAGGCCACGTGGCTGAGCGTGTGGCCCGGTACGCCGATCACGTCCATCGCCAGGTCCAGCGCCTCCACGTGCACCTGGTCGCCGTGCGCGACGCGCGCGGTGGCGGCCGTGATGCGCTCGTCGTGCGGCGCATGGCAGGGGATGCCGAAATGGTCCCGCAGCGCCGCGGCCCCGCCCACGTGGTCGGCATGGTGGTGGGTCAGCACGATGGCCACTGGCCGCAGGCCTTCGGCGGCGGCCTGCAGCACCGGGCCGGCGTCGCCGGGGTCCACCACCAGGGCTTCGCCGCCGGGCGCCGCCAGCAGCCAGATGTAGTTGTCTTGGAGGGCGGGCAGGGGAATGGCACGCAGCACGGGATGACCTGGGGCGCGCTTTTGACGCAGAATCGCGACCATGCCCCCGGCTAACACCCGACGTCAACCCAACCCCGCCCCCGACGCCTGGTTCCGCGCAGATGCCACGATGCCGCTGCTTCGCGAGGTCCAGCGGCAGGCCGTCCCTGACCTGGCCCGCATCTATGGCCACGCCGGCCTGTACCTGCGCCCGTCCGCGGCGCTCGAGCCGGGGCTGCCGGGCCACCTGCTGGCCAGCGTGCTGAGCCTGCACCGGGACGGCGGGGCCTTCGCCGGCGACCTGGCCTGCGACGATGCCCGCCTGCCGCTGGCCAGCGGCAGCCTGTCCCTGGTGTACGCGCTGTTCGTGTTCGAGAGTTCGCCCGATCCGCAGGCCCTGATGGCGGAGGTGGCGCGGGTGCTCAAGCCCGACGGCTCAGCCATGTTCCTCACCCTCAACCCCTGGGGGCCGTCGCGGCTGCGGTGGGCCTTCAAGGGCATGAAGGGCTTCGGGCCGGGCCAGTTCGCCGGCCAGGTGCAGGCGGCCGGCCTGGACATCCAGCGCCGTCGCTACCTGGGACCGATCTGGTCGGCGGCGTCCGCCACCGACCTGGGGCCGGCGCGAACCGCGGGGCCTGGCGCGCGGCTGCGCATGGCCAGCCTGGTGGTGGCGCGCCGCCGCGATCCCGGCCTGACGCCGCTGCGCGCAAGCGCACCGGTCATCCAGTTCCGCCCCGGCATGAGCGCCGGGTGACCACCACTACGCATGGAAGCCAAGATGAAAGCCGTTGACATCCACACCGATGGCGCCTGCCTGGGCAATCCCGGCCCCGGCGGCTGGGCCGCCCTGCTGATCCACGAGGGCCGCGAACGCGAGCTCGCCGGTGGCGAGGCGCTGACCACCAACAACCGAATGGAGATGCTGGCCGCCATCATGGCGCTGGAGGCGCTGAAGGCGCCCTGCCAGGTGGTGCTGTCCACCGACTCGCAGTACGTGCAGAAGGGCATCGGCGAATGGCTGCCCGGCTGGATCCGCCGCGGTTGGAAGACCGCCGGCGGCGAACCGGTGAAGAACAAGGACCTGTGGGAGCGCCTGCAGCTGGCCGCGGCGCCGCACAAGGTGCAGTGGAAGTGGGTCAAGGGCCACGCCGGCCACGTCGAGAACGAGCGCGTGGACAAGCTGGCCCGCGCCGAGGCCGAGAAATTCAGGAGCTGAACCCGGACATGCGCCAGATCGTGCTCGACACCGAAACCACCGGCCTTTCCTGGGAGAAGGGCAACCGCATCGTCGAAGTGGGCTGCATCGAACTGGTGGAGCGCCGCCCCACCGGCCGCCAGTTCCAGCGCTATTTCAACCCGGGCCGCGAGATGGAGCCCGGTGCGCAGGAAGTGACGGGCCTGAGCCTGGATTTCCTGCTCGACAAGCCGCGCTTCGAGACGGTGCTCGACGAACTGCTGGACTTCATCCGCGGCGCCGAGCTGATCATCCACAACGCCAGCTTCGACGTCGGCTTCCTCAACCACGAGCTGTCGCTGGCCGGCGCGCACTACGGGCGCCTGGAGCACCACGCCAGCGTGCTCGACACCCTGGCCATGGCGCGCGAACGCTTCCCGGGCCAGCGCAACTCGCTCGACGCCCTGTGCAAGCGCCTGGGCGTGGACAACGGCCATCGCAAGCTGCACGGCGCCCTGCTGGACGCCGAGCTGCTGGCCGAGGTGTACCTGGGCCTGACCGCGGGGCAGGGTGACCTGGGCCTGGCGCCGGTGGGCGAGCCGGGCCAGGTGCGCCGGCTGGACGTGCCGGTGTCGCTGGACGGTGCGCGCCGCGTGCTGCGCGCCAGCGAGGCCGAAACCGCCGCGCACGAAGCGCGCATCGCGAAGATGGCGGCCAAGTCCGGCAAGCGGCTGTGGCCCGACGCCACGCCCTGAGGGCGCATCATGGATAATCGGTCCCGGTCATCGGCAGCGAGGTCGCCTTGAACGCCACGGTCCTGCTCACCTCGGTGGACATCAACATCCCCGGCTACCGCATCCTGCGGCCGATCGGCGAGGGCGGCATGGCCTCGGTGTTCCTGGCGGTGCAGGAGTCGCTCGATCGCGAGGTGGCGCTGAAGGTGATGTCGCCCGTGCTGGCGGCCAACGCCGAGTTCGCCAGCCGGTTCGTGGTGGAGGGCAAGATCACCGCCAGGCTGCAGCACCCCAACCTGGTGACGGTGTACGACATCGGCAGCCATGGCGGCGTCTACTACCTGGCCGCCGAATACATTCCGGGCGGCACGCTGAAGGAAAAGATCGCTGAAGGCGGCCTGAGCGTCGCGCAGATCCTCGACATCGCCACCGACATCGCCCAGGGCCTGGATTTCGCCCATTCCAAGGGCTTCGTGCACCGCGACGTGAAGCCGGGCAACGTGCTGTTCCGCGCCGACGGCCGCGTGGTGCTGGCCGATTTCGGCATCGCCAAGGCGATGGACGGCAGCAACAGCTCCACCGTCGCCGGCGCGTCCATCGGCACGCCCGACTACATGAGCCCCGAGCAGGCGCGCGGCGAGCCGGTGGACGGCCGCTCCGACCTCTACAGCCTGGGCACCGTGCTTTACGAAATGCTGGTGGGCACGCCGCCCTACCAGGCGGGCGATCCGTTCACGGTGGCGCTGATGCACGTCACCCATCCGGTGCCGGAGCTGCCCGAGCCCTGGCAGTGGCTGCAGCCGCTGGTGTCGGGCCTGATGGCCAAGCAGGCCGACCAGCGCTACAAGACCGGCGCCGCCTTCATCGAGGCGCTGCACAAGCTGATCGCCACGGCGCCGCAGGGTGCCGTGCTGCAGGAAACCCGCACCCGCAAGCCGGGCAACGGCGCCCGCATTGCCTCCGGCGCCGCCACCCAGCAGCGAACGCGCATCAGCACCGGCGGTCGCGCTGCGCGGCCAGCCTGGGTCCTGCCGGCGGCCGGGGCTCTGCTGCTGTTCGTGGCCGCGCTGTCGGGTTGGTGGCTGCTGTCGCCGGGCGACGCGGTCCAGGCCGATGCCGCCACGGTGGCGCCTGCCGTGGCCACGCCGTCCGACGCCGTCGCCCCGTCCGCCGCGAATGGCCCGCTGCCCGCCGGCTTCGAGCTTCCCAAGCCGGTGGACGCGCCCGACCAGGACGAACTCGAGCGCCTGCTCAACGCCGGTGACCAGCTGTTCGAATACGGCACCACGGTCGAACTGGGCCGCAAGCTCACCATCCCCGACGACGAAAGCGCCTTGGGCTACTACCGCCGGACACTGGCGCTGGACCCGGAAAACGCCCGCGCGCGCGCCGGCATCGCCGGCATCGTGGCCTTCTATCGCAACTTCGCCTACAAGGCCTGCTCGGCCGGGCGCTGGGTGCAGTGCGGCGTCATCGTGCGCGCCGGCCTGGCCGTGGATGGCGAGGATCCCTACCTGCGCCAGCTGCAGGACGTGGCGGTGGCCGGCGAAGCGGGCGGATCGCCGGCGCTGCCGCCGGCACCGGCGACGAACTGAGGCGGATCAGCTGCGACGCAGCAGGATGACGGTGACGTTGTCCGAGCCGCCGCCGTCGAGTGCGGCGGAAATCAGATGGTCCACGCATTCCTGCGCCGACAGCTCGGGCTTGGTCAGCAGGGCAGCGATGCCGACGTCGTCCACTTCCTCGGTCAGCCCGTCGCTGCAAAGCAGCAGCTGCTGCCCCGGGCGCAGCTCGCCCGAAAGCGTTTCCACCTTCAGGCTTTGCGGGTCGGTGACGCCCAGGGCCTGGGTGACGACGTTGCGGTGCGGGTGCGCGCGCGCCTGTTCGGCGGTGATGGCGCCCTGGTCGATCAGCTCCTGCACGTAGCTGTGGTCGGACGACAGCTGGCGCAGCTGGCCATTCCACAGGTAGGCGCGGCTGTCGCCGACCCAGGCCAGTTCGAAGCGGTTGTCCACGATGCGCAGCGCCACCATGGTGGTGCCCATGGGCAGGCTTTCGGCGCGCTGGCGGCTGTGCTTGATGATGTCTTCGTCGGCGCGGCGGATGGCTTCGGCCAGCGGCCGGCCGGCGCGCACTTCCCGCACCACCGCGTCGCGCGCCAGGGCACTGGCCACTTCGCCGAACTCGTGGCCGCCCATGCCGTCGGCCACCAGCCACAGGCCGAGCTCGGCGTCGCCGTAGTAGGTGTCTTCGTTGAGCTCGCGCCGCAGGCCGACGTGGCTGAGGTGGCCGAATTCGATCATGCGCGGGCCCCGGAGGGGTGTGGCGGCGGGAGTGGATGAGCCATGGCGGGCATCATGCTTGCGCCTGCGCCCGCCCCGCAACCTGCCGGCCGCGCGGATGGCGGGCCGGGGGCGACGGGCGGCGGAAGGCCGGCGTGCAGCTCAGAACTCCATCCGGAAACCGAGCGCGAGGTTGTACTGGGACATGCCGTTCATCCCGGCCAGGCGTTCGTAGTACAGGAAGCCCGAGCGCCCCTGCGTCAGCACCATGGACAGGCCCAGGCCGATGCGGAAGTAGTTGGTGTCCAGCGGGTCGCCGCTCACCAGCATGGCGCTGCCGGTGGGGTCGTTGATGAAGCGCGCCTCGACCGCCTGCGGGTCGTCCTTGTACTCGTGCTCCCACTCCAGCTGCAGGTGGGGCATCAGCACGCCCCAGCCGGCGCTGTGGGTGTAGGTGAACTTCGCGCCCAGCACGCTGGCCAGCGAGGTGACGTCGCGGTTCTCGATGCGCAGGCCCAGGCCGCTGCCGGCAATGCCGGGCAGCAGCGACTCGTCGATGTCGTCGAAGCCCAGGCGCGTGTACAGCACCCGGGCGTAGGGGCCGATGCCGAACGCGCCCACGTTCCAGTCGCGGCCCACGGTGAACGCGGTGGACAGCAGGTCGCCGCCGGCGTCGGACTGCGCCACCTGGTTGATGCTGGTGGTGCCGCCGCCGGCCAGCGGCAGGGTGTAGCTGATCTGGCGCAGCAGCTCGTAGTCGTTGCGGCCGTAAGTCAGCACGCCGTCCAGGTACCAGCTGTCGGCCTGGTAGTAGGTGGTGTAGGCCGACACGCTCCAGCCCGTGGTGTCCAGGCCGCCGCGGTCGCCGGGCAGCTGGGTGTCCTGGCGCGTGTAGCCGAACGAGCCGCCGATGATCCACTTGTCGCTCTTGCGGTAATCCACGCCGGCGGTGATGCCTTCGACGTCGAAGTCGTACTCGGGGTTGCGCGATCCGGCCTCGGCTTCACCGCGGCCAATGGTGCCGGCGGCGAAGAAGCCCCAGCGGCTGAAGTCGGTGCCGACCTCGTTGCCGGTTTCCGCCGCGCTGTTGCTGAAGGCGCTGCCGAGCATGCCCAGCGACACCGGACCCATGGAGGTGTTCAGCGCCAGGCCGCCGAAGTCGGTGCCGCCGGTGCCGCTGCGCAGCGCGGCGATGCGGGTCTTGAGGTTGATGAACTGCGACTGCGCGGCGTTGAAGGCGGCATTCACCTGGGTCAGCGCGACGTCGGCCATCAGCTGGTCGAGGGCGGCGACGGCGGCGGCGGGGTTGATGCCTGCGGCACCGATGAGCTCCTGGCAGCGCGCCAGCAGGTCCTGCTGCCCGGCTGTCAGCGTACCCAGGTTGGCCAGCGCCGGGCAGGCGGCGTCAATGGCCTGCGCCACCTCCAGCTGCGTCTCGCTCAGGCCGCCGATGCTGGCCAGCGCGCCATTGAGCGCGAACACCGCCGGTGCCGTCGCCAGCGGCGAGCTGGCCGTTACCTGCACCGCGCCCGCCGCGGTCGTCGTGACCGTGTTGCTGGCCACGCCCGCGGCGTTGGTGGTGCTGGTGGCGCTGGCCAGCGTGCCGGTGCTGGTGGTCCAGGCGACCACGGCGCCGGCAATCGGCACGCCGGCCGCATTGCGCAGCTCCACCTGCAGCGGCGCCGAGGCCACGCCCGAGGTGAGTAGCTGGCCGTCGCCGCCAACGATGGCCAGCGCACCCAGGGCGTCCACCGTCAGGTTGAACGGGGCAACCGCAGTGGCATCGTCCTGGCGCGTGCCGGTGATGGTGACCGCGCCCGGCGTACCGCCGGCCGTCACGCCCACCGCGGCGTTGCCGGCGGCGTCGGTGACGCTGGTGGCCGCCGACAGCACGGCGCTGCCGCTGGTGACCGCCCAGTTGATGGTGACGCCGGCCGCGGGTACGCCGCTGTTCTGCGCGTTCACCTGCAGCGGCGCACCGAACGCCGTGTTGACCAGCGCGTTCTGGCCGCCGCCGCCGGTGGCCAGCAGGGTGGCGACGAAGGCGATGTTGGCGTCATAGGCCAGCGTGGCCTCGTCGCCGGTGGCCGGGATGCCGTCAATGTCCACCGAGGCGATGATGATGTTGGTGAAGTTGCCGAACGTGGAGGGCGTGAACGTGGCGGACGCTTCGCCGGCCGCGGCGTTGGTCACGCTGGTGGTGCTGGCGGGGGTGAAGGGCGCGCCGGCGCTCCACTGCACCGTTGCACCGCCCACCGGCACGCCGCCCTGTTCCAGGCGCACCGTGACCGGCAGGGCCACGCCGGCGGTGCCGGCCAGCGGGTTGGGCGTCACCGGCACCAGCACGTAGGGCAGGGCAGTGACCGTGACGGTGAACGATTGCGTTCCCGGCGCACAGAAGGTGCAGCCGCTGTTGGCGAACACAGTGTAGGTGCCCGGCACCGTGGCGGTGAACACCGCCGTGCTCTGGCCGCCACCGCCGGCCACCGCGTTGCCGGTTACGGCGCCGTCGCCACCCGCGGGCTGCGCGGTGACGGACCAGTTGATGTTGGTGCCGTTGGGCGCCGGGATGGTGGTGCTGCCGTACGTCACCGCCATGTTCAGCGGTACGCCCGACGCCGTGGTCGGGGCCAGCGGCGTGCTGGCCGTCAGCGTCACCGGCTCCACCACCACGGTGAAGTTCGCCGGTGGCGGCGGGCAGCCTTCCAGCAGGAACAGCAGTGGGCAGTTGATGTTGCCGCTGATGCTGTAGGTGTTGGCGATGGCGAGGCTGGCGGTCACGCTGGCGTTGCCGGCCGGGTCGGGCGTCACGGCGCCGCCGATGGCCGATGCCGTGGTGTTGTTGAAGAAGCTGGTGGTCAGCGCGCCCGGCGCGCCGTTGAACTGCAGGTTGGTGGTGAGCGTGAACGGCGTTATCTGGTTGGTCACCACCGTGGGCGTGGTGGCGGTGTAGACGTAATCGTTGTTGGTGGCGAAGGTGTAGGTGAGCACGTCGCCGGCGCAGCCGCCGCTCAGGCAGGTGGCCGTCACCGTGCCGCTGCCGCCGGGCGTGGTGCCCAGGTTGACGGTGAACAGGTAGGGCGTGTCGAGCGCGACCGTGGGATTGGTGGGAGCCTGGACCGTCGCGCCGCCCGTGGTGTCGGTGGCGATGGCTATCGCCACGTCCACCGTGGTGGAGCAGGCGGTTTGCGCTTCCAGCGTGAAGCTGACCGACGTGCCCGCGATGTTGATCGCCGAAGGTGAGCCGATCTGGACGAAGTCGCAGGTTTGCGCCTGCGACGGGTTGCTCCAGCCCAGGCCGATGAGTGCCAGCAGCGCCAGCGCCGCCGCGTTGGCCAACCGCTTCGACGCGGCCTGGATGGCCCGGCGGCCCGAGGCCGCGCTGCTCTGGAAGTCCATCGCTTTTCCCCTGGATTGCGGCTATAACTTCGCCTCGAGTATAGCGGCTGGCGCGCCGCTTCAATGGCCTTGGCGCGGGCCGCATTGCTTCCCAACGGAGCCGTGCCCATGACGCTGCGCAACCTGTGTCCGGATCGTTCCCGCTTGTTCGTTTTTGGCGGCGCGTGCCTGCTGGCGATCATCGCCGGCTGGCCGGCGCAGCCCGCACTGGCCGCGGTGCGCAACGCCGAAGACCTGATGGTGGTGGACTGCCTTTTGCCCGGGCAGATCCGCAAGCTCGGCCGGCAGGCCACCTTCCTCAGCGCCCGACGCCCGGTGCGCACCACGCAGGCCGACTGCGAGATCCGCGGCGGCGAATACGTCGCACATGACCGCGCCAACTACCAGACCGCACTGAAGGTGTGGCTGGAAGGCGCGATGACGGGCAGCGCCGAGGCGCAGAACAACGTCGGCGAGATCTATTCCAAGGGCCTGGGCACCGAGCCCGACTACGGCATGGCCTTCCAGTGGTTCAAGAAGGCCGCCGACCAGGGCTATGGCCGGGCCAAGATCAACCTGGGCTACCTGTACGAACAGGGCCTGGGCGTGCCCCGGGACCAGGCGGCGGCGCTCAATCTCTACCGCGAGGCATCGGGCATCCAGGACGAGCTGCTGTATGCGTCGGTGGTGCAGGTGCAGATCAGCGCGCGCGACGAGCAGATCACCGGGCTGCAGCAGCAGGTCCGCGAGGGCGAGGCGGAGTCGGCGCAGCTGCGCGAACAGGTGCAGAAGCTGCAGCAGGAGCTGCAGGAGCGCCGGGGCGCGCTGGAAGCGGCCCGGCGCGAGCTGACCGCCACCCAGGAAAAACTCGTGCAGGCCCGCCGCCAGCAGGACGACGAGCTGACCAAACTGCTCGAGAACCAGCTGCTGGCGCAGGAAGAGCAGATCAACAGCCAGCGCACCCAGCTGGCTTCGCTGGAGCAGCGCGCCGGCGCGGCGGGCGGTGCCTACGCGGCAGCGCCGATGCTGGAGATCATCGACCCGGTGTTCGTCGCCACCCGCGGTGGCCGCAACACGGCCGTGTACCGCGGCGGCCCGGGCAAGCGCCAGGTGGTCGGGCGGGTGACGTCGCCGCAGCTGGTCAGCGCCATCACGGTCAACGGCCAGCCGGCGCCGCTCAACGCCAGCGGTGGCTTCAGCGCCCAGGTGGACGTGCCGGCCGGCGGTGCCCAGGTCAATGTGGCGGCCACCGACCGCAAGGGCGCGCGGGCCGAGCTGGCCTTCACCCTGCTGCCGCAGGCGGCGTCGGCGGCCTCGGCCGCCACCACCCCGGCCGGCGACGGCAGCCTGCCGCGCGACGTCAAGCTGGGCCGCTACTTCGCCGTGGTCATTGGCAACAACAGCTACCGCGACCCGGCCTACCCGGCGCTCAAGAGCGCCGCCAACGACGCCAATGCGGTCGCCGCCCTGCTCAAGTCCCGCTATGGCTACCAGACCACGCTGGTGCTCAACGGCGGCCGGCTGGAGATGCTGACCGCTCTGAACGAGGTGCGCGAGAAGCTCAAGCCCGAGGACAACCTGCTGATCTACTACGCCGGCCACGGCGAGCTGGACGCCAGGGGCCAGGGCTACTGGGTGCCCAGCGACGGCGCCGCGGGCGCGGAGAAGACCTGGATTTCCAACGCCGCGGTCAGCGAAATCCTCGACACCATGCCGGCCCGCCACGTGCTGGTGGTGGCCGACTCCTGCTATTCGGGCACCATGACCCGCGCCTCGGCGCCCACCTTCGACGCCGCTTCGATGGCGCCCGAGAAGTGGGCGGGCTGGGTGAAGGCGATGGCCGCCGGCCGCTCGCGCACGGCGCTGACTTCGGGCGGCGTGCAGCCGGTGCCCGACACCGGCACCGGCCGGCACAGCTACTTCGCCCGGGCCTTCCTGAACGTTCTGCAGGACAACAACCGCCTGCTCGAGGCCCAGCGCCTGTTCCGCGAGGTGTCCACGTCGCTGGCCCTGGGCGCCATGGATTCGCCCGTGCCGCAGGTGCCGGAGTACTCGCCCATCCGCTTCGCGGGCCATGAAAGCGGGGAGTTCTTCTTCATGCCGCGGGGGGGCGGGACGGCCTCGGGCCCCTGAGGCTGGCGGATCGGGCCAAGGCCCCCTATAATTCGCGGCCCCGGTGGTGCGACCGCTGCACCGGGGTCCGGAGAGGTGGCAGAGTGGTCGAATGTACCTGACTCGAAATCAGGCGTTGGTGTGAGCCAACCGTGGGTTCGAATCCCACCCTCTCCGCCATACCAAGTGAAAAGGCCCCCATCGGGGGCCTTTTTTTTGCGCCGCTTCCAAAGCGCGGGGCGGGACGTGGCGCCGGATCCCCCGCGGCCTCGGTGGCGACGGCGCGCTGCGGGTAAACTGCCGCCACGACGAGAGGATCAGCCCATGTCCGAAATCCAAGCCCCCGTTTCCTTCGGCGAACTGCTCGACAAGATCGCCATCCTGCAGATCAAGTCCGAGCGCATGACCGACCCGGCCAAGCTGGCCAACGTGCGCAATGAACTCAGCGCACTCGAAGCCACCTGGATGGCGCACCCGGCCGCGCGCGCCGACATCGCCCGCCTGCGCCTGGAGCTCAAGGCCGTGAACGAGCGGCTGTGGGTGATCGAGGACGACATCCGCATCAAGGAAAAGGCCCAGGCCTTCGACCAGGAGTTCATCGCCCTGGCGCGCGCCGTGTACTTCGAGAACGACGAGCGCGCGCGCATCAAGAAGGACATCAACCTGGCCCTGGGCTCGGCCTACGTCGAGGAAAAGTCCTACCAGGACTACCGCGCCGCCACGCCCTGACGGGCCCGGCGGCCCGGCCGCCGCACCCGGGCGCCGCGGCGCTCAGCGCCGGCGGCGGCGGAAATCAATCTCGTTGAGCAGGGCGTTGCTGCTGGCCAGCATCGGGATGTAGTCGGCGCCGGTGCCGAAGTTGCGCAGGTTGGGGAAGATTTCCATCGCATCGCCCTGGCGCAGGCCGAACCAGCGCGACAGCGTGCTGCCCAACTGTTCGATGGCCGTGGTGGGGATCATGCGGCCGCGGCCCACGTCCTGGTCGCCACCCAGGCGCATTTCCGGCATCTGGCCGTAGATGCGCCGGCCCACCACGTCGCCGCCCACGATCCAGCTGTGCCCGCCCCAGCCGTGGTCGGTGCCGTCGCCGTTGTTGTTCAAGGTGCGGCCGAAGTCGGTCATCGTGAACGTGGTGACCTGGTCGGGCACGCCCAGTTCGACGGTGGCGTTGAAGAATGCGGCCGATGCCTCGCTGAGCGTGCGCAGCAGGCGCTCGTGGTCGGGCAGCATGTTGTCGTGGGTGTCCCAGCCGCCCAGGCCGACGAAGAAGATCTGGCGCTTCTGGCCCAGGGCCTTGCGCGCGGCGATCGTCCGCGCCACGGTCTTGAGCGTGTCGGCCAGGCGGTTCTGGCCGGCCACGGGGAAGGGCGTGGTGATGGCCGGCGCGTTGTTGAGCGCGTTGAAGGCGAACTCACTGAAGTCGATCGCGCGCTGGCTGATGCGCGCATGTTCGCGCGTGAACAGCGACGAGTCGCGCTTGGCGGCGTCCAGCAGCTTGTAGAAGGCATCGCGCCGCGGCACCACGCGCGACCAGGTCTGGGTGGGGCGCAGCGTGTCGTTGATGCGGCTGGGACCGCTGCTGCCCATGGTGTACACGCCGTCGGCGGCGCCGCCCTGCCACATGTTGGCGCCCGACAGCGAAATGCTGGTCGGCAGGCTGGAGCCGGCCAGCATGCCCGAGGCCGCGAGGCGGTCGGCGATCTTGCCGCCCCAGCCCGAGCGCGCCGCGGTCTCGCTGCCCATGGACATGCTGTAGGCCTGCTGGTCCACGTGCGAGAACAGCTCGGGCGGCAGCGGCACGCTGCGCGCGGTGTAGGCGGCCTTGGTGGTGGGTGCGATCAAGGGCCCGACGTTCGCCACCAGGCCGGCCCGCCCGGATTCGAACAGCGCCTGCATTTCCGACAGGGCCGGGTGCAGGCCCCACTGCACGCCGCCGTCGCCGCTGAGCGGCGTGATCGGCAGCAGGTTGGCCTGGGCGATGGACAGTGCGGGGCGCGCGGCCTGGTAGTTGGCGTAGGCGGCGGTGGTCCGCGGCACCACCATGTTGAAGCTGTCGGCGCCGCCGAACAGGTAGATGCACACCAGCGCCCGGTAGTCGTCGGCCCCGCCCAGGTCGGCGGCCTGCACCATCTGCAGCCGGCCCAGGGTGGCAAACGCCGCGGCGCTGCCCAGTGCGATCTGCGTGGACTGCGCGAGGAAGCGGCGGCGCGCCTTGGAATGGTCGTTGCTGCTCATGGCTTACCTCTGCACTGCAAACTGGGGCGACGAAGCAATCAGGAAGACCATGTCTTCCACCCGGTCGCCGCCGCCGTCGTTCATGGACGTGGCGTAGGCCGCATCCACCAGGATCTGGCGCATGGCCGGGCTCATGCGCCCCGCCATCAGCAGCAGGTTGAGCCGGTCGGCGAGCGCCCCGGGCGACACCGCCAGGGCCTTCTCCGCGCTCAGGTCAAGACGGAAGCGCGCGGTATAAAAGCGCGCGTCGTTGACCGTGGCCGGGATGGTGGTGTCGTCCCGGTCCATCTGGAACAGGCGGCCATGCCAGTGGTTGAAGGTGGTCATGGCCGTGGCTTCGTTGAGGATCTGCAGCTCGGGCGCCACCAGCCCGCGGCGGCGGAACTCGCCCGGCGGCTGGTAGTTGGGCCGGTAGAAATTGAACACCGACGGTGACGACATCACGGTCTGGCCCATGTCGGGGCCGGCGCCGCGGTTGCGCAGCAGCGCGCGCGTGGTCGGGCCCGCGGCCGTGGCCACCGACTGGCCCTGGGCGTTGAACGCGCGCCAGATGGCGGTCAGCCGCAGCATGGGCTCCTTCACCTTGCCGTATTCATCGCCGGCGGCCAGGGTCATGTTGCGCGCCTCGTCGTCCATCAGCACTGCCTTCACCACGGCGCGCAGGTCGCCGCGCACGCCGGCGCCGTTGTTGTTGAACACGGTGGCCACGCGGCGGACATAGGCGGGCGAGGGGTTGCTGGTGACCAGCCGCTGGATCAGGTGCCTGGCCAGGAACGGCCCGACGTTGGGGTGGTTGGCCAGCGCGTCCAGTGCCGATTTCAGGTCGGCCTCGGCGGTGCGGCCCGAGGCCAGGCTGGTGCCGGGGAACAGGGTCTTGGCGCCGGTGTCGTGGTAGGTCGCCCAGGCGGTCATCGGGCGGATCAGGCCGGGCAGCTTGACGTCGTCCTCCCACACCCACCAGCTGGCCGCGCCGCCGAAGTTCCAGCCGGTCAGGGCGCGCGCGAAGTTGGTGATGACTTCGTTGTTGTAGGTGGGGATGGTGTTGCCGGCGGCGTCGCGCTTGGGCGTGCCGTCCAGGTTGAGCTCGACCAGGCCGATCGAGAACAGCTGCATCACTTCGCGGGCGAAGTTCTCGTCCGGCTCGGTGTTGCGGCTAGGGTTGGCCTTCTCGTTCTGCAGCATGCCCAGGTAGCGGCCCATCAGCGGGTGCAGCGCCACTTCCTCCAGCAGCGCGCGGTGGCTGCCGAAGGCGTTCACCGCCAGGGTGTCGTAGTAGTCGCTGACCGCCAGGTGCGAGTAGCCCACGTTGTCGCTGGCGTCGGAGATGACGAAGAACTGGCTCAGCGCGAAGGCCACGCGCTGGCGCAGCTGGTCGTTGCCGCTGACCGCGATCTGGGTCCAGGCGTCGTGGCGGCTCAGGCTGCAGCCGTAGGCGAACTCGCAGTCGCGGTCGGCCTGCGACGTGTAGTGCGGGCCCAGTTCGGCCTGCAGGGCCTGGTGCACTTCCAGGTGCAGGGTGGCCGGGCGGGTGAACTGGTCGTCTATCCACGCCGAGTAGCCCAGCGACGCCACGCGGCTGATTTCGCTGCTGGTGGCGCCGTACGTGGCCTGCTGCAGGAAGCGCGAGGCCTCGGCCTGGTTGGCCGGCACCGCCACGCTGGTCACGAAGCCGCCGCCGGTGGCGCCGGCAAGGTTCCAGTTCTGGTTGCGCCCCGAGCTGGGCTGCTGGCACTCCCAGAGCCGGGCCAGGGCGCCGTTGCTGGACGAGCTGTTGCCAATTTCCACGCACAGGCCCGACGCCAGGTGCCGCAGCCGGTAGCTCGTGGCCGTGCCCAGGCCTTCGAGCCGGAAGCGCTGGCCGGCGCTGGTGTTGCAGACCACCTGGACCAGCGCGGTGCCGTTGCTGGTGCCGTCGGCGCGTGCGGTCAGGCACAGGTTGGCCGAAGTGCGGATGTTGGCCACCTGCGGCAGGCCGGCCACCGGCAGGAAGCGCAGGTTCTGCTGGGCGCTGGCATTGCAGGCGTTCTGGGTCAGCTGGACGTCGGCGGCGGTGGACGCGCCGGGCAGTTCCAGGCACTTCCCGCTGTGCGCCGCCACGGCCGTGCTGTTGAAGGTGGTGAGGTTGGGCAGCGTCTGCGCCGCCAGCGGGGCACAGGCCATCGTGAGCAGGATGGCCGGCAGGATCCGGCAAGGGGGGCTGCGCATCTTGCGGCTCCGTGGGGGGCGGTGGGTCGCTGGCCGCGCGGGTCGCGGCGGTTCAGCACACGTTTACACCAAGCCCGGCGCGGATTCTTCGTGAAGGAGGAAGAAATGTGAACCAGTTCACATTTTGGCGTTCGGCGCCCGTGGCGCTGGCCTCGGTCCCCGGCGCCGGATCAGCGCGGCAGCCGGCCCCGGCCATCCGCGGCCGCGGCGTAGGCGTCGAACCGCTCCAGCACGTCCGGCACCGTCACCAGGTCCATCACGCCCGGGAACTCGACCCGGCGTCCCCAGCGCACGTCACCGGGCGGGATCTTCAGGAACTGCGCGACCGCTTCGGGATAGCGGTTCACGCACCAGCGGGTGTCGGAGTAGGGGCCCGAGCGCCCGGCGTCGGTGCACGCGTGCAGCCCCAGCACGGCCGTGCCCATCGCGTTGGCCAGGTGGGTGGGCCCGGAGTCGGGCGTCAGCACCAGGCTGGCGCGGGCCAGCAGGGCCAGCAGCTGCTTGAGGGTGTCCTTGCCCACCAGGTCCAGGGCCGGGGCCGACATGGCCGCGAGGATGGCGTCGGCGGTGTCGCGCTCGAGCTGGCTGCGGCCGCCGCACAGCACCACGCGCCAGCCCCGCGCCGCGGCGTGGTCGGCCACGGCGGCGTAGCGGTCGGCGCGCCAGTTGCGCAGCGGGTGGCTGGAGCAGGGCGACACCAGCAGGGTGGGCTGGTCGCCCGGCAGCTGCTCCGCGGCCCAGGCGTGCGCGGCCTCGGGCACCGGCATGCGCCACTCCACCGGCCCGGGGGCGATGCCCAGCGGCGCCAGGAACTGCAGGAAGGCATCCAGCACGTGGTGGCCGCCGGCCGCGATGCGTTCATTGATGAACAGCGAGTGGCCTTCCTTGCTGCGCGCCCGGTCGAAGCCGATGCGGCGGTCGGCGCGCACCAGGGTGGACGCCAGGCCCGCGCGCAGCGCCAGCTGCAGGTGCAGCAGCACGTCGAACCGGCGGCCGGCGAGCTTGCCGCGCAATTCGCGGAAGCCGGCGAGCCCGGCCTTCTTGTCGAACACGATGAACTCGACGCCGTCCAGGCCCTCGAGCAGCCTGGCCTCGCCCTTGCCGATGATCCAGGTGATGGCCAGCCCGGGCATGCCCCGCTGCAGCGCGCGCACCAGGGCCAGCGCGTGGGTGGCGTCGCCCAGCGCCGACAGGCGCAGCAGGCAGAGCGATCGCGGCGCGGTGTTCACGGGCATTGGTTAGACTGGCCGGCATGGAAGTGAACGCTGCCGCCGCCGAGCGACACCAGCCGTTCCGCGATGCTCGCGGGACGGGCTCGATTGTGTTCGACGCGGTGCGGCTGCGGCAAGCGGGCCCCGAACTGCTCGACCCGGGCCACTACGGCGATGCAGCCAGCGCGGTCGCGGGTGGTGGCCGCGGCGCGGCCTGGTTCGTGCGCGGCCAGATGGGCGACGCGGTGCTGCGGCACTATCGCCGCGGCGGACTGATGGCCCGCCTTGGCCGCCAGCGCTACGCCTGGCTGGGCGAAGCGCGCGTGCGCAGCGTCGCCGAGTTCCGGCTGCTGGCCGAACTGCACCGCGAGGGCCTGCCGGTGCCGGCGCCGCTGGTGGCCGGCTACTGGCGCATGGGCTGGGGCTACCGCGCCGCCATCCTGGTCGAACGCATCGCCGGTGCGCGCGCGCTGTCGCAGTGGCTGCAGGGCAGTGCCGACGGCGCGCCCTGGGAAGCGGTGGGCGACATGCTGGCGCGCTTCCACCTGGCCGGTCTCGACCACGCCGATCTCAACGCCGACAACGTGCTGGTGGATGACCGCGGCCAGCCCTGGCTGATCGACTTCGACCGCTGCGTGCGCCGCCGCGCCGCCGGCGGCTGGCGCGAACGCAACCTGCGGCGGCTGGAGCGTTCGCTGGCCAAGCGGGACCCCGATGGCCGCTGGCGCCCGGGCTTCGCGCGGCTGCAGCGCGCCTACGCGGCCGGGCTGGCGGCGGTGTCGGCATGAGCTGGGCGCTGCGCTTCCTGGGCGTGGGCAATGCGCAGGCGGCGGTGACGCTGGGTTCGGCAGCGGCCGTGATCGAGCGCGACGGCCGCCCCGAGCTGATGATTGACTGCGGCCAGGAAGCCCTGACCGCGTTCCAGCACCGCTACGGCGCGCTGCCCGATGCGGTCTACATCACCCACGTGCACATGGACCACGTGGCGGGCCTGGAGCGGCTGTTCTTCGCGACTTACTTCGACCCCGCGCGGCGCGGCAAGGTGCGGCTGTACGTGCCGGTGACGGTGCTGCCGCACCTGCAGTCGCGCGTGGCCGACTACCCCGGCGTCGTGGCCGAGGGCGGCGCCAACTGGTGGGACGCTTTCCAGCTGGTGCCGGTGGCGCGCGGCTTCTGGCACAACGATTTCGCCTACGAAGTCTTCCCGGTGCGCCACCACCTGCCCGACACCGCCTTCGGCCTGCGCCTGCCCGGCAGCGTGGTGTGGACCGGCGACACGCGGCCCATCCCGGAAATGCTGGCCCGCCATGCCGACGCCGGCGAATGGGTGGCGCACGACTGCGCGCTGCACGGCAATCCGTCCCACAGCGGCATTGACGACCTCGAGCGCGAGTACCCAGCATCGCTGCTGTCGCGCTGCGTGCTGTACCACTACGCCTCGGCCGGGGACGCCGAGGCGCTGCGCCGCCGCGGGCACCGCGTCGCCAGCGCCGGCGAAGCGCTTGAGCTGTCCGACCCGACGTCGGGGCTTGCCAAGTGAGCCACCCGCCGTCACCCGCGCTGCCGCGCGATGCCCTGGGCCGGCCGCTGCACGACCTGCGCCTGTCGGTCATCGAGACCTGCAACTACCGCTGCCCCTACTGCATGCCCGAGGGCCTGACGCCCGAGGAAACGCCGCTCGACCGGGCCAGCCGCCTGGACTTCGACGAAATCGAAACCGCCGTGCGCGCCTTCGCGCGCCTGGGCGTCAGCAAGCTGCGCCTGACCGGCGGTGAGCCGCTGCTGCGCAAGCATCTGCCCGAACTGGTGGCGCGGCTGGCGGCGGTGCCGGGCATCGAAGACCTTGCGCTGACGACCAACGGATCGCTGCTGGCCGGCCAGGCGCGTGCGCTGCGCGAGGCGGGCCTGCACCGGCTCACGGTAAGCCTGGACGCGCTGGACCCGGCGCTGTTCCGCGAACTGTCGGGCGGCCGCGGCGACATCCGCGACGTGCTGGCCGGCATCGAGGCCGCCCAGGCCGCGGGCTTCCGCTCGATCAAGATCAACTGCGTCGTGCAGCGCGGCCTGAACGACCACGAGGCGCTGGCCATCGCCGAACGCTTCCGCGGCACGCCGCACGTGCCGCGCTTCATCGAATACATGGACGTGGGCAACTGCAACGGCTGGCGCCGCGAGGGCGTGGTGCCCTCGGCCGAGCTGCGCGACCGCATCCACGCGCGCTGGCCGCTGCAGGCGCTCACGCCCACCTATCGCGGCGAAGTCGCGACGCGGCATGGCTACGTCGACGGCGGCGGCGAGGTGGGCTTCGTCAGTTCGGTCAGCGATCCGTTCTGCGGCGACTGCCACCGGGCGCGGCTGTCGGCCGACGGGCAGCTGTTCACCTGCCTGTTCGCCACCCGCGGCCAGCCGCTGCGCGAACACATCGGCCGCGGCGAAGACGCGCTGGCCCAGCACCTGGCGGGCCTGTGGCGCCTGCGCGCCGACCGCTACAGCGAACAGCGCGCGTCGGCACCCGCCGACCGCAAGAAAATCGAAATGTTCTACATAGGCGGCTGACATGGCGAAGTCGAAACTCACGCACCTGGATGCCGCCGGCCGGCCGGCGATGGTGGACGTCTCGGCCAAGGCCGCCACCGCGCGCGAAGCGGTGGCCGAATGCCGGGTGAAGTTCCCGCCGGCGGTGGCGGCCGCGCTGCGCAAGGCCGGGATGGGCACGGCCAAGGGCGCGGTGGTGGACACGGCGATCATTGCCGGCACGATGGCGGTCAAGCGCACGCACGAACTGATCCCGTTCTGCCACCCGCTGCCGATCGACGGCTGCCGCTTCGACGTGGCCTGGCTCAATGACGCCACGCTGCGCATCGAGTGCGCGGTCAAGACCACCCACCGCACCGGCGTGGAAATGGAAGCGCTGACCGGCGCCACCGTGGCCGCGCTGACGGTGTACGACATGTGCAAGGCGCTGAGCCACGCGATGGTGATCGGCCCGGCGAAGCTGCTGGCCAAGCGCGGCGGCAAGCGCGAAGTGGGCGGCGCGCGCGCATGAGCGTGACGGTGCTCTATTTCGCCAGCCTGCGCGACGCCGCGGGCGTGGACCGCGAACAGCTGCCGCTGCCGGCGTCGCTGGATTCGCTCTACCTGGAACTGGCCGCGCGCCACGGCTTCAGCCTGCCGGCCGCGAAGCTGCGCGTGGCCGTGGACGGCGCGTTCGCGCGCTGGGACAGCCCGCTGCGCGAGGGCTGCGAGATCGCCTTCATCCCGCCGGTGTCGGGCGGATGAGCCGGTTCGCGATCAGCGAGGTGCCGTTCGACATCGCGCCGCTGCGCGAGCAGCTGCTCGGCCACGACGCCGGCGCCTACGCCAGCTTCGAAGGCTGGGTGCGCAACCACAGCGAGGGCAGGGCGGTGCAGGGCCTGTTCTACGAAAGCTACCGCGCCCTGGCCGAATCCGAAGGCCAGGCCATCATCCACGAGGCCCTGCAGCGCTTCGCCATCACCCGCGCCGCCTGCGTGCACCGCACGGGCGAACTGGCCCTGGGCGACCTGGCGGTCTGGGTCGGCGTCGCCGCCGGCCACCGCGGCCCCGCGTTCGAGGCCTGCCGCTGGATCATCGACGAAGTGAAGTCCCGCGTCCCCCTCTGGAAACACGAACGCTACGCCAACGGCGAAACCACCTGGCTCCACCCCGACCCCTGATCCGCCAACCGCAAACGCCTTCGCCACGGATAACGCGGACAAAAGCCGATAAAAGCGGATAAACCGAAGCGATGGGTGAAGCCCACAACCTGGAATGTCCCCTCCCGGGAGGTTGGTGGGCCCCAAAGCGCGCCGCCACAAGCCGCCAAGCCCCCCTTGGTAAGGGGGGCGCGCCGACAGGCGCAGGGGATTGGAAGGCAGGAGGGGACCCTGGGTTTGCGAAGCAAACTTAGGGCCGCCATTTCGGGCTGCGCCCGAAAAGGCGGCAGCCCCGCCGGCTTGCCCCGGCACCCGCATCAGTCAATACCGTTGCTGCCTTCCGGCCCTGGCGGAGTTTTCGACCTAGCGTCGCGGGGGGCCGACGGGGCCACCATTGAAGCGAACGGCGCGCCGTGGGGCGCGCCGTCTTGTGAATCACCGCAGCCCGGGGGCGACGGTTTGCATAGTGGCGGAGAGAGAGGGATTCGAACCCTCGAAACGGGGTTTAGCCGTTTACACACTTTCCAGGCGTGCTCCTTCAACCGCTCGGACATCTCTCCGCAGAGATAACCGCCTGAAACAAGCGGGAAAGCATACCGGTTGCGGGGGTCGGGAACAAGCGCGGCGATTCCCGCTGGCCCGGGACCGGGGGGGTTGGCACAATGGCCCGGTTAGCCCCGCCCCGTCCCGAGTGCCCGCATGTCCTATCTGGTCCTTGCCCGAAAATGGCGCCCGCGGCGCTTCGCCGAACTGGTGGGGCAGGAGCACGTGGTGCGTGCGCTGAGCAATGCGCTGGAGACCGGCAAGGTCCACCACGCCTTCCTGTTCACCGGCACCCGCGGCGTGGGCAAGACCACCATCGCCCGCATCTTCGCCAAGTCGCTCAACTGCGAGCGCGGCACCAGCGCCGAACCCTGCGGCGAGTGCGCGGCCTGCCGCGACATTGACGCCGGACGCTACGTGGACCTGCTGGAAATCGACGCCGCCAGCAACACCGGCGTGGACGACGTGCGCGACCTGATCGACAACGCCCAGTACCTGCCTTCGCGCGGCAAGACCAAGGTCTACCTGATCGACGAAGTGCACATGCTGTCCAAGGCGGCGTTCAACGCGCTGCTCAAGACCCTGGAAGAGCCGCCGGAACACGTGAAGTTCCTGCTGGCCACCACCGACCCGCAGAAGCTGCCGGTCACCGTGCTGTCGCGCTGCCTGCAGTTCAACCTGCGGCGCCTGGACGAAGCCCAGATCGGCGGCCAGATCGGCCGCATCCTGGAGGCCGAGGCCATTCCCGCCGAGCCGGCCGCCGTCGCTCTGCTGGCCCGCGCTGCCGACGGCAGCCTGCGCGACGGGCTGTCGCTGCTCGACCAGGCCATTGCCTACACCGGAGGCCAGCTCAACGCCGCCGCGGTGAACGCGATGCTGGGCACCGTGGACCGTTCGCAGGTGGGCGCGCTGCTGACCGCGCTGGCCGCCGGCGACGGCGCCGCGCTGATGGCCTGCATTGACGAACTGGCCTCTTTCTCGCCCGATTTCAGCCACGTGCTGGAAGACCTGGCCACCGCCATGCACCGCGTCCAGCTGCTGCAGATGGTGCCCGGGATGGAGGCCGACGCCGGGGCGGTGGACGTGGCCGGGCTGGCCGCGCAGCTGTCGCCCGAACTGGTGCAGCTGTGGTACCAGATGGCGGTCACCGGCCGCCGCGACCTGGGCCTGGCGCCCAGCCCGCGCACCGGCTTCGAGATGTCGCTGCTGCGCATGCTGGCGTTCCGCCCGGCGGGCGAGGGTGCCGCCCTGCAGGCTGGCCCGCGCGCGGCCGCGGGCGCCGCCTCCGGGGCCGCGCCTGGCGCGGCGTCGTCGCGCGCTGCCCCCGTCGCGGCGCCAGCCGTCACTACGCCGGCCGCAGCCGCACCCGTTGCCGCTGCGCCCGTTGCCGCTGCGCCCGGCATCGCGGCGGCTGCACCTTCCACCGCTGCGCCGGCCGCCCACGCCCACGGCGCCCCGCCAGCCGCCACCGTCGCCCCCGTCGCCCCCGTCGCCCCCGTCGCACCGCGCCCGGCGCCTGCACCGGCCGGCCCGCTCGCCACGGCCGACGACTGGCTGTCGCTGGTGTCCGGCGTCGGCCTCAAGGGCCCGGTGCGCGAACTTGCCGCGCACAGCGCGTTCTGCGGCTACGCCGACGGCGCCCTGCAGCTCTCGCTGCCCGACAGCTTCGACCACCTGCGCAGCGACGGCCTGGTGCGCCAGCTCGCCCAGGCGCTGGCCGGCCCGCTGGGCGCGCCGCCGCAGATCCGCTTTGAATCCGCGCGCGCCGCGGCCGGCGAAACCCTGCACTCGCGCACCGAGCGCCAGAAGGGCGAACGCCAGTCCGGCGCCGAATCCGATTTCCTTTCCGATCCCGTGGTGAGCCGCCTGGTGCAGCAGGGCGCCACCGTGGTCCCCGACTCCATCCGTCCCTTCGACGACCACTGAAACAGAGGAACACGCCATGCGAGGCAACATCGCCCAACTCATGCAGCAAGCCCAGCGCATGCAGGAAAACCTGAAGAAGGCCCAGGACGAACTGGCCAATATCGAAGTCCAGGGCCAGTCCGGCGGCGGCGTGGTCAAGGTCACGCTCAGCGGCAAGATGGAGTGCCGCAGCGTGCGCATCGACCCGTCGGTGTACGCCGACGCCGAGATGGCCGAAGACCTGATCGCGGCCGCCTTCAACGACGCCGTGAACAAGGCCAACGAGGAAAGCGCCAAGCGCATGTCCGCCGCCACCGCCGGCATGCCGATCCCGCCGGGCATGAAGCTGCCGGGCATGTTCTGAAGCCTCGCCGATGAGCGCCGTGCCCCTGCTCGAGCAGTTGATCGACGCACTGCGCTGCCTGCCCGGCGTCGGCCAGAAATCGGCCCAGCGCATGGCCTACCACCTGCTCGAGCGCGACCGCGAGGGCGGCCTGCGCCTGGCCGGCGCGCTGGCCGAGGCGGTCGAACGCGTGGGCCACTGCGAGTCCTGCCGCGACTTCAGCGAAACGCCGCTGTGCGCCATCTGCGCCAGTTCGTCGCGCGACCGCAGCCTGCTGTGCGCCATCGAATCACCGGCCGACCGCCTGGTGATCGAACAGGCCACCGGCTTCCGCGGCCTGTACTTCGTGCTGCAGGGCAGGCTGTCGCCGCTCGACGGCATCGGCCCGCGCGAGCTGGGCCTGGACAAGCTGGCCGAGCGCCTGGCCGCCGGCGAGGTGCGCGAACTGATCGTGGCCACCAACCCCACCGTGGAAGGCGAGGCCACCGCGCACTACCTGGCCCAGCTGTCGCACCAGGCCGGCGTGCGCCCCAGCCGCCTGGCCCACGGCGTGCCGCTGGGCGGCGAACTGGAATACGTGGACCGCGGCACGCTGGCGCATGCCTTCGGTTCGCGCATCGAAATCACTTCCTGAGGGACGTCCGATGGCCGCTACGCTGTTCGACAGGATCATCGCCCGCGAAATCCCCGCCGACATCGTCTTCGAGGACGAACACGTGCTGGCCTTCCGCGACATCCATCCGCAGGCGCCGGTGCACGTGCTGTTCATTCCCAAGCGCCCGGTGGCCACGCTCAACGACCTGGGGCCGGGTGACGAAATGGTGGTGGGTCGCCTGGCGATGGCCGCGGCCGCGTTCGCCCGGCGAGAGGGCTTCGCCGACGACGGCTACCGCGTGGTGATGAACTGCAACCGCGACGGCGGCCAGACCGTGTTCCACATCCACCTGCACCTGCTGGCCGGCCGCGCCATGCAGTGGCCGCCGGGCTAGGCGCGCCGGCTCACCAGTAGAAGGGCGCGCGCTCGACGATCACGTCCACCTCGCGGCGCTCGGGCCACAGGAACACCACGTCGGCGGCCAGCCGCGGGTAGCGGTAGTCGTAGTCACCGACCTTGCGCACTTCGTGCCCGTCCACCTGGCCGGTGAGGGTGACCTCGCGCCCGGCCTTGAACACTTCCGGGTCATAGAAGCCGGCGCGGCAGGCCAGGAAGCGGCCCGAGCTCTGGTCACGGGCCAGTGGCCGGCCGTCGCCGCCCAGGCGCACGCCGACCACCTCGAAGCAGGTGCGCGTGGCCTGCGGCTCGACGGCCACGATGCGGCCGCCCCAGCGCACGCGGTCGCCCATGCGGTCGTCGCGCGCGGCCTGCCCCGGCTCGATGGCCGAGAACTCGCCCTGCAGCGCCTTGGGCGCGGTGACGCAGCCGGCCAGCAGCAGCGTGGCGGCGAGGGGAAGGAAAACTTTCATGGGGATCCTCCGGGGTGTGCGTCGTCGGGGTCGGGTTCGGCGTCGGGGCGGTAGGCGCGCAGATCGGCGACCAGGCGGGTCGCTTCCCCGGGCGGCAGGGCAGCCTGAGCGTATCGCCAGCGGGCATAACGCCGGCTGAGTGAACGCAGCCGGCTCGCGTGGCCCGGGATGGCCTCGGCCAGCCGCTCGCCGTAGCTCAGCGGCGGCTCGTGCGCGGGCTTGGCCAGGCCCGCACGGCGCAGGCGGCGGGTGAAGTCCAGCCACGCCGCCTGCACCGGGTCGCGCGGCCGCGGGCGGCCCCGCATCAGCAGCCACAGCGTCAGCCCCAGCGCCAGCCCCGCCCCCACCGCGAAGGCGGCGCTGAGCTGTGCGCCGCTGGCCTGTTCGATGCCCAGCGGACGCAGCAGGCTGGCCTGGCGCGCGGCGTTGAAGCCCAGCACCAGGTCGTTCCAGTTGCGCCGCGCCCAGTCGCCCAGGTCCAGCAGCGGCGCGAAGTTCGACGGCAGCAGGGACTCGCTGCGCGCCAGGTCTTCGACGGTGTCGAGCACACGCTCGGGCGCCACCGCGGCGGTCGGGTCCACCCGCACCCAGCCTTCGCCGGGCAGCCACACTTCGGCCCAGGCGTGGGCGTCCATCTTGCGCACCACCCAGTAGTCGCCGTAGCGGTTGCGATAGCCGCCGGCGTAGCCCAGCACCACGCGGCTGGGAATGCCCGCGGCGCGCATCAGGTTGGCGAAGGCCGAGCTGAAGTGCTGGCAGAAGCCCACCTGGGTGTCGAACAGGAAATCGTCCACCGCGTTGCGACCGCTGGGCGGCACGTCCAGGCTGTAGCTGAACTCCTGGTCTATCCACGCCAGCGCCCGGCGCACCACGGCCGCATCGTCGCCGCCGGCCTCCTCGCGCCAGGTCCGGGCAAGTTCGCGCATGCGCGGGTTGAGCCCTTCGGGCAGCGACAGCGCCAGCTGCCGCTCCCCGGCGGACAGCGTCGAGCCTTCGCGCGCGTCCACCGACGACACGCCGGTGTACTTGAGCAGCTGCACCACCGGTTCATCGGCCTGCACCGAGTAGTCGGTGCGCAGCTGTCCGCCGGCCGGCGCCTGCAGCGGAAGGTCGAGCGTGACCAGGTAGCGGCGGTCGGTGGGCTCCATCGAGATTTCGTAGCGCAGGGGCGCCGCCCGCGGCTGCAGCGTCGCCGGCGGCGACGACATCGTCGCCGCCACGCGCCCGCGGCTCCAGGTCTGCCCATCGAACGCCCACAGCACCTGCCCGCGCCAGTAGAGGTCCTTGCGCGCCGGCTCCGCGCCTTCGAAGCGAACGCGCAGGGCCGGCGTGTCGTCGGCGAACAGGTCCACCCATTCGTCGGGCGTCATGCGGTCACCCAGCCCGCTGCGGCCCAGCGCATTCTCGGGCAGGCCCCAGATCGGGCTGGACAGGCGCGGGAACAGCCAGAAACCGGCCAGCGCCAGCGGCAGCGCCATGACCACCGCGATGCCGACGGCGCCCACCAGCGGGCGGCCCACGCGCGCCACCGGTGCGCCCGGGCGCTGTTGCGCCAGCAGGGCCAGCGCCAGCAGCAGCAGGGCCGCCGCCGGCAGCGCCAGCGCCAGGCTCAGTGGCCCCTGGTCCTGCAGGAAGGCCGCGAACGGCGCGAACATGGAAAAGCCCAGCAGGCTGCGGGCATCGCGCAGGCGGTGGGTTTCGAAGGGTTTGAGCGCCAGCAGCGCCGCCAGCAGCGCGCAGCCGGCGTCGCGGCCGATGCTGAAGCCGTGGCTCACCATCACATAGCCCATCAGCGACACCAGCATCGCCAGCCGCACCACCACCGGCAGCGGCCGCAGCACGGCCGCGCCCACCGCGGCGACCACGCCCAGCCCGATCGCCAGCAGCGTCGGCACCTGCAGCAGCAGGGGCAGCAGGCAGGCCAGGGCGGCCGCCATGCACCAGGCGCGCAGCCGCGGCGGCAGGGCTTCGGCGACGGGCTCAGGCATGGGGCATCAGGGCCAGCGCGCGCAGGCAGGCGTGGCGGTGTTCGGGCCCGGTGCCCGGGCCGACCACCGCCGAAGGCAGCCGCAGGCGGTAGCGGCGGCCCTGGCGCTCGGCCTCCAGCACCCAGCGGGCCAGGCGGCGGATGCGCGCCTCGTGGTCGAGCTTGCCCAGCGTGAACCAGTCCAGTTCCAGTTCGCGGTTGGCGGTGGCTTCGTACTCGCGCACCAGCAGGCGGTCGGCGCGCGCCGACGATTTCCAGGCGATCTGCCGCAGGCCGTCGCCGGCGCGGTATTCGCGCAGGTGGTGCGGCTGCTCGCCGTGGTTGCGCGTGCGCCGCGACTGGCCGTCGCCGCCCAGGTCGGGCAGGGGCACGGCTTCGGCCTCGGGCGCCGGATACACCAGCAGCCTCGTATCGGGCCGCAGCCACGACCAGGCGCGCGCCAGCCCGAACGGCCGCAGCGTGGACAGGCGCAGGCGCCCGGGCGACAGCCAGCCGCGCCGCAGCGTGGGCACGGCGATCACCATTTCGCCGCGCTCGCCGGGTGCCAGGTCCAGGAAGGCTTCTTCCTCGCCTGCGCGCAGCTCCAGGCCCGAGCGCTGGCGGTTTCCGCTGGCTTCGAACGCCAGCCGCAGCATCAGCGGCTTGCCCGCCGGCACCGGTTCGGCGTGCAGCGCGATCAGGCGCAGGCCCGACAGCGTCAGGTGCGCGTGCACCAGGCTGTTGTGCGCCACCGCGATCAGCACGAAGGCCAGCAGCAGGGCCGGGTTGTTGTTGTAGTTCAGGCCGCCCATCAGCATCGCCAGCAGCATCAGCGCCATGAACAGGCCGAAGCCGGTCGGCAGCACGTACACGCGGCGCCGGTCAACGACGATGGGCAGCGACTCCACCGTGCGCGGGCGCACCAGGGGCAGGCCCGCCAGGCGGTCGGCGAAGCGCTCGATCAGGTCGCGCGGCCGGGCCAAAGGGGTCAGTCCACCGCCACCGCGCGCAGGATGCTGGCCGCCAGCGCATCGCGGCCTTCGGATTCGGATTCGGGCACCAGCCGGTGCGCGGCCACGTGGCTGAAAAGCGCCTGCACGTCCTCGGGCTGCACGTGGTCGCGGCCATCGAGCAGGGCGTGGGCGCGCGCCCCGCGCAGCAGGCCCAGGCCGGCGCGCGGCGACAGGCCCACCTGCACGCCGGGGTGGCGGCGGCTTTCCTGCATCAGGGCCTGCACGTAGTTCACCAGCGCCGGGCTGGCGTGCAGCCGCTCCACCGCCGCGCGCAGCGCGATCACGTCGTCGCCGCTCAGGCGCGGCATGCTTTGGGCGATGAGGTCGCGGCGGTCTTCGCCTGCCAGCATCACGCGCTCGGCGGCGGCGTCGGGGTAGCCCAGCTTGATGCGCAGCAGGAAGCGGTCCATCTGCGAGTCGGGCAGCGGGAACGTGCCCGCCAGGTCCACCGGATTCTGGGTGGCCACCACGAAGAACGGCTGCGGCAGCGTGTGGCAGGTGCCGTCCACGGTCACCTGGTGTTCGGCCATGGCTTCGAGCAGGGCGCTCTGGGTGCGCGGCGGCGCGCGGTTGATTTCGTCGGCCAGCAGCAGCTGGGTGAACACCGGGCCCGGATGGAAGCGGAACTCGCGCGCGGTCTGGTCGAAGATGGACACACCGATGATGTCCGACGGCAGCAGGTCGGACGTGAACTGCATGCGCTGGAAGTCCAGGCCCAGGCTGGCCGCCATGGCGCGCGCCAGCGTGGTCTTGCCCAGGCCGGGCAGGTCTTCGATCAGCAGGTGGCCGGCGGCCAGCAGGGTGGTGAAGGCCAGCCCGACTTCGCGCGGCTTTCCCAGCACCAGCCGGTTGACCTGTTCCACTGCGTCGGAAAGGGCCTGCCGCGTGCGGTCGGTTAGGATGTCGGCGTGGTTGGCCTGCGCGTGCATGGCGTGCGTCCGGGCAATGGTCGAAGGGAAGGATACCCCGCGGATGCTGGCATGGGCCCAAGTTCTTTGCGCGTGAAGTACATCGCGGCCTGGGCCGCGCTGCTGCTGGTGAAGCTGTGGCTCGCGGCGACGCTGCTGCCGTTCGGCGACGAGGCGTTCTATGCGCTGGAAAGCCGCCGCCTGGCCTGGGCGTATTCGGACCTGCCGGGACTGACGGCGTGGCTGATCCGCCTGGGCACCGAACTGGGCGGGCAGCACGTGCTGGCGATGCGCCTGCCGTTCGTGCTGGTGGGCGCCGCGGTGCCGTGGCTGGTGGTGCGCATCGCGCGCCGCTGGGCCGGGCCGGAGGCGGGTTGGCAGGCGGGCCTGCTGGCGCTGCTGATGCCGCTGTCGGGACTGTCGGGCGTGCTGGCGCTGCCCGATGCGCCGATGCTGCTGGCCGCGCTGCTTTGCCTGGACGCCTTCGCCGCGATGCTGCAGCGCTTCGGCGCGGCGGCGGCGCTGCAGCTGGCGCTGGGCCTGGCGCTGGGGGCGTTCTCGCACTACCGCTTCGCGCTGGTGGTGCTGGCCGGCGCCGTGGGTTTGCTGTGCGCGCCGCGCGGCCGCGCGCTTCTGCGCGAGCCGGGGCTTTGGCTGGCGCTGCTGGCGGGCGCGGCGGCGTGGCTGCCGCTGGTGGCATGGAACGTCGCGCACGCCGGTGCCGGCGTGGCCTTCCAGTTCGTTGACCGGCATCCGTGGCGGCTGCAGCCCGACGGCGCCTGGTGGCCGCTGGTGCAGGCGCTGATCGTGACGCCGGCGCTGCTGGTGCTGCTGCTGGCGACGCTGCGGCGGGCCTGGCATCTGCGCGCGGCCGACCAGGGTGCGCACTGGCCGATGCTGCTGGGCCTGGCGTCGGTGTCGGTGCTGGGGTTTTTCGCGATGGCCTTTGTTTCCGACAGCGAGCGCGTGAGTTTCCACTGGCCGCTGCCGGGCTGGCTGGCGCTGGTTTGCGCCGCGCCGGTGGTGCTGGCCGCGTGGCCGCGATGGGCGCGCGCAGCGGTG
>Ga0138256_10000684_pt1 | contig 36438 bp, 34 predicted proteins | sample KNB2016incub_MG_FD_105486 | JGI IMG/M metagenome (GOLD analysis project Ga0138256, IMG submission 105486) | Active sludge microbial communities from wastewater in Klosterneuburg, Austria - KNB2014incub_MG | ecosystem: Engineered > WWTP > Activated sludge > Unclassified | place: Austria... | reverse complement strand
GCTTGTTCACCATGTTCGTCAGCCCGATCGAGTCGGTGTCGAAAACGGCGGTCGCGTCCGGGTACGGCCCAATTTTTGGCGGATCACCGGTGATGATGAGCAGATTATGCAGTCCGAGCGCAGCGGCACCGAGCAGGTCTGACATCATCCCGAGCAAATTACGGTCGCGGCAGCAGTAATGAAGAACAGCCTCGATGCCGACCTTTTGCTCAACCAAAACGGCGGTTGCCTGTGCCGACATCCGCGTCTGTGCACGCGGGCCGTCAGGTATATTGACCGCGTTTACTCCGGCTTCTTTTAAGAGCGCAATCGATTCAAGAGTTTTCTCAGCGTCGCAGCCCTTTGGCGGAAGCACTTCGACCGATGTCACAAACTCACCGCGGGCGATCTTTCGCGACCAATTCGATCTTGTTTCGGGTGCGACCACTTCGACATCCGCCGGTTTCAGGTCCACAACTTTGATCGTGTCCGGATTCGCGATCGACCGTGCCTGTCGCGGGCTTATCGACCGTATCGCGTCGGCAATAAGCCTGACGTGCGTCGGCGTTGTGCCGCAGCAGCCGCCGACGAATTTTGCTCCGGCCTGTACGAACCGTTTCGCAAAGGTTGCCATATATTCGGGCGAGCCCATGTAAAACTGCCGGCCCTGAACATCGCGCGGCAAGCCTGCGTTTGGCTGCGCCGACAGCATTTTTGTTGTTGCACCACGCATTCTTTCAAGCGCTGCCAGAACATGCGTTGGCCCTACGCCGCAATTAAGCCCGATAACGTCGGCACCTAGTTCGTCAAGTCGAGCGGTCAATGCCTCGGGCGAAGTTCCAAACGTGGTATTGCCGTCCATCTGAATGGTCATTTGAGCAACGATCGGAAGGCCGGAAACTTCCCGGACGGCGCGGATGGCCTGTTCGATCACGGCTAGGTCGGAAAAGGTTTCAAGAATGAAAAGATCGACTCCGCCTTCGAGCAGAGCTTCGGCCTGTTCTTTATAAAACTCTTTCGCTTCGTCGAAAGAGGTTGGCCCGTAGGGCTCGATCCTTAATCCGAGCGGGCCGATCGCACCAGCCACAAACACCTTATCGCCCGCCGCTTCGCGTGCGATTTGGGCAGCGGCAACATTTATTTCACGCAGCTTTTCCTCCAGTCCGTATGGCTGCAGCTTGTGCCGCGTGGCACCGAATGTGTTTGTCTCGATAATGTCGGCGCCGGCCTTGATATATTCGGCATGTACTTCACGGACAAGTTCCGGTGCGGTGATGTTCAACTCGTCATAGCTGCGATTAATATAGACGCCCTTATCATAAAGCCGCGTCCCCATCGCACCGTCAAAGACATAGACATTGTCCGATTCAAGTATTTCGCGAAAATCTCTCATAATAAAAAGCCCCGCCAAACAGCGAGACTTCAAAAAGATCGTTTCGTTCTGAAGCTGTTTAGCAGTTTATTTAACGTGGTCGCAAGTCGCATTAACTCACCACGATGTTCAAGCAAATAATGCGGCCAGCAGGCTTCGATGTCAAGTTCGCCTATTCAGCCAAACGCGGCCGCGGCGGATCAGAATTGGTCCGCCGCCTTTTTCGCAGCATTTACGTCCAGTTTTCCAAAAAAAGAATAGCTTGCTCCTGGCCCACTGATCTCAAGCCGCCAATTAGTGTAATTGTACGACTCGTCACAACCATTGCCCCGCCCCTGAAATAAAAGGAAATAGGACGTTGACCGGAACGCGCCGGAGCGGAATATTCCCGTTGCTGCCGCGACATTGCCTTTGAATCGGTACTCTTTGTATAGTAGCGGCCCGTTCGGGCGGCCTTCTTCATCGTGGATGTCAACTTTGAAATTGACCATTTGTGCCGGCATCGGCAGCGTCAGCATGCCTTTCTTACCGCCCGCCGAACGCATCTCGAACCGCCATTGCTTGCCGCTGAATCCGTTAGTCAGATCAAAATGGCCATAGCTTTCGACAATGGCATCTATTTCCGATTCTTTATTTATTTCATCCAGTCCTTTGATCATATCGAAGCCGGCCTCGGTCATATAGAGATTCGCTTTCTTTTCAAAGCTCAGTTGTTTGAGGAGATTCAGTTCAAATTCCCGCGGCCGGTATGTAGAAAGAAAATATGTCCCCGGTTCGGCACAACATGCGCAGGCGAGCGAAACAACAGGGCTGACCGCAAGTGCTGTAAGGACGGAAATTGCAAATAACGTAATCTTAATTAACATACTAGCTCCAGTTTCGATGCCAATCGTGAAAAAAATGGCCAAAGATCATCTTTGGCATTTCGGGCAATAATATGTCGAACGCTGGCCCTGTCTGATCCGTCGGATAGCAGATGCACACGTTTTGCAGGGCTGGGCTTCGCGGTCGTAAACTTTCCAGTCTGCGGCCGCACCGGTGCCGTAAACGCCCTCGCCGATGATTACCGGATGAGGCTTCTTCGATCTTGCCAGTTCGATCGCGTCGGCCAAGATTTCGACGATATTAGCATGCAGCGGCCCAACCCGGGTTCTTGGAACATTTCGCGTCCGGCGGCGGGGACTTATTCCGGCACGGAACATCGCCTCTGACGCATAGATGTTTCCCAGGCCGCAAACCTTGGTCTGATCAAGAAGGAATTCTTTCAGGCTTCGGTTCGACCTCTTTAGTTGTTCCGCAAGATAGGAAACGGAAAAAGCGCTGGAAAATGGCTCGGGTGCCAGGGTTGCGATCGATCTGTCTAACTCTAAACCGCTAGTATCGAGAATCTTCATAAGCCCAAAATGACGCTGGTCGTCGAAAACAAGCCGGGTGGCGTCTTCAAAATGCAGGGCCGCGTGAGTGAACTTCGGATCATCGTCGTCGGCGGAAAGGAGCATGAACCGGCCGCTCATTCGAAGATGCGTGAGCAATGTTTTGCCGTTATTCAGGTCAAAGAGGATATTTTTGCCACGCCGGTAAACGAAGTTGATCCGAGATCCGGAAAGCGATGCGGTGAACGCTTCAGATGGGATTTCAGGCGCGAGCCGGGGCCGAAGAAGTTGGGCAGCGAGGATCTGTCGCCCGCGAACGCGGCAGTCCAGGTCTCTTGCAACACTTTCGACCTCGGGTAACTCAGGCATAGTCGCTGGCGGCAAACTTAGGCTTAGATCTGAGAATAATCTGGAACAGAGGCCTTGTCGCCGAGCACCGCGCCGGGCCTGACGCTGACATTTCGGCCTATGTAACAGCTCCGTCCAATGATCGCACCGCGTATCTCCGCGGCTGACGAAAGCCTTGCGTGTGCCCAGATGACCGATCCTTCGACCAAAGATCTCTCGTCAATATGTACGCCTGGTCCGATGACGGAATTTAAAATGCGGGCGCCCGGTTTGATGACGGCTCCGGCTCCAATAACCGAGCATTTGTCAACCGTCGCGGCGGTAGCGATGTCGGCAACCGCAGTTCTATCTATCTCGAATCCATTTATCTTACCGCTGATAAGTTCTTGGTGCGCCTCGAGATAGCTTTTTGGATTGCCAAGGTCCCGCCAATAATCGTTCTTCATCACAAACCCGTAGAACGGCTTTTCTTGCCGGAGTATTTCCGGGAATACATCATATTCGAAAGAAAGGTTTCCGCTTTCAGGGATCAGGTCGAGAATCGAAGGTTCAAGTATGTATATCCCTGCATTTATAGTATTTACCCCTAATTCGGCAAGCAGGTCGGGCTTTGGTTTTTCAAGAAACCGAAGCACCCTTCCGTCGGCTTCGGTTTCGACCAGCCCGTATGCCGAAGGGTCTTCGACCGGCACAAGGGAAAGTGTTGCATGGGCTTTATTCTTTTTATGAAAAGCAATGATCGAGGCGATCTCGACATTTGTAAGAATATCGCCATTCAGGACGACTGTGGTTTCACGGATCGATTCGGCCGCAAATCGATATGCTCCGCCTGTGCCGAGCGGATTCGGTTCGGTTACATAAGACAATCTGACGCCGAATTCCGATCCATCGCCAAGCAGGTCTTCGATCTTATCCGGCTGATAGCTAAGCGAAAGGGTAATTTCGCTAATTCCAGCCCTTGCGAGGACCTCGATCTGGTAAAGAAGCAATGGCCGGTTCATGACCGGTACTATCGGTTTCGGCGTGTAAACTGTAAGCGGGCGAAGGCGTGTGCCCTTTCCGCCGGCAAGAATAAGTGCCTTCATAAGTTCCGTCAGCAAGTCAGCAGATAAAGGTTAAGAAATACCATTTGAAATTGCAAAATCAAGGTGATTCCCGCGTGTAACAACGTATAACATTGACAAAATATCTTGACATTCGATCGACAGAAATGCTAACTTAACGGTTGCAGAGACAACGTAAAACTGCTGCACTCTCCAATTTCATCACAGCCAAAATTCGACCCGTCATTTTCCAGCTCTAGATACAGCAGGCCCATAACCAACGATGACTTTCGAAAAAACAAAGGCAATGCGGAATGCCGAAAAATTCCTTTCCCAGGGGAAGATCGGGGCCGCCATCAGCGAATATGAACAAGTGGTAATGTTCGACTCGAAAGATTTCGGGACGATCAATATGCTTGGAGATCTTTATTCCAAGAACTCGGAGACCCGCGAGGCGATCAAGTGCTACACGACAGTTGCCGACCATTATGGAAAGCAGGGATTTGCCCAAAAGGCGATCGCGGTTTACAACAAGATCTCAAGGCTAGACCCGAAATCGGTAGAAGTGTGGCAAAAGCTCGCGGAACTATATAAACAGAAAGGTTCACTCAACGAGGCACGAACACATTTCCGGAAGGTCGCGGACCATTTTGAGCGCACCGGGAAAAAGCTGGACGCTTTAGGAATTTGGAAAGAGATCGCCCTCCTTGATCCGACAAACACCGAGGCCTATATGAGCCTGGCAGAGGGCTATTTCGGCGAGAATGAGATGGAGGACGCGGCCGAGGCTTTTACCGAGGCCGGAAACCGCTTTGGCGGCAAGGAAGAGCATGAATCGGCGATAAACGCGTTTAAAAAAACACTGACTATCAAGCGGGCCGATTTCAAGGCGTTGAGCGGATTGATGAGATCGAGTTTTGCACTGGGGCGGGCACAAGAGGTTGCCGGCCTGCTTGACGAACTTGTTAAGGAATTGCCGCACAATCGCGAACTGCGGTTCTTGCTTATCGATTGTCTGATCGAGTCGGGCGAGATCGCCGAAGCCGAAAAAGAAGTTATAAAGCTTGTCGAGATCGAACCCGCAAACTATCCAAAATTTCTCGAACTCGCAAAGATATATATTTCTAATGGCGACGTTGTATCGGCGAGCCGGATATTGTCAATGTCCTCCGAGCATATGCTGGTCGGCGGACAGGCAGAACAATTTAAAGAACTCGTGGACGCCGTTCTCGAGATCGACGCGGACCAGTTGGATGCCCTGCGGCTTAAGGCAAGGTTCTGCTCTTGGCAGCGTGACGAGGATGCCTTGTGCAAGTCACTTATTCGTTTGGCCGAAGTGGCAAAGAGCTCTGGTTCGATAGATGATGAGCGTGTTGCATTGACCCAGCTCAAAATGCTTATCCCGCACGAGGTCGGGTACGGTGAAAGACTTCGAGAGATCGGTCGCGAATATGGGTTTGATACCCCTGAGGTCGAAGAAAATCTATTCGACAAAAGATTTCTGAGGACCGCCCAAAACGGCTCAGGGCCATCTGTCGAGGGCGAGATCGATAACGGCCCATCGGAAAACGGCTTTGACTATGCTTTGGAAACATTTGAACCCGCGGCTGCGGAAGCCGACGAGACGGGATTTGCATTTACTGGCGAAGTGACCGAAGTGGAGGTCGAGGGCGGATCCGGTGAAGCGGGCATTGAGTCTGAGGCCGCCTCGGACGAGGATATCCGCCTACTGAAAGAGATAGACAGTATTCGATTCTATATTGACAATGGCTATCTTGAATTGGCGGAAAAGGCGGTCGGTGAATTGATCGCCGAATACGGAGACCGTTCGGAAATCGCTGCCATTGCCGGCGAGATCGCGTCAAAAGCGACAGTCGCAGAAACCGAGTCTGGATCAACAAATTCTAACGATGACGGAACCGCTCGATCGATCGGGATCGCCGATCTGCGCAGCGGTTTGGGGATCGAAGACGCAACGGCGGATGACGACTCGGATTATGAAACTGATTTCAACACCGCCATTGCATATCGCGAGATGGGCCTTATCGAACGCGCGATCAAAGAATTCCAAAAGGCGGCTGCCGGAGTACGGCAGAATGACGGGACCCGTCGTTTTTTCGCTTGTGCAAATATGCTTGGCCTCTGTTTCATGGAGCAGGGAATGCCTCATCTGGCGTTGAAGTGGTTTGAGCGGGCGCTCGAAACGTCTGGCCTGATCAAAGAAGAAAAGCAGGGCGTCTGGTACGAACTTGCTGCCGCTTATGAAGCGCATGGCGATCTCGGCAATGCCGGACAATACTTTGAACAGGTCTATGCCGAGAACGCGGATTTTCGCGACGTCAGCGAGCGAATAAAAAGCATTGCGGTGAGCCAATAGGTTGATCGGCCGCTGGTTCACATTTGGGATAAAGATTATAATTTGACGGTATGGTTGAGAGACTGACCGTCATTTTTTTTATCATTCTTTGCCTTTTGCTCGGCCTTTATCTCATTCTATCGCCGTGGGATACGCTTTTTGGAAATTGGAGCGAGAATTATCTATTAGTGCTTGTTTCAGAAGGAACGGGATTGCCGGCTCTTCATAGCACCGTTACGTCTAATTGGTTTCGCGGTGCGGTAACCGGCTTGGGTGTACTTAACATTATCATCGCGTTTTGGGAGATCGCTCATTTTAACCAAAGTGTTGCATTGCTTATCGAGCACGATTCAAGTCGGGGCCGAAAGTGAGACTGCCTGACGCGCCGATCATTTGCTGCATTTCCGAAGGCCGTGCCAACGCGGATAATTTTCGCGAGGTTCGGTCTTCTATCTTAGAGAAGATCAAGATAGCGTCTCGCTTCAGCGTGAATATTTTTCAGATCCGGGAGAAGTCACTTACGGCCGAGCAGCTTTTCGATCTAACGTCATCCGCGGTCGATGCCGCAAACGGACAAGTCCTGATCTTTCTGAACGACCGCGTGGACATAGCTCTTGCGGCCGGGGCCGCGGGAGTTCACCTTCCATCATGCGGGCTGCCGGTAGATTGGGTCAGGCGGCACGTTGGAAGCGGGCTGTTGATCGGCGTTTCAACCCATTCGATGGAAGAAGCAGTATCCGCACGCGATTCAGGCGCGGATTATGCGGCCTTTGGGCCGGTCTTCGAAAGTCCGGGCAAAGGGAACGGCGTAGGAATGATGGAACTTGCCTCAGTCTGTGCCGCGGCTGCTCCTATGCCGGTACTCGCACTCGGCGGCATTGAAGAAAAGCAGGCCAACGAGGCTATAAGGTCCGGGGCCGCAGGATTTGCGGCCATCCGTCATCTCAATAAATTGCTCGAACCAAAATAGATACTTCTATGAGCGGACAAAAAGTTTGTTTGACCATCGCGGGCCTTGATCCGTCAGGTGGTGCGGGGATCATCGCGGACGTCAAGACCATTACCGCATTCGGATGTTTTGCGGCGGCGGCGGTCTCGTCGGTCACTTTCCAGAATACGACCGGAGTATTCGGCGCTGTTCACCAGGATGCGGCTTCGATCCGCGGCCAGATAACCGCTGTCCTCGACGATCTCAGCGTTGCCGCGGTTAAAACAGGAATGCTGCCGACCCGCGAGGTAATAGAAGAAACGGCCCGAATATTATTGGAGCGGCCCGTACCATTTCTCGTCGTGGACCCTGTTGTTCGTTCCACGTCGGGATTTGACCTGATCGACGACGCGGCCCTGCGATCGCTCATCGAATTGCTATTTCCGCTTAGCCTGGTTGTGACGCCTAACCTCCAGGAGGCGGAACGGATTTCGGGAATAAAGATCAATTCAGTTGGGAAGGTCGAGGCGGCCGCGAAAGTAATGCTTTCGATGGGGGCCGGGAGCGTCTTGATGAAAGGCGGCCATTTGCTCGAGTCGGAAACGGAGACAAAAGCGATCGACCGACTGTTTTTGAGCGACGGGATGTGCAGGGAATTTGAATCGGACTATATCGACACCAAGGCGACGCACGGCACGGGATGCACTCTTGCGGCGGCGATCACCGCAAATCTTGCGCTCGGGGCCGAACTGCCCGATTCGGTATCGATAGCCAAGAATTTTGTCACACGGGCGATAAAAACAGCAACAGGTCTAGGTAACGGACATTCACCGATTAACATATCCGCGGCGGTGTAATTGTTTGTTAAAAATGGGATCACCCTTTTCGACAAGATCCTATTAATTTGAGTATTCGCTGACAATTTAGGTTAAGACCTTTTGGACAACCGAATTGAAAGTTGGCAAAATAGGCGTTGGCCCGTTTCGCTTGTGTACCGGATCGAACCAGACACAATTGCGACAAATGAATGAGGCCTTTTTACGGTCAAATGGAGTTGCTTAACCGTCCAAAAGATTCCGAAGAACCTGGAACATTGCGTCTTGTTCCCGAAACCGGCCGAACGGACGGTCTTCCGGCGGTCGAGAAACAATTCGTAAATTTCATGTTTTTTCGGGTAAATCCGTCGTGGCGGAAGCTCGATAATGAAACAAAAAGCAGTTTCAAGAGCGAGTTTCGGCAGGTACACGATTCGTTCCAAAACGAGTTTTTACTGTTCAGCTATTCGCTGGTTGGGTTCGATTCCAAGGCTGACATAATGCTTTGGCGGATCGGCCATTCCCTTGATCTGATCCAGGATATGACGGCAAAACTTTTTCGGACCCGGCTTGGAAGCTATCTCGAAACGGCCGAAAATTATCTGGCGGCAACGAAAAAGACGGCATTCATCCCCGATGACGGGCTGGGCGATCCGCAAGGCCGCCGGCACGTGATCGCGGGAAGCGGCAAATATCATTTTTTATATCCGTGTGCCAAACACGCCGATTGGTACGATAAGTCTGGAGACGAGCGGGACGTACTTATTGAGGAAAACTTCATGGTCGGGAAAAAGTTTCCGAATATCCGCATTCATCTGACACATGCATTTGGATTTAGTCAACAGGAGTATCTGATCTCGTTTGAAACGGACGAGCCGCGTGATTTTCTTGCGTTGGCTGAAGAGTTAAGGGAAACTCCGGCTAGCCGATTGACGCTGAGCGGAATGCCTATCTATACATGCCGCAAACGTCCGCTTGTCGATTGTCTTGATGCTCTCGGGTAATCAGCATCGGGGCCCAAGGTTAAAATGGTGGTTGCACGAAGATTTATTTTACGAGGGCTGGTCCAGGGAGTAGGATTTAGATACTTTACGCAAAGAGCGGCGGCCCGGCATCAGGTGCTCGGATATGTAAGAAACCTGGACGATGGTCGCGTCGAGACATTAGCACAAGGCAGCGACCTGTCGGTCGAGGCATTTAAGCATGACCTCGCTGCCGGGCCGAGGTTCTCACGCGTCGATCATTTGGAAGAGACGGTGCTTGAACCGAATGGTGAATACGTCTCATTCCGGATAGAAAGATAGATATTTACAAATGGAACATTTACGAAAGCTTGTTCGTGAAGTGCCCGATTTTCCTAAACTGGGCATTAATTTTTACGACATTACAACCCTTTTGAAGGATCCCGACGGCCTAAAGGGTACTTTAGATTCATTGTACGAATTGTGCCGGGGCGAAAAGATCGACACGGTCATCGGTGTTGAGTCTCGCGGGTTTATTTTTGCAACGCCTCTGGCCTATATGCTCGGTGCCGGGTTTGTACCGGTCAGGAAGCCTAAAAAATTACCGGCTGAAAAAGTCTCTATCTCGTATGACCTGGAATATGGTCAGGATACGCTTGAGATCCATAAGGACGCTATCGGGGTTGGGCACAAGGTATTGATCGTCGATGACCTTCTTGCGACCGGCGGTACCGCTCGTGCGGTGGTTGACCTTGTCGAAGGGCTCGGCGGAGAGGTATCAGGACTGTTGTTTGTGGTCGAACTAGATTTTCTCAACGGCCGAGACAAATTTAACGGCCATCGGGTCGAATCTTTGATCCGGTACGATTCCTGACCGCGGGCCTGTCTTGACAATCCAATCACCGAAACCCACAATCCAAAATTGAATGGTCCCGTAGCTCAGCAGGATAGAGCGTTCGCCTCCTAAGTGAAAGGCCGTTGGTTCGAATCCAACCGGGACCACCATTTGATCAGCCCCGATCTTGAAAGCTGATTGGTCGGTAAAGTAAGGCCCAATGCGGCCTGCCAGCTTGCCTGAAGATCAGTTCAGCAGACTCAATTCCGCAATCGTTTTTGGAAACAAGCATCGAATGGTGGTTTGTATTAAATGAACGGAAGTAATCGGTGACAAGCACAGTGGCAAACATTTTATGACGCCATTCGACCGGCTATAAGTCTGTTCATCGCAATCCTTCTAAAGTAAACAGCGGGGCCGCATTCAAGTTGAGGAATGCGGCTTTTCTGCGTTTGAACTCTGCTGTTAATCGTGTCAATTTGAATGAAGTATGCAAAAGGTCCTGACAGCCGCCGAAATGCGTGAAGTCGATAGATTGACGACGGAAAGGTACGGCCTCCCGTCGATCATCCTGATGGAAAACGCAGCCCACGCCGTGGTGCGCGCGATAACGGAAAAGTTGGACGGGCCGATAAATGAAAAATCGATACTTGTCCTTTGCGGTAAAGGTAATAACGGAGGGGACGGGGCGGCGGCGGCGAGAATATTATGGACTCTTGGTGCCCGGGTCAATGTATATCTCATCGGAGCTTTAGCTCAAACGCAGGGCGACGCAAAGTCGAACTTCGAGATTCTCAAGGCGCTCGGACGGCCGAGCCTTATGATAGAAGAAATCGAAAGTTCAGTTGATCTTTTTGAATCGATGGCGTCAACTCAGCGAATTCGCGGCAAATTTGATGTAATTGTTGATGCTTTGTTCGGGACCGGTGTGAAAAGACCGCTTGACCCGCCGTACTCAGAGATCATAAATGGACTTGCGAAAATTGTTAAGGAATTGTCTGAACCCCCGCTTATAGTTTCGGTTGATCTTCCGTCCGGGCTTGATTCAGACAGTTCCGCCTTACCTGATTCGGCTTTTCGGGCAGACGTGACGGTTACCTTTTCGGCGCCGAAACCGGCAAACGTACTTGCTCCTGCCGCAGCATTGAATGGTGAACTGATCGTTGCGGATATAGGATCACCTTCCGAATTGACCGAGGAACAGATGTCGAATCTTTACGTTACCGGGCCGGCAGATCTGAGGAGTTGGCTCAAACGAACGGAATTTTCGAATTCATCCTACAAGAACAAACGCGGACATGCGTTGATAATTGCCGGATCCGAGAATTATTCCGGTGCGGCGGTCCTTTGCGGAAATGCGGCGATACGGTCGGGTGCCGGTTTAGTAACAATAGGGGCTCCGCGATCATCGAAAGATTCAATAGCGGCGCGGGTGGTGCCGGAGGTGATAGTGCGGCCGTTGTCGGAGACTGACACGGGTTCGATTGCCGAAGAAGCAATTATTGAGATCGGGCGGATCTCAGGTAACGTTGATGCAATTGCGATCGGGAGCGGCTTGACGGCACACAGCGAATCGACCGGACGGCTGGTGCGGCGGATTGTGAACGATAGGGCCGTGCCGATGGTGCTTGACGCCGATGCGCTCACGCTGCTTTCGCCTTTTGGCCCTGAAGAAATACAGGACGAAAAAGGGCCGCCGCTGATCTTGACGCCGCATCAAGGCGAATTCCTGAGGATGCTTGGTTCGAAAGAAGCCGATCTGGTAAAAGGACGGGTTGCTGCGGTACGAGAGTTTGCGCAAAAACATCGGGCCATAGTTGTTCTGAAAGGAGAACGCTGCCTAATTGCGGAACCCGGCGGCAGGGTAGTGGTAAATCCAACCGGAAATTCCGGCCTTGGCAAGGCAGGAAACGGCGATACATTGACAGGAATGATTGTCGGCTTTGCGGCGCAGGCCTCGGCAATGGATGTCGATATGTTCGAGACAGTGGCCGCGGCCGTTTATGCCGCCGGCCTCGCGGGTGATATTGCAGAGATGAAATACGGTAAACGTGTAATGACCGCTTCCGATGTTCGCGAATGTTTGGCTGATGCTTTTGAAGCTGTCAACCGGTCCTCGGACACTGCTTGACCAAGTTCGTTTCAAAAAAAGTAATTATCGCTCGTTAGCATCGAATGATCCGGGGAAGAAAATGGCATCATTCGGACAGGCATGACAAATAATCGGTAATGGAAATTGAGAATTTTCTAACAAAAGGCCCGGATGAGACATTTGCCCTTGGAGAACGAATCGGGCAGCGGCTTGGAGCGGGAAGTATCGTATTGCTGCGCGGAGGCCTTGGTGCAGGAAAGACGCTGCTCACAAAAGGCATCGTTCATTCGCTCGGGTTTGATGCCGATGAGGTTACAAGCCCCAGTTTTGCTCTCGTAAATCTTTACAAGACCGAAGCCTATAACATCTATCACATTGATCTTTGGCGTATCGAAAACGGAGATGCCGCTTTTGCGGTCGGCTTGCCGGAAATATTGGAAGAACCAAATCTGATCGTCATCATTGAATGGGCTGAGCGGCTTGGCGGCCGCGAGCCTCACGGGCAGGTTGTGGCCGTTGAAATATCCGGTGACGGCGACGATCCGCGACAGATCAGCGTCACGCGTTCAAAACAAAAATCATCAAATACCGTCTAAATGAACGTGAAGGCAACAATTCTATTTCTGATCCTGATCCTCACGTCCTGTGCGTCCGAACCAACCTCTGTTTCCAATGTTTCAAATCATCAAAACGCGGATATCCGCGCCCAGCGGTTATTGAGGCAAAAAGATGCACTTGTCTCGTTTTATCAGCCGATGAGGGTTATGGATGGCGACTGGCTGGAAACCCAACACGAGGCGGGCGAGACCTTTGATGAATATATTGCCTCAAACCCCACGCTTCCTACGCCGGAACGCCGTACAATTTATATTCAACCCATCGGAACATTTGACCGCGGTCAAATTCGGGTTGTGCAGTTAGCGGCAGAATATATCGCCGCATTTTACAATTTGCCTGTAAAAATTAATGCGGCAATGCGGCTCGGGCCAGTTCCTAAAGGTAAGCAGCGGCGTATAGAGTGGAAGAACAATTTGCAGATCAGAACAAGCTATTTTCTGGAAGACGTTTTGCCGGATCTGCTGCCGAACGATGCCGCGGCGCTGATCGCGTTTACTAATTATGATCTTTATCCGGGTGATACCTGGGCATTTGTTTTTGGACAGGCGACCTTTTCAGAGCGGGTCGGAGTTTACTCGCTTTATCGGCTTCGCGGATCTGACGGGCGTGCCGGCAGCGACCTTTTCCTCGACAGGACGTTAAAGTTAGCCGTCCACGAGGTTGGGCATATGTTCTCGATGAAACACTGCGTAAAGTTTGAATGCCTGATGTCGGGAACAAACCATTTGGATGAAACGGACCGGCGGCCGCTTGACAATTGTCCGGAGTGCACCGCAAAGGCGGCCTGGGCAATGAGATATGATCTCGTCGAGCGTTACAGGGCCCTTGCGGCATTTTGGCAAAAAATGGGCCGTCCATTGGAGGCAAGGTCGATGAGGGAAAAGTCCGCCGCAGTCGATAAAATAAAATGAGGGGGCCGGTCGTAAGAGGTATAATTTTCACTGCCGCCAAGGCCGTTGCCATAATTGCCTTTGCTTCATGTGCGATGCCGCTGCCTGATATGCTGGCGATGAAAGAACCGAATATTGTAATAAGAAAATCTGCTCGGACACTTGAAGTGCATGATGGAAGCACTCTTGTGCGAAAATTCGGAATTGTCCTCGGAAGATCGCCCGAGGGTGATAAACAAATAGAGGGTGACGGGCGAACGCCCGAGGGTGAATTCTACATATTCACAAAGAATGCGAAAAGCAGATTTCATTTGTCTCTGGGCATTAGCTATCCGGCCGGTGAAGATGCGGAACGCGGATTGGCGGGCGGACTTATATCAGATGAAGAGCACCGGGCCATCCTCGCCGCGATCGGCGACAAAGCGATGCCGCCGCAAAAAACACAGCTAGGCGGCGAGATCTACATCCATGGCGGCGGCACCGCGGAAGATTGGACGGATGGCTGCGTGGCCCTTGCAAACGATGAGATGTCGGAGTTGTTTGAAGCCATTCCGGTCGGGACGAGAGTGACGATATTGGAATAGGCTGCCGTCCGGCCGACCTGCACATTGGCCCGCTTCAAGAATCTGTCAATTTCGAGTTTTTTGGTTCTGACCAAAACTTTTCTATCACATTTCGGGCAGCCTCGTATATATCGTATATAATTGATGGTCGCCGGTATGACCCACGAAGATATTAAGGCAGCAAAACACTCCAACGAAATATTATCCGAAACGGCCGCAAGCGGGCCGTTTGACGGTGCGACCCTTTTTAACCGCGAGCTTAGCTGGCTGGAATTCAACCTCCGTGTTTTGGAAGAGGCTACGGACGAGAACCGGCCTGTCCTTGAACGGCTGAAGTTTTTGTCAATATTTTCAACGAATCTCGACGAGTTCTTTATGATCCGTGTCTCGGGGATTAAAGAACAGATCGAGGAAGATGTAGCAGAACTTTCAGCGGATGGACTGACGCCAGTTGAGCAACTACGCGAGATCGGGAAGCGACTGCGGCCGATGCTGAAACGCCAGGTGGGTTACCTGCGCGAAATAGCGTTGCCGGAACTGGCGGCGGAGCGAATAACGATCGAGTCTTACAAGTCATTGAACGCGAAGGATCGAAAAAAGCTCGATAGATATTTTCACGACAACCTTTTTCCGATCCTGACACCTCAGTCGGTCGATTCTAGTCATCCTTTCCCCTATATTTCGAACCTGAGCCTGAACATCGGGCTGTTTATCGAACCGGACCGCAGCGTAGCGCAGAAGAATCTCAGACATCTTTTTCGCGGAAAGCGTTTCGCCCGTATCAAACTGCCACCGACGCTGCCAAGGCTCATTCCGATAAGCGAAAAGCACGGCCGCTTTGCCTTAATGGAAGAGGTTGTTGCCGCAAATGCTCAAGCCCTCTTTCCGAATATGAAGACGGGCGACGGCCATTTGTTTCGGGTAACCCGCGATGCTGATATCGAACTTAGGGAAGATGAGGCAGGCGACCTGATGCGAACGCTCGAGCAGGAACTTCATCGCAGGAGATTTCGTTTTGCCGTTCGGCTCGAGGTTTCCGAGACAATGCCGGACAAGATGTTAAAGGTATTAACGACAGGAATTGGGCTGAGCGATGCGGATGTTTACAAGATCGAAGGGTTCGTAAATATACCCGACCTCCTGCAGCTTTACTCGATCGATCGGCCTCTACTTAAGGAGCGTCCGATCTCGCCGGTCATACCATCGATCTTACTCGAAAAAAAGAACATTTTTGAGGTGATAAAAAGACAAGACATCTTGCTTCACCATCCCTACACTTCTTTTTCGGTCGTAACCGATCTATTGGCACAGGCCGCCGAGGACCCGGACGTTCAGGCGATAAAGATCTGTCTTTACCGCACAGGGCCGGATTCACCTGTTGTGAACTCGCTGATCCGGGCAGCTGAGATCGGCAAACAAGTAACGGCCCTTGTAGAACTAAAAGCAAGGTTCGACGAAGAGAACAATATTGAGTGGGCGCGGCGGCTTGAGAATGCGGGCGTTCATGTGGTTTACGGTATCAGCTCTTTAAAAACGCATTCAAAAGTACTGCTTGTCGTCCGGCGTGAAAAAGACAGGTTGGTCAGATATATTCACGTCGGGACCGGAAATTATAACCCCACAACGTCGAAGTTCTACACGGATTGTGGTTTGATGACCTGCCGCGAAGAGATCGGCGAAGACGCAACGAGCCTATTCAATTTTTTGACCGGTTATTCGCAGCAAGACAAATATAATCGATTGCTGGTGGCACCGGTAAACCTTAGAGAAAGGTTCACCGAACTTATCAGGCGTGAACGTCGATTTGCATCTCAGGGCAAGCCTGCCCGAATAATTATCAAGGTAAATAGTCTGACCGACGAGATGCTGATCGGTGAACTATATGAGGCTTCGCGGGCAGGCGTAGAGATCGATCTGATTGTCCGCGGAATTTGCGCTCTTAGGCCCGGAGTTGTCGGCCTTTCGTCGAACATTCGGGTCCGGTCGATCGTCGGGCGATATCTCGAACACAGCCGAATATACTATTTTGAGAACGGCGGATCAGAAGAGGTTTACATCGGCAGTGCGGATTGGATGCAGAGGAATCTTGATCGCCGGGTTGAAGTGGTGCTGCCGATCATCGACCCTGAGATAGGTTCCTATATCATTAACGATATACTCGCTTCCTATCTCCGCGATAATACAAATGCCCGAATTTTAAAGCCCGACGGGACATATCGAAGAGTGGCCGGCGGAACGCCGTTCGATGTACAAAGGGTTTTCGCGGGCCGCGAAATGGGCGGCTAGTTTTCGGCCGGAAAATCGTGATCATGCGGGCTCCGCAGGTTTGTTCTTTTCGAAGCGTGATTCAGAAACGCCGTCGATAATTTTTCCATATTTGACGGCCAGACGCGGATATCCGCGCGGTTCCGGTTCGAGGCCATGGATGCCTAGGGCCCTTTCGGCTTGCTCGATCGCATCAACATCACCTTCAATTTCCATGTAGATGCCAAAAGGGAGTTCGTCGAGCACGATCTCAACATCGCGGAAATGCCATGTCTTGCGGTGCTTCTCGTAAACCACCGACAAGGTATAGCCGAGTGCCTGGATAATGCTTTCCATCGCGGAAACATCTTCAACCAATGTTTCGTGCTCGATTCGATGTTTGATGTCGGAGTCGTTTTTGACCCGCTCCTTATAAGTAAGGATGGTTTTTTCACCGATCTTCCTAAGCCGAAGGACGGCTCCGCGTTCCTCGAGCGATCCGCCCCGGTGAAGATAATTTTCCTCGAACACCTCGCCGCCGAATTCGGCGCCTAATTCAGGAAGACGTACGTTCAGCTCGACCAAACTTCGCTTATCCAGGCGGTACTTTTTTTCGATCTCGATCGCCACGCGATACAAGTTTACGGTTTAACGGTTCCGTTCGGCAAACCGTGTGCTGCGGATCGACGAACTTGACTAGAAGCGACGGAAATTTAATACTTGAAAAAAAGGTCAGGTATTTATATTGACCTTTCAGATCGATTGCAGGAGAAAATATGCCTTATCCAGAAATGATGATCCATGGAATGCGAGCCGAACTGGCCGAGCTTGGGATCGAAGAAACTAAGACCTCAGACGCGGTCGAGGACGCGGTCAAGAACACCGCCGGCACATTAATGGTTGTCGTGAACTCGGTGTGCGGCTGTGCGGCAGGCGGCGTACGCCCCGGTATTGCAATGGCCCTTGATAAATCACAAATAAAGCCTGACCGGTCGATCACGGTTTTCGCGGGTGCGGACATCGATGCAACTGAAACCGCGCGGGAATATTTTACGGGATACGCGCCGTCGTCGCCGTCGATCGGCATTCTTAAGGCTGGCAAGCTCGTTCAAATATTCGAACGCAGAGACCTCGAAGGCCGCCCGCCTTTTGTCATCGCCGACGCGTTGGCAGAGGCGTTTGCGGCACATTGCTCCAAGGCCGAGACCGCAGGAAACTAATTTATCTGAAGTAGCCTTTTTTGATAGTGGCCGTTCAAAGCAGGACGGCCATTTCTCTTGTCAAATATCTATTGCTCTGATCGTATCAAACTCGCTAAAATGTAAATGGCCAATCCGCTAATTCCTTGTCCAACGGTCAGCCCCAAATGTCAGCTATTCAACGAAAACATACCAGATTCTCACTAGAGATACCGGCAGTAATTATCACAAAGTACGGTGACCGGCAGGAAACCTTGCTCCAGCAGATCAGTATCGGCGGGTGTTTTACCGGCTGGGAAGAGAACATATTTACCGGCGACGACTTCAGGATGGAGATCGGGCTGCCTAACGGAAATCGGCTCCCGTTGGAATGCAAGGCGGTTTACCGATTTGATAATACTGGCGTTGGAGTAAAATTCACGGACATTTCAAAATTTGAGCAATCGCTAATTTCTAAAATAATAAGCGAAAAGCTCAATTCGGATGGGCTTCCGCTTCACATTGATCCGTTCACTCAACCGCCGCCAATCACTGCTTCGAATAGTTTGGAATCAAGCAGCAGCCAGCACGAACGTCGGACCCAAGACATAATTCTGGAAAAGATCATGTCGGGCGAATAATTCGATAGAGCATCGTTGTGTGCCCAAGTTATTACAGGGTCACTTTTGGCTCATTAATTTCGACGAGGTCCCGGAACGAGTTAATTCTGACCTCGCGGCCGGTCAATCCCGTCAAAGTTTCGACCTCCGTTTCTGACAACGCTCCGCAATCGATCCCCTGTCTAAAAAAGTTGACGATCCCCATTGCTGACGCCGCATCGTCGAAGGCGTTGCCGGAGAGTGTGGCCTTTGTCGCCCTGTTTAGAAACGAGAGCAAACGCCCGGCCTGGGCATTCGCTGACTCAAGGAAGAATGAATAGACCGCGGCATATCTAGCGACAAGCTGGTTTGGGTGCAGGTCCCAGCTTTGAAAGAACCCCGCGGCCATCGACCGCCGTATGTTGTCAAAATGCAGCTTCCAACCCGAGTTTAGTGAGGCTCGATTCGCGGCGGCCTGTTCGGGTGTCAGGTCCTTTCCCCGATGAACCGCTACCGGTAATTGGATAGTTACCGAATCCGACAACCGGATTCCGATAGGCTTTAGAGAAGCGAGCATCAATTGCCTGGCAAATTCACAAGACGGATGGGCCAGGCCTTGATAGGGGGCTGCGATTCCAAGTCCGGCGGTGTAATCGTAAGCGCCGAAATGTGCCGATCGGCAGCGGCCTTTCGACGCCTCGACCAATCGCCTTAGGGCAAACCTGCCTTTTCGGTCTATTAGGGCAAGCGGGTGCTCGACCATAATCTCAATGCCGATGGAGCCTTCATTAATGCCGGCCTTCTTTTCTAATTTTCTGAGATCGCGGCAAAGGTCAATTACTTCCTTTTTTTCCGTCACCTTTGGCAGAGTAACAACAAAATTTTCCGGTATGGAATGGTCGGCCGCGTCAAAGAATGTATCCAGGAAAATATGAAGCGTTCGCTTTGCCCGTTCCCGCGAAAGGCCGGAATATGATTTAACGCGAAGACCGCAAAACGCGGTAATCGACTTTTCACGGAAAGCTGTTGCTAATTCCAATGCCGCGGCGGCGGCGTCACGGTCTTCTTCGTTGTCAGGCCTGAAACCGTATCCATCTTCAAAGTCGATCCGAAAGTCCTCGACCGGTTCTTTCTGCAGTTTAGTCTTTACTCGGTCATAAACGGCGGCAGCAAACCATGCCGGATAGTCTTCAGTTTTCAGATTCTCCGGCAATGTCCGGTAAAATCTTTCAACGCTTCCAACGTCCCGCGGCCGGGTCGCCAGAGTCTCGCTTCCTGGCAGTCCAACGGCGAGTGCCAGATCACAAAAATTCGGCGAGTAGGATTCGAGAGTTGTTAGAGCGATATCGCCCAATCTTTTTGGGGTGTTCGATCTGAAGAGATGGGCACCGCCGTAAACAACATGAACGGGTGTTCTTTCAGATATTTGTACCGGAATTTCTTTCTTCGCCTTTTTGGGCTTTTCATCACGGACAATAAGGAGAACGCCGTCATCGCCATCATGCAAGATCGTCTTACTCATTTCTTTTTTCCCATCAGCCGTATTCCTGCAAGATCATCAGGGTCATGGCCGTTCTGTTTCATTTGGTGTTCGGCCGCTCAGAACAACTCATCCAGGGCCTGCTCCAACGTACGAACACCAACGACCCGGATGCCAAGTAGTTTTTCAAGTCCTTTCTTATTCGATTCAGGCAAGATCAACTTCTTAAAACCAAGCGTTTGTGCCTCACGTGCACGGGATTGGGCCTGGAGAACGCCGCGGACCTCGCCGGTAAGGCCAACCTCGCCGAAAACCGCTATCTCGGGGGCTACTTCGAGATTTCTGAAGCTTGAGGCAATCGCCGCGATCACACCGAGGTCGGCCGCCGGTTCGTCGATCTCGAGGCCGCCCGCGATATTAACAAACACGTCATCTCCCGCAAGCTGAAAACCAAGCCGTTTTTCAAGCACGGCGATAAGCAGGGAAGTCCGATTATAGTCGAACCCTTGGGCCATGCGGCGGCCCGACGCGGATTTTGTGCCGCTGACCAGCGCCTGAACCTCGACAAGCATCGGCCTTGTGCCTTCCATGCACACAGTAACGACGGAACCGCTGGCCCCGGCGGGCCTTTCCTGAAGAAACAATTCTGAAGGGTTGCCTACGGGCACCAGGCCGGTGTTTGTCATTTCAAAAACACCGATCTCATTTGCGGCCCCGAACCGGTTCTTGGTCGCGCGAATGATCCGGTGATTGTGGTGCCGGTCACCCTCGAAATATAAGACCGTATCGACGATGTGTTCAAGCGTTTTTGGTCCAGCTATCGAGCCATCCTTTGTGACGTGGCCGGTAATGAAAACAGGCGTCGAGGTTTGTTTTGCGAGCAGCATGAGCTGACCGGCAACATCGCGGACCTGTGAAACGCTACCCGGAGCCGACTCGATACGTTCGCTGAAAATGGTCTGGATCGAATCGATAATAATCACGCTTGGCCGGACCTTTTCGATCGTTCCCAAGATTGATTGAAGATTTGTTTCGGGTAGAAGCAGCAGGTTTCCGGCCTCGAGTCCCAGACGTTCGCCCCGCATTTTTATCTGACGTTCAGATTCTTCGCCGGAAACATATAGTACGCGGTCTTCGCCGCGGCTCAACTGGTCGGCCATCTGAATTACTATGGTTGATTTTCCTATTCCAGGCGATCCGCCGATGAGTATAAGAGAGCCGGCGACGATCCCGCCGCCAAGGACGCGGTCCAACTCGGCGATTCCCGAAGAGGTACGGGCGTCATCCTGTGATTCGATTTCGCCAAATGCGATCGCCTCTCGCTGTTGAAATCCCGACATTTGACCAAAAGACATCCCGCCGTTTCGCGCGGCCGGCCTAAACCGTTCTTCTGCCAGTGTGTTCCATTCGTGACAATCCGGGCATTGGCCAAGCCATTTGCGCGACTGGCCGCCGCAGCTTTGACAGACATAGATCGTTGACGGTTGCTTTGCCATTTGCAGTAAAAAGAGAATACAACGCGATACGGTGGAATCGAAATCGACGTTAATGTATCCTGAACTCGAAAGCCTATTTTTATGTCACCGCAATCGGTTCACCAATTTGCCGAAAAGGTGTCGCTGATCAGCGACGCGAGCTCGCCGATCGGCCGCGCGGCCGCGATGCAACTGGCGCTGCAAGGCAGTTTTGTGATCGGCCTTTTTCCAAGTGGAGGTGAGGCTGCGGTCAATGAACTTGTCGAACTGGGTACGCTTGCGCACGGTTTCGCGGTGGACGCGTCGGGACCGGAAGGCTCAAAGGCGGCCGCGGATGAAGTGGAGCGCTTGTTCGGACGGCTAGATCTATTGGTCAATTGTCTGAAACATAGGCCCGAATCGTCATTTGAAGCAATGTCCGAGCCGGACTTTGCAAAGACGGTGAGCGGCAACCTGAGCTCGGCCTATTTTTTGACCCATGCTGTTCTCGGTCTAATGAAGGGAAGGCCGAAGCCCAAGATTGTGAATGTCATTTCGGCGTTTAGCGGCCACCGGGAACCGCTATTTGACGCGATGCAGTCAGCAATTGCGGGATTGACAAGTTCGCTCGCGAATGAACTGCCGAAGAATTTTCGCGTAAATTGCGTCGAGGTCCCGGGGGGCCGGTTTTTGCAGAAGAACACGGAGCAGCTTTTACGAGATCCTGATGCGGTGGCCCCAGATGACGCCGCGAGAGTGATATTGTTTTTGTTGTCGTCCGAGTCGATCAGTTTGAACGGCCAGGTCCTAAGACTTGGGCAAGTCAACGGCCGATGCAATTGAGGCCGGATATGTTGTCTGTCCAGGAACGATTCGTGATAGTATTTAATTTGTAATGAAGTGGGATGTACTGATAATCAGGATCGCGTTTGTTGGCCTATTAGTATTGCTGGCCTACGTTCTCAATCCTTTTGAACGAACGCAGCGGTTCGGGCTTGGGCAAATTGACGACCAGTCAATTCGCCACATCCTTTCCGGTTTCCTAGGCCTGTTTGTAGGCCTTTTCATTATTGCGTTCGAAATGCGTGTTCGGCGTGCTTCGTTAAAAACGCTCATTGGGGCCGCGGTCGGTTCGATCCTGGGCATTGTTGGTGCGTTTCTGATCGGCGTTTTGATCTCGATCCAAAAGGAATCTGCTGTTTCTGCTGAGATGCAGACATTTCTTACAATTTCCCTGGCTTTCTTTATGGGCTATGTCGGCCTGATGGTCGGAGCCGCCAAGGGCGATTATCTTGACCTTTCGGCCCTGGGCGGCATTTTCAGCGACAAGACCGTAAAGCTTGATTATAAGGTGCTGGATACCTCGGTGATCATCGACGGTCGTATCGCTGATGTTTCCGAAACCGGCTTCCTCGGCGGTGCGTTAATTATTCCTAATTTCATTCTGGCGGAATTGCAGCAGGTCGCCGATTCGGCGGATTCTTCAAAACGGCAGCGCGGCCGCCGCGGGCTGGACATGCTTCAACGGCTCAGGAATAACAGCAAGCTTGATGTGCAGATCGTTGAGAACGATTTTCCGGCTATCAAGGAAGTTGACCTGAAACTTATCGAATTAGGAAGGCAGCTTGACGCGGTCATCGTCACAAACGACTTCAATTTGAACAAGGTCGCCCAGCTTAGGGGTGTCGCGGTCCTGAATATCAATGAGCTTGCGAACGCGCTTAAACCGGTTGTCCTGCCGGGCGAAGCGATGCGGGTGTTTGTTCTAAAGGAAGGAAAGGAATTTAATCAAGGCGTTGCTTACCTTGATGACGGGACGATGGTCGTTGTTGACAATGCCCGACGATTGATCGGAAAGACTGCCGATATTTCAGTAACAAGCGTTTTGCAGACAACCGCCGGCAAGATGATCTTTGGCAGGCTGTGGGAGGATAAGGGCGAAGAAAATTCCGAGTCCACCATGAGCGTTCACGATTCGCGTTCGCTTGGTTTTCGAAAGGCCACCCGCGACCTTAGGCAATCGACCATTATTGAAGAACTCGACAGTTAGCCGCGCGCCGGCGATCCGCATTAACCCGGGAAATGAACACAGCTATTATCGTCGCCGCCGGCAGCGGAGCTCGATTCAATTCTGAACTTCCAAAACAATTCTTCAAGATAAAGGACAGATCCGTGATCGAATGGTCAGTTGAACGGTTTCACGCCGCTCCTTCTGTTGATTCGATCATCGTTGTTTTAGCAGAAGAGCACATTGAAAGGTTCAGGCCGCAGTTATTAAAGTTTCCAAAGATTGAAAAGATCATTGCCGGAGGGAGTTCAAGGGCCGAATCCGTTCGTAACGGATTGGCGGTTGTCTCAGCAGACTGCGAGATCGTTGCGGTGCACGACGGTGCCCGGCCGCTTGTTTCAATAAACGACATCGAAATCACTTTGGCCGCGGCGCAGCAATTCGGAGCGGCATGTCTGGTTGGAACCGTGACCGACACGATCAAGTCAATCCGGGGCGGAGAGATCGCGGCCACACTTGACCGTGACAAACTAAGGCGGGCCTTGACGCCGCAGGCATTTCGTACTGATATCCTGAAACAAGCGTTTCTGACGGTCGAACCTGACGCCGTAGTCACGGATGAGTGTTATCTTGTCGAAAAAATTGGTTATCCGATTACTGTTGTCGAGGGCAAATCAATTAACATCAAGATCACTCATCGCGAAGACCTTATTCTCGCCGAGGCACTTCTTGAAATTGAGTCTGAGCAAGAACTAAAGGCTGGAAGTTAAGACGGCCTCGACAAGAAATTATGTTTCGCATCGGCTTTGGCAACGATATTCACAAACTTAAAAAAGGCGGCAGGCTAATACTTGGCGGTGTCGAGATCGAGTCAGAACTCGGTGCCGAAGGCCACTCGGATGCGGACGCTTTGACACATGCGATAACTGACGCGATCTTTGGTGCCCTTGCGCTTGGGGATATTGGTTCACACTTTCCGAACAGCGGGGAAAGATGGCGAAATGCGGAAAGCTTTGTTTTCCTTAGGTTTGCCGTCGGCGAGGCAAAGGAACGCGGCTATTCGGTCGTAAATGTTGACTCAACGGTCAGTCTTGAATCACCAAAACTGCGACCGTATGTCGATCAAATTTGCGAGGGATTGGGCACGGCGCTTGAAGTTTCGCGTGACCAAGTTAGTGTAAAGGCAAAGACGGGCGAGGGCGTCGATGCTGTAGGTGCCAGGCAGGCGGTCAGAGCAGAGGCGGTCGTCCTCCTTGCAAGGCACTAAAAAATAGCCTTTCCTAGACGTGCGTACTTTCCCTGTGCGAAACTTGGCCAGCCCTTTTTTAGTTTGGCAGCGGCCTTTAGAGACCGCCGGTCGCTGCCGATTACTGTTTTGATTACGATGCGCCCGCAAAAGATCATTGCAAAAAAACGCGACGGTGAAGAGCTTTCCGCCAGTGAGATCGAGACATTCATTGACGGAATATGCGACGGATCATGGGCTGATTACCAGATCTCGGCTATGGCAATGGCGATGGTCATCCGGGGCCTGAATGAGGCGGAGCAGGATGCGTTAACCAACGCGATGCTGCACTCAGGCGAGGTGTTGGATTTTTCGGCGATCGCGGCCGCGAAAGGCGATAAGCATTCAACTGGCGGCGTCGGTGATAAAACATCCCTGATCATCGCTCCGGTCGTCGCGGCGTGCGGCGTCGCGGTCCCAATGATCTCAGGGCGGGGCCTTGGGCACACCGGCGGAACCCTCGACAAATTGGAGGCCATTCCGGGATACAATGTAAACCTTACCTCAAGCGAATTTCACCGCATCATCGAAAAGTGCGGCTTTGCGATGGCTGGACAGACGGCGGATATCGTCCCGGCGGACAAAAAGCTGTACGCTTTGCGAGACGCGACCGCGACCGTGCCCTGCATCCCGTTAATTGTTGCTTCGATAATGTCGAAGAAATTGGCTGAGGGCCTCGATGCCCTAGTGCTCGATGTTAAGACGGGCTCAGGCGCCTTTATGCGTGAATTTGAAGATTCCAGGGCTTTGGCTCTGGCGCTTGTGCGTACGGGAACCAACTTTGGCGTAAAGACCGAAGCCGTTATTTCAGACATGAGCCAGCCGCTCGGACAATATGTGGGGAACGCGGTCGAAGTTTACGAATGTATGAATATCCTCCGTGGCGAAGCTGACGCGTCCGCCGCGATGACGACAGATCTATCACTCGAACTTGCGGCCCGGCTGCTGGTTTTGGCCAATGCGGCAGGGTCGATCGACGAGGCGAGAATCCGGGCAGAGGAAAAGCTTGCGAACGGCGAGGCTTTTGAATGTTTTCGTCAAAACGTCGAATTGCAAGGCGGAGACGTCCGGGTCTGTGATGAACCGACTTCGTTATTGGACCGGGAACTCGTTCGGATGTATGTATCTGCACCGTCAAACGGCTATGTGAGTTCTATCGATACCCTGGCGATCGGTAATTCGATATGCAGCACCGGCGGCGGCCGAGTTCGGGCGGAAGACACAATAGATCATTCCGTTGGGCTAGAATGCCTCGTAAAGATCGGGACCCGTGTCAGCGAGGGTGAGCCGCTCGCGATACTCTCTTGCCGAGCGGGAACAAAGGAAATGGTCGTTAAGCAATTTGCGGATGCCTATACGATCGCGGACGAAGATGTGGTTATCCCGGAACTTGTGCGGGCGGTCATTTCGAGACATTAGGCTCGACGGCCTCTTGCCCAAATTTGCCGTTGCCGTTAACCTTATCGGGCGCATCAAACAATATGGAAGTCATTGGATTATGAATATAAGGTCTATTTTGCCGGTGGTGATCTTCATTCTCGCCGTCTTTTTGCTTACGTCCTGTGGCACGTCGGCTGACGCAAAACTAGCTGGCTGCAATATTAAGGTCGGGATAGTATTCGACATCGGCGGCAAAAATGACCGTTCATTCAACGCTGCCGCCTGGGAAGGCGTGAAGCGGGCCAGGAAGGACCTGAACATTTGTTTATATGACGTAGAGCCGGGAAATCCCACCTCGATCGAGCCTGCGATGCGCGCCTTTGCCGAACGAAACTTCGATCTCATCATCGGTATCGGATTTGCCCAGGGGCCGATCCTGCAAAAGGTCGCGACCGATTATCCGAACATAAAGTTCGCCATCGTGGACGGCGCCATTTTCGAAGCAGACGGTAAGACGCCGAAAGCGAACGTGGCCTCGCTTGTCTTCCGCGAGCACGAAGGTTCTTTTCTGGTCGGTATGATCGCCGCGTCAAAATCACAGACCGGCGTTCTCGGGTTTGTCGGGGGCATGGATATTCCCTTGATCCACAAATTTGCGACCGGATATGAAGAAGGTGCGAAATACGTCAACCCGAATATTCGCGTGGTGAAGAACTACGTTGGCGTGACCGACGGAGCGTGGAACAACCCAGGCAAGGGAAAGGAATTGGCCCTTAACCAGATCGAAAAGGGAGCCGATATTTTGTTTACCGCAGCCGGAAACTCTGGTCTTGGGGCATTCGATGCGGTCGAACAATATGGAAAGAACGCTAAGGGCGAGGCGAACAAATTTGTTATCGGGGTCGATTCGAACCAGAACGGCGTAAAGCCGGGTTACGTGCTTACTTCAATGGTGAAGAGAGTGGACAATGCGGTCTATGACGTTGTAAAAGAAGTTTTGAACGGAAATTTTACGGGCGGCTTTCATGTTTTTGGGCTGGACAAGGACGGCGTTGCTTACGCAATGGATGATTTCAACAGGTCGCTTATTCCGCAGGACGTGATAGATAAAACTGAAGCAGCAAAGTTGAAGATAGCGGCAGGCGAAATTACGGTAACCGACGCAATGGCGCCGAAAAAATAAATGCTCGAACTAAAGAATATTCAGAAGTCCTTTGGCGACTGTGTCGCGAATGACGATGTTTCGCTGATCGTCAACACGGCAACGATCCACGCAATTGTAGGCGAGAACGGTGCGGGCAAATCGACTGCGATGAAAGTAGTTTATGGATTTTATAGTCCTGACGGCGGTGAGATATTGCTGAACGGGCAACCCGTAACGATCAAAAATCCGCACGACGCGATCGCGTTTCGCATCGGAATGGTTCATCAGCACTTCATGCTCGTGGATACGATGACCGTTGCCGAAAATATTATTCTCGGAGCAGAAACAGGTAGTGCATTAAATCTGGACCTTGACGAAGCCGCCCGCGAGATAGGGGCGTTGTCGGACGAACTTAAACTCAATATCAACCCAAATGCGGTTGTCGGCGACCTGTCAGTCGGGCAGCAGCAGCGTGTCGAATTGCTAAAAGCACTTTACCGTGATGCCGACATTTTGATCCTTGACGAGCCTACTGCGGTGCTGACGCCGCAGGAGGTGAACGAATTTTTCGCGATCCTTCGACGAATGAAGGAACAGGGCAAAACAATAATCATCATCACTCATAAGCTGGACGAAGTGCTTGCGATCTCGGATGAGGTCACGGTGATGCGCGACGGTCGAACGGTTGGGAATGTTAAGACCGCTGACACAAATGCTAAAGAACTGGCAAGAATGATCGTCGGCCGCGACGTGCTGCTCCGTGTTGAGAAGACCGATGCTCAACCGTCCGGAGCCGTTTTGGAAGTGGCTGGCCTGGTGGTTCAGGGCAGGCATGGAGTAGCGGTCGATGGTGTTTCGTTCAAAGTGGCGGCCGGCGAGATAGTGGGTATTGCCGGAATCGAAGGAAATGGGCAAACCGAACTTATTGAGGCCCTGGCCGGACTTTTGAAGCCAAGCGGCGGCCGGATAGCGTTCGAAGGACGCGAAATTACCAATTTCGGGGCCCGAAAAACGAAAGAACAGGGAATTGCTCATATTCCTGAAGATAGACACAAACGCGGACTGCTGCTGAATTCCGACCTTGCGGAAAATTCAATACTCGGGGCCCACTATCGGCCTCCGATCGCAAATGCGGCTGGATTTATCGACTCCGGCGCGGTCAAAACCCGCGTGAAAGGAATCATCAAAGGATTTGACGTTAGGCCGCCAAATCCTGAACTTCCTGCAAAGTCATTGTCTGGCGGTAATCAGCAAAAACTCATCATCGGCCGCGAGTTTGAACTCGATCCAAAGCTGCTGCTAGTCTCTCAGCCAACCCGCGGAGTAGATATTGGTGCCATTGAGTTTATTCACAAGGCGATCATCGATCTCCGAGACAAAGGCCGGGCGATACTACTTGTCTCGGCCGAACTTGAGGAAGTGACCGCCCTGGCTGACAGGCTCTTAATAATCCGCGAAGGCAAGATCGTCGGTGAGGTTGACCCGAAGACGACTTCGGTTGAAGAGATCGGGCTTCTGATGACGGGAGGTTAACCAAATGGACCCGATTATCGCGATCAAAAAAGCAGAACTGAAGAGCATTGCACCGCAGTTGGTTGTGCCGGATGTGGTCGCGACTGCCGAATATTATCGCGATGTGTTCGGTTTCACGATACTTGGCTATTTTGCCGAGCCGCCGGTTTATGCGATGGTTGCCCGCGACGGCGTGGAAATCCATTTTGGCAAAGCGGAAACGGCCGGAATGTCGAATACATCAGTTCGAAGCGGCAGTTTCGACGTTTACATTTGGGTTACCGATATCGACGCTATCTTCGAAGAACTAACCGCCAGCGGGGCAGACATTTTGGAAGGCCCCGTCAAACGCATCTACGAAAGTATCGAGGTTGTAGTAAAGGACTGCAATGGCTTCGTGCTCACATTTGCAACTTGAATCCAAATCTATCGCGACGATCGACCTATCAAGACAACATCGCTTGTTTCGACGCCGCGGATTACGGCGAGTTGGGTGCCGTCGGCATTCCAGTTGAAGGAAATGATGTTGTCGGACGGAAAGTTCGTTAGTGGCTTGGGTTTGCCGCCTTCGAGCGGCTGAAGCCATATGTTTGGAACTCCGCCGGGGCTGTTTAGAAACGCGATCGACTTTCCGTCGCGCGTCCATTTTACGATCCGCTCGGTGACAGTCGGCGGAAAGTCGAAGCGTTTGACGCGTGTGCCGTCTTCAAGGTTGATCATCCCGATACCCCAGCGAGAAGGTTTAAGGCTCGAATCGAGATAATGATACGCGACGAATTTTCCGTCGGGAGAAATAGAAGGCCGTGAGGCGGTTGTTTTTGTGATAGCTTCGGCGTCACCGCCGCCGGTCGGCAGTTTCCAAAGCGTCGGATAATTTCCGCCCGACTGGTAAACGATCCAGCGGCCGTCCGGCGTGCATTGCGGATAATACTCGCCTTCGCCGTTTGTTACTCGAGTTAGATTCGACCCATCGATACCGATACGCCACAGGTTGTATTTTCCGTCGCGTTCGGCCGCAAAAATGAATTGCTTTTCATCGGCGGTTACAGCGATCCCAAGCCTTGCATTTGCGCCAACCGTTAGTTGGCGAACGTTCGAGCCGTCTGCGTTCATCGTCCAGATATCAGAGCTGCCGCCCGCGTTTGACGTGTAAGCGAGCCGTCCGTCGGGCAGCCAAATTATCTCGTTGAACCGCCCGGCCTCAGACATTATCTGTTTCGCATTCACTGCATCTTCACCAAGCGTCCAGATATTTGAAACGGTGTGGTTTTGAATGACGGCCAGGTCACCGCCGTCGGAAGTGAGGCTGAGATTGTCGTAATTGTTCAGGTCACGCGTGATGCGTGAGGCAGCGCCGTCGGGAAGCGATATATGCCACAACTGCTTTGGGCCGGTCGATGTTTCCGAGGCCGTCACAACGATCCCGTCCGCAAGCCATCGCGGCTGTCCGACCTGCTGCCAGCGCGTATCGGTCAGACGGCGTTCGACGCGCGTTTCGACATCGACCGCCATTATTGTTTCATAACGGCCTTTCTCATCACTCTGATTTACCGGAAACGCGATGCTCTTTCCATCGACAGACCACGCCGGCGCATACCAGAACATATTCAGATGATCAGGCTCGCGGCGTGACTCAAGAACCGCTTCATTCGCATACAGGTAATCGGGCTCGCTGCGGGGCATTCGCATCGATTCGTTCGTGTCGCCGACACCCGCGACGATCAGCCTGCTTTCTTCTTGATTCTGTATCATGAAAGCGAACCTTGTTCCGTCAGGCGAAAATGTTGGTGCCCCGACATCGTGCCCGACTTTTACGATCGGCCCGCCCATTAAAGGCACGCGAAACAGTTCTGTCTCGCCCTTATCTTTCTCTAAGGATAGGTAATAGACAAAATTGCCGTCGGGTGAGAATGTGACCCAAACAAAATTGCCCGGCGTTGGACCCGCGATCCGAGTGTCGTTCGCGGCTGCGACCTGACGCACCATGAGGCTGTCGCCGTCCGTATCTTCGGTAATATGCGCCACATATTTCCCGTCCGGCGATATCGCGGCGTATTTCGATTTGCCGGCAGTGGTCAGCCGCGTTAGGTCCGAGCCAAGAAAAGGGACGCTCCGTGTCTCGGCGGTATTTTGGCTCGTCGCATATTTGTAAATCCCGAATATTATCCCAGCAGATCCGGCGATCAAAACCGCGAGTACTGCCGGCAAAAGCCATTTCGAACGCTTGTCAGAGCCGCCTGCGTAAGCTGGCGGCCAGTTCGATTGCGATCGCGTCTTGTCAGTACCGCCTGCGTAAGCGGGCGGCTGGTTCGCCGCGTCGGGGACAGGCTCGCGGCGCCACTCGGCGACGGAATAAATATTGTCAGAAATTTCGACATTGACACGTTGTGCCGTTTCGCGCGCCGCTGCGACATTGCCCAACGGCCTAACGCGGCCGCGATTTTCAACTCTACTAGAAACTTGATTTTCGAAATTCTTCGGTTCGATTGATGGCGCGCGAAGATCTTCAGCGGCTTCGGTTGGAGCAGAAACAAAGCTTTCGTTCTTTACAACGCGTACCGCTCCGTTAAACCGATAGCCGCGCCGCTTCAGGGTTTCGATGTACGGCTTTCCGTCGTCAGTATTTCCGAGAGTCTTGCGGAGAACGTGAAGATATTGGGCAAGGTTCGACTCCTCGACGATCGTTCCGGCCCAGATCTTTTCCATCAGCTCGTCCTTGCTGATGACCTCGCCCCGGCTTTCGACCAGGGCGGCCAAAGTCTCGACCGCCTTTGGCGTTAGTGAAACCTGCGTTCCGCCGCGATAAAGCAGCTTGTGCGCGGCATCGAGTCGAAATTCGCCGAACTCGAACACCTTATTTTCCGGTGCATCACTCACATTAAAGTTAAATTCACGATTTTTTAATGTTAAATCCAAAGACATTCCCGCCGCTCCAGCTTAAATTTTTCAGCAGAGCGGGCAGGTAATGTTGAGGAAGCGCTTCGCGTCCAGATCGATGCTAACGATACGGAAATGATAGCGCACTGCGGGTGAAACACAAACATTTTTCCCGTTTCCGCAATGTCCGCTCGAATTCGAACGGTTGGAAATATACAAGAGTTAGGGAGAATGACAATTATGGAACAAGCGCTAAGACAAAGAACAATACTCCTGCTTTCAATTGCGATGATCGTACTTTCGACCGCCCTAATGGCGCCGGCGCAAACGGGCAGGTTTGCGGTCAATTACGAACAGTTTTCAGGAAAGGTGACATTTGAGGATAGGCGAAAGACGTTTGGCGGGCCGCGACGCGTCGATACGACATTTCTCGAGCCGATGGTTCAAAAGACCTGGGACAAGGTTCGTGCCGAGCTTACAACTTTCGGCCACAACTTTTTGAATGAACGCGACGTCGGCGGCGGCATCCGGACGAGCCGAAACAGGATCCATCTCGCGGAAAAAGGATACCTGTTTTTTTCTCCGACTTCGACGGGTTTTTCGCTGCAGTATCGGTTGCCGGGCAACTTTATTGAAACCTCGTTTCGAACTCCCGGCCCGTTGCCTGCTTTTACGGATCCACGCGTAGGGCTCGGATGCGACGTTATATTGAAGGTCGATATATTCTGGACCGGATCTAAACTGACGATCCCGCCCGCCAACGCGATCATAGGCTGCCGCGATCCGTACGGCCGGAATTTGACCGGGGAGTTGGCTCTGGGTGTCATCAACCTGATAAAGACCCTCAACGGGCCCGATTTTGTAAAACAGTGGCTGGCACCGATCAATAACAATAATTTTCCATTAGGCCAGGAGATAAATCTGGATATTTCAAAATACACCGGCGGGAAGATCGGCCAGAATACGCAAGTCTCCGTCTCGAAATCCGCCGACGGGACCAAGAGTTTCGGGCAAAAGGTGAGTCGCCTGATCATTGCAATTGAGGACAAGGAAAAAGAATACGTCATCCATTAGTTCAGAGTACGTTGAGCAGCTTCGTAACCTATTTCTTTGCGAACTTTGAGACTTTGCTTGCAAAAGCATTTTCACGCGGATACCGCAAAGGACGCAAAGCGGGAAACGATGGATTCAACGCCTAACGCTTAATTTGAGATTAACGTGTTTGTGCGAATTAGCCACGTTTTTATGAGCCCCGGCATTGCCGGTTGAAACGACGCAACTGGGACGCCATCGAACGCTGATCCGGTCAACCGAAGTCTTAACGATGAATAAGATGCTCTCGTCAACGATATTTGGAAGTGCGATCGGCAAAGCTTGATAGATTTCTGGAGAATATATGAATACTCAAAACGTGAATGGAGCAACGCGATCATTCGTGACTGCCGCCGCGCTTGCCATGTTGCTGCTTGTTTTGCTCACTCCGGCATTTGGGCAGAAAGAGCAAGCGGAACGAGCGACGACACGCGACGGCCTGGCGGCGACCGGTTTTATGACAGGCCCGGAGATCTCCGACGATCTCGACGGACACGATGATGAATATTTTTACAAATTCCAGGCGAAGCCGGGAAAACTGACTGTAACGGTCGAGGTAACAGCTAACGAAACCAATGCCGGAGCCATGCTCGATCTTTTCGGCGTTAATAACAAAGCGATCCTCTCGAACATGCTCGTTCAAGGCGCAAACGGCGGCGGCGAACGGGTTTCGAAAAGCGTGAATATCTCTAAAAAGCAGGACGTCATCATTCGAATTAAAGGGCTTCGATATGGGAGCAGTGCTGGCTATCCGGGTACCTACAAGATCGTGCTCGAAGGAGCGATAAGCTTCGATGTCGCTGTGCCGTCCGACGTGCCGGTTCCAAACTCTGTGCCGATCCCATCCGATGTTCAAAACGATCCACCGGTCCCGTCCGGTGGGACGCTGCAAGTCAATACACCGGCTGCGCCTGATACGCCGGTTCAAAACACTACGCCGGCCGCGTCTGATACGCCGGTTCAAAACACTACGCCGGCCGCGTCAGAAACGACGGTTCAAGGCAAAAAGTCGAACAAAGCAGGCCGCGTGATCGAAAAAGCAAAGTCAAAAGGCGAGAAGCTGCTGCGGGTGTTAGACATCGTTAAAGAGAAAAAACCGAACTAGTGTCTAAAGGCTGTTCGACATGTGACCCGAAAATTCTCGTCGCAGGACTAAGTTCCAATCGAAAGATTTGTAGGAGGAAATGGTTTAAATGTTAGTTCAAGTAAAAACCACCAATTGGATAATTAAGCGTACATCCGTTTTTTGCGGTCTCTTGTTTGCCGCGGTTCTTGCTTTGCTGCCGGACTTGGCTGAGGCTCAATGCAAGTCAGGCTGGGATGCGACCGGTAGTCACGGAATCAGACAGGTTGGAATTCGCTATGGTTTGACGTTCGAGCTCCAGCAGAGCGGCAGGGTGATTACAGGTAGAGCGTACGGCCTTGTGGACAACAAAACTGGCGGGGTCGATAAGCTGGATGGCACGGTTGATGGTACGATGGATGGCTTCTCCTCCGCCTTCAGGGTCCAGATATTCTGGAAAAACGGCCAAACAGGCGTCTATGACGCCAAGATTCTCCCGTCCGGAAGATTAGATGGGATAGGGTATGAAAAGGGCTCGCCAAATGTTCGTGTGCCGTGGCACAGCGACGGCGTGTTAAAGTGCGCTCCGCCGCCGCCGGTTGTACCGAAGTTGCCGCCCTTTGTACCGAAGCCTCTCAAATCAACGGGCAAGGCGAAACCGGCTCCGCCAAAGCCGCCCTTTATCTACGCGGGCCAGGCGATTATTCCTACGCCCGCCCATCCATTCGGCATCGTGCCGCTGTCGTGGGATGGCGGACCCGATCATCCTAACGTCGAGGTAGTGCTCTCGATGGACAACGGCGCCGAAATCCCTGCGTATTCGATAGGACAAGCCGCGCAATCTCCTGTATGGAAACAGTCGAAAACTTCGATTGCGCTGCAATTGCAACGCTATCACCACTATAAGTTTGTCTTAAAGTCCGCCGGAAAGACCTTGTCCACAGCCGCATTCGTTGTTCCATAGCCTCGTTTTTGTGAATTAGAGCGTAAGGCTCAAGAACGGAGTTGCGTGGAAATTTCGAAGTGATGAAAAACGGATCAGGCAGAGTACGAATTAGGGAGACATCAAAATGTTAAATAGAATTTGGTTCACGATCTTCATAGGGAGCGTGATGATGCTGGCAGGCACTATCAAAAGTTCCTACGCTCAAGGTACTCCAGTCGATTTCCGCGGTACCTGGAATACTATAACCGGCACGGGAAAAAAGATGGTCATTACTTTCGAGACGGTCCGACGTACGAGCGTAACCGGGACGTATGCTCGAAACGGTTTGACAGCGAGCTTTAAGCCGCCGGGCGACGGCTCGGTCACCGCGTTTGTGAAAGTTTCGGCGATCAGAGATCCGACAGCGCAGAGCCTTAGTTCGATCACGGGGACGGTGACTGACAACGTACTGCGTTTTAAATGGATCGAGGACGGCGGTCGCGGTGCGGGCCGGTTTACGATGTCGGCTGACGGCCGGTCGTTTCAAGGCACGTTTAGCCTGACCGATAACCCCGATGACACTTCGGGCGGCACATGGAACGGCACGCGTGCTCCGGTCTTCCATGGAGTGTGGCAAACAACGGCTGCCGGGAAAATTCAGTTTCCGGAACTGCTATTTCAGCAAAGCGGCAATCAGGTTGTGGGTTCATTGTTCGGCAATCGCCCCGACCTTGGTGTTATAAGAGAAGGCGCTATCGACGGTAACACCTTGCGTTTCAAGGTTATGCGCGCGCAGCCCGCACTCGGCAGGCGATATGTGCCCGACATACTTATGGGCTTCGGCGAATTGGTCATGAATCCGGATGGCAAATCGTTCAAAGGTACGATTCTCGGGGCTGCGACGAGCGGAACCCGACTCGGCGGCCGTCAATAACATCTCGGATCTGTTCGCCAGCTAAATTGTAATTTAACCCAGATTACGCATTAGGAGTTTAACCTGGATTCCGCATTAGAAGATCGAGTTGGCTGCCTCTTCTATTTTCCCGCGTCTTCGCGGGCATATAGCCACGTCGTTTACGGCGTGGGATCGTGATGGGAAGATAAAATTCAGCCCGTTTTAACGGGCCTAAAGGCGACTGGCTCTAAGCCGAGGGGAGTAAGGACGTTAGAAACGCACTTTCGATACGGGGCTGACAATTGACCACGCCGTAAACGAGGCTGTGTCAATACTATTCTTAGCTGCGGAGCAGCGAAATAAATGTAGCCCCAGGTGGAGCGAAGCGGAACCTGGGGTAAAGCGGCAAAAGAGTCTGCAAGCCCACGTAGTGGGCGACAGAGAGGCATGTAACATCTAGTGCGTTCAATAATTTAGCGAAAATCTGCCGCCCGCTGTCGCGGGCTTTGAGATAATGGCTCGACTAACCCCACGTTTCGATTCGCTTCACGTGGGGCTACAAATATGCCGCTGCTCCGCAGCTTTTTTAGGGTATTGACACAGCCTCTAATCGGACGTGGCTATGTGCCCTTCGGGAAAGCCCGATAATGAGGCTGATTTCTCCTAATGCGCAATCCGGGTTTAATTTGTCGCAGCCGAACTTGTGCCAAACATCGACCGCATCTTGTCCACGGCCCGTTCAAGATTTTCCATCGAGGTTGCGTATGAAAAACGCAGGAAGCCATCTGCACCGAAACCTTCGCCGTCGGTGACGGCGATGTAGGCGTCGCGGAGCAGTTTATCCGCGATGTCAGCCGACGATGCAAATTCGCCGCCCAGCATTTCGCGCACATCGACGAATGCGTAAAACGCGCCTTCGGGCATTTCGCATGAAAAGCCTTTGATATCATTCAATTGCGGGACGAGCCAGTTTCGGCGGCGTTCATATTCGGCGGTCATCGCATTTACGGCCGCGAGCGTTTGCTCGATGTCGTCCAAAGCCTTTGCACAGGCGTATTGCACAAACGATGTCGGATGTGTCGCCGAATGGCTTTGCAGTTTGACCATCGCCTTTGTCCAATCGGCGTT